>Ga0065714_10002679_pt1 | contig 12293 bp, 7 predicted proteins | sample MisRhiReplicate2_FD_59101 | JGI IMG/M metagenome (GOLD analysis project Ga0065714, IMG submission 59101) | Miscanthus rhizosphere microbial communities from Kellogg Biological Station, MSU, sample Rhizosphere Soil Replicate 2: eDNA_1 v2... | ecosystem: Host-associated > Plants > Roots >... | reverse complement strand
ACCACAAATTAATTTTTGAACTGTAGCTAACTACCCCTTGAAGGTTCGACTCCTTCCCCAACAGCCAGTTTTTTTATGAATAATAAGTTAGTTAAAAAACGAGTGACCCCGGATAGGGCCACTCTTTTTTTTGTTATGACCTATTTAATGCAAAACAAGAAGGGTGTGTTTCAGATTGTGAAACACACCCTTCTTGTTTTTGAGATCGAAAGCTTAGAAACCGTAGCGGATACCGATCTGCCCCTGATAAGGATTGCCTGATGGATTGGCAATACCAGAATTGTTTACGTTATAAACAAACTGGTTGGTTGTGTTGTTGAACGAATTAACTGAATATAGTGCCTGGTTTCCCATTGATTCGTTCACACCCCATTTCTTATTCAAGAGATTGGCTACGTTGAAAAGATCTCCTGAAATTTCAATGCTGTGGGTTTTATAAACTTTAAATTTCTTGCTGATTCTAAGATCAAAAATGCCATAGAACCCGTTGATACCGCCGTTCCGCTCAGCGATCTGACCGCTGTACCTGTTGATGTAGTCTTTAAGGCTCTGACTTGCATTAGGATTATCCATGATGGCCTTTAAACCAGTTTGAATGTTGGCTGGTACAGCAGTGTTGTTCCTGTCGAAAATAAAAGCAAGATCATTTGTTCCCGAAACAAAGTCGCCATTAGTATTACCGCCCGACAATAGAGAATAGCGTGTGCCACCGATACCTGAATAACGAATACCTACACTTACCCCATAGAAGGTAGGTAGTGTGCCATAGAATACAATTTTATGTCTGAAGTGGTTGTCTGAATAACTCATCTTACTCAGGTCTCTTGGATTATCTTTTACAGGTAAGGCTAGTGTCGCGGTATTCGCTACGTTTCCATTATAAGAAGTATTGTCTTTGGTATCGTTTAATGTATAGCTAAAGGTGATTGTTCCGTCTTTAAAGTATTGATAAGTAGCATCCAGAACTGCTGCGAACTGGTTTACACGCCCCTTGCTGTTCATTTCCAATACCCTACCGATCTTCTGACTAATACGCCCCTGTTGCCAGTCTGGTGCAGCGTTGGTAATACTTGCTGCCGGAACGTACACACCTCGGCCGCCTTCATTTTCCAATCTAAAGAATGGATTTACTGCCATATTGCGATCTACGTATACGTAATTGTTGCGTCCTAATGTGGCAAAACCTGTTATAGTGACTTTAAATTTCTCATTAATAAAATGTGAGTAAGAAGCATTTGCTTTATAAACTACTGGCACGCGGGCATCACTTGCGTTAGTGTTGATCGTGAGAAGTTTGTTAACACCCGGGATGTCAAACAATTCCAGTCCGGGCGCATTCTGAGGGTTATTGCGGTAATCTATGAAATTTGGTATTGGCACATTCGGTGCTCTCACATCAACTGAGGCAATGCGCGTTCCGTCAAATACCCTGTTGTTGATCGTCATGTAATTATTGATGTCCGATCCAAAGATACCAGCACCAAGCCTGATGAAATCCCTGTGCTCCTCATTCACATCCCATGTGAACTGCAGTCTTGGCTGAATCTGGAAAGTCGACAGCGAGTTGTCTGTGCGTAAACCAAGCTCATCCAGAACCAACTGATTCAGAGGCGCAGCAGGGTAGAAACTGTAATCGGCACGAATACCTGCCGTCATCTCCAGGCCCGTTGCAAGCTTCGTTTGCATTTGTCCATAAAGAGCGGTATTGAAGATTCCCTGAGTTACACTTGGGTCGGCCACTAAAGGCACTTCCCTTGTGTATCTGTATGGTTTAAGGTCATTGAAATTCTGCAAGGCAGTTCTATTGTTTGCCGGATTGGCCAGATCTGCGGTATTTCTAAACCAAAACCTGCCGTTCAGCTCACTTCCGTAAACAGAATGTGCACGGGTATACATTAGGTCTGCGCCAAAAGTATATTTAATCTTGTCTGTGTTGTAATACAGGTTATTTACAATCTGTAATACATTATTAGTAAAACCTTCCTGTGCAAAACGGTGACCACCTATCTGAATATTTGTTGCTGCATTGGCTCCATTAATACTTGAAATTACGTTTTCTACAACGGCTCTTGGAATGTTTGCGGCAGGCAACTGATCACCTGGACTGCTTAATTGGTAGGTGTACAAATGCTGTACCTTTAGCTCATTGGTTAGTTTGGAATTGATGGATGAACGTAAAGTAGCCAGTAAGCTGTTATCTACGTTTTTGTCATTTCCATAAGATTCGTACAAATTGATCGGGCTATTGTCTTCCAGGCCCTGCTTGTTGCGGTCATTGGTGTAGTTGTCTCTGATTGTCAACAGGTTTTTCTCATTGATTTGCCAGTCGATTCTTGCAAAACCTGCATCTGAACCGCGTAGCTTATCAAATTCTCCAGTCTGGCGTCCCTTTACCCCATATTTATCCTGGGCGATATCCACAAACTCTTTTAGTGTGGCAGGAGTAATCCTCAGTCGAGTAATATCGGCGTCGGTTTCCAGATTGGCAATCATCAAAGGCCTTGCATCACGCTGATGGTCCCATGCAGCAAAGAAATGCAGTTTATCTTTAATGATCGGACCGCCTAATGAAAATCCATATTGATAGGTAGAGAAATCAGATTGGCGTTTGTTGCCATTGATTGCATAAGGACTTGCCAGCCAGTCTGCCCGGCCATAAGTAAATGCTCCTCCACTAAAAGTATTCGTACCCGATTTGGTTACTGCACTAATGGTCCCACCGCCACTTCTGCCAAAGGTTACGTCATATTGGTTGGTAACTACCTGAAATTCCCGGACAGCTTCCATAGATAAAGAATAAGGTGCACCGCTTCGGCTGGTGGTAGAACCTGCTGAAGTTGGATTCTTAGCCGTCATACCATCAATAGTGTAATTAGTAGAAGAGCCCAGCTGGCCAGATATTGTGCCACCGCGGCTTAAAGGAGACAAGTCCATAAGATTGGTGAAATTCCTGCCGTTAACAGGAAGTTTCTCAATGTCTCTGGCCGTAATGGTGGTTGCAGCACCGAGGTTTTCAGTTTTGTTTTTAAGTCCTGATCCTACAATCTCTACTACTGCCAGGTTTTCTACTGCATCCTGCATGGTGATATTGATTTTCAGGGCATCACCCTGATTTAATGAGTAGCCGGTTATTTTTTGGTCGCCAAAACCTACATAAGTTGCAGTAATAGTGTAGGGTTTCCCAAGGGGAAGTTCTTTAAAGGTATACACACCATTGCTGTTGGTAGTGGTGGAGGTGTTAAATCCTGTAGATTCATTACGAACCCTGACAGATACGCCCGGAACAGGTTTTTTTTGAGTATCAGTAACGGTTCCTGATATTGAAGTTTGTGTTGTTTGTGCCAGGAGTTTATTTTGGGCAAAGCAACAGAATAGAAGCAGGAGAGCTGTACATAGTAAATTTTTCATCATCTGAGTTAGTAGGTTGATTTTTGATGACGAAATTAGGGTTGGAATATTAGCTCAGAAATAGATTTATATTAAGAAATTCTGCAACGATTTGGATATTAATGATGCTACGAAATAGATTACCAATCACAGGAGTTTAAAGCTTTCGTCATCTCGACGTAGGAGAGATCTCTTGATTATGCCAGAGTTCAAGAGATCTCTCCTACGTCGAGACGACACGAGCTACTTCTTCCCAGCATTGTATTTATCACTAAACTTTTTGTCCAGCTGCTTGTGGAGGTTATCCAGATTAATGTCTCTGCCCTGAATAAATGCCTGCTCAACTTTATTGGTTTTCATATCAAGGGCGTCACCAGCGGAGATAAAGAAAGTCGCATCTTTACCAATTTCCAAACTTCCAGCCGTTTTATCTATTCCTAGTACTTTTGCAGTGTTTAATGTAATGGTCTGTAAAGCTTTTTCTTTATCTAAACCCCAGGCAGCAATAGTGCCAGCCATAAAAGGAAGATTCCTTAGCTGCCAATAACTGTGCATACCCATCACTACATCGAGTCCTGCATTGGCCAATACCCCAGCATTCTTATAAGGCATATTTACATCACTATCATCAGAATCGGGTAAGTTATGGGGCTCATTTACTATAATTGCTATGTTGTTTTCTTTTAAGAAACTGGTAATTAAATAAGCTTCATCGCCACCTACAATAACAGGCGTAATGCCGTATTTTTTGGCAAACTTAACCGCTGCAATGATGTCTTTCTCGCCTGCTGCGGTAATAAACAGTCGCTGACTGCCATCAAACAAATGTTTCATCGCTGCAAATCTTGTATTTGTTACTGCAGGTTTATCTGTTTCGGCATAGGCTTTTGCCTCAGCAAAAAACTGATCAAGGGCATTTAGAAGGTTTTGTGTACGTTCTTTAAGCACATCGGCAGAAACAACAGGTCTATTACCAGTGTTCCTGAATTTTGGCGTTACAGGCCAGTTCAAATGCATGGCATCATCTTTTTTGATAGCAGCATCTTCCCAGTTCCAGGCGTCGAGCTGTACTACTGATGAGCTGCCGGATATTGTGCCGCCCTGTGGAGTTATCTGAGCCATTAGTACACCGTTACTTCTTACAGTAGCAGGTACTTTAGAGTCTGTATTGTAAGCCACCAAAGCTCTGATGTGTGGGTTGAAATCCCCAATCTCGTTATAATCAAGCGTAGCTTTAACAGAACTGATTTCAATTAACCCAAGATTGGTGGTGGGAGCAATAAACCCGGGATAGATGTGTTTTTCGTTTGCGTGGATTACTGTTGAGCCAGTCATATCAATACGGGCAACTGTTGCATCTCCTACGCCTGTAATTTTTCCTTTATCAAAAATGAGGTAGCTGTTTTCAATAACCTTTCCATTGCCTACATGAAGCTTCGCACCCATCACAATGGTCTTTTTATCCTGAGGTTTTGCCGGTGAAATGTTGGCTTGTGCAAAGCTGCTTAATCCCAAAGGCAACATCAATAGCGTTAAAATGTATTTATTCATGGTCATGAGTCCTTTCCATTTCATTAAGTTCAAGAGAATAATCTTCCAATGTTTCGCAATCATACAAGTGCTTTTGCTCTGCTTTAGGGCGTTGCGTTTTGCTGCCTTTGTCTTTGCTGTCCTTCATTTTTTGAATTAACCGCGCCCGTTCCGATTGTTGTTCTTTTCTGATCTGGGCATCACGATCTATATCCCAGTATGCAACACCATCTACAAAAGTCTTCTCGGCCTTGGCATAAATAGATAGCGGATTATCAGACCAAACTACCACATCAGCATCTTTACCTACCCTAAGGCTGCCTACCTTATTGTCAATGTGCAGCATTTTTGCAGGGTTTAGCGTTACAAATTTAAAGGCATCCTCTTCGGGTACACCACCATATAAAACAGCTTTCCCTGCTTCTTGATTTAATCTGCGGGCCATTTCAGCATCATCAGAGTTAAATGCAGTTGTGATGCCTACGTTATGCATGATTTTTCCATTGTAGGGAATCGCTTCGGCAACCTCCATTTTATAAGCCCACCAATCAGAAAATGTAGAAGCGTTGATACCGCGGGCTTTCATTTTGTCGGCTACTTTATAACCCTCAAGAATGTGGGTAAAAGTATTAATCTTAAAACCTAAGCTATCTGCAACATGCATGAGCATATTGATTTCAGACTGTACATAAGAGTGACAGGTAATGAAGCGTTTATTATCCAGAATCTCTACTATGGCATCTAACTCCAGATCCTTGCGAACAGTGTTGCCCTTTTTGGCAAGTTCTGATTTATATTCTTTTGCACGTGTAAATTCATCTACAAAGGTCTGTTCAACGCCCATTCTGGTAACCGGGAATCGTGCGCCGGTGCCAAAGTTGCTCTGTTTTACATTCTCGCCAAGCGCAAATTTTATAAAACCATCGGCCCCTGCAAACTTTAACTCTTCTGGTAACTTGCCCCATCTTAATTTAATCAATTGTGACTGACCACCGATAGGGTTTGCAGAGCCATGTAGAATCTGTGAAGTAGTAACTCCGCCAGCTAGCTGACGATAAATATTTACATCTTCAGAATTGATAATATCTGCCACACGTACTTCAGAAGATACAGATTGTGCACCTTCATTGATACCTCCGGTACCTGCAATATGGGAGTGTTCATCTATAATACCAGGTGTTACATGTTTACCCGTTGCGTCAATTACTTTGGCGTTTCCGGTATTTAGGTTTTTGCCTACAGCTTTGATTTTGCCGTTTTCTAAAAGGACATCGGCATTTTGTAAAATACCTTCTTTTTCATTTGTCCATACCGTAGCATTTTTCAATAAAACGCTTTCCTGTTTTAAAGGTGTTGTATTGCCAAAGGCGGTAAATGGAAAAATTAATGAACCTACAGCATCTTTATTCTTTGGTTCAGCGGTTTTAGCAATCACTTTGTTTGTCGTGTCTTTTAAAGCATCATCTTTTTTAAACAGAATAAAGCGTTTGCCTTGCACCCAATTCTCTTCTATTATATTTTCCTTTTTAAAGAGGCTGTCCGATGTAATAATAAAGTTGGCCAGTTTTCCCTTTTCAAGAGTACCTACTTTATCCGCTATTCCAATCATCCCGGCAGGGATCTCAGTAAGTGATAAGAGCGCTTGTTTTTGAGTTAGCCCATTATCAAGAGCGGTGCGTATGTTTGTCCATAAATCTTTTGGTGCTTCCAGGCCCTGAGTGGTAAGTGAAAATTTAATTCCTGCTTTTTCCAGCGCTGCCGGATTGGTAGGAGCCATTTCCCATGCTTTCATTTGCGCCAGCGTTATATTCCTGTTTTCAACAGTATCCTCAACATCATAGGCTTTAATGAAATTAATGGGGATAATAAGACTTGCCCCGGTTGCTTTAACAGCCTCGATTCTTTGGTATTCATCACCATTAGATTTTATGATGTACTGTTTGCCAAATTCCTGTGCAATTTTGCTGGCCCTTAGTACATTTTGCCATCCCTCTGCTTCAAAAATCTGAGGAATGTTTTGTTGTTTGTTAAACTCTTCCAAGGAGATGTTGTATTCTTCTTTTTGTTTGCCATACCATTGTGCATCGTAATAAGTCTGACGCAGTAAGGCTATTGCACCCATCAAAGAAGTTGGATAATCATTTTGCGAAGATCCTTTGCTGAAAGAGTAATTCGCTGCCGATTGTGGATTAAGTATGGTGCTGTTTTCTTTTTCATCACTTAGTGTTACTGCAAGAGATGTTCCGCGGGCAATACCGTCTCTGCTAATTGCGTTTACCGTTCCAAAGCCTGCTTTACGCAAATCATCAGCTTTCTTACTGTCCGCAGCAAAAAAGGTGTTTGCTTTTGTTTCGGGTCTTATTGCCTCATTCCAGCCATAAGCACCTTTTTTTGTAGAGGTAAATATAGATTGACGCGGACCGGAAACACGGTTGGCTTCAGGTAATCCATATGAGGTAAAGGCATCAATAAGAGAAGGGTATATGAATTTTCCCTTTAAATCGATCACTACATATCCTTTAGGGATTGAGGTGGCAGTTCCTACAGATTGAATGGTTTGCCCTTTAATTAGTAATGTGCCATTAGGGATAATTTGATTTGCACTAACTACAATATTAGCATTGGTGAAAGCGTAAGTGCCTTGTCTGATGTCGTATGAGCCGTTAACCGGATAAGTTTGCTGGGCAAACAGGAGCGTAACAGAGAAAACCAGAGCCAGGCTAAGCAGAATTTTCTTCATAAAATTTAGTTAAGTCCCTAAATCTATTACAAAAAAGCCGGAATTAAAATCTTGTTGCCTGTATGCAGGGCTAAAAACTATAAATTCTGGCTAGCTTTTGCATATTTGTTACAAAAGCTAGCCAGAATGCTCATTATTTTGTGATGATTTCTAGATTGCCGCCGTTCTTAAACAGGTCATGAGATACAAAGTAACCTTTGTTCTCTACTCCGTTAACTTTTATAACAGTAATTCCTCGTCCTTTACCTGGTTTTTTGATGGTTAATGTTTTGTTGGTGTTTGTTTTCCAAATTACTTCATCAAAGAGAGGGGCTGTTACAAGGTATTCCGGGTCTGTTGCCGAAAATGTGTACAAACCTAATGAGCTCAACACATACCATGCAGACATTTCTCCGGCATCATCCATTCCGGAAAGTGCCAGGCCTTCAGGGCCAATTCCATACAGCTCGTTCAGTATTTTGTCGATGATTTTCTGTGATTTTTCCGGCTTGCCTATAAAGTGATAGGCAAAAGGAGCTTCATGATCTGGCTGATTGCCATGACAGTACTGACCGATCATTGTTTCTACATTTCGGGCGATGTACTTAGGGTTCCAAGGTACTGTAAACAATGAATCAAGTTTTGATTCAAAACCCACTGGTCCGCCATACAATTCAATTAATCCCGGCATATCATGAGGAGCAAAGAAAGATACCTGCCAGGCATTAGCTTCTCTGTACATATACTCATAGTATGGATACTGAGGATTAAAATTCTTAATCCAATCGCCATTTGGCAATCTGCCCCTCATGAAACGTGTGGAGGGATCAAACATGTTTTTAAAGTTTTTTGATCTGGCCATTAAGATCCCGTAATTGGTTGTATCTCCAAGCTTCTTCGCCATTTGCGCAAGCGAATAATCATCGTACGAATATTCCAGGGTTTTTGATACCCCTGCATTGGCTTTAGTTTCTACATGCGGATTAGCAATGTCAGGATCCGAAATATATCCTTTTTGAATATACTCCTCCAAATGAGGCCGTGCACCTGGCGATACATTTGCGTTTCTTAAAAGCAGCTTATAAGTGCCTTCTACATCGAAATTGTCAATTCCTCTCAGGTATGCCCCAACAATGGATGAAGCGCCATGATCACCATGGAAAAACGTAGGGATAAATCCGGTTTTATCGCCAACATCCTTCATTGATTTGATTACATCTAGTGCAACCTTAGGAGAAATCAACCCTAAAAGCACATCTTTATTGCGATATGTGTCCCATAAGGATGGTTCTGTGTAGTAGTTAAAGTCTGCTTTTCCTGGTTTCTTTTTTGCATCTGTATATTCTCCATTTACATCGCTTCGTAATGCAGGCCATAGCAAAGATCTGTACAAAGAAGAGTAAAGCATTTGTTTTTGCTTTTCAGTTCCACCTTTTACCTGAATAGATGATAATATAGTTTCCCACGTTTGGGTCCCTTCGTTACGGATTTGATTAAACGATTTAGTTCCAATTTCTTTTTCAAGGTTTTCTTTAGCATTTTCAGTACTTACAAAAGACAAACCTATTTTAAGTTCAACAGGTTCTTTGCCACCATCTGCCAGGTGAACCATAGCAAAGCCTTTTCTTGAACCTTCTTCCTGTTTTTCCAGCTTTTCGATATTATTGTTCAGTTTGGCGTAGAAATAAATTACCTCACCAACGTTTTGAAACCCTTGCAAATCTGTATTTCCTATCTGTTCAATTTTCCAATTTCCTACTCTGTTGTTTGCTTTGCCAAGGTCAAACAGGATTTTGCGACCGGTTTTGTTTTTATATTCATATTTATGATAGCCGGATCTTAATGTAGAAGTAAGGCTTACATTAACATCGTAATCATCCAGGTATACCTGATAAAAGCCTGGTGCTGAACTTTCTTTTTTATGAGAAAAGTGGGAACCGAACTTGCCATCCTGATCTGGAGTTGTTGATTTTCCTGAAACAGGAAGGATAGGGATATTGCAAAGATTCCAGTGGCCTTTATTGGTATGGGTAAAGCCATAAATCATGTTGTCTTCATATTCATATCCGGCGCCCGATCCGTATTCTGTAATGGGGCTAAGTTGTACCATGGCATTAGGCATCGAACTGCCTGGAAAGGTAAGTCCTGCCCACGATCTCCATCCTTTAGGTAGGTTATAACCAAGGATCGCTGAATCGGTAAGTGGTGCAGTACCGATAAACGTATTTACATACTTGGTAAAACTTTTTGTTTTCTGGCCCTTACTTACATTAAAAGATGCAAGCAGAACGATCAGCATTAAGCTTAGGTTTTTAATTCTGAGTTTCATTTTAATTTAAACATTTGTGTTGTTTACCAAATATATAAATTTCGAAAAGATTACTCCCCGGTTTGTCATTGTACATGCCGCCGCGAATTTTATATTTGTATATGGATCAGGAAATATTTGGTAAAGTAGACCATTACATCAGTCAGATGTTGGCACCGGAAGACGAAGTTCTTCAGGAGACAATAAAATCTTTAGACACCGCAGAAATGCCTCAGATCAGCGTTACAGCAAACCAGGGTAAGTTTTTGCAGGTTATTGCACTTATGTGTAATGCAAAAAGAGTGCTTGAGCTGGGCACGCTTGCTGGCTATAGCACAATATGGCTGGCAAGATCACTTCCCGAAGATGGTAAGATTGTTACAATCGAATTTGATCCCCGTCATGCAAATGTTGCAAAGCAGAACATTAAAAATGCCGGACTCCTGGATAAAGTTGACATAAGAGTAGGTAAGGCGATGGACATTATGCTGGAAATAAAGGAAGCCAAAGAAGAACCTTTTGATCTTATATTTATTGATGCAGACAAGCCACCTTATACTGAGTATTTTGAAATGGCATTAAGCCTATCTCATCCGGGAACGGTTATCATTTGCGATAATGTGATCCGGGAAGGTAAAGTACTTGATGAGAATAGTACAGATGATAGGGTTATAGGTGTGCAGCGTTTCAATAAATTGTTAGCTTCCAATAAAAATGTCACTGCAACTATACTTCAAACAGTTGGCGTTAAAGAATACGATGGTATGGCTATTGCCGTAGTAAAATAAATAATTCACGATGATTCAGAACAAAAAAATCACTACACTTTTTACTGATATAGGTGGGGTATTACTCACTAACGGCTGGGACCGGAAGGCAAGGGCCGAAGCAGCGCAACTATTTAATCTGGATCTTATAGAGGTAGAAGAAAGACATCACCTCACCTTTGATACTTACGAGGTTGGAAAAATTACGCTTGATGAGTACTTGGATAGGCTTGTGTTTTATGAAGACCGGGATTATTCTAAGGACGATTTTAAAGAATTTATGGTCAGTAAATCTCTTCCATATCCTGATATGATTAAACTGATATGCGATCTAAAGAAGAAGTATAACTTAAAGGTGGCAGTGATCAGTAACGAAGGGAGAGAGCTTAATCAGTATCGGATCAGTACTTTCAAACTAAATGAATTTGTTGATTTTTTCATCTCTTCAAGTTTTGTCCATTTCAGAAAGCCGGATGCAGATATCTTTAAGGTTGCTATAGACATTTCTCAAAGTGATGTCGAAACAAGTATATATATAGATGACAGGATGCTTTTTGTGCAGATAGCGGAGGGGCTGGGGTTAACCGGAATCTGCCATACAGACTATGAAGACACCAAAATAAAACTGGAACANCTCGGCTTAAGTGTCGATTGATTTCATATCTAAAAAATATTTACAGCCGTTGGTCGAAATTTTTAGGGAGTTTGTCGTGAGTTACACGATGCTGGTATAATACGCCGGATTTGGGTGAAACGAAAGGGGAGTANTGACGTCTTATTAATAAAAACAATAAGAAAAATCCTAAAACATAAAGTCATGAAAACTCTAACAAAAGCACTATTCGGAACAGCATTAGCAGCAATCTTTTTAACCTCTTCGGCAATGACAACTTTAGCTGCCAATAACATTGAAATTACTTCAGTAAAAACAAGTTCAAAAGGAATCAACAGAATTTGGGTTGCAGGAAATGTGAAGATTGTATTAACCCAAAGTGATAAGGAAGGAGTTTTTGTTGATGAAAACTTCGATGCAAATAACACATCAGTTTTAAGAAGGGGAGAAACTTTGTNTATCAACTCTACAGAAAGTAATCAGGTTACGGTNAATGTTTCTGTAAANGATCTNCAAAGAATANAAGCTGCNGGTGGTTCNGTNGTNGTNACTAAAGGCAACTTTGATGTNAAATATCTTCAGTTNTTTTTAAGTCAAAGTGCAACAGCTAAAATTAANTCTAGGGTGGGTAGTTTATATACAGTGATCAGTGAGGATGCAGTGTTAAAGATGAGTGGTAGTTCAGATGAGCATACCTTGATCGCAAGTAATATGGAGAATGTTAAATTTGATAATTTTGCCAGTTTGAAAACAGAGAATTTAAGTGAAGGGGTGATTATGAGTGCTGATAAAACAGCGGCAATAAAGTAAAATAAAACGCTTAATCCATGAGAAAGCCCGGTATTACCGGGCTTTTTTTATGAACTTACTTCGGCTTGCTTTACGGCATTGGACTTTCGTCGGCCTTATTTATTTCACTTTTAGCAGGAGCAGCATCTTGTCCATCAGTTGGTTCCGAGCCTTTTAGGT
>Ga0065714_10002678_pt1 | contig 12302 bp, 10 predicted proteins | sample MisRhiReplicate2_FD_59101 | JGI IMG/M metagenome (GOLD analysis project Ga0065714, IMG submission 59101) | Miscanthus rhizosphere microbial communities from Kellogg Biological Station, MSU, sample Rhizosphere Soil Replicate 2: eDNA_1 v2... | ecosystem: Host-associated > Plants > Roots >... | reverse complement strand
AAAGGTCTGCCTGGCTATCTGCAAACACCGGAGAGGCCAACATCGCAGCGGAAATGAACAAGCCAGCAAGTGCGGTGCGCTTCATGTGTATCTCCTTGAACGTATGGTCTCGGTGCCGCTGGACAGTGGCGGCCAGGCCGAGTCAGTGGATGGCCCAGCGCAGCCGGGCCTATTCAAGTGACTACAGCGACGCGCAGGAATTCGATTTTTCTTCGAGTCCCATCGCAAGGTCCTCACCGTTGACGGGCTTGGAGCGGGTGACACGGTCCACCAGATACACCAACCCGTGGTAGTCAATTGCGCCGTGTTGGGTAAGACCGATCTCACAGGTGCGGCTGGTGGAAATCCCTTCGCTGCAATGCTGTACCGCGTCCTTCAGTGAGCGCAGCGAGTGGGCGTTCAGCTCTGGCGTGGAGAAGCCCTTGTCGCCGGCGAAACCGCAACAATGGATGCCTTCCGGGATGACCACGTTTTTACTGCACTTGCGCGCCAGGTCGATCAGCGCCTGGCTTTCGCCAAGGTGCTGCGTGCTGCACGTGACGTGCACGGCGATGGGCGCCTCCTGGGGAATGAAGTCGAGCCGATCCATCAAGTGGGTACGGATGAAGCGCACCGGGTCATACAGGTCCAGGCGCACGTCGCCAAGGTCCTGGACCAGCCGCAATGTGCAGGGGCTGGTGTCACAGTAGATGGGGTCGAGCCCGCCGCGACTGGCGTGCAGCAGGGCGCCGATCAGTTCCTGGCGCTTGTGCTCGGCCTGTTCGGCGTAGCCTTTGGAGGCAAAGGGTTGGCCGCAGCAGAGGCTGTCCACATTGTCTGGAAAGACCACCTGATAACCGGCCTTTTCCAGCAGGCCGCGGGTCTTGTCGTACAGCGACATCTGCTCCTTGTCCGCTGCCGCCGGGCCCATGACCCGCGACACGCACGCCGCCAGGTACACGACTCTCGGCCGTTCGTCCGACACGGCGGGGCTGAAACGGATGGCCTTTTCCGGCTGGGGCATGGCGTTGGTCCACTGTGGGACTTGGCCTTTGGACAGCCGCGTCAACGAGGCCGACAGTTTCGCCAGGCGGGGGGCGCCCAGCAGCATGCGCGCACCGTTGGCGACGTGGAGGGCGAAGCGCGCGCCTTGCAATGTGGTGGCGAAATTTCCTTCAATCCAGTTGGCGGTTTTCGTCTTTGTTGCGTCACGGCTGCGCAGTTTTTTCACCAGTTCGCCGGTATTGATGCCTACCGGGCAACGTTGTGCACACAGGCCCGTGGCGGCACAGGTATCGATGCCCTGGTATTGGTAGGCACGCTCCAGTTCGGTGGTGTCCGTGCCGGCGCGTTTCTTGGCTTGGATATCCCGCCAGATCACGATGCGCTGGCGCGGGCTCAAGGTCAGGTCCTTGGACGGACACACCGGTTCGCAGAAACCGCACTCGATGCACTTATCCACAATCTCATCGGCGGCCGGCAGCGGTTTGAGGTGTTTGAGGTGGATCTGCGGGTCTTCGCTGAGCACCACGTCCGGGTTGAGGATGCCGTTGGGATCGAGCAGGCGTTTGAGCTGCCACATCAATTGATAGGCGTCACTGCCCCATTCCAGTTCGACGAACGGTGCCATGTTGCGCCCGGTGCCGTGTTCGGCTTTCAGCGAGCCGCCGAACTCCACCGCCACCAACTGCGCCACGTCATCCATGAACGCCTGGTAGCGTGCGACTTCTTCAGGGTTGTTGAAGCCTTGGGTGAAGACGAAGTGCAGATTGCCTTCCAGCGCGTGTCCGAAAAGGATCGCTTCGTCGTAGTGATGTTTGTCGAACAACTCGATCAGGCGGTTTACGCCAATGGCCAGTTGTTCCACCGGAAAGGTCACGTCTTCGATGATCACCGTGGTCCCGGTTTTGCGCACCGCACCCACGGCCGGGAAGGTGTCTTTGCGGATCGCCCAGAGCCGGGCGTTTTCCCTTGGGTCCTCGGTAAAGTCGACCTGTTTTTCCACCGGGAAACCGGCCAGCGAGGCCATGATCCGGGCCAGTTGCTCTTGCAGTAAAGATGAAGAGGCGGCGCGGGATTCGATCAGCAAGGCGCAGGCATTGATCGACAGATGCTGTACGAAATCCGGCATTCCCGGTTTGTCCTGCACCGAGCGCAGGCTGCGGCGGTCCAGCAGCTCCACGGCCGAGACTGGCTGGCTTTTCAGCACGGTGACGGCGTTGCAGCAGGTTTCCACATCGGGGAAGACGATCAGGGCCGAGGCTTTGTTCGGATGGTCGATGACGGTGTTGTAGGTCACCGCACTGATGAAGCCGAGAGTGCCTTCGGAGCCGACCAGCAGGTGGCTCAAGATATCCACAGGCTCATCGAAGTCCACCAGGGCATTGAGTGACAGGCCGGTGGTATTTTTCAGACGATATTTATGCCGAATTCGCGCAGCCAATTCAGTGTTGGCGCGGGTCTCGCGGCCCAGAGTCGCGAGGCGTTCCAGCAGTTCGCCGTGGCTTGTACGAAAAGCCGCCACGCTGCTGTCGTCTTCGGTATCCAGGCGCGTGCCGTCGGCCAGTACCAGGCGAATGCCGGCCAGGGTGTGATAGGTGTTCTGCGCTGTGCCGCAGCACATGCCGCTGGCGTTGTTGGCGACGATGCCGCCGATTTTGCAGGCGTTGATCGACGCCGGATCTGGGCCGATCTTGCGCCCGAACGGCGCCAGCCAGGCGTTGGCCTGGGCGCCGATCACGCCGGGCTGCAAACGGATCTGCGTGCCCTGTTCACGAATCTCGCGCCCGTTCCAGTTATCCCCGAGCACAATCAGCACCGAGTCGCTGATGGCTTGCCCGGACAGGCTGGTGCCGGCGGCGCGGAANGTGACNGGNACCTGGTCGCGTTGGGCCAGTTTCAGCANNGCAATCACTTCATCTTCGGATTCGACGCGTACCACCAGTTTCGGAATCAGCCGATAGAAACTGGCGTCGGTGCCGAAGGCCAAAGTCGACAGCGGATCGTCGAAACGGCGTTTCTGCGGGATCAGTTGTTGGACGTCGTGTAGAAAAGGGGCCGGAAGGGTCATTGGTCCTCCAGAATCAAAACAACCAGATCCTTCGGACCATGGGCGCCATAGGCCAGGACTTGCTCGATGTCGGCGGTTTTCGACGGGCCCGATACCAGCAGGGCATTGGTGGGCATGCCTTGGGCCCACTCGAATTCCTGCTGCACTTCATAGAAGTTGTCACGGATTTCGCTGGCCTTGAGCAGGGCGAAATGCACCGGTGGGACCAGGCTCATCAGTCGAGGCTCTTCCCGGGTTGGCCAGAGAATCAGGCTGCCGGTGGCGGCGATGGCGCCAAGGGTTCCGGTCAGGCTGGCGGGGGTGTCGTTGAACAACTCGGCTTTCCACTCTTCTACCGGGCGGTCGTAAGCCTTGAGGGTTGGCAGGTCCGGATTGTTCGCCCAGAATTTTGTGATTTTTTCCCCGTGCGCGGTGGTCGGGGCGATGAGCAGGCTCGGCAATTGACGGTCGCGCAGCAATTGCGCGAGCAGGGTCGGCCAGCCTTCCTCGGACGTCAGGTGGATTTCGGTGTGCACCGCCTCCATCAGCTTGCGCAATTGCGGGATACGTTCTTCGGGCGCATAGCGGTAGGTCTGCGTCACCAGCTCGACGTCGAAGTTGTCGGCAACGGGCGTGGCGCCGGTCAGACTTTTACGCAGCTTGGCGAGGATATTGTCCTTGGCGCTCATCGGCGGTCTCCCTGCTGGTTCAGGTGTTCGCGGGCCAGGTCATGCAATGAGCGGGCGGCGGGTTTGGGGGCGCTGTGGTTCTGGGTCCATGGCCCGACGTTGTTGGGCGTCAGGGCGCGCAGGCGCGTGGCGAGGAACCCGAACAGCCGATACAACCGTGGCGAACTGTTGAGTCGAGCCCAGGCGTTCCAGATGAAGCGTTCCTTGGGCGAGTATTTGCTGCCCTGGCCGCGCATCACCTGATGGGGGCTGTCCGGCGCCTTGACGTTTTCTTCCCGCAGCCGCCGCAGCAAAGCCGGGATCGGAATCTTCACCGGACACACTTCACCGCAGGCACCGCACAGCGAAGAGGCGCTCGGATGGTCCGGCACCTTGGTCAGGCCGACCATGTGCGGCGTGATGATTTTTCCGATAGGTCCCGGGTAAACCTCGCCGTAGGCATGACCGCCGATTCGGGTATAGACCGGGCAATGATTCATACAGGCGCCACAGCGGATGCAGTTCAGCGTCTGGCGCAATTCGCTATCGGCAAACGCCTGGCTGCGACCGTTGTCGAGCAGGACCAGATGGACTTCCCGGGGGCCGTCCAGTTCGTCAGGCTTGCGCGGGCCGGAGATCATGTTGACGTAGGTGGTGATCGGCTGGCCAAGGGCCGAGCGGGTCAGCAGCGACAGCAGCGGCACGACGTCGCGCAGGTTCTCGACGACTTTTTCGATGCCGGTCACGGCAATGTGCACCGGCGGCACGGTGGTGGACATCCGCCCGTTGCCTTCGTTTTCCACCAGCAGCAGCGTGCCGGTTTCAGCGACGGCGAAGTTGACGCCGGAGACGCCGATGTCGGCCTCGAAGAATTTCTGCCGCAATACCTTGCGACCGATCTGAATGAGTTGGTCAACGTCCTTGGTGTACTCCACGCCGAGTTTGTCGTGGAACAAGGACGCGACCTGACCGGCATTCTTGTGGATCGCCGGCATAATGATGTGTGAAGGCTTCTCGTGGTCGAGCTGGACGATGTATTCCCCCATGTCGGACTCAAGACATTCAATGTCCCGAGCCTCGAGGAAATGGTTCATCTCCATCTCTTCGCTGACCATCGATTTGCCCTTGATCACTTGCCGCGCCTCGTGAGCGCGGATGATCGAGAGGACGATGCCATTGGCTTCGTCCACCGTTTCCGCCCAGTGCACGTTCACACCGTTGCGGGTCAGGTTGCTTTCAAGTTGCTCGAGCAGGTCGGGCAGCTTCGATAACGCACGGGCGCGGACGGCATTGCCCAGCACACGCAGGTGTTCTCTTTCGTGGGCATCGCTGAAGGACGTTGCCCGCTTGGTCATCAGTGAATCCATCGCGCTGCGAAAGTTGTTTCGCAGTTGCGTGTCGGCCAGGGCCTTGTGGGCTCGGGCGCGAAAATCTTCCTGCACCTCAACGGTCGGAATCAGCGTCGGCGTGCTCATGCGACACCTCCGCTACGCTGCCAGAGGAAGCTCGCCAGGTGCTGGCCGCGTAACGCCTCCTGCTGTTTTTCCAGTGCGCCGTTGATGTTCATCAGGCAGCCACAATCGGCACTGATGACCTTGTGCGCGCCGGATTCCTTCAGCGCTCGGGTCTTGTCGGCCACCATCGCGCCGGAAATATCCGGCATGCGAACGCTGAACGTCCCACCAAAGCCACAGCATTCGCTTTCGTGGCTGTGGTCGACTCGTTCCACATTGCGTAACTGCGCCAACAACGCGCGGCCGTGCAGGTGGGTGTTCATTTCACGCCGTGCCGAGCAGGACGTGTGCAGCGCAACCTTCACCGGCTCACCGCTGTCGTTCAACTGCACCTTGCAGACAAACAGCAGGAATTCAGCCAGTTCATAGGTCCGGGCCGCCAGGGCCTGGACCTGTTTGAGCGTGTCGGGCTCATCCTTGAACAGGTCGGCGTAATGCTCGCGCAGCATGCCGGCGCAGGAGCCCGAAGGCACCACCACCGGATAGTCTTCGGCAAACAAGGCCAACTGCGCCCGTGCCACTGTCCGCGCCTGCTCGGTGTAGCCCGAGGTGTAGGCCGGTTGGCCGCAGCAGCTTTGCCCTTGCGGGTAGTCCACCCGGATTCCTTCGCGCTCCAGCAGATGAATCGCATCCATCCCGGCTTCGGGATAGAACAGGTCCACCACGCAAGTGCCGAACAGGTAGACCCTTTGCGGTTTCTCGCTGGGGTACTGCCGAGGCTCGGGCAATGGCGGGGCGACACGGGTCGCGTTCGGCACGGCGTTGTAAAAAAGCTCGCTCATCAGGCGTGTCTCCGGGTGGTCCCGGTTATCCGTCCGCTGAGGCTGCTGAATATAGACAGGAAATCTTTCAGCAGCCTTGCAGACCCGGTGGTGAATAGCAGACGCCGAATCACGGTTCGGCGTCGGTTTTTTCAGTATTGCGTGTAGGACTTAATGAACCAGCATGCCGGTAAACCAGTAGGCCTGGGCCAACGTGATCAGGCCGACAATCGTTGCAAAGAATAGGCTGTGTTTGAGGGTGAAACGGAACAGATCCGATTCCTTGCCCACCAGCCCGGTCGCCGCGCAGGCCACCGCGATCGATTGTGGCGAAATCATCTTGCCGGTCACGCCGCCGCTGGTGTTGGCCGCGACGAGCAAGGTGTCGTTGACGCCGAGCTGGTGCGCGGTGGTGGCTTGCAGCGAGCTGAACAGGGCGTTGGACGACGTATCGGAACCGGTCAGGAACACACCCAGCCAACCCAGGAACGGCGAGAAGAACGGGAACGCCGCGCCCGTGCCGGCCAGCACCAGGGCCATGGTCGACGACATGCCCGAGTAGTTGGTGACGAACGCGAATGCCAACACCATGCCGATGGACAGGATCGGCCAGCGCAGCTCGAAAAGCGTCTCTTTAAAAGTGGTAAGACCAGTTTTGATATTGATCTTCAGCACCAGCATCGAGATCAATGCGGAGAAGAAAATCGCCGTGCCGGTGGCGGAAATCGGATCAAGCTTGAACACGGCCGGAATGGCAGTGGGGTTGATCACGATGGGCGCGACCTTGATCACCATCTGGTCCAGGTGCGGGATGGCGAAGTTGAACACCCAGCCGTACATCGAGCCGCCAGCGGCGAACATCGCCTTGAACGGCTTGAGAGTCCAGATCGTCACCAATACGGTCAGGATCAGGAACGGCGACCAGGCCTTGATGATTTCCCCCAGGCTGTAGGGCGAAGCGACGGTGCTGCGCGGTTGGCCGAAACCACCGGCGCTGGCGGTGACCGTGGTGCTGGAGGTGGCGCCGGCAATCTGGGCGCCAGCGGTACGCTTGGGCTGCCAGACTTTCAGGAACAGCGTCAGGGAAATCAGGCTGGCCAGGGCGGAGGTGATGTCCGGCAGTTCCGGGCCAATGAAGTTGGAGGTGAAGTACTGGGTGATGGCGAAGCTCAGGCCTGCCACCAGTGCTGCTGGCCAGGTTTCCCGCACGCCGCGCAGGCCGTCCATCATGAACACCAGCCAGAACGGCACGAACAGCGACAGCAATGGCAGCTGGCGACCGGTCATGGCGCCGATCTTGAAGGCGTCGATCCCGGTGACCTGACCGGCCACGATGATCGGAATGCCCAACGCACCGAACGCGACCGGGGCGGTGTTGGCGATCAGGCACAGGCCGGCGGCGTACAGGGGGTTGAAGCCCAGGCCGACCAGCAGGGCGGCAGTGATCGCCACCGGGGCACCGAAACCGGCGGCACCTTCCAAAAATGCGCCGAAGCAAAAGCCGATCAACAGCACTTGCAGGCGTTGGTCATCGGTAATCGACAGCACCGAGCTGCGAATCACCTCGAACTGGCCGCTCTTGACTGTCAGTTTGTAGAGGAATACGGCGGCGACGATGATCCAGGCGATGGGCCACAGACCGTAGGCAAAACCATAGCCGGCGGCTGCGAAGGCCATGTCGGCGGGCATATTGAAAGCGAAAATCGCCACGGCAATCGCCAGGGCCAGGGTGATGCTGCCGGCCACATGCCCCTTGAGGCGAAACACCGCCAGGGCCAGGAAGAAAAATACGATGGGAATGACGGCCGCGAGTGCGGACAAGCCGAGGCTGCCGAGCGGGCTGTAGAGCTGTTGCCAGGTTTGCATAATGGGTGGGCCCCTAATTGTTGTTGGTCAGGCACTGCCAGCGGGTTTGGTTAATTGGTAATACCAATTTACAATCGCTGTTGGCTAGGGTAAAAGCCTTGGTTGTCATGTGTCAATTTGCCGCCCTGAAACTTTCGTCGAATAAGCGGTGCAGAGCGCATCTGATCCGGTTGTGCAAAACGGCTTTGATGGGTGTGGACAAGGCCCGGATGGTCCAGAATAGAGAGCCCGGCGAGCCGTCGGGATCGTGGAGAATTGAGTTATGGGGTTTGATCAGATTCGTCAGCGCCGTTTGTCTGACGATATTGTCGAGCGGCTTGAAGGCATGATCCTTGAGGGCACGCTCAAGTCCGGTGAGCGGCTGCCGGCCGAACGGACCCTGGCTGAGCAGTTCGGTGTGTCACGCCCTTCGTTGCGCGAGGCGATCCAGAAGCTGGCGGCCAAAGGCTTGTTGGTCAGTCGCCAGGGCGGCGGCAACTATGTGGTGGAGTCGCTGGGCTCGACGTTCAGTGATCCACTGCTGCAATTGTTGGAAAGCAATCCCGAAGCGCAGCGCGACTTGCTTGAGTTTCGTCACACCCTGGAAGCGTCCTGTGCTTATTACGCGGCGCAGCGGGCCACGGATGTAGACCGCGAGCGGCTGACGGCGGCATTCGACGAGCTGCAGGACTGTTACTCGCGCCACGACGAGGTGAGCCGGGCGGAGGAGGGCGCGGCGGATGCCCGGTTTCACCTGGCGATTGCCGAGGCCAGTCATAACGCGGTGTTGCTGCATACCATCCGCGGCTTGTTCGACCTGCTCAAGCGCAATGTGGTGACCAACATCGGCGGCATGTACAAGCAACGCAGTGAAACCCGCGACATGTTGATCAGCCAGCACCGGGAGTTGTACCAGGCGATCATGGGCGGGCACGCCGAACAGGCGCGGGAAGTGTCAAGCCGGCACATCTTGTATGTGCAGGAGGTTCTGGAAGAGGTGCGTCAGGAAGTGCAGCGCGTGGCGCGGGCGGAGCGGCGTAAAGGGATGTAATCGCGCCTGTGGACCCTGTGGGAGCGAGCTTGCTCGCGAAAGCGGTCTGTCTGACACATCGCTGCCGGATGTGTCGACGCCATCGCGAGCAAGCTCGGCTCCCACAGTTGATCCCGGGCTAGTCTTCCTTGCCCTTGTTGCGCACCGCGCGCTGCAGCTCGCGGCCGGCATCGCGTTCGCGTTCGGTATCGCGCTTGTCGTATTCCTTCTTGCCCTTGCCCAGGGCAATCTCGCACTTGATCAAGTGCTTGCTCCAGTACAACGACGTGCAGACGCAGGTGTAACCCTTCTGCTGCACGGAGGCGAAGAGTTTTTCCAGCTCGCGCTTGTTGAGCAGCAGCTTGCGCGAGCGCGTCGGGTCGGCGATCACGTGGGTGCTGGCGGTGGTCAGCGGCGTGAAATGGCTGCCCAGCAGCCAAGCCTCGCCGTCCTTGAGCAGCACGTAGCTGTCGACCAGTTGCGCCTTGCCGGCACGCAGGCTCTTTACTTCCCAGCCGGCCAGGACCATGCCAGCCTCGAAACGTTGTTCGATGAAGTAATCGTGTCGCGCCTTTTTATTTTGCGCGATGGTCCCTGTGGGGTGTTTCTTCTGTTTAGCCATAGGGGCGGCATTATAGGCAGTTGCGTGCGTGTCGGCTACGGTGAAGCAGCGTGCTTGAGCACGTTGAGTGAATCCCGGACAATGCGGCCTCTTTTTTGAATGCTTGGGCGTGATCACGATGTCGACAGACAAGGTTTCTGTCCACGGCAGTTGGGCTAGCCGCTGGGTTTTTATATTCGCTGCAACCGGTTCTGCGGTGGGGTTGGGCAGTATCTGGAAATTCCCCTACATGGTCGGCGTCTACGGTGGCGGTGCCTTCGTACTGATGTTCCTGGCGTGCATCGCGCTCATCGGCGCGCCGGTAATGCTGGCCGAAACCCTGATCGGTCGTCGGGCCCGGCAAAGCCCGGCCAATGCCTTGAAGGTGTTGGCGGTGGCGGCGGGGCACTCGCCCAAGTGGTCGTGGGGCGCCTTCGCCGGGATGATCACGGCGCTGTTGATTCTGTCTTTCTATAGCGTGGTCGGCGGTTGGTCGCTGGACTACATCATCGACATGGGGCGTGGGGATTTTCAGGGTGTGACGCCTGATCAGGTAGGCGCCTACTTCGGCAATGTGATTGCCGATCCCTGGAGGCTGACCCTCTGGCACACGATTTTCATGGTGCTCTCGGCGGTGGTGATTGCCCGGGGAGTGGTTGCCGGGCTTGAGCGCAGCCTGCGGATCATGATGCCGTTGCTGTTCGTGATGATCCTGGTGCTGCTGGGCTACAGCATGACCACCGGGCATTTCATGGAAGGCGTGCATTTCATGTTCGACTTCCAGCCGGAGAAAGTCCTGGATGGCCTGCTGCCGGCCATGGGGCATGCGTTTTTCTCCCTGAGCGTCGGGGTCGGTTCGATCATGATCTATGGCGCCTACATGCCCAAGAATGCATCCCTGACCCGGACCGTTGTCGGTGTCGCGCTGTTGGATACCTTCGTGTCGCTGTTGGCGGGGGTGGCATTGTTTCCGATTGTGTTCGCCGCCGGCCTGAACCCCAGTGAGGGGCCGGGGCTGATGTTTGTCAGCCTGCCTTTTGCCTTCGGCAGCATGGCGTTCGGCCAAGTGATGGGCGTGGTGTTTTTCCTCCTGGTGGCCATCGCAGCCTGGAGTTCGGCCATCTCCCTGTTGGAACCCATGGTGGCTTACCTGGTTGAACGGACCCGGCTCAGCCGCGCCTGGGTAACCTTCTGGTTGGCCTTCACCTGCTGGTTTGTCGGCCTGGGCACGGTGTTTTCCTTCAATATATGGAAGCAAGCGAAGTTTTTCGTGAACGAAGACGGGCTNTTCCATCTCTACCAATGGGGCGCAANCGGAGGGCTGGATTTCTTCGGCGTGATTGATTTCTTCACCTCACGGATCATGCTGCCATTGGGTGGTTTGTGTTTCGTAGTGTTTGCAGGATGGATCATGGGGCGTGAAGCGGTGCGTGATGAATTGTCGCTGCGCAGCCCGGTATTGTTTGGTTTGAGCCTGTTCTTGATGCGCTACGTGGCGCCCATCGGCATTCTCGTAGTGTTTGCCGCCCAGCTGTGGAAGTGACGCTTACATGACGACACATATTCAACGCTCGGCCTTGCTGCCCTATCCGGCGCAGGCGCTGTATGACCTGGTCAACGATGTGGCGAGCTACCCGCAGTTCTTGCCGTGGTGCTCGTCGGCCGAGGTGCTGGAGAGCTCTGAAACCCATATGCGCGCCAGCCTCAACATTGCCAAGAGCGGCTTGAGCCAGCGCTTCGTTACGCGCAATACGCTGGTGCCGGGACAGTCCATCGAGATGAATCTGGAAGAAGGGCCTTTCAACCAGCTCCACGGTGTCTGGGTGTTCAAGCCGCTGGGTGAAAAGGCCTGCAAGATCAGCCTGGACCTGTCGTTCGACTACGCCGGTCCTCTGGTGCGGGCGACGCTGGGGCCGCTGTTCAATCAAGCCGCCAATACCCTGGTCGATGCGTTCTGCCAGCGGGCCAAGCAGAATGCAGAGCTCAAGCGTTGATTGAGATAGAAGTGGTGTATGCCTCGACGGAGCGTCAGGTCTTGCGCACCTGCGTGGTGCAGGAGGGCGCGAGTGTTCGCGCCGCACTGGCGGCATCGGGCATTGCCGATGTGTTTCCAGAGCTGGATCTGGCGACTTGCCCGGTAGGAATTTTTGGCAAGCTGGTTGCCGATCCAGAGCATCAGGTGGTGCAGGCGGCCGATCGACTGGAGATCTATCGCCCGTTGTTGGCCGATCCGAAGGAAATTCGTCGCTTGCGCGCGGCGAAGGCTGCCCAGGCACGCCAATCGGAGCAATAACCTGGCTTGAATGGCAGGCAATAAAAAACCCGGCATGCCGGGTTTTTTTATGTCGTAATTTATTGCGGCGAGGTGTCCAGGGGTTCTGGCGTCGGCACGGGTACGGTCTCGACTTTGTCCACGTCCTTCTGGATCTGGTCCAGCAACGAACCTGGCTTGACCGGTTTTTCCGGTTTCGGCTGTTCGGCCTTCTGGGTCGGGTCAGTAACGGTGTTGTCGCTGTCCTTGCCCAAGATGGCCTCGTCACGGCTCACGCCAGGCATGAAATCGCCCGACAGGCTGACGAGTTGGTCGTTGGGGCTAAAGATAACGCTGATGCGTTCCTGCTGGCGCTCACCGCCGCCTGGCTGCAAGCTGTACAGGTAATCCCAGCGATCGGCATGGAACGTGTCGGTCAGCAGGGGGTTACCCATGATAAACCGTACTTGCCGGCGGGTCATTCCCGGGCGCAACTGGTCTATCATGTCCTGCGTGACGACATTGCCCTGCTGGATGTCGATTTTGTAAACCCCGGGGAATGAACAACCGGCGAGTGCGAGCAGTCCCACAAAGGTGAAACTGG
>Ga0065714_10003775_pt1 | contig 12306 bp, 6 predicted proteins | sample MisRhiReplicate2_FD_59101 | JGI IMG/M metagenome (GOLD analysis project Ga0065714, IMG submission 59101) | Miscanthus rhizosphere microbial communities from Kellogg Biological Station, MSU, sample Rhizosphere Soil Replicate 2: eDNA_1 v2... | ecosystem: Host-associated > Plants > Roots >... | reverse complement strand
TTCGATAGAAATTTGTCAGACGTTAATACCAGCTATGTAGGAGCAGATCATTTTAATGCCTCGCACCAATCAATACAGAGTTTTATCGATCAGGGTAAAAAGAACATCGCCCTGGTTACCACTGATATNAATGTGGAACAGATTATAGAGCGGTACGATGGTTATAAAAAAGCANTGGAAGATAATGGGATCAAATATGATGACAAGCTGGTTTTAAAGATCCACTTTAATCAGGAAGAAGGCGAAACAATTGCTCAGATCCAAGAACTCTTCGAAAATAAAAAAATCGATGCAGTATTATTTGCAACCAATTATTTAGCGATCAGTGGCTTAAAAGCGCTAAAACAAATCAATAAAAAAGTAGGAGATGATTTCGGAGTTATCGCATATGATGATCATGAAGCATTCGAACTCCATACCCCTCGTATTTCTGCTGTCCAACAACCCCTGGAGGAAATAGCCGAAACTATTATTAAACTCATTTTAAACCAGCTTTCATCAAAAGGTAAACTACCTGCTGAAGAGGTAATTATCCCCGCCCGTTTAGTTATTAGAGACTAGAAAAAACCATCCCTCACTCGATTGTAATAGTTTTTTTACTTACTAAAACGTTTTATTATAATTTAAAATAATTATAATTGATCGACTAAAACGTTTTAGCGTAGCCGATCTATTTATTATGAGAATTACAGCAGCTCTTTACTGAATTTTAACAGTTTTACTAAACCGCAGAAATAGATTTTGTTCGACGGAGTTTTTTCTGTCATGATCAAATCAAACCTTTAAATCAATAAAATACCTGAAATGTTCGGCAACTAATCCAGTCCGGTCATTTCCATCACAGATAAAATATTACCAGGAAAACAAATAACTAATCATTTATAATTTAACAAAACCGTTAATGAAAATTAATTTACTTAAAATTACGGGGCTGTCTGCTGCAATTGTGTTGCTAAATAGTCCGGCGTTTTCAATGAATTCGGAGTGGGAAGGCACACGGGGGTTCTTGAATGTGAACATACTCAATGGGCGGGTTCAGGCGCAAAAAAATGTTACCGGAACAGTAGTCGACGATAGTGGCCTGCCAATTCCAGGGGTAGGTATTAAGAATATAACTTCGGGCAAAGGTGTTGTAACCGATGCAACTGGAAAATTTAGTATAGAAGCAAATGTAGGTGATGTGATCAGGATCAGTTATATAGGCTATATAACGCAGAACATCACAATTGCTAATCAAACCACATTAAATATCAAATTAGTGGTGTCTTCTGATACTAAACTGGATGATGTTGTTGTTGTTGGTTATGGTAGCCGTAGTCAAAGAGAGTTAACATCTGCTATCACTAAAGTAGACACTAGTCAATTCAGACAAAGTGGCGCTAGAAATGCGCTGGATTTATTACAAGGTAAAGTTGCTGGTTTACAAATTACCAGAAGTAGCTCAAACCCAAATACCGGCGTAGCTATTCAGCTTCGTGGTGTTACTTCAATTTCAGGTACAGCGAGTCCGCTTATTGTAATTGATGGAATTCCAGGTGGTAATTTAGATTTACTGCAACAAGATGATATCGAATCTTTTACTGTATTAAAAGATGGTTCTGCGGCAGCAATTTACGGTACCAGAGCTAATGCGGGTGTTATTTTGGTTACCACTAAAAAAGGCCGTAAAGGAACTGCTCAGTTCAGTTACAATGGTTACGCAAAACACGAAACATTGTATGAGCGTCCTGATTTCATGAACGCAACTCAATTCAGAGAAAAAATTGCAGCTGGACAATACACCGCTAAAGATTACGGTGGCGACTTTAATTATTTCGACGATCTTATTAATAAAGATAATTTAACGAACTATCAGAATTTATCGGTTTCTGGTGGTAGCGATAAATCGAACTACCGTGGATCATTTACATACAATAAGTTAGATGGTTTTGCAAGAGAAAACAGCAGAGAACAATATCAATTTAGAATGAGCTTAACACAAAAGGGCTTTAAAGATAAAGTTACTGCTATGTTTAATGTTGCTTCGAATATCAATAGAGCCAATTTATTAGGTGGCGGTGGCTGGGAAGCTGTTTTAACCAAAAATCCTACTGAATCGTATTATAATCCTAATGGTTCTTATTTATTTACCAGAAATATTACCAATGAGATTGCTCGTTTAGCACAAGAGACAAGTAAAAGAGATCAGCAAACTTATTCTGTTGATGGTAAAATCGACATTGACATTATGAAAGACCTGAAAGCATCAGCATTTGTTGCTTATCAGAGAAATCAGTATGTTGATAATCAATATCGTTTACTTGGAAGTCAAAATTCTGTAGAGAATGGAGATGCCCCAGGTGGTGGTTATGCTTATAAAGGTACTAGATTAGAGCAAAACTTCAACTTTGAGCCAACAATTGAGTACAGCAAGACAATTAAAGATAAACATCGTTTAACCGGCATGATCGGATACTCTTACCGATACGAAGTTAATGAGGAGTTTAGTGCAAACAACCGCGGTTATACAAACGATATTTTCGGGGAAAACAACTTGGGCAGTGTGCCGGTTGCAGTAAATAGAATCGGTATTGCCAGTAATAAAAACGATAATACCTTAATAGCTTTATTTGGTCGTGTGCACTATACCTTCGATGGTAAAGTTAACTTCGAGGCTGTATTAAGAAGAGAGGGATCGTCAAAATTTGGAGCGAACAATAAATGGGCAAGTTTTCCGGCAATTTCTGCATCGTGGGAAATTACCCGCGAGAAATTTATGGCAAATGCCAAATGGCTTAATTTCTTAAAAATTAGAGCCGGATACGGGGAAACTGGTAACTCTGGCTTTGAAAACTATGCATCTTTAGTAACCTTAAGTCCAGGTAATCTTTATCCTTTCCCTGGAGGCCAATGGCTACAAACTTATGGCCCATCACGTAATCCAAATCCAAATTTAAGATGGGAACGTAAAAAGGAATATAACTTAGGTTTGGATTTTGCCATGTTCAACAATAAATTGAGTGGCTCGGTAGATGTTTTCAAACGTGATATTGAAGATTTACTTTATACTTATACTTCTCCACAACCTCCATATGTTGCAAGTACTATTTATACTAACGTAGGTACAATTTCGGCAAAAGGTATTGAATTAACGTTGAGTTATGCAGCAATAAAAAATAAAGACTTTTCATGGAATGTTGATTTTGCAGGAAGTACAATTGATAACAAGCTGGTAACTTTTTCAAATGACGAATTCAGAAGAGATATGGTACCTTTTGGAAGTATCGGTGGTGCAGGCGATCTCGGTAACGCGTTCCGTACATACGAAGGTCGCAACATTGGCGAGTTCTGGGGTAAACGTTTTAACAGCTTCACGCCAGATGGTAAATGGTTATTTACTAATCGTGCTGGACAAGCGGTGCCAAATGCACAAATTAATACGTCTCCTTTCCGCGATCAAACTGATTTGCAGGTTATTGGAAATGCAATTCCTAAATATTACTTGTCACTAGGAAATACTTTTACCTACAAGCAATTTGATTTGAGAATTTTCTTAAGAAGTAAATTAGACTTTGATGTATTAAATACTGTTGCTTTATCTTATGGAAACAAATTCGGAACACAGGGTAACTTATTAAACAGTGCTTTTACTAAATATGCGGAAATCAATGATACGTATATGTATTCTGATTATTATCTGGAAAACGGAAGCTTCTTAAAAGTTGATGAGGTAACGTTAGGTTATACATTCAAATTTAAAGATAAGGCATTCAGAAGCTTACGTGTATATGCCGTTGGTCAAAACCTGGCATTATTAACTGGTTACACAGGTAACGATCCTGATTTGATTCAAGACACGGGCTTGGGGCAAGAAATTAATGGACGCAGTTTAGGTATTGATACCAGAAGTCCTTATCCAACAACCAGAAGTTTTGTGTTCGGTGTTAATTTTGGATTTTAATAATAAGAAAAATGAAAACATATAAAAAAATTATTCTATCTGTACTCTTAGTTTCACCTGTATTATTTAATGCATGTACTAACTTAGACGAGAAGATATATAGTCAGCTAATCACTGATAATTATTACAATAACAAAAACGAAGTTTTATCTGCGGTTTTAAGACCATATACTCACGCTAATGCTTGGGCAACACCATCAGGTCAAGATGGGTGGTGGAGACCATCAGAACTTTCTGGCGATCAGTTGGCTTGGCCAACAAAAGGAAGACATGGAGAAGATGGTGGTAAATGGAAACGTTTACACTATCATACCTGGTTAAGTGATGATGGGCCATTGAATAACGCCTGGTCTTTAATGTACGGAGGTGTTGGATACTGTAACGATCCAATCGAAAACTTAGAAAAGCGTAACCTAGAGCAAATGGGCATAACCCAAATAGAAAAAGACGGTTATATTGCTGAATTGAAGCTTTTAAGAGCATATCACTATCTAAAATTGATGGATCTTTTTGGAAACATTCCGATAGTAACCAAAGTGGGTACTCCTGCAAAACCAGAGACTAGACCGCGTGCTGAAGTTTTTGCTTTTATCGAAAAAGAAATCAAAGATAATATTGATAAAGCACCAAACTTATCAAGAAATATGATTGGCCGAATGACTAAAGCTGGTGCTTATGCCATGTTGGTTGAGCTTTACCTAAATGCTGAAGTTTGGACAGGAACTGCTCGTTGGGATGATTGTATAGCTGCTGCTGATAAGTTAATTAACAATGAAGCTGGCGGGCAGAATGGAAATATGGCACTTGATGCAAATATTACCGATCAGTTTAAAAGCACAAATGATTTATCTAAAGAAGTGATTTTTGCGATTGCTTATGAATTTAGAATAGCTAACTCACAGCCATCATGGACGGGTGAATTCTTCCATTTCCAACAAGACAGAATCTATGGTGGTTCTAGAAATGGAAATAATGGAGTGGTAATGGTTCCAGGTAACTACACAAAATATAACAATGATGATTTGAGAAAAACAACTTGGTTATTACAAGGCCCTCAAGTTAGATTTGACAATGGGCAGCAAGCACTTGCTTCTGGTGGTAATGAGTACGATGGTCAACAAATTAATTTTGTTGATGAAATTCGTCGTGCCAAAGTAGGCTCTACAGTTTCTAACATGAGTGAAGGAGAAGAAAACAGTGGTGTTCGTTTTAATAAATATAAATTAGGAAACAACGTTGCTGGTATAGTAGGTGGATTGCCTGTTGCGATTGATCTTAACTATAATTGTACAGACTGGAATTTATATCGCTTAACTTGGGTTTATTTTGCAAAAGCCGAAGCATTAATGCGTAAAAATGGCGGTACAGCAAATGCTCAAGCAGTTCAGTTGGTTAACGATTGCAAAAAACGTGCATTTACGTCTGCAACCTGGTCTGCAAATGAATACACAACTGCAACTTTAACACTTGATGAGTTATTGAACGAAAGAGGTAGAGAATTTGTATTTGAAGGTTTCCGCCGCGATGATTTAATTCGTTTTGGTAAGTTTACTACTGGAAGCTGGTGGGATCATACCCCTTCTGCAACATTTAGGAACTTGTATCCAATTCCACAAGTTCAAAGGACACTTAATGAAAACTTAGCACAAAACCCTGGTTATAATTAATTAGGTAAAACATAATAAAAAGCCGTATCATAAGAATTGTGATACGGCTTTTTTGTAAAATAAATACAACTATAATTTTTATAAATTAAACTTATGATGGTTCTAATTTATATCCTCAATTTTTAATTAAAAAGAGTTCTTATATGCTCTTTTTTTAATATATATGTTATTGAAAGTGGTTGTTTTTCCATCCACTTTTAAATCAATGCTTTGTAACCTATATGTTACGATTTGGGGAGATGAAAAATGTATATTTTTTTACTAATATTGATACTAGTAAAACGTTTTACTTTGTTCAGCCTTTTACAAACAAAAATCCAATTTAAACCAGCATTATCTTTCGCAGCTTATTCAGCCCTGGCATAAGGTATTTGGCAGATAAATTGGTAAAACGTTTTATTAACTACAATGAAACCAAATATTAATTTATGAGAAAACTTTCCTTAGCAGCACTTTNTCTTTTTTTTAATTTAATTGTAAAAGCNCAAGATAAAGCACCCGCTTATCCATTAATTACACATGATGCTTATTTCAGTATTTGGTCTTTTGGCGATGGGCTTAACCANTCGGTAACTAAACATTGGACAGGCANGGAGCAATCGTTACTGGGCATTATTAAAGTAGACGGGAAGTTTTACCGGTTTTTAGGCGAAGAAAGCAAAACCTTTACAGAAATACTTCCAGCTGCTGATGCATCAAAATATCAGGCTAGTTACAGTTTCGATAAACCTGAAGCAGGTTGGGAAAATAATAGTTACAACGATAACGCCTGGAAAAGAGCCGATGCTCCTTTTGGAGATGATAATTCTGCCAAAACAAAATGGAATAGCGATGATCTGTATTTCAGAAGAACCTTCAATCTAACCCATGTATCGGCCGCAAAAAAATACCTTAAACTCAATCACGATGACAATGTAATTGTTTATTTAAATGGTAAAGTCATTTACAAAAAGAATGGATGGGTTTCTGATTATATATACTTACCCATTGAAGATGGTATCTTAAAAACAGGAAAAAATGTGTTGGCCATCCATTGCAAAAATACGGCTGGTGGCAGGCATTTAGATGCCGGGATTGTAGAAGAAGATGCAGATCATGTTAAAATTCCGCCCGCAACCCAAACCAATGTGTCCATCGAGGCTACTACGACCAAATATACTTTTAGCTGCGGCAGTGTAGAACTTCAGGTAAGTTTTACCTCTCCGCTATTACTCAACGATATTAAATTAACCGCAAGGCCAATCAGTTATATCAATTATACCGTAAAATCTACTGATACCAGGGCGCACAGTGTAGATCTCTTCTTTGGGGCATCATCAAGCCTGGCGGTAAACACACCAAACCAAAGTGTATCGGCCTGGAAGAGTTCGAAAAACAACCTCTCTATCTTAAAAACAGGAACGGTAGAGCAGCCGGTGTTAAAGAAAAGGGGAGATGATCTGCGTATCGATTGGGGTTATTTATACGTGGCGGTTCCTGCCAGGTTTAATGCGACTCAATTTATAGCTACGCAGAACGAAAGCTTAAAAAGTTTTGTCGGTTCCAAATATCCAACATCAACACAGGTTTTAAATTCGAAAAACCTAAACCTAAGCAGTATCATTCCTTTTGGTTCGGTTTCTTCAACCCCGGTAGATAAATATATGATGTTGGGTTATGATGACCTAAAATCGGTTGAATATTTTGGCGAAAAGCTGCAACCCGTTTGGAGGCTTTCGGGTAGTCAGCAGTTTGAAGATCAGCTGGCAGAGGCCAATGCCCAATATCCTTCGCTAAAAACCAGCTGTGCCACTTTTGATGCTCAATTATATGCCGACGCAGAAAAAGCAGGAGGAAAAGAATATGCTGATATGTGTAAACTGGCTTATAGACAAGCTATCGCGGCGCACAAAATTGTGTATGCCCCAAATGGTGATATCCTATTCTTATCGAAAGAAAATTTTAGCAATGGCTCAATCAATACAGTGGATGTAACTTATCCTTCAGCGCCACAATTTTTAGTTTACAATCCCGAATTGTTAAAAGGCATGTTAAATGGTATTTTCTACTATTCAGAAAGTGGAAAATGGAAGAAACCCTTTGCTGCACACGATTTAGGTACTTATCCTTTAGCAAACGGCCAAACCTATGGCGAAGACATGCCTGTAGAAGAGGCTGGCAATATGATCATCTTAACCGCAGCCATTGCAAGGGCAGAAGGAAATGCAAAGTATGCCGCGAAACATTGGGAAGTAATGTCTGTATGGGCAAACTACCTGCTGAGAGAAGGTTTCGATCCGGCCAATCAATTGTGTACCGACGATTTTGCCGGGCATTTAGCCAGAAATTCGAATTTATCGGTCAAAGCCATCGTAGCTCTAGGTGCATATGCACAAATGGCGCAATTGTTAGGCAAGGCCGATGTGGCTGCAAAATACCGAACAGCTGCTTTACAAATGGCCCAAAACTGGATGAAACTTGCTGATGATGGCGATCATTATGCCTTAACTTTTAACAATAAAAATACCTGGAGCCAGAAATATAATTTGGTTTGGGACAAACTTTTAAAACTCGATCTGTTTCCGAAAGCGCTTTATAAAAAGGAGATTAACTTTTATTTAACCAAACAAAAAGATTTCGGATTACCATTGGATAGCCGCAGAACTTATACCAAGTCTGACTGGATTATGTGGACTGCTACTTTGGCCGATAATGATGCAGATTTTCAGAAATTTGTAACCCCGATTTATCGTTTTGCTACTGAAACAGAAAGTAAAGTGCCACTGAGCGACTGGCATGAAACCACCAACGGGAAAATGACTGGCTTTCAGGCGAGAAGTGTTGTTGGCGGTTATTTTATCAAAATGTTAGCCGATAAATGGAATATTAAATAATTATATAATCAGCATTTGGAGGCCTATAACTGCGCCAAAAAATGCCGGTTTTTTAAAATATACAGTCTGGTTTTGGTTATATCAGCTGGAAAGAATAAACACAAACAAATGAAACTTAAATTAATCGCATCCGTTTTATGCTGCCTGGTTACCCAAAACTTACGGGCGCAGCAGAAAGATTGGGTTCACTACGTTAACACCCTTCAGGGTACAAATTCTAAGCACGAACTCACCCGAGGGAATACTTACCCAACAACTGCGCTGCCATTTGGCATGCACACCTGGACACCCCAAACGGGTAGAAATGGTGATGGCTGGAAATATCAATACTTTAAAGACAAAATCAGGGGCTTTCAGCAAGCGCACCAATGCAGTTCGTGGACGAGAGATTATGCCGTATTTTCTTTAATGCCGATGGTTGATGAACTGATTGTAAACGAAGATAAACGCGAAACTAAATTTAGCCATCAGGATGAGGTTGCTAAACCAAACTATTATAAAGTAACCTTCGAAAATGATATTACCACCGAAATTTCACCATCAGAGCGTGGTGCACACCTCAGGTTCAGCTATCCAAAAGGTAAAAGAAGCTTTTTAATTTTAGACGGATACAACAGGTTAAGTGGTGTTCAGATCTATCCTAAAGAAAATAAAATAACGGGTTGGGTAAATAATGGCGAAGGTTTTAAAAGAGGNTGGAAAAGTTATTTTGTAATTCAGTTCGATCAACCGATTAAATCTTACGGNACNTGGGAGAACAAAAGTAATACCATTGCAAAAGATTCTATTTCTGCTGAAGGATTGGGTAAAGGTGCATTTGTACAGTTCGAATCTGATACAAAAGTACAGGTGAAAACCGCTTCATCGTATATCAGTTTACAACAGGCCGAACTCAATTTAAAAAGAGAACTGGGCAATGATAAGACTTTAGAAGATACCAAAGCCCATGCTGCTGCGGTGTGGAATAAATCGCTGGGTAAAATAGAAGTAGAAGGCGGATCGAAAGCAGATATGGAAACTTTTTATTCTTGCTTTTTTAGGGCAAGCCTTTTCTCGAGAAAATTTTATGAAATAAATGAAGCCGGAAAACCATATTACTTTAGTCCGTATGATGGTAAAGTGCATGATGGGTATATGTTTACCGATACGGGTTTCTGGGATACCTTTCGTGCGCAATTTCCACTAAACACACTGGTGCAGCCAGAAATGCACGGCCGTTATATGCAGGCTATGCTCGATGCCTATGAGCAATGTGGTTGGTTGCCATCATGGTCTTTTCCCAGCGAAGCCGGAAGTATGATTGGTAACCATGCTATTTCTTTGTTAACCGATGCCTGGGCAAAAGGAATTAGAACATTTGATCCGAAAAAGGCGCTGGATGCTTATTATCACGAAGCAATGAACAAGGGGCCATGGGGCCCGGCAAATGGTAGGGATGGTGTAACAGAATATAATCAATTGGGCTACGTTCCTTATCCAAAATATAGAGAAGCTACAGCCAAAACACTAGAGTATGCCTACGACGACTATTGCGCTTACCATTTGGCAGAAATGATAGGGGATAAGCATTATATGGAGCTTTTTGAAAAACCCATGTACAATTATAAAAATGTTTATGATCCATCTACCCGTTTTATGAGGGGAAGGAACGCAGCGGGAAAATGGTCGCCAAATTTCGACCCAACCGAGTGGGGTGGCCCCTTTACCGAAGGAAATGCATGGCACTGGCAATGGTCGGTTTTTCAAGATACCAGGGGTTTAATTAATTTGATGGGAGGGAACAACAATTTCATCGCCAAGCTCGATTCTGTTTTCAGCGAACCCAATAAAGTAAATGTAGGTTCGTATGGTGGCATGATCCATGAAATGACCGAAATGGTGATGGCCAACATGGGGCAATATGCTCATGGAAATCAACCCATACAGCATATGGTTTATTTATATAATTATGCCAACCAACCCTGGAAAGCACAGTTTTATGCCCGGGAGGTGATGCATAAACTGTACGATGCGACAGAAAATGGTTATCCGGGAGATGAAGACCAGGGACAAACCTCTTCGTGGTATGTGTTAAGTGCATTAGGGTTTTATAGCGTAACACCAGGAACAGGGGAGTACGTTTTAGGAAGCCCCATGTTTAAAAAAACGACCATTAATTTAGAAAATGGCAAAAAATTCGTCATTGAGGCGCCTGCCAATAATGTTGCCAATGTTTATATCAAATCGGCAAGCTTAAATGGTAAAAATTATACCAAAAATTTTATAAACCATAACGATTTATTAAAAGGTGGGGTGTTAAAATTAGAGATGAATGTTAAACCTTCGTTAAATAGAGGGTTATTGGAAGAAGATAAGCCATTTTCAATCAGTAAATAAATATTGAATTGCTACTTTTGGCGAATTAATTCAGATTAATAAAGAATAGATAACAGAAATATATATAGAATGGAAAAGCCTGTTGCATTAGGTGTAGATATTGGCGGCTCGCATATTACGGCCGCATTGGTGGATTTAGAAACAAGAACTTTGGTGAAAGATTCTATCAAACGTAGCCCTGTGAATTCGCAGGAGAGTAAGGAAGTGATTTTATCGGCATGGTGCGATATCATCAATAAGGCTTTTAAAAATATTAAAAATGGTGCCCGGAACGTTGGGATTGCCATGCCAGGTCCTTTTAATTATAGCGAAGGTATTTCATTAATTAAAGATCAGGAAAAGTTTAAATCACTTTACCAGATCAATGTAAAAGAAGAATTGTCTGAAAGGTTGGATATCCCGGCAGAGCATATTCACTTTATAAACGATGCCGCAGGTTTTTTACAAGGTGAGGTTTTTGCCGGCGCTGCCAAAGGAAATGCCAGTGTGTTGGGGCTCACGCTTGGTACCGGGCTGGGTTCATCGCTTTGCCTCAATTATAAAGCCTTTGATGCTGACCTCTGGAACTCTGAATTTTTAGACGGAATTGCTGAAGATTACTTATCTACGCGCTGGTTCGTAAAACGTTTTAACCAACTTAGTGGAAAAGTAGTTGCAGGGGTTAAAGAGCTGGTAGAAATTGTAGATACCGATCATCATGCAACCATGGTTTTTATGGAATTCGGTTATAACCTGGCGCAGTTTTTAATCCCGGTTATTAAGCAGCATAAAATTGATATGGTGATAGTTGGCGGTAATATTGCGCAATCGTTTAGTGCTTTTGCACCTGAATTAATTGCAACACTTAAAGGTAATGGGGTTGAAACAGAAATTAAAATCTCAGAACTGAAAGAACATGCTGCATTAATTGGTGCGGCCAGCTGTTGTGATTTAAGTTTGACCTAAACTTTAGGCTTTAACAGCCCTAATCTCATTGTTCGGAATAGATTATTTAAGAAAAAACTGCAGAACTGTGATTTAATCAATTAATTCTGCAGTTTTTTACTCTTTAACACGAGGCGATACTGTTTTATGTCTGCTTTTTTGTGTGTATCTCATTTGTTTTTAGTGTAATTAGCTTTATTTTGGTTTATTTCTTCAAAAAAATCGAAATAAATTTTTCGTTTGCAATAATATTCTTATTATTGTTTAATAAAACGTTTTAGTATTAGTGTTTTAGTGATTACAATCACTTAATAGGTAGTAAAGTGTTGATGAAAATCAAGGCTTTTTTTTATCAAGGGATACTAAAACGTTTTAGTTTAACTAATAAGCAACTAACTACTTATACAGAAATACAAGGAGGAGCTAAATGAAGTAAAATTTACATGATAATTTATCCCCGATCTATCTTCAACGGAAAAACCAAAACAAACTAAATAATCATTTATAAATAAAATACTGAATCAGC
>Ga0065714_10003181_pt1 | contig 12313 bp, 10 predicted proteins | sample MisRhiReplicate2_FD_59101 | JGI IMG/M metagenome (GOLD analysis project Ga0065714, IMG submission 59101) | Miscanthus rhizosphere microbial communities from Kellogg Biological Station, MSU, sample Rhizosphere Soil Replicate 2: eDNA_1 v2... | ecosystem: Host-associated > Plants > Roots >... | reverse complement strand
GTCATCCCGAAGGCGTTCGGTACGAGATTGCAGTAAAGCGATTGAGCTGAATGCAGTGCCAGCCACAATCACGGTGGTCAACAGAACCAGGCCAAAGCCTGTTGACAGCTTGGCACCAACAGAGAGCCTACCCAATGCGAACCTAAGCCAAGACATGATCTGCCCTCTGATGGCTGGCTGCATGTCTAAGCACCNTCAGGGTGAAGCGCAAAGTCAATGAAGTAAAAAGTCGGTTCATGACAGGAGTCCTTCTTATTGTTATGGGGCCCATCAACGGATCATTCGGACTTCTTGTAATACCCAACCGCGACCAGTAGATGGCCGGTCTTGCGCAACAGGGCGTATTTATCTTCCACCTTGCCGGTCACCGGGTTCTTCCAACGGTAATCGTAACCACCGTCCTGGCGATCCTTCATCAGCGCGAGGATCGGCTCGCCCACAGGCTTGCCATCAGGGTCACGCACGCTGGAGAACTCTACGCCGAGCAATCGCAGGTTGTAGCCGTGAGCCAGGTAGCGACCGGTGTTCAGATCGATCACAAAGACGTAGAGATCATCCTCGCGAAAGCGTGGCGACAGCGCGTTGATGGCGGCAATGCTGGCCTGCGGCTCCTGCTTGAGGGCGACAACTGCGCGATCAAGCAGTTGTTGGGCCTGCTGTGGCGTAGCCCGCGGCTGATAGAAACCGACGGCGATGACACGATCCCCCGCGCGCTGAAAGAACACACGCTTGTGCTCTACCCTGGCGTCGCGGGCGTTCATCCAGCGGTACTCGGCCACCCGCACCTCCCCTGCTTTGCCTTCCAAAGCCCGGCGGAAGCCGTCACGCAGTTCCGGCTCCAGCGCCTCGGTGACATCGCGGCCAATCAGCACAGATGAAGTGCCGCCACTGGCGAGCATGACGCCGTGGGTATCGACCACGAATACATAGTGTTCGCCATCGATGAATTCGCCCTGGCGACTGAAGGCCGCGAAAGCGGCATCACCCTGCGCCTGGTAGTACTCGACGGCTGCCTGCAACAGCTTGCGAGCACGTTGTTCCTCATCTGCTGTGGCAGCTTCGGTAGCGCTCATGAGCGTAAATGCGCACCACAGCAAGGCAATCAAACGCATGGAAGTCACTCCGTAAGGGGGGATGCTAAGACGCTGCGACCGGCCTGCTTCAGGCCGCCTGCCGAGACCGGTGATTTATTTATCACCAGCGAGGTGACCTCATCACCAGGCTGGGATGCCGAGACCTCTGAGTCGTGACGTCGGGTTGTCGGCAGCAGGAAATAGGCAAGCGCCGGCAGCAGCACCAAGGCCCCGACCATGTTCCAGACAAACATAAAGGCCAGCAGCACGCCCATGTCCGCCTGAAACTTGATGGGTGAGAAAATCCAGGTGCCCACGCCAATGGCCAGGGTGACGCCAGTGAGCATGACCACCTTGCCCGTGGAGACTAGCGCGCGGAAATACGCCTCGGACAGGCTGGCCCCCTGACGCAGATGGCCCAGCAGGATGCTCATCACATAAAGTGCGTAATCGACCCCGATGCCCACCCCAAGGGCGATCACCGGTAGCGTGGCGACTTTGACCCCGATGCCCAGCCCCACCATCAGCGCCTCGCAGAGGATGGAGGTGAGCATTAACGGGATCACCGCACAGAGCGTGGCGCGCCAGGAGCGGAAGGTGATCAGGCAGAGCAGGATCACCGCACCGTAGACCCAGAACAACATCTCACGGTTGGCGTCCTTGACCACGATGTTGGTGGCTGCCTCGATCCCAGCGTTGCCGGCGGCGAGTTGGAACTTCACATCGTCGGTGTCATTGGCGGCGGCGAAGGCTTCGACATGCGCTACCAGGCGTGTCAGCGTCTCGGCCTTGTGGTCGGAAAGATAGACATAGAGTGTCAGCAGGCTGCAGGACTCGTTATAGAGCCCGCGAGGCGCGCTGGCGGTGATCATGTTGAGCATTGCCTGGTTGTTCTGCAACTCGTACCACTTCGGACTGCCCTCCGAGAGCCCAACCAGCATCCGCCGGTTGAGCAACGCCAGAGAGTTGGTCGAGTCGACCCCTGGCAAATTTCGCAATTGCCAGTCGAGCTCGTCGACCTTACGCAGGATGTCATAGCGCGAGCAGGCGCTCTGCGGCGTNCGCACCATCACCGCAAAGAGGTCGCTGCTGGCACCGTAGCTGCGGGTCATGAACGCATCGTCCTGGTTGTAACGCGAGTCCGCGCGCAGTTCAGGAGCGCCGGGATCCAGATCACCAATCGCCAGGTGCTGGCTGGTCATGAGGCCGAGCACCGCCATCACCAGACTGGTGCCGACACAGATCGCGGCCCAAGGGTTACGGGTGAACAGGTCAAGGAAACGCCAGAAAGGATGGCGCGTCTGGCCCCCCTCCTCCGCACGCTCACTCTTGAGGCTATGTTGAGCCGCGCTTGGGCTGACGCCCACATAAGACAGCAGTACCGGCAACAGGATGAGGTTGGTGAAAATCAAGACTGCGACGCCGATGCTGGCAATGATAGCCAGGTCCTGGATCACCTGGATCTGGATGATCATCAACACCGCGAAACCCACGGCGTCGCACAACAGCGCAGTAAGGCCGGCGAGAAACAGACGGCGGAAGGTAAGGCGCGCAGCCACTAGACGATGGATGCCACGGCCTATGTCCTGCATGATGCCGTTCATCTTTTGTGCGCCGTGGCTCATGCCGATGGCGAAGACCAAAAAATGGCACCAGCACCGAATACGGATCCAGTTCGTAACCCAGAAGCGGCAACAGCCCCAGCTCCCAGACCACCGCTACTAGCGAGCAGAACACCACCAGCAAGGTACTGCGTATGCAGCGGGTGTAGCCATAAAGCACGAGGGTAGTGATGAGGATAGCGCCAGCGAAGAACAACAGGATTTGCTCCAGCCCCTCGATCAGATCACCCATCTTCTTGGCGAAGCCCGTGATATGTATTTCGACGTGGTCGTTCTGGTATTGCCCACGCAGCACTTCGAGTTGGTCGGACAATGTGGCGTAGTCCAGCGGCTTGCCGTCGGCGGTACGCGCTAGCAGAGGCACATAGATAATGCTGGAGCGTTGATCCAAGGCCACCAGCCGACCGATTTCATTGGAGAGCTGCACATTGCGCTGCAGCATGGCCAGCGACGNAGCGCTGCCGTCGTATCTGTCCGGGATCACCGGCCCACCCTCCAGGCCCTCCTCGGTGACCGACACCCAGCGCGTCGCCGGCGTCCAGAGCGACTTCATGTAGGCGCGGTCAACNCCCGGCAGCAGGTAAATCTTGTCGCTGAGTACCTGCAGGGTATGCAGGTAGTCGGCGTCATAGATATCCCCTTTAGGATTGGCAACCGCAATGCGCAGCGAGTTGCCCAGGCCCGACAGCTCCTTCTGGTTGTTCAGATAATTAGCGATGTAGGGATGCCCGGTAGGGATCATCTTTTCGAAGCTGGCATTGAGCACGATGCGCGTGGATTGCCAACCGAGCAGCAGCGTAGTCATCAGGCACAGAAACAGCACCCAGTGACGATGGTTGAACAAGGCCCGCTCGACCATTGAACCCGAGCGAATATCGAAATCATTAAGCTCGACGGTATTTGAACTGCTTGAAGACTTCATAGCTTCACTCCGAAACATCTGTGGCTGGATGAGCAAAGCGCGACAAGCCAGCAAAACCGGCAGCGATAAAACTTTTATCGGCCGCTTCGAGCAGGCTGCTAACCGGCAGCCCCAAGGGTTTTCCTACAGACTGCAGCGCGGCGCCATGTGAGGCTGCGCTGCTGAAAATGCCCCCTGCCTGATTAGCCAACAGCAAAGTGCCGTCGGCCAATCGCACGGAGCTACTGAAGGAAACAGGCGACGAAACAGTAATACGCTGAAAGCTGTCACCGTCATCGCTGGAGAGATACGCATGGCCTTTAAGGCCCGCCACCAACAACGCGCCGTCGTCGCGCACCTGGGCGGTGAAGAAACTGCCTTCATAGGGACTTTCGAGTTGCTTGAATGATTGTCCGTTATCGACAGAACGCGCCAGGTAACCCTGCTCACCCACGAGAAAGCAGAGGTTGTTTTTTTCAGCAATAGCATAAAGGTGCACGAGCGATGGATTCTCGATATGTCCCATCAGCGAATGCCAGCTGGCACCTCCATCTTGCGTCGCGAGTGCCATGCCATAGGCACCGACAACCAAGCCGCGGTTGGCATCGGAAAACCGAACCGCCAGGAAGGGTTTATCCGGCCCATCGGCAATCAGCCGCTCGGCATTTTGCAGACGCATATCGGCGGCTTCTGCATCGGCCGCAGTGACCTTTTCAGCCTGAGCGGCCTGCAGTTCGATTTGTGCAGCCTGCAAACCATTTAACTGCACCGCCCAATGTTCGCCCCCGTCGATGGTGGCCAAAACAGTTCCAGCATGACCGACCGCCCAGCCTCGTTGGGCATCCACGAAATAGACGGCGCTAAGACTGACGGAGACCGGCACCGGTACTTGCCGCCAGGACTGACCATTATCGTCCGACAGAACGATGAGCCCACGCTCCCCAACAGCGATCAGTCGATCGGCGGCCCGTGCCAGATCAATAAACACCGCCCTGGAAGATGCAACAATCTGCATGGCAGGTGTTGTTAAAGCGGAACCCACAGCACCGGTTTCAGCGAGGCAGATGGAGGTGGTGACGGACAACACGGAGGCCAGTACAAGTTCACTGACATGACGGATATTTATCATTTTTTATTCTCAAGTAGACGCATATTGCAAAGGCATCGGCTGGACGACAGCCGACGCCTATCAGGCAAGAGCGACCTTAACGCACACCCTGGCCCGCCATGGCGGCCGGAGAGAACTCAGACTTCTTGTAGCGATCGACGATGCGATACTGCTCCGACATACCGGCGAAAACCCCTTGCATAAACCAGGCACCAGAATTCAGGTCATAGAAGCCCGAAGACAATTGGGCAACCGCGGGCACCTCCGGCAACACCATTGGCAGCGTCCAGAGCGTTTTGGCTAGCGCGCCACTGCTATCCCAGCGATCAGCGAGCATCGCCTGCCAGGTATCTTCATCGACGTAGTAGCGGCTCTTCGGCAGTTGATGCCGGGCGCCCGGGGCCAGCTCAGCGTCAACCACCCAAACGCGGTGCAGTTCCCAGCGAATGTAGTCGGGGTTGAGGTGGTTCTTGCCAAACAGGTCTTCNGGTTTGGCAGCGGCATTTACCTTGTTAGCGTTATAGGGAACGTACATTTCCTTCTTACCCACCAACGTCCACTTGAAACGATCCAGGCGTCCGGTAAACACCGACAGCTCATCGAAGCTCATCACGCCAGCCGTAGCCGGCGCCGGGGTATCACAGCAGGAGTTCGGCAGCTTACGAACCCGACGCTGGCCCAAGAGATAAACGTAAGTCTGGGTTTGATCTTCGTTGAGGTAGGACTGCGCCAGAATCTGTTCACCGGCACGGATCGGTGGGCCCAGGTTCAGCAGACGGAACAACCAGTAGTTACCATTGAAGTCGGCGGCCGAACCTTCCTGATAGTAATACGGCATCTCTTGAATGGCTTTGCCTTCGGTGGCCAGGACCGGGTTGCCATCAGCCGTTATCAAATAGTCGCGAAAATGCGTGGCGATGGAAGTAGCGCGCCAGTTGAGCAAGTGGTTCCACATGACCTCAATGCCGCTTTTCGGAATAGGAAACGGAACGCCGCCATAAGCCCCCTGCGGAGCAGGTCCGGCAGTCGTCTCTACCAGCTTGGCCTCGGCCGCGTTTTTGCGAATATTGTCATACACCCATTGCGGCGCCGCAGACGTGCGGCGAGTCGGGTATACATCGATTCGGTAAGTGTCCGGATAACGCTTGAACATGGCTTTGACGCCATCGTTGAGCTTGTCGGCGTATTTCTCCATGTTCTTGGCGGTAATGCTGAACAACGGTTTTTCGGCGGCAAATGGATCCGGGCGAGTACCGCCCTGCTTGAAGGATGGATCGACTTTGGTGTAGCCACCGTCCCAGGCAGGAATACTGCCATCGGCGTTGCCTGCACGCTCGGCACCAAAAGGTGTCAGGGTTTTACCTAGCTCAGATGCGTCAGTTGTTGCGGCAATGGCTGGCTGCAGCAAACTGCTGATCAGAACGCCCGTGAGCAAAACGAAACACAGCGACTTGAGTTTGAATTCGGAAATCATGCGCAAGCCCTCTTAAAACGTGGTTTTGACGGAGAAGGCCAGGAAATCCCGATCCTTCTGCGACTGCTTCATAGTGAAGTGATTGGCCGCGTCGAGATTGGTATCTTCGGGCCCGTAAAAGTGGGTGTAGGTCAGGCCGAGAGTGACGCGCTCACGGTAGTTGGCACTGACGCCGATGTTGAAATCGCCGCCCTTGTCTGGGCCGAAACTGCCCACCACTGCGGACTTGCCCATCGGAAAATAACTGAGACCCACCGGCACGCTGAGATCGATGCCGGGAAAGACTTGGCGGTAGGTCGGGGTGTACACCAACCTGAAACCGAGAGCATCGTCAGTGGCATTGGAATTCAAGGCCTCCGGGTTTTTGGTCACGCTAAGCAGTCGATTCCAGGCCATCTCGCCAACTAGAGAAGCCTCATTGGAAACAAATGACGGACCGAGGGACGCAATAACGTTCAAGTTGACATGGGCAGTACGACCGACCGCGTAGAGAGGATGATCATCGTTGTCCGCAGCCTCACCGGCCAACACCACCTGGGTATTGGATACCAGCGGCATGTTCCAGCGCATCGAGGCCTCTCCGGCGAAACTGAACTCGTCGACGGAAGTGGCGAAACTGGCACCGAGCACCCGGATATCTTCTGGATAAACCAAAGAGTAGTTGCCCACCTCACCGGTGGCGAAATTGGGGCCAGTTGCATTGGGCCTCAAGTAAATCTGGGGGGTCTTCTCGTGGTATTGGAGGGCATAGAGACCGTAGTCAACGGTACCCGCCGAGTAGCGCAACTGCAGGCCACCTTGGCCAGAACTGCGAGCTTCCTTGTCGTTGCCGTGGAAGAACGCCGCCGGGCTGTTTGGATTACCACCGAGAAAATCCGGGAATGGCGCGCCGACAATCAGGCGCTCGCCGCCTTCGCCGACGACGTCCGTGACCGAAAAGTAGCTGCCTACGCCTGGCAGGCGAGTCTCTTCCCAATCGAATTGGTAGAAAGCACCGAGCGACAGATCATCAGTCAGTTGGTAGCTGGTGGACAGTTGGTTGACGGGGCGAGTGATTTCCTTGAACTGTGTGTTCGGTACCGAAATCGCCTTGACCACATCCACCGGGGCCATGCCACCGGCAATGCCGTTGCTGCCGAAGAACAGGCTTTCGCCCCAGATCAGGCCATGACGGCCAAATCGCACGGACAGGCTCTTGTCCGCCAACTCGCCGTTCCAGTAGACAAACGCGTCCAGCAGCTCGGCGTCGCCGCCGTGCAGGTGCCGGGTGTCGTCAGTGAACTCGTCGAAGGCGACCGAACGCTGGTTGGCCCGGGCCGGGTCATCATTGTCAGTGTCTTTTTGATATTCGGTATCGAACCAGGCGGCGCCGCTGACACGGGCTCCAAAGTTGCGATAACTGATATCCATCTCGGAAAGGATGTCNAGCCGATTGGAAATCAGTCCCTTGTCAAAGTTTCGATCGCCATCGTCCTGGTTAAGGGCGGTTTGGCCTTTGGTGAGTTTGCTGCTCTGGTCCTTTAGGCGCCAGGCGGAACTGTATTTCAGCGTGTTATCCCAGCGAACACTGTAGTCGCTATCGCTCATATTGAATTGGAAGGCACTGGCACTCAGTGAGAGCAGACTCAATGCACTACCTGTCATCACGCACGAAACAAAATGCGACCGACAGGAAAGCATCGAATATNCAGGCACGGCACATTTGAGTAGACGCATATACGAACCTCTATTGTTTTTGTATTAGGTTTCGCTGAAAAATCGAAAAACGCTCCTTGCTTAAGCTCNCTTCCAACGGCAGCGCCCACAAAACCTCTGTGNTAGCAGCAATATCGTACTCCAGTTTTGATACGGGACGTATCGTATATTTACTGCTAGGAGAGGNGTATGTCAAGCATGGCTTCGCATCTTTTTTCGTGATCTGTTTTGCCAAGAAAATNCAGGTAATGCCTGGGCNCACACACCGGAACGAGGTCGCAGAGGCGGATGCTGATCCAGTGATTTGAAACGGCAATCAAGCGCGTCGTNAGGTGCTCGCGGTATCGCAATAACGCCGATGCCTGCCACAGCCNTCAGGTATCAACGACTTTTTCCCGTGCCAGCACCCTATTTATGAAATCGGTGGCAGAAGCGAGCGCCTCACGCCCCTCAGAGAGAACCGGCGCATACGCCTGCCAGACGTGAAACATTCCCGGCCATACCTCCAGCCTGGTTTCCACGCCCGCCGATCCCGCATTTCGCGCCAGGCGTACCGCGTCGTCCAACAGGATTTCAGACTCCCCCACTTGAATCATCAACGGCGGCAAACCTTCCAGGTCAGCGTCCAGGATGAAAGAAGCAGCCTCANCATGTTGTCCCAGATAGGNGTTAGCGCAGGCTTGNAGCTTCGAAGGTGTGAGGAAACAGTCCACGCCTGCCTTGCTATGGATGCTCTCTGCGGTGAGGGCAAGATCCACCCAGGGAGAAAACAGNACGACACAACCTGGCATTTCCATTCCCATGCCTCGGGCCTGAATCAGAGCAGCCATGATGAGCTGACCTCCCGCCGAGTCCCCCGCCAACACGATATCGCTCGCCTTTTCACTGCTTGCGAGCAACGCCGCGTAGGCAGTCAGGACGTCTTGCTGTGCAGCCGGATAAGCATGTTCAGGCGTTAGTCGATAATCGACCACATAAGCCGTAGCGGACGTACCAGAAGCCAGCGTGCCGGCGACCCCCTCAAAACCTTCAGCGCTGCCCACCATAAATCCACCGCCGTGGACATAGAGCAACGAGCGCCGGGATGCCAGGTAGGTTAACGTCCGTACAAGCACGCCACCGAGTGTCGAAGCCGCAGAGTTGCAACCAGGCGGCGGCAAAAAACGCTTGCACAATTGGTCGAACCCAACCCGGGCGTTCTGCAACGACCCAGGAGGGTTTTCTCTACGAGAAAGAAGCTCGCCACGAATAGCGTTCAGTTCGAAACGACTCATCATTGCCTCCAGGACACGGCGTGAATCCAGTGCAAGTCAGAGATCGAGCACCAGTCTTGCGGACTTGGCACGGGAAACACACTGCAGAATGACCGTATTGGATGCACGCTCTTCATCGCTGAGGACATAGTCCCGGTGATCAACCTCACCGGCTAATACTTGGCATTCACAGGTACGGCAAAGCCCCTCCCGACAAGAGTAAGGCACCATTATCCCAGCCCCTTCGAGCGCATCGAGGAGGCTGGTATCGGCAGGTACGGTAAGTTCCATGCCGCTGCGGGCAAGCTCCACTACGAAGCTACTGTCCTGTGGCTTTTCAGAAGCACTCGACTGCGGCGCGCTGAACAACTCGAAGTGCACCTGTCCGGAAGGCAGGTACGCCTGTGCGATACCCCGTACCGCGTCCATGAGTGGCGCAGGCCCACAGCAATAAAGGTGGTCCGTAGGTCCTGCCTGGCGAATGAACGTCTGCAGGTCGGGGCGGCCGGAGTTTTCTTCATCCGAGTGAAACACCAGTTTTCCGCCACGGGGCAGGTGCTCGATGTAAGCAGCTCGGGATCGCGAGCGAACGCAGTAAAGAAGTTGCCACGGTTTGTCATTCACGTCGCACCAGCGAATCATGCTGAGAATCGGCGTAATGCCGATACCACCAGCAATGAACAAGTAAGCACTTGCGTCTCGTTCNAGTGGGAAGTTATTCCGAACCGNGCCGATTTCCAGCACGTCGCCAACTCGCAGTTGGATATGAATAAATGCTGAGCCACCACGTGACGGTTCAGACAAGCCGACTCCGATCGAGTAGCTTGCGTCCACGGGGTCGTATCGGTGAATGGAGTACTGCCTGATCAAGCCATTTGGCAGGCGCACGTCGATGTGCGAGCCGGCNTCGGCCACAGGCAGCGGTTGACCATCTTCGGCCAGCAAGTGGATATCCAGGATGGAGTCCGCAGCCCGCACAATCGCCTTCACTCGAACGCGGTTCCAGTCGCTCATTTTCAGGCCTCCTGGATTTTGACGGGATTACTCGCCGCCTGCTCAGCCTTGTAAGCCTTCGCTACAAGCCATCGGAAGTACGAAAGGGCCGCATCCGCTCCGATCGGGATCATTTTGAAATCGGAAGTCAGCTTCAACATACGGTCTTGCGCATGAATCATGTCGCTGTCTTCTTCAAATGCCGTGATGACTTGGTTATGAATCGCCTGCGTCACAGCTGGATCGTCAATGGCGAAGTTGTGAGGCTGCGAAAAGAAGTAATGGGTGGATTCGTCTGTCTCTGGCGTGAGCGCCTGAGTGCTACGAAACTCCGCGGCATTGACTCGATTCCCCTCCTTGGCGTTGTGCCCACAGGGCTGCATACCTGAATCCATCAGGAAGATGCTGGGTAACAGGAAATCATAGATATTCCAACGATCGACCGGTCCCGGATAATTCTTGATCTTCTGCACAAAAGGCGCCGGTTTGATGCCTTCGCCCCAACGTGTCACCCGAACACCGTTTTCCAGCTTTTCGACCTGAGGTATGCAGGCCGCATAAGCCTCATCACCACCCAGCGTGTTCGGATGAACGTAGGGCAAATGGGCGAGGTCGAGCAGGTTGTCAGCGATCAGGAGATAGTTGGTGGTGTAATAGGTATAACCCTCCAGACTTCTCCACTGAGGATCATCCAGCCAATGGGTATCGGGAATCTCGGGACGGGTCCGCCAGGCCGGCATCACCCACCCAGATCCAAATCCACTTATGTTTCTCCACGACGGGAAACGTGCGCACCTTCGCTTGCGGAGGAATGCGTTCTTGTCCAGGTATCTCGACACATTGCCCGGCTGTATCAAACAGAAGGCCATGGTACATACAGCGAAGCTGATCGCCCTCCAGGCGCCCCTTCGACAGGGGAGCACCGCGGTGACAGCAACGGTCCTCAAAGGCTACCACCGCTCCAGTGGTATCACGCCAAAGCACTACAGGCACATTAAGAATCGTTCTTGCGAGAAGCTCGTCGACCGGAACTTCACTCGACCAGGCGGCCACATACCAAGCATTACGAAGAAGCATCACGTTGCCCTCATTTCTTGTTTTTGTTTTTTCTGCACTTGCTGATGCCATGCTAGAGGCGGATCATGTATGCGCATAGATCATGGAGCTAATACAGATCATGCATACCATTCATGGCAAGAAATTCGATTTGAACCTGCTACTCGCGTTCGATGCGCTTCTGCGAGAGCGCAACGTATCTCGGGCGGCGGAGCATCTTGGCTTGACGCAAAGCGCCATGAGCCATGCACTACGACGTCTACGGGAGTTCTATGAAGACCCCCTCTTCGTCCGTATTGGCGATNCGATGAAGCCGACGCCTTTCGCNGAGNAGATGGGNGATTCAGTTCTGGAGATCGTATCCGCCGTACAGCACAAGCTGTTGGCGCAGGCCAGTTTCGACCCTATGACATCCACCAGGGTCTTTAGCCTTTGCATGACGGATATGGGTGAGTTGGTTTTTTTGCCCCGGCTGATTGAGGAACTTCAGGAAGTGGCCCCCCATTGCCGAATACGGACATCGCAACTCCCCACCGAGCACATTGCGAATTCACTGGAGCGAGGTGATATGGATCTGGCCATCGGATCCCATTACATTCAGGACCCGAACCTTTTTCAACAAGAGCTGTTCATGCACTCTTTTTGCACCATCGTCAGCAGCACCTACCCTGGCGACGAAGTAAGCCTTGAACAGTTCCTGGGCATGAAGCATGTTTCCGTCGTCCTGTCAGATAGAAGTACCCGCTACGACCAGTTCATCGATGAGTTGGGTCATCGCAGAGAGATTTACCTGACGACCCCGCACTTCATCACGGTCCCGATGATATTGGAGAAAAACCCGAATTTAATTGCTACCGTCCCGAGTGAATTAGGGAAAACCTTCCTGCGCTACAACGCGATCAAGGTGATAAAAACCCCGATCAAGTCCCCCAGCTTGCACCTGCGACAGTATTGGCACCCGCGCTATCACCATGACCCCGGGAATATATGGCTGCGTCAGTTGGTCAAGCTTCTTTTCGACCGATATATGAGCTGAAGGGCACGGTGTTCGCGCAAGAAAGATCATCCCGTCACTATTCGATTTCAATCCCTGGGCGAACCTCGGGATAACGCTGATGAAATCCAGCACATGTGGACG
>Ga0065714_10003125_pt1 | contig 12314 bp, 11 predicted proteins | sample MisRhiReplicate2_FD_59101 | JGI IMG/M metagenome (GOLD analysis project Ga0065714, IMG submission 59101) | Miscanthus rhizosphere microbial communities from Kellogg Biological Station, MSU, sample Rhizosphere Soil Replicate 2: eDNA_1 v2... | ecosystem: Host-associated > Plants > Roots >... | reverse complement strand
GTGGGAGCGAGCTTGCTCGCGATAGCGCCCTTCAACCCACCACAAGAACCGCCATTGACAACGATCAAGGCCCGCCACCGCCACAGAATCCACACTGGCCAAAATCCATCGTGGAGATCACCGTCATGCCCCTTTCCCTGGCCAAAATGCGCCGCCAGTACACCCTTGATGGCCTGGATGAAGTCCAGGCCCCCGATGATCCCATGGCGTTGTTCGCGCTCTGGATGCAACAGGCTCGCGACACCGAAAGCCCGCCGGTGGAAGCCAACGCCATGGCCCTGGCGACGGTGGACGAGCAGGGCCGGCCTCACTGTCGGGTGTTGTTGCTCAAGGGCTTCGACGCCCAGGGCTTTTCGTTTTTCGGCAACTATGACAGCGCAAAGGGCCAGGACCTGGCGGGCAACCCCTGGGCGGCCATGACGTTTTTCTGGCCGGGTTTGGAGCGGCAAGTCCGCATCGAAGGGCCGGTCGACAAACTCGATCCGGCGTTATCGGATGCCTATTTCGAATCCCGTTCCGTCGCCAGTCGCCTGGGTGCCTGGGCCTCGCCACAAAGCCGACCACTGGAGGACAGGGCTGCGCTCGAGTCCTTGCTGACGCAAACCGAAAAACGCTTTGCCGATCAACCCGTGCGGCGCCCCGACCATTGGGGAGGCTATTGCCTGCGGCCCGAACGGATGGAGTTCTGGCAAGGCCGCGCCGACCGTTTGCACGATCGCCTCGACTACCGCCTGCAAGACGGCGTCTGGCAGCGCAGTCGCCTGGCGCCTTGAGCGCCGAGGGAGGTACCTCCAAGGAGGAATAGGCCCGGCAACGATTGCGGTTCAGGCTGGGCCATCTTTTCTGACAGGACGGCTGATCATGGCCCATCTGACGCAACGCCTCTTTCAACCGCTGAACATCGCGGTCCTCACCATCAGCGATACCCGAACCTTCGAAACCGACACCTCGGGCCAAACCCTGGCGGACCTGCTGCAAACAGCCGGACACGTGCTCATCGACCGTGGGCTGGTGAAGGACGATATCTACCAGATCCGCGCCCAGGTCTCCCAATGGATCGCCGACCCCAAGGTGCAGGTGGTGTTGATGACCGGCGGCACCGGGTTCACCCCGCGCGACAACACCCCCCAAGCGGTGGCGCCACTGCTGGACAAGCAGGTGGACGGTTTCGGCGAGCTGTTCCGCCAGGTGTCGCTGGCGGAGATCGGCATGTCCACCCTGCAATCGCGCGCCTTGGCGGGCATGAGCAATGGGGTGCTGGTGTGCTGCTTGCCGGGTTCGCCGGGGGCTTGCCGGACCGGTTGGGAGCAGATCCTGGCCGGGCAATTGGACAGCCGCACCGGCCCGTGCAATTTCACTCCGCACCTCAAGCCCCAGGACGGCATCGCCCCGACGGCTTGCGAGACACGCTCGTGAGCGGCCGGGTGTGCGACAGCGGCGTGCTGATGCCGGTGGATGAGGCGATCCGTCATCTGCTCGATCAGGCACCGCCGCCACCGCCCGTGCAACGGGTTGGCCTGGACCAGGCCCTGGCGCGTGTGCTGGCCACTGACATTGTGTGCCCGATGAACCTGCCGGCCTGGGACAACAGCGCGATGGACGGCTATGCCCTGCGGGCCGCTGACCTGCCGGGTGACGGCGGCTACCTGCTGTTGGGCGGGCGGATCGCCGCGGGTGACGAGCCGGGCGAACCGTTGCAGGCGGGGCAGGTCGTGAGGATTTTTACTGGCGCGCCGCTGCCACCGGGGGCCGACACGGTGGTGCCGCAGGAAAGCTGTCGCGTCGATGGCGAGCGGGTCTGGTTGCCGTCGGTCAACGGCGGTGACCATGTTCGCAAGGAAGGCGAGGAACTGCGTCGAGGAGACCGGTTGCTTGAAGCCGGCACGCGTCTGCGCGCCCAGGAGTTGGGTTTGCTCGCCGGTGCCGGTGTCGGCCAGGTGGACGTCTATCGCCCCTTGCAAGTGGGTCTGCTCAGCAGCGGCGATGAGCTGCGTGAGCCGGGCGAGCCACTGGCGCCAGGGCAGATCTACAACAGTAATCGCCATAGCCTCGCCGCGCTGTTGCGCGGTTGGGGTGTCGAGGTGCATGACTTCGGGGTCATGCCCGACCAGCTATTGGCCAGCCGACAAGCGTTGCGCCTGGCCGCTGCCGAATGCGATGTGCTGATCACCTCGGGCGGTGTCTCGGTGGGTGAAGAGGACCACCTCAAGCACGCCATCGAAGCCTTGGGCAGCATTGACCTCTGGCGCCTGGCCATCCAGCCGGGCAAGCCCCTGGCTTTTGGGGATGTGGAAGGCAAGCCATGGATCGGGCTGCCGGGCAACCCGTCGGCGGCCTTGATTACCGCGCTGATCGTCGTGCGTCCGTTCCTGTTCCGGGCCCAGGGCATGGGCGACGTGTTACCCGTGCCGTTGCAGGTGCCGGCCGGGTTCGACTGGCTCAAGCGCAACCGGCGCCGGCAGTACCTGCGGGCCAGGTTGGTTCCGGATGCCAACGGCCACCTGTGCGTGGAACTGCACCCTCAGCAAAGTTCGGCGATGCTGGCGGCCGCTTGCTGGGCCGATGGGCTGGCGGTGGTGGAGTGTGAGGCGCAACTGCACAAGCACGACAAGGTGCTGTACCTGCCATTCGCCGAGCTGATGCATTGACGGCAATTGATTGCCGTCAAGGTCGCCGGCCGAGGGCTGGCTAGACTGGCGGCGCTTGAGTTTTTCTCATGAGGATGCCCCATGCAACTGGTTTGCCCGGCAGGGAATCTGCCTGCCCTCAAAGCGGCGGTGCGCCAAGGCGCCGATGCCGTCTATGTCGGCTTTCGCGATGACACCAATGCCCGGCACTTCGCCGGGCTGAACATGGACGACAAGCAGTTCGATGCGGCTGTCGCACACATCCGTCAGCACCAACGCAAGCTGTACGTGGCGGTCAATACTTACCCGCAACCCAAGGGCTGGGAACGCTGGCAACGGGCGGTGGACCGCGCCGCCGATTTCGGCGTGGATGCCCTGATCGCCGCCGACCCCGGCGTGCTCAGCTACGCCCGCCAGCGCCATCCACAACTGGCGCTGCATCTGTCGGTACAAGGCTCGGCCACCCACGCGGCGGCCCTGGCTTTTTATGCAGAGCGCTATGACATCCGCCGCGCCGTGCTGCCACGGGTACTGTCCCTGGCCCAGGTGCGCCAGGTGGCGGCGGGCAGTCCGGTGCCGATCGAAGTCTTCGGTTTCGGCAGCCTGTGCATCATGGCTGAAGGTCGTTGCCACTTGTCTTCCTACATCACCGGCGAATCGCCGAACCTGTGTGGCGTCTGCTCGCCCGCCAAGGCGGTGCGCTGGAGCGAGGACGCCCAAGGCCTCAGCGCACGCCTGAGCGAGGTGCTGATCGACCGCTACACGCCCGAAGAGCCGGCCGGTTATCCGACCTTGTGCAAAGGCCGCTTCCTGGTGGGCGGCAAGCGCTTCCATGCGCTGGAAGAACCCACCAGCCTCGACACCCTTGACCTGCTGCCGGAGTTGGCAGCCATCGGCGTCGAAGCGGTGAAGATCGAGGGTCGCCAACGCAGCCCGGCCTACGTTGAACAAGTGACCCGGGTCTGGCGCGCCGCACTGGACGCCCATCAGGCCGCGCCGCAACGGTTCCGGGTGCAGGAAGAATGGCGCCAGGTGCTGGCTGGCTTGTCCGAAGGCAGCCAGACCACCCTGGGTGCCTACCATCGATCATGGCAATGAGGGGAGGCCAGATGAAACTCAGCCTGGGACCGGTCCTGTTTTATTGGGACAAAGCGCAACTGGGGAATTTCTATGCCGAGATGTCGGCATTGCCGCTGGACGTGATTTACCTGGGGGAAACCGTGTGTTCGAAACGCCGGGCGTTCTCCCTGGATCAGTGGCTGGGGTTGGCGCGCGAGCTGCAAGCGTGCAGCCAGGCACAGATTGTGTTGTCGAGCCTGACGCTGATCGAGGCGGCCTCGGAGCTGTCCTCGCTGCGACGCCTGTGTGACAACGGCCAGTTGTTGGTGGAAGCCAATGACATGGGCGCGGTGCAGTTCATGGCCGAACGCAAGCTGCCTTTCGTCGGTGGCCCGGCACTGAACTTGTACAACGGCCACGCCCTGGGGCAATTGCTCGACAGCGGCATGATCCGTTGGGTGCCGCCGGTGGAGTGCTCGGCGGCGCTGATCGGCGATGTGCTGGAGCAGGTGCGGGACATGGACCGCGAGGTGCCCGAGGTGGAGATTTTTGCCTACGGTCATCTGCCCTTGGCGTACTCGGCGCGCTGCTTTACCGCCCGAGCCGAAAACCGCCCCAAGGACGACTGTCAGTTCTGCTGCATCAACTACCCCGACGGCCTTGCGCTGAGCAGTCAGGAAGGCCAACAGCTGTTCACCCTCAACGGCATCCAGACGATGTCCGGCGAGGTGACGAACCTGCTGGCCGATTACAACGCGCTGATGGCCTGCGGCGCCGATGTGCTGCGCCTGAGCCCTCGCGCCCAGGGCATGGCCGAGGTGGTCACGGCCTTCGACAAGGTGCGCCAGGGCGAGGCACCACCGCTGTTCGTGGACGGTTGCAATGGTTACTGGCACGGCCATGCCGGCATGTTGAAGGTAGAGGAGGCGGGCCTGTGTTGAGTCCGAAGAAGTGGGTGCTCAAAGGCGCCGACCGCTTGCTGCCGCTGGTGGGCAAGGTGCCGTTCGTGGTGCAGCGACTGGCGTTGCAGCAGGCGCTCAATCGCTGCCTGGCCGAGCCGCTGCGCGATGGCGGGTTCGATGTGCTGCGTGGGCGATGGTTGTGCCTGCGTGTGCCGGACTTGAAGTTGTGCTGGTACCTGACTTTGGCACGGGATGGATTGCGGATTGCCGAACGGGCCGAGGCCCAGGTCACCATCAGCGGCAACTGGCGTGAGTTTCTGTTACTGGCCAGTCGGCAGGAAGATCCTGACACGTTGTTCTTCCGTCGCCGGTTGGTGATCGAGGGGGATACCGAGTTGGGGCTGGCACTGAAGAATCTGATCGACAGTCTTGATCCGGACGTCCTGCCGCCGTGGCTCTGGCGCAATCTGGAGAGGGCGGGCAAGGGGTTGGCGACGGTCTGATGAAAGCTTCGAACGCGCTTCCCCTGGTGTATTCGTGTTCCGGTTGTTCCAATGTGGCGCAACTGGCCAACACCGTCGCCCTGCGGCTGGACCGTGCGGGTCTGGCGGAGATGTCTTGTATTGTCGGGGTGGGTGGGCATGTGGCGCCGCTGGTTGACAAGGCGCGGTCGGGGCGGCGGATCATTGCGTTGGATGGTTGTCCGTTGCAGTGTGTTCAGGCGTGTCTGCGGCAGCATGATTTGGTGGCGGATGTGCATGTGATTCTGAACCAGCTGGGGTTGCGCAAGCGGTTCGGGGTGGATTGCGGTGAGCCTGAGATGGAGTTGGTGTTTTCGCGGGTAGTGGGGTTGATTGATGCGGGTTAGGGGTGGGTGAATATCCATTTCTTCGGTAACGGCGGCTTATGGTTCCGCCCTTGCGGCGGGTCACTTTTGGAAGAGCCGGGAGCCGGACCAGCCAAAAGTAACCAAAAGCGCTTTGCCCCACCACTTGGTGCCTCGCTTAGGCTCGGCATGCCTGAACGAAGGCATTGCTCCGTGGGCCGCCGCGAAGGGCCATCCATGGCCCACTGCGCAATACCTGCGTTCGGCCATCGTGGTTAACGGGGCGTCCGAGATCAACGTCCATCGCGAGGCGGCCTAACAGCCGACCTGGTTCTTGATGGGACCGCGTTTTTCCTGTGGGAGCGGGCTTGCTCGCGAAAGCGGTGGGTTAGCTCGCGGTGAGGTTGGCTGTGCCGACGTCATCGCGAGCAAGCTCGCTCCCACAGGAGGAATGCGGTCCCCATCAAGAACCAGGTCGGCTACTAGGCGGGCATGCCGAGCCTAAGCGAGGCACCAAGTGGTGGGGCGAGAGCGTTTTGCTTACTTTTGACTGGGCCGGCTTCCGGGCTCTTCAAAAGTGAGCCGCCGTAAGGGCTGAACCATAAGTCGCCGTTACCTAAATAACGGATATTCACACAAACCTACTGCTGATAACCCTCAAGCCCATCCTCGGACAAGATACGAATCTGACGCCGCTCCATGGCAATCAACCCCCCATCAACCAACCGATGAAGAATCCGCGAAAACGTCTCCGGCTGAATCCCCAGCTTGGAAGCCACCAGACGCTTGGACACCTGCAACACCAATTGACCATCCCGCGGATCGCGTTCCTGCAGCAGGAAATTGATCACCCGCCGACTGGCACTGGCCAGGGTCAGGTTATCGATGTCCTTGAGGCGCTGGTGCAGATGGATGCTCATGCTCGCCAGGATCGCCAGGCAGACCTTGGGCTGGTCCTCCAGGGCCTTGCGGTAATGGGTACCCTCGATACTCACCAGCACGCTGTCCTTGATTGCCGACGCACTGACCGGATAGCAACGAGCCTCGCTGAACAGCAGGGCCTCGGCGAAGGTCTGTCCGGGCTGGATGATCTCCACCAGGTTCTCCTGGCCCTCACCGGTCACCCGGAACAGCTTGATCTGGCCACTGACCAACAAGAAAAACCGCTTGGCCGGATCGCCCTGGTGCATGAGCGTGCTGTTGCATTCCAGGCGTTTGAGGACGGCCAGGCTGCAGACATCTTCAAAGACCCGCTCCGGCAGTTGGCTGAACAGGTGATGACGACGCAACAGTAAAACGATGGAAGGGTGGGTCAGCATGGCGTACCTCCGCGTGTCGTCATGGTAGAGCCCAAGTCGTCATTGGCCTATGCCTCGGCTGGCCTACCTCGGAAGAGGGATGGGCTGCGCGATCAAGACACAAGTCCTGTGGGGAACGAAATCCAGATCTGCTGCCAATCCCCTGTGGGAGCAAAGCTTGCTCGCGATGGCAGCAGTACATTCAACATTTGCGCAAGCTGAACCACCGCTATCGCGAGCAAGCTTTGCTCCCACAATCGGTGTGTTTTGCTGGGCTAGCCCGCCCCGCGCAAATGCTCCATCGCCCACACCGCGGCTTCGACCCGTGAGCGCAAGCCGAGCTTGTGCAGCAGGTTCTTCACATGCACCTTGACCGTGCCTTCGGTGATGCCCAGCTTGTGCCCGATGACCTTGTTGCTGTAGCCGCCGGCGATGGTCTTGAGGACCTGGCGTTCGCGCTCGGTCAGTTCCACATCGGCCTGGCGCGGTGGCGAGCGCAGCGCCTGGGCCATGACGCGGGTCAGGCCGGGGCTGATCACCAGGGCGCCGTTGAGGGCATCGCGGATGTACTGGATCAGCAGCTCCGGCTCCATGTCCTTGAGCAGGTAACCGTTGGCGTCCAGGCGCAAGGCATCGCGGATGTCGTCCTCGGCATCGGACACGGTGAACAGCAGCACCTTGCCGGTGTAGTGCATGGCGCGCAGCCGACGCAGGGTCTCGATGCCGTTCATCTGCGGCATGTTGTTGTCCAGCAGCACCAGGTCGGGCTTGAGCGGTTCGATCAGGGTCAGGGCTTCTTCGCCGTGGCTGGCTTCGCCAACGATCTGCAAATCGTCTTCGAGCTCAAGCATCTGACGAATGCCGCGACGCATCATCGGATGATCGTCGACCAGTAGCAGGGTGTGGCGCAGGGGGGCGTTCATGTTGCGAGGCCTTCGGTGTGTTGGCCCAGGAATTCCGGTTGGAAATGCACCTGGATACGGGTGCCCTGGGGTGTACGGGAGTGAATCTGGAGCTGGCCGCGCAGGCTGCGGGCCCGTTCGTTCATGATGTTCAGGCCATGGTGTTCGCGCTGGTCCACCTCGCCGCTGAAGCCGCGACCATCGTCTTCGATCGACAGCTGCACGGTCTCGCCTTCCTGGCGCAGTTCGAGCCAGGCGTTTTCGGCATGGGCATGGCGCAGGCAGTTGGACAGCGCCTCACGGGTGATCTGCAGGATGTGGATCTGCTCGCTGGCCGACAGCTCGAAGGCCAGGGTGTCGACGAACAGATGCACCTTGAAGTCCCCTCGGTTGGAGAATTCCTCGGCGGTGTCCTTGAGCTCTTCGACCAGGCCATCGTCGTGGATCTGCAAGCGGAAGGTGGTCAGCAACTCGCGCAACTGGCGATAAGCATTGTTGAGCCCTTCACGCAGTTCACCAGTGACGGTCTCCAGGGTCTGCACCGGTTCGCCCCGACGCATCAGGGTCTGCATGCGGCTGACTTGCAGCTTCATGTACGACAAGGCCTGGGCCAGNGAATCGTGGAGCTCGCGGGCAATGATCGTGCGNTCATCGAGCAGCAGCAGGCGATGGTCCTGTTCGCGCTGGCGCTTGAGCGACAGCGACGTACCAATCAGGTTGGCNAGGGCCTGGATCAATGCGGTTTCCCAGGGCTGCGCGGCGTGGCCGTCGACAAAATGAGCCTTGAGCTCACCCAGTTCGTTGCCCTGGTTGCTGATGCTGAAGGCTTGCGGGCGTGCCGCGTTGCGTTTATGGCAACTGGCGCAATCGCTGCTGGCGCAGACCTGGCGGCTGTCGGCGCCATGCAACGCCAGCAGGTGCCTGGCCGGTGATTGCAATTGCCCTTGCAGGCACAGCGTCAGGCGCAGGCCCGGCAGGCGCTGTTGGAAGCGCCGGATCAATTCATCCAGCCCTTCGGCATTGGCCTGTCGCGTCGCCAGGCTGCGACTGCTCTGGTACAGCAGCTCCAGGGCGGCGTTGGCCTGTTGCAGGTTCAGGGTCTTTTGCCGGACCTGGTTTTCCAGGGTGCGGTGCGATTGCTCGATGGTCTCGGCCATGGTGTTGAAACTGGTCGCCAACTGGCCCAGTTCATCTTCGGACTGGTGATTGACTCGCACCTGGAACTCGCCACGGCGAAAGCGCTGGGTGGCGTCCACCAACTCCTGCAAGGGCGTGACCACGCCGTACTGCAATTCATACAGGCCGATCAGCAGGATGATCATGGTGCTGAACAGCGCCGCGCCCTGGATCACCTGCTGCCAGCCTTGCTTGTGCTCGCTCTGGCGCTGCAGCAGGGTAACGAACCGGTCCAACTGGTTGACGAAGGCATTGGCATTGGCCTGGAAAAACGCCGAGTCGCCACGCTCGATGGCCGGGCGCAAAGTCTGGTTCCAGCGTTGCACAAGGTCGCGATAGCTCTTGTGCAGGGAGGTTTCCGGCCCATCTTCCAGCACGGCGCGCAGGGCAGGGCTGTCGAGGCGTTGTTGCAGGCTGGCGATGATCGCCGGGACGTCGTCGTTGGCCCCCGCCGCCAGTTTCCAGCTCAGGTGGTAGGTCTCCATGCGCACGGAGCCGGCGGTGTTGATGGCGGCAGCGTCGCCCTGGCTGAACCAGGCGATCAACCCGGCACTCAAGGAACTGGCCAGGGCCAGGATGGCGATCAGGATCACCGCCAGCCCGGCGCGAGCGGGCAGGGAACTGCGCAGCCAACGCATCATCGACGCGGGCCTGCGGGGCAAAACTGTGAACCGAGCATAGGGGGCGCCCTGGACCTGGGGGTGTAGCAGCCAATCCTGGGCGCACTACCTCTAAAGAGTTGTCGGCCGCTCCATTTCCATAAAAGCTTCGGCAGACTTGATCAAGGTATTGATAAATAAAGGGTTGTATCAATATCCGGGTCTACCTCCTTGGAGGTAGACGGGCCAAGCATAGGCCTGGACCGCCCCGGCACACGTTGACCCAAGTCAAGTTTTCGCGGGGTTCGTATCACTAGGCTGCGCTCAATCGAACTGACGGAGTGCATCGTGATGCGAGCGCAAGTGCAACAAGGGCTGGTACTAGGGATGAGTACCCTGGCCTTCACCGTGTGCTTCATGGTCTGGATGATGTTTGCCGTGCTGGGGGTTCCGATCAAGGAACTGCTGGCCCTCAATGAAACCCAGTTTGGCCTGCTGGCCGCTACGCCGGTGTTGACCGGTTCGCTGGTGCGCTTGCCCCTGGGGCTTCTGACCGACCGCTTTGGCGGACGGATCGTGTTCTTCCTGCTGATGCTGGCCTGCGTATTGCCGCTGTACCTGATCACCCTCGCCACGGCCTTCTGGCAGTTCCTGGTATTGGGCCTGTTCGTCGGCCTGGCCGGTGGCTCGTTCTCGGTGGGCATCGCCTACGTCGCCAAATGGTTCGACAAGCAGAACCAGGGTTTTGCCATGGGCGTCTTCGGCGCCGGCAACGCCGGTGCGGCAGTGACCAAGTTCCTCGCCCCGGCGTTGATCGCGTTCGGCACCTGGCACCTGGTGCCGAAAGTGTTCAGCGCCATCCTGTTCATCACCGCGCTGTTGTTCTGGTTTCTCACCACCGAGAAAAAGGAACACAGCGGCACCGGCGGCGCGACGTTGCGCGAGCAATTGAAAACCCTGAAAGAGCCGGCCGTGTGGCGCTACTGCCAGTACTACTCGATCGTGTTCGGCGGCTACGTGGCACTGGCCTTGTGGATGACCAAGTACTACGTGCAGGAATACGGCTTCAGCCTGCAAAGCGCGGCGCTGCTGGCGGCGTGTTTCTCCTTGCCCGGTGGCGTGCTGCGGGCCGTCGGTGGCTGGATGTCCGACCGCTGGGGCGCCCAGAGCGTGACCTGGTGGGTGTTGTGGGTCAGCTGGATCTGCCTGTTCCTGCTCTCCTATCCCCAGACTCAACTGCAAGTGCAGACCGTCAACGGCATCGTCGATTTCCACATTGGTCTCAGCCCCACGCTGTTCACCGTGCTGCTGTTCGTGATGGGCATTGCCTTCGCGTTCGGCAAGGCCTCGGTCTTCAAATACATCGCCAACGACTACCCGAAAAACATGGGCGCGGTGTCCGGCATCGTCGGCCTGGCCGGCGGCCTGGGCGGGTTCGTGCTGCCGATCATGTTCGGCGCCCTGGTGGACCTCACCGGCGTGCGCTCGTCCTGCTTCATGTTGATGTACGGCGTGGTCTGGGTCTCCCTGGCCTGGATGTACTTCAGCGAAATGCGCAAGCGCCCGCTGCTGGGTAAACAGCCGCCGGCCACTCAATCCCCGTTTTCCAGCATTGCCCAAGGAGAAGAACATGTCCGTTCTGCAAACGCCTGAAAAGGGCCCGGTCATTCATGACTGGCGCCCGGAAGACCCTGCTTTCTGGGGCAGTAGCGGCAAACTGACCGCCCGGCGCAACCTGTGGATTTCCATCCCGGCGCTGCTGTTGGCCTTCGCGGTGTGGATGGTCTGGAGCACGGTGATCGTGCGCCTGAATGCCATCGGTTTCAGCTTCAGCACCGACCAGCTGTTCTGGCTGGCGGCATTGCCGGGGCTGTCCGGCGCGACCTTGCGCATCTTCTACTCGTTCATGGTGCCGATCTTCGGCGGACGCCGCTGGACCGCGCTGAGCACGGCGTCGTTGCTGATACCGGCTTTGTGGATGGGCTTCGCCGTGCAGGATTCGGCCACGCCCTACAGCGTGTTTGTGCTGATCGCGTTGCTTTGCGGTTTTGGTGGCGGCAACTTCGCCTCGAGCATGTCCAACATCAGCTTCTTCTACCCCAAGTCCCAGCAGGGCACTGCCCTGGGCCTGAACGCCGGGCTGGGCAACCTGGGCGTGTCGGTGATGCAGTTCAGCGTGCCGCTGGTGATCTCCTTCGGCGTGTTCGGCTTCATGGGCGGCCAGCCACAGGTGTTGGCCGACGGCAGCTCGCTGTGGCTGCAGAACGCCGGTTTCATCTGGGTGCCGTTCATCCTCGCCATCACCGTGATCGCCTGGTTCGGCATGAACGACCTGTCCAGCGCTCGCGCCTCGTTCAGCGAACAGGCGGTGATCTTCAAGCGCAAGCACAACTGGCTGATGTGCTGGCTGTACCTGGCCACNTTCGGTTCGTTCATTGGTTTCTCCGCCGCCTTCCCGNTGCTGATCAAGACNTCGTTCCCGGAAGTCATCGCCCTGAAATTCGCNTTCCTCGGCCCGCTGGTGGGCGCGCTGGTACGGCCGCTGGGCGGCTGGCTGGCGGACAAGCTCGGTGGTGCGAAGGTCACCTTGTGGAACTTCGTGTTGATGATCGTGATGGTGTTCGGCGTCCTGCACTTTCTTCCGCAGAACGGCCAGGGCGGCAGCTTCTACGGCTTCCTGGGCATGTTCATGTTGCTGTTCATCACCACTGGCGTGGGCAACGGTTCGACCTTCCGCATGATCCCGGTGATCTTCCGCACCCTGCATGAAAAAGCCGCCCTGGGCAAAAAGCCCGAGCTGCGTGAACAAGCGATCAAGAACGCCGGCAAGGAATCGGCCGCCGTGCTGGGTTTCAGCTCGGCCATGGGCGCCTTCGGAGCCTTCTTCATTCCCAAATCATTCGGCACTTCGATGGCCCTGACCGG
>Ga0065714_10065163_pt1 | contig 12323 bp, 13 predicted proteins | sample MisRhiReplicate2_FD_59101 | JGI IMG/M metagenome (GOLD analysis project Ga0065714, IMG submission 59101) | Miscanthus rhizosphere microbial communities from Kellogg Biological Station, MSU, sample Rhizosphere Soil Replicate 2: eDNA_1 v2... | ecosystem: Host-associated > Plants > Roots >... | reverse complement strand
AGCAGTCCCGCCCTGCGCCACAACCGCAACCGTCGAACAACCTGCCGATCCAGGGTCGCCCCGACACCGTCCGCCAGACCCAGGAACCCCGCCAGGGCTATTACCGCGACATCCCTCGACGCACCGATGGCAACCCGCACTGGGAAGCCGGCGGCCCGGGCTCTCGGCCCGGTAACAATGGCGGCGGGTACAACAATGGCAATGGCCGTCCCGGCGACAACCGTTGGCCAGGGCGCCCCGACGGGCACGGAAATGGCTGGGGCCCAGGCCCGCAACATCGCCCCGGTTATGTGATCGACCGCTTCCCTGATCGCAATTACCGCGTGCCTTACCGTGGCCAGGACTATTTCTACTCCGGTGGCTACTGGTACCGTCCGCAAGGCCCGCGCTATGTAGTGGTGACGCCACCGTACGGCATTCGCGTGCACTACCTGCCGGACTACGCACGTGAAGTGTGGGTGGGCAGTGCGCTGTTCTTCCTCGCGGCCGGTGCCTACTACACCTACGAAAGCAGCTCCCAGCAGTACGTGGTGGTGCAACCGCCGACCGCCGTGCCGGCGCCGCAGCCCACGCCGCAAGGCAATGGCTATGACGTGGTGGCGTATCCCGCCAACGGCCAGTCACCGGCCCAGGTGCAGCAGGACGGCTATGACTGTTATCGCTGGGCGGTGCAGCAAAGCGGTTTCGACCCGCAGCAAGTCACCTATGCCCCCGACCCGGCCGTGGTGCAAACCTACCGCCAGGCCCAGGGCAACTGCCTGAGCAGTCGGGGTTATCAGGTGCAATATTAAGCCGCAGTAAGCCTCGAGCTTTTAGCCTCAAGCTTGAGGCTTATCACGTGTTGCTTGTAGCTGATCCGCAGGGTCAGCATGCACCAGCACTTCGGCGCGGGGGTAGGCCTTGTGAATCGCATCGGCGGCCTGGTCGCTGATGCCGTGGGCCACCGACAGCGTCAATTCCCCCGGCAACTCCAGGTGCAGTTGCACAAACCAGTGGCTGCCGGAAATGCGTGTGCGCAAATCATGCGCACCCAACACTCCCGGTACGCCACGGGCCAGTTCCAGCATGTGCTGGCTGACGTCTGGCGGCAGCTCTTCATCCATCAATACCGCAAAGCTTTCCCGGGCGATCTGGATCGCGCTCCACAAGATGTAGGCGGCGATGCCCAGGCCGAACCAGGCGTCGAATTGATGAAAGCCCATCCCGGCCAGCACCAGTGCCACGAGGATGCTGCCGTTGAGCATCAAGTCCGAGCGGTAGTGCAGCGAATCTGCACGCACGGCGTTGGAGCCGGTTTCGCGGATTACCCGGTGTTGCAGCATCAACAGGGCCATGGTCAGCACCAGGGAAAAGATGATCACACCGATGCTCAGCCACGGTGCGCCCACCGGTTCCGGATGCTGCAGGCGCTCGTAGGCCTGGAACGCAATCAGCATCGCACTGCCGCCGATAAACAGCGCCTGCGCCATGCCCGCCAGCGACTCTGCCTTGCCATGCCCATACCGGTGATCATCATCGGCGGGGCGCAGGGCGTAATGCACGGCCACCAGGTTCAGCAGCGACGTCACGCCATCCAGCAGTGAGTCGGTCAACCCGGCAAGCATGCTCACCGAGCCGCTGAGCCACCAGGCGATGGCCTTGGTGATAATCAGCGCACTGGCCACGCCCACCGACGCACGGGTGGCCAAGCGCAAGAGCCTGGCGTGTTCGGGACTGCTGGTCATAGGCGGGTCGAATCCTTAAGCGGCGGGTTGCAGGCCCAGGCTGGCGAGTTGTTGCACGCTGCCTTTGAACTGGATCATGCGCGGGTCGTCCAGCGGCAGGCTACGCCCGGTTTCTTTCTGGATGATGCTTTGCAGCTTGGCGTTGTCGACCTTGCCGTCGGCACCGATGGCTTCGTGGAGGGTCTGCGGGTCGACCTGGGCGGTCTTGCCCGGTTCGAAGTAGATCGCGCCGGTGGCGAAGTCCACACCAAACGCGATCAGGCCAGGAATCACATAGAACAGCAGGCCCACGGCATCGAGCACGGCAATGGTCGGGTCGATCTTGCCGTCGATCTGGCCACGGCGGTCTGGGTAGAAGATCGAACCGCAGGCCGTCAGTTGGCTCAGCAGGGTGACGGCGAGGACACCGCCGATGACACGGGAAGCGATACGCATGAAAATTCTCCTGAACACGATTTAAAGATGACTATAAGCCAGCTCCCACCTTTTGATGCAGCCACAATTGAAGGGGGTGGCGCTTCTGAGACCTGCATCAGCATCCGGCAGTTCGCCGTTATACTCGCCGCTCTGCTTTGGAGCCAGTATGAATTCGTTGCCGATTGATGAAGTTTTACCCGCCCTGCGTGACGCCTTGGCGAATCGCCATGAAGCCGTGCTGGAAGCGCCCCCCGGCGCCGGTAAAACCACCCGTGTGCCCCTGGCGTTGTTGAACGAACCCTGGCTGGCCGGGCAGACCATCCTGATGCTCGAGCCCCGCCGTCTGGCGGCTCGTGCAGCGGCCGAACGCCTGGCCAGTGAATTGGGCGAGAAGGTCGGTGAAACCGTCGGCTACCGCATCCGCCTCGACAGTAAAGTCGGCCCCAACACCCGCATCGAAGTGGTTACCGAAGGGATCCTCACCCGTCGTCTGCAGGACGACCCGGCACTGGACGGCGTGGGCCTGCTGATCTTCGACGAATTCCACGAGCGCAGCCTCGACGCCGACCTGGCGCTGGCCTTGAGCCTGAACGGCCGCGAACTGTTTCGCGATGAGCAGCCGCTGAAGATCCTGCTGATGTCCGCCACCCTCGAAGGCGAGCGCCTTGCCAGCCTGCTGGATGACGCGCCGATCCTGCGCAGCGAAGGGCGCATGTTCCCGGTGCAGATGCGCTGGGGCCGGCCGTACCAGCCCGGTGAATTCATCGAGCCGCGTGTGGTGCAAACCATTCTCGACGCCCTGCACGACGAAACCGGCAGCGTGCTGGTGTTCTTGCCGGGGCAGGCGGAGATTCGCCGGGTCAACCAGCAACTGGCCGATGCCTTGGGCGACCGCAGTGAGGTGCTGCTATGCCCGCTGCATGGCGAGTTGGACCTCAATGCGCAGCGCGCTGCTATCGACCCGGCGCCTGTGGGTAAACGCAAAGTCGTGCTGGCGACCAACATCGCCGAGACCAGCCTCACCATCAACGGCGTGCGTGTAGTGATCGATGCCGGGTTGGCGCGGGTGCCGCGTTTCGACCCGGGCAGCGGCATGACCCGCCTCGACACCCAGCGCATTTCCCGCGCCAGCGCCACCCAGCGTGCCGGCCGGGCCGGGCGCCTGGAGCCGGGCGTGTGTTATCGCCTGTGGTCCGAAGACCAGCATGAAGGCCTGGCCGCCTACGGCAGTGCGGAAATTCTTGCCGCCGACCTCGCCGGCTTGGCCTTGCAGTTGGCGCGTTGGGGCGTCACGCCTGCACAGTTGGTGTGGTTGGATGCGCCGCCGACCGCTGCGTATGCCCAGGCCCAGGACCTGTTGCAGCGCCTTGGCGCCTTGAATGACGACACACTCACCGCCCACGGGCAGAAGATGGCCGAACTGCCGGCCCATCCGCGTATCGCCCACCTGCTGCTGCGCGGTCAGGACTTGGGGCTGGCGGCGACGGCTTGCGAGGTGGCTGCGCTGCTGGGAGAGCGCGATATCTTGCGCGGTGGCGGGGCGGATTTGCACAGTCGTCTCGCGCTGTTGTCCGGCGAAGAGCGCGCACGGGGTACTCAAGGCGGCGTGCAACGGGCCAGGCAACTGGCGCGGCAGTATCGCGGTTACCTGAGAGGCCAGGCCACGCAACCGGTGGCCGACCCCGACCACCCACGCTGGCTCGGCGCCTTGCTGGCGCTGGCCTACCCGGACCGTGTCGCCCAGCAGCGTCGCGCCGGCGGCGCCGAGTACCGCCTGGCCAACGGCCGTGCGGCACTGTTCGCCGAAGCTGACAGCCTGATGAAACAACCCTGGCTGGTGATCGCCGACCTGGGCAGCCGCCAGGGCCAGCGTGAAGAGCGCATCTACCTGGCGGCGGATTTTGACCCGGCGCTGTTCGACACGGTACTTGCCGAGCAGGTGCGCAACGTCGACCAACTCGACTGGGACGAACGCGAAGGCGTACTGCGTGCCGAACGCCAGCGCAAGGTCGGTGAGCTGGTGCTCAGCCGTGAGCCCTTGACCGGTCTCGACGAGTCCGCCCGCAGCCAGGCACTGGTCAACCTGGTGCGCCGCAAAGGCCTGGAGCTGCTGCCCTGGACCCCTGAGCTGCGCCAATGGCAGGCCCGTGTGATGCTGTTGCGTCAACTGGACGCCGGCAAACCTGGTGAGTGGCCCGATCTCAGCGACAAGGCCCTGCTCGCCAGCCTGGAACACTGGCTGATGCCGTACCTGGGCAAAGTCTCGCGGCTGAGCCATTTTGCCAACCTGGACATCTCCAGCTTCCTGCACAACCTGCTGCCCTGGCCGCTGCCCCAGCGCCTCGACGAACTGGCGCCGCAGCATGTGAAAGTGCCATCGGGTTCGTCGGTGCGCCTGGACTACAGCGAACAGCCGCCGATCCTGGCAGTGCGCTTGCAGGAATTGTTCGGGCTGGCCGACACCCCGCGCATTGCCGGCGGGCGCCAGGTGGTGAAGCTGCACTTGCTGTCCCCCGCGCGCCGGCCGGTACAGGTGACCCAGGACCTGGCTAACTTCTGGCGCAGCACGTACGCCGAGGTGAAGAAGGATTTGAAGGGGCGGTACCCCAAGCACTATTGGCCGGATGACCCGTTAGTGGCCGAGGCGACGGCGCGGATCAAACCGCGCAAGTAGGCGCGACAGAGGTCAAATGTGGGCGCAGGCAAGCCCGCTCCCACAGGTGTTGGGTGTGTTTGTTATGGCGCGGCCGGCAACAGGAACCGCGCAATCACCGGCAAGTGGTTGGAAATACGCAACGTATCCTCCTGCCGCACCTTCGCCTCCACCCGCTTGATCCTTGGGCTGTAGAACAGGTAGTCCAGTGTGCGGTCCGGCCCGTCCACGCTCGGGTCGTTGGGGAAGTTCGTCAGCCACTTCTCACGGTCGATCCCGCTGGACTGGCTATTGCTCGGAATCATCGGGTACTTGTCCCACAGCAAATGCAACTCGCTGTCCGGCGAATACTGCCCACGTTTGCCGGCGTCCAGGCGCAGGAATTGGCCGAGGGGCAGCAGGTTGAAATCCCCGCCGATCAGCCAGGGCGTGCCACGCCCTTCGAATTTATCCAGCAGCCTGACCGTGGTTTGCACCTGCTCCTGCACCGCACTGCGTCCCGGTGCGTCGCCGTCCAGGCGGGTGTTGAGCACGGCCAGTTGGCCACCGTCGCTCAACGGCAGGTAGGTCAACAGCAAGGCTGGCTTGGGTTGGAACTGGCGGCTGATGAAGTTGGCCTCGGGCGCGGGTAATTGCAGGCGTTCGGCGTGTTCGATCTGGTAGCGGCTCAGGGTCGCCAATTTGCGGCCGACGCTGCCGAAGATATGCAGGTCTGGCACGAAGTCGGCTTTCCAGTCGAACGCTTGGGCGCTGCAGGGGTAGAGGTCGATCAGGCGCTCCTGCAACAGTGCGAGTTGGTCCTGGTAGTGGGAGGGCTTGGCGTTTTCATCGAGCTCCTGCAGCAGCAGGACGTCGGGTTGTTCGTCGCGAATCACCCGCGCCACTTCGTCGAGGCTGGCGGCCATGTCCTCAACGGTGGGGCGGTCGTCCGGGCCACTGCCGTCGGCGGTGTCGTACCAGAACACGTAGTTCTTGCCGGCCAGGTATTGCACGTTCCAGGTCATGACCTTGAGCGCCTGCCCCGGCAGCAATGTGGGCGCACGGGGTGCGACGCAGCTCACCGGTAGGGTTTCCTTCGCTTCTGGGCGCCAGGTCAGGCTGTAGATCAGGGCGACGAGCAGGCCTGCGATAATCAGCAGGCCCAGCAGGGTGATGCGCAATAAACGGGTCATCGGCTCGGCTTATATGCGTGTCAGAAGAGGCACGGAGCATATCACCGCGCGTCGGCATCGCCACCGATCAGCATGAATAAACGAAACAGCACCACACTGGTGAACAGCTGCAGGAAGCTGTGGATGCTGTCCAGCAACAGGCCCAGCAGCGGCGCAGGCGTTGGATACGCTGCAACACTGGCGCCCTTGAGCAGCCACAGGGGTGTCATCACGCACAGCAGGCACACCAGGATCAGCCAGAAATGCCCACGGCTCAGGCGGAAGCTTTCCTTCATCGCCTCCAGCGCCGGCATGCCGCGCAGCACCAGCAGGTACTCGGCAAACGCCAGCACCACCATCAGCCACAGGCCCGGCAGGAAATACAACGACAACCCCAGCAGGATCAGCAGCGTGCTCATGGCCGTGAGCAGGGCGAAGCGCGGCCACAGGGTCAGGGCCATGGCCCACACATCCTGGGTGCGCGGCGACTCGCCCCGGGTGCGGGCGTCCAGGAACAGGATCAGTGCCCCTGTGTACAGCGGGTACACCAGCAAACCCACCACCACGCTGTAGCCGGGGAACGCATCCGGGCCCACCACATGGTTGAGCACCTGTTGCAGCAGGGCTTCGAAAATCACCAATGGCAAACACAACTGGACGATGGCGCCCAGGTTACGTTGGGTGAAACGCAAGGAGTCGCGCAGTACATCTAACGGATTCATCAAGTTCATCGCAGGCCTGAAAGCAAGGGCAACACTTTAACCGATCATCACGGGCGGTAAGCAAACGTAAACCTTGAGTAAAGACCATTGAAACAACTCGTAACACCCCCATAACTGGAAAGGCGCCTGATCACAGGCGAGATCACGATTTCTACCGGCAATCTAACGAGGTCGCCATGAACAGCGAAGAGCAAAGCCTGATCGATGGACTGTTTTCACGGTTGCAACAAGCCGAAACGGACTCAGCCCCGCGCGATGCCCAGGCCGAGGCGCGGATCAAGGAACACATGACTCGCCAGCCAGCGGCCGGGTACTACATGACCCAGTCGATCCTGGTTCAGGAGCACGCGCTCAAGAGTCTCGACGCGCAGAACAAGCAGCAGGCGCAACAGATCCAGCAGTTGCAGGAAGAGCTGCAACGGGCCAAGTCCGCGCAACCTGCCCCGGCGAGCAGCGGTGGTTTCCTGTCGAGCATCTTCGGCGGTGGCGGTTCCCGTGACCCGCAACCCGCTCAAAGCGCTCCGGCGTCTTCCGGTGGTGGCTGGCGCGAACCGGCACGGCCGGCGTTCAGTCAACCTGCGCCGCAGCAGAATTATCAACAACCGGCTCCAGCCGCTCCGGTTGGCAGCGGATTCCTCGGCGGGGCAATGAAAACCGCTGCCGGGGTGGCCGGCGGTGTACTGCTGGCCGAGGGCATCAGCAGCCTGTTCAACCACAACTCGCAACAGCCGCAAGTGGTGGAAGAAATCATCCGTGAAGAGCCTGCACCGGCCAGTGACAACGGCAACTGGGGCAACGACGACCAGAAGTTTGCCGGCAATGACAATTGGGGCAATGACAATGCCTCTGACGGCTTTGCCGACAACGACTACTCCGACGATTCCTCTTCCTTCGGCGACGACGACTCCTTCGTCTGAGCCCTGTTCAACCGGGGCGCTTTGTCGCCCCGGTCTGATTTTTCCCGGAAACATGCCCTCGGCTGGCATACTGGCGTCTTTGCGGACCTTCGCGTCTGGGGTCCAAGCGGCAGTCATGGGGAAGTGCGGTGAAGAAAATTGCAGTGTTCGCCGATGTTCAAAACCTCTACTACACCGTGCGCCAGGCGTATGGCTGCCACTTCAACTATGCCGCCCTGTGGGCTGATATCAGTTCGCGCGGGCAGATCGTCGAGGCGTACGCCTATGCCATCGACCGTGGTGACAGCAAGCAGCAGCAATTCCAGCAGATCCTGCGCAACCTGGGTTTCACGGTAAAACTCAAGCCCTACATCCAGCGCAGCGACGGCTCGGCCAAGGGCGACTGGGACGTGGGCATCACCATCGACATCATGGACGCCGCCGACCACGTCGACGAAATCGTGCTGGCCTCCGGCGACGGTGATTTCGACATGCTGCTCGACCGCATCATCCACAAGCATGGCGTCGAAGCCGTGGCCTATGGCGTACCGGGGCTGACGGCCAACTCGCTGATACGCGCCGCCAGCCGCTACGTGCCGATCGAAGGCGCGCTGCTGCTCAAATAGAGCGCTGTGGCTTAATAAACAGTTAGACGGAGTTGGAACAGGTTTGGAACGTATAGCGGTCATCGACTTTGAAACCACCGGCATCACCCCGAGCAGCCACTGCCGGGCCACGGAAATCGCGGTGGTCATCCTCGAGCGCGGGCAGATCGTGGATCGCTACCAGAGCCTGATGAATGCCGGCGTGCGCGTGCCGGGTTTTATCGAGCAACTCACGGGTATCAGCAACGCCATGCTGCGCAGCGCGCCGCCGGCCGAGCGGGTGATGAACGAGGTGCATGAATTTGTCGGCACCACACCGCTAATGGCGCACAACGCCGCGTTCGACCAGAAGTTCTGGGACTTTGAACTGGGTTTGATCCGCCGTACCCGCCTGCAGAAGTTCGCCTGCTCCCTGCTGCTGGCGCGGCGGTTGATGCCCGCTGCGCCGAATCACAAGCTCGGCACCCTCAACAGCTACGCCCAACTGCCCCACACCGGCAAGGCTCACCGGGCGATGGCCGATGCGGAAATGGCGGCCAATCTCACGGCCCATCTGGCCCGGGAACTGCGCGGCACCCATGGCTTGCGTGAACTGTCCCACGACCTGCTGTGCACCTTGCAGAAAGTGCCAGCGGCGAAGATCAACGAGCATCTGAAGAAGCATCGCGGGTTCTAACCCCACCACAACGCCAAGAACACAGAAGATTCAAATGTGGGAGCGGGCTTGCTCGCGAATGCAGCCTGTCAGTCGCCGAATAAATTGACTGATACACCGCCTTCGCGAGCAAGTCGCACCGCCGCTCCCACATTGGGTTAAGCGGCGCTCATCGAGGCTGTACACACTCCAGGGCCCGATCCACCACCCCCTTCGCCATCCCCACCAAATGCATCACCGCCCGCTGCTGCGCACTCAGCACCTCACCCGAATCCTGCACCGTCCCCACCGCGCAATGCAGCAAATCCGCCGCATGGGCGAGCGCGTCTTCGAAGCTCAGGTTGTCATTCAGAATGAAATTGGGCGCATCCGGGGCGCAGGCTTTGAGGTAGTAGTCGATGGCTCGGCGATTGAGCAGGGCGTCTTCGCTGAGGAACCTGGGCGGATCGGGGGTGACTTTGATCATGGTGAACACTCCTTGCTGGGAAGAAGTCGACACCCTTCGCTTGCACGCGAATGAGGGTGGCAACTGTACGTAGGTGTGCAAGACCGGGGCAAGAAGTAAAACCCAGCAGACCCGAAAGTCTCTTACGCACAGCTGCCATAACGGGCAAACGCCAAGCAAAGAGCTGAGCGCTAAACTGCGTTGATTTGTGATTCTTATTGCCACCGGACTTGCACGTCCGGTCACCGAACATTCGGTGACTGGGCGAGACTAGCTACCTGATCCGACGGAAACAAGGCCGTGGGATTCTCTCGGAAACGTCCTGCAAATGAAAGAGATGGGTCTTGCTGGCCATTGAAAATCCGGCATCTTGAGGCCGGTTTCTGAACGGTCAGTAGGCTCAATCCTATCGCCGCCTAGGACGTTTCTGTTTTTCCTGTTCCTCCATCTGTCACCTCCTACTGCGACCTACCATCTTGCCTGTCATTTACGTACAGGAATTACAGACGTGCAGGAAAGCGATCTTCACACAGCAATCATGAGGGGGCAGCTTGAACTCGGGTTAAATCGTATTGATCTTGGCTCAGCCTCTAGCCTGGCGTTTCATTTGGGTAACACGATGACAAGCTGTCCGGCGGTCATGGCGCTACCGAACTCCCCCGGCATTAGCAGCGGCGGTAGTTATCAACTGCTAAAGCCCATTCATGCCCATTCAAAGGCTCCAAGCACCACGACCGAGGACCTCTGGAAATGCACTCAGGAGCACTACGGGTTGACGGCAGCAACAGTTGTCACCGCGTCGGCAGGCATACCGATCAGCAAAATAGCCGTTGGTACTTGGGTTCACGTGGGTTCCAGCAAGACGACAAACCTGGCTAGCCTCATTGGCATGCGCTTTTTCCCTCGCACGCTGATCAGACAGCCCACAATGGCTAGGATGGCTAAGGCAACGTTTGGTACGGTCCGGGTGTTTGGCATTATCGGGCGAGGCATTCCTTTCGTTGCTGCGGGGCTGGCCGTGTTTGATTTAATCAGTATTGGTAAGTGCGCCTATGAGGCAAGAAATGGACGGTAATCTGACCCGGGCCGAGATCAGCGAAGAGGTCATTCAGCTATTCGTCGACATCATCGGCTTCATCGACCGCAGCCAAGTGACAGAGCAAACGGATTTTATCCACGACTTCAAGATCATTGACGACGACTTGACCTGCTTCGTCATGCAGATCAAGTGGCAATTCAAGCTGCGAGCGACTCAGGCGGATTGGGATCACATCACTACTATCAAGCAGATTGTCGATTTGATTGTTGAGCGCTCAAATGTGCATTGATGCAACTTACGTCATCGCAGGCAAGCCAGCTCCCACAGTTGGAATGCATTTCAAAAGTGGGAGCCGGGCTTGCCCGCGATGGCGGTGGGTCAGCCACCATTTTTGCCATTGTTCTCCAACTGCCCCAACGGCACCCGCCGCTCTATCGCGCTCGACAAAATGATCGAGGTCTTGCTGAACCCGAACTTCGCCACCCGATTAATCAGGTTTTCCAGCTCTGGCATGGTGCCTACTGCCGCTTGCATGATCACGCACGGATCACCCGTTACCCGATGGCATTCGGTCAGCTCAGGGATTTGCGCCAGGGCGTCGTAGGTCTTTTGGCTGCCATGGTTCGTCAGCCGCAGCTCCATCACGCATTGAATCGGCAAGCCGACTTTGGACAGGTCCACCTTGGCCTGATAACCCGTGATCACGCCACTGGCCTCGAGCTTGGCCACTCGCTCAGCGACGGCGGGGGCGGAGAGGTTTACCTTGCGGGCGAGTTGCGCGTAGGACGCGCGGCCGTCTTCCAGCAGGGCGCTGAGGAGCATGCGGTCGTATTTGTCCATGATAAGGCTCCGGTAACGCGTGGCTTTCGAAAGCACGGTTTATAGCCTTCACAACCATGCTTTGAAAAGTGTAACGGCGTTTTAAACAGGTTTTGTAACTTATGTTTAACGACCTGTCTTTTTAGAATAAGGCTCCTATCTTCTGCCGCAGAGCTACCCAATGCCTGGCCCACGTCGCTTTCCCTTACCGCTGATCGCTGCCTTCTTTGCGCTGTACGTGATTTGGGGGTCTACCTACCTGGTGATCCGCATTGGGGTGGAGTACTGGCCGCCGTTATTGCTGGCCGGAATTCGGTTTTGCACGGCGGGTGCGTTGATGTATGGGTTCCTCAGATGGCGCGGGGTGCCGGCGCCGACGTGGGCGCAATGGAAGGCCGCCGGGATGATCGGCATTTTGCTGCTCACCGTCGGAAACGGCGGCGTCAGCGTGGCGGAGCACATGGGGGTGTCGTCCGGCGTCGCTGCGCTGGCGGTGGCGACCGTGCCGCTGTTCACCTTGCTGTGTGGGTATTTCTGGGGCGCACGCAACACCCGGCTGGAATGGGCCGGGGTGATCCTGGGGATCGTCGGCATTGCCATGCTCAACATGGGCAATACCTTGCAATCGAGTCCGATGGGCGCTGTTTTGCTGTTACTGGCGGCAGCATCCTGGGCGTTCGGTTCTGTCTGGAGTCGACAACTGCCACTGCCCCAGGGCGCCATGGCCAGTGCTGCGGAAATGCTGGTAGCCGGTGTTGCGCTGCTGATCGTCAGCGCGCTGTCCGGTGAGCGCCTGCAGGCGATGCCGCCAGTGGAAGGCTGGCTGGCCCTAGGCTACCTGATCGTGTTCGGCTCGATCATCGCCTTCAACGCCTATATGTACCTGCTCAAGCACGTGCGCCCGGCGGCAGCGACCAGCTATGCCTACGTCAACCCGGCGGTGGCGGTATTGCTGGGGATTGTGTTTGTCGGCGAGACCATCGGCCTGGAAGAGGCGTTGGCCATGCTGGTGATCATCAGCGCAGTGCTGTTGATCAGCCTGCCCCAGTGGCGAAAGCCCAAGCCGGAAATAAGGTAAACTGCGGCGCATTACGCCCTTGCGCTGAATTTTTCCTACGGTAAACACATGACTTTCGCCACCCTTGGCCTGATCGAACCCTTGCTGCGCGCCCTTGAGACGCTTGGCTACCAGACCCC
>Ga0065714_10002706_pt1 | contig 12331 bp, 10 predicted proteins | sample MisRhiReplicate2_FD_59101 | JGI IMG/M metagenome (GOLD analysis project Ga0065714, IMG submission 59101) | Miscanthus rhizosphere microbial communities from Kellogg Biological Station, MSU, sample Rhizosphere Soil Replicate 2: eDNA_1 v2... | ecosystem: Host-associated > Plants > Roots >... | reverse complement strand
AAAATAATTTTCTGTATTTTTTTCATCATTTTATTTTTTAATAATTTTACTATTAGCGGTTTTTTCGCTATCCGCTTTTACAACAATAAGATATGCTCCCTGAATCAGATTCTGAGTATTGATTTTTGTTACCTTATTCTTTGTTTTTAGTGATTGTAGCTGTCTGCCTCCCATATCATACAAGGTGATATCCGCTTCCTTAAATTCAAAGCCGATCTCCACATAACAGTAATCACTTACAGGATTCGGATAAATCTTCATATCCTGCTTTTCGATCAGCTGATCAATTTGTCCGTCTCCAAGTTTCACGACCTTCCAGTTTTCTTTGCCTAATTCTTCAGCACTTGTTCCTGCCAAAACAATCGAGCCATCCTTATTCATTTTCAGATCAGAAAGCCTTTCCTCTCTCTTCCTTGATTGTCCTTTTACATGTTTTCGCCATTGCTCATTTCCATTATTGTCAATATAAAGCATCCAGAATGTCTCGTCTTCAGCTTCAATTCTTCCTTCTGCCTGAGTGTATCCTCCCAGTAAAACTCCTTTTGAATTTTTTCCGTCTCTTGTGTTAATAACATTCATCCCCATCAAAACATCCCTGTTCTTAAAATTGTAAGATTTCTGCCACAGTTCTTCACCTCGATCGTTTAAAGAAATCAACCAGATATCTGTTCCTTCTTCAATGCCCACGGTTTTATTTCCCGATCTTTCAGATCTTGATTCTCCGCCAACGATAAATCCGGTAGAAGTCATCGCCAAAGTTCTTAAATGGTCATCACCTTTACCTCCGAAATTTTTCTCCCATTCCACTTTTCCGTCTTTGCTCAGCTTCACCACCCAAAAATCACCTTCCCCGAAATTTTCGGTTTTTTTTGAACCACCAACATCACTTCTAGAATAAATTCCGAGCAATGCACCTCCATCCAGAGTAGGAATCATTTTTTCCACTTCATCCAGACCTTTTCCGCCTAAAATAAGTTGTGAAAGCTCTTTTCCGTTTTTATCGATTCTTGAGATAAAAACATCTTTCGATCCGTAACCTTTCGGTGCATTCTGAATATTTCCCGCAACAAAAAATCCGAAATCTGTAGTCTGGATCACAGCTCTCGCTTCCTCATCCTGAGAAGTTCCCAGAGTTTTCTGCCATAGCTCATCACCAAATTCATTAATTCGGATCAACCAGATATCTGAGCCGCCTTTAGCATCATCTTTTTTGTCTAAAGCTTTTCCTGAATAAGAAGTTCCGGCTAAAAGAAATCCTCCTTCCTGAGTATTTACTGTTGCGGAAAGAAAATCATGGTTCTGTCCAGAGAAGTACTTTTCCCAGACTTCCTCACCTTGTTGATTAAGCTTTACCAAGTGAAAATCGTAACCGTTGTTTTGTTTGTTTTCGGAAGTAAGTTTTTTCGATTGAATCGAGCTTCCTGTAATGAGGTATTGCTGATCTATTGTTGTGGTGACCTGCGAAAGAAAATCCTGTGTGGAGGATTTAATGTCTTTCTGCCATATCACTTCCTGTGCAGATATTTCTGCAGCGGCACATAGAAATACCGCACTCATGTAGAGTTTTTTCATGATTTGATCTAATTTAATAATTTGCGAATTTAACTTTTTTTAACAATATAAGTCACTCTATTAAGGAGAATTAATATGAGTCTTATCATATGTTTTGCAAAGCTATACGCATTATGCGACAGAACGTGACGTAACAATAATTTTTGTATTGTCAATTAAAAAACAACTGACAATGAATACTAAAAAGCTTCAAGATAAATTTTCGATCTTGTATCATAGTGACTTAGCTGCTAGACATGGAAATGATACCAATTTGAATTAATAAAATTTTCGAAGGCTGTAAGCAGGAATTATGTTGATTTTTCTGTATTTAAAGATGTTAGGTCTATGTAAGTTGTTAAATATCAATTATTAAAATTCACGCAATTGAGTAGAATTGCATCATTAGTTATTCCAATCATACAATTTTGTCTGCAAATAAATACAACAGATTATGCAGACAACAAATCCATTCCAAACTATTCTCGACGAATTAGGGGAAGTAAAAGACTTACTTTATTCCCTAAAAAAAGAACCTGAAATTGAGTTAAAAAAGAAACTGTACTCTATCAAAGAGTGTTCAGAAATTCTTAAACTCGATTATCAAACCGTACGCTCACACATTTCAAAAGGTAACATCAAAGCGGAACAAATCGGAAGATTCTACAGGGTCAATCATTTTGATCTGATGGATGCTTTAAACGAAGTCAAATCGCTTAAATATAGAAGATAGATAAAGATTTTATTTATCAATCATTCTTATTCAACCATCCGTATTTCTGTACGGAATCAAACCTTTAAAATATGAGCGAAAAAATCCCATATCTAAGAGTAGGCACAACCTATTATAAGACCATTGAAAAACCATTGATCTCCGGAGACAAGATTTCAATTTTGGTGCGTTGGAACCGTGAAACGATAATTAGCGATCACGGAAAAATTTACATTTCAAAAGTTTCGAAGTATGATGGCTTTTGCTGTATTCCTTCTCATCTTAACTATAAGCAGATCATCGACGGATTCTACAACATGTACAATGAGATTCCCTATCAACCAATCAATGATGATATAAGTTCTGAAGCCTTAGAAAACAAAATTCCGTTCTCACTAAAATTTATGGAGCACATATTCGGAGAGCAATTAGAATTAGGTTTGGATTATATAAAGATATTACTTGAATATCCAACACAGATTCTTCCGATTCTCTGCTTGGTAAGTAAAGAAAGGTCCACTGGAAAATCTACTTTTATCAAATGGCTGAAATCCATCTTTGGATTAAATATGACCTATATCAAAGGTGACTCATTCAGCAGTCAGTTTAATTCAGATTGGACTCGTTGCAATTGACGAAGTATTCTTTGATAAAAAAGAGATCACGGAACGCTTAAAATATCTTTCTACGACCGACAAGGACAAAAAGGAGGCAAAGGGTAAAGACCGCGAAGAAGTTGAATTCTTTGGCAAATTCATTCTCTGTTCCAATAATGAGGACAATTTTATCCAAATCGATGAAAATGAGATCAGATTTTGGATTATTAAAGTAAAATCTATCAAAAGCGAAAACACCGAATTTCTAAAAAATCTCAACAAAGAGATCCCGTATTTTCTTCGATACTTAATTCAAAGACATTTCCACAGTCATAAGCAGACAAGAATGTGGTTCACGGACTCACAGATCAGAACAAAGGCGCTTCAAAGATTGGTTTGGAAGAACAATAATAAACTGGAATCCAAGATCATCGAACTTTTATATGAGTTTTTCGAAAGTAATGAAGACAGCAAGATCCATTGTATTCCTCAGGATATTTTCAATATGCTTGGTAAGATGTTTAGCAAACAATACTGGACAGTCAATGATGTCTGGAAAATACTGAAAGAAAACTGGAAACTCGAACCTCAAAGTAATTCTTTGTCCTATATCAAATACGACCTCGATTATGGTTTAAGTTTTTTCCAACAGAACAAAACAGGACGATATTTTACAATAGAAAGGAATTTTATTCTTCAAAAATTTGATGAAATGATGAATTAATTGATAATGAAAAAAAAATCAATTGGTTACATCTCATCAAAAGGCTCATCAAACTTTTTAACCTTAGTTTTTGATGAGAGGATGATGAGATAAACATTCCCACTTTGATGAAGTGATGAGTATTTGATGAGATTTTAATTTATTATGAATCAGTTTCTTATGAAGCTTTCTTATCAATTCATCAAAAATTATTCAAAACTAAACTCATCCGCCTGAACAGACAGTACACCAACTATTTACTGCTAAAAAAACATTAAAAATTACAAAAATGAACTGCAAACAATTCAACAGCATAGCGTTGGAAGAAGTCCTCCTTTCTCTCGGACACCTTCCAACGAAACAAAATGAAAAAGAAGCTTGGTATCTCAATCCATTTGCCACCGAATCCCAAGCATCTTTCAAATTGGATAAAAGATTTAATGCCTGGTATCTTCACTCAGAGGGTGTAGGTGGTAACAACATCGATTTTATAAAGAAATATTTGAACAGTTCGGTCAATGAAGCTTTGGACTGGGCGCAAAAACAAAATTTTTCTTCTTTTCATCAGCAACAGCAGGTTAAAAATCCAAAACCAAACTATAGAATTGACGAAATATTGAATATAGAAAATCAAAATCTGAAAAGATATTTGCAGGACAGGGGATTGAGTTCAAAAATCTACGATCATATAAAGGAGGTAAGATTTACCCTTGGAGACAAAAAGCTCTACGCTATTGGTTTTGAAAATCTATCCGGAGGTTTTGAACTCCGTAATTCATTTTACAAAGGTTCATTGTTGAAAAAGGATATTTCAATAATCGATTTCAAAAGAGATGGAGAGGACACACGAAAATTGCAAGATGAAAATATTAAAGGTGTAGCAGTTTTTGAAGGATTTATGGATGCCTTGTCTTTTATTGAAATGAAGAAATCTTTTAAAGGAGATATTCTTGTAATGAACTCCATTGCGTTATTAACTAAATCAATAGAACATCTTAAAAACTATCCTAATATCAATCTTTTTCTGGACAATGATACTGCCGGAATAAAATGTAAATCTCAGATCTTAAAATCTTTTCCGGAAGCAAAAGATCATTCTGGAATTTATTCCAACCATAAAGATCTCAACGAATTTTTGATACATAAGATAAAAGATAATGTAGTTAATAAGTCGGAGATAAGAACCGAACAACTTAAAGATTCGGAAAAACTAAAAGTGAGAAACCAAGAGCCTGAAATCAAAAACACAAATAGTTTTAAAAGGAAACGCTGATAATGCGCATTGTATGTTTTTACCAACTACCCGCAGAAGTTAGGAGCGCATTCGCAACTTTGAAGGTCGTGCCTCCCAACAAAGTTTCTAATGCGCTCTGCGAGGCCTTGAACCTGAGTAAAATAATGTAAGGTTGGTTTTATTAACCTGTGTAAAAAACACTTAGGTCATTCTTATGGAAGTCGTGTGAAATAAACGCAGGTAAAATGTAAAGCTGAGTAATATGACTACATCAACTTTAAAAAAACATATAAAAGCATAAAACTATAAAAGTGTAAAACTTTAAAGATGTAAAAGCAATGAAGACCTCTATTAATTTCAAAGCAGTTAAATCGGATTCTGAAACCCATAATTTCAGGAAGAAAACTTTTGATTATATCCGTAAAGACCTGACGCCAAAGAATGAATATTGGATGGAACAGAAAATAGCTGACAGGATCCAAAAGATTGAAGCATATTGCAAAGCTAAGTCAGGAAGAAAATTGCAGAAGAATGCAATGCCAGTTCGGGAAGCAGTTGTTGTTATCAAAGAAAATACAACGATGTTGGAACTTCAAAATTTAGCCAAAAGACTGGAAGAAGAATTAAACATCCGTGTTTTTCAAATCACCATTCACAAAGACGAAGGTCACACAGATAAAGACACGAAAGAATGGAAACCCAATTACCACGCTCATTTGGTAGCAGACTGGCAGGATCTGAAAACAGGAAAAACACTAAAACACCAATCATTTCATTATTCAAAAATGCAGGATCTGACAGCTGAATGCTTGAATATGGAGAGAGGGATTTCCGGTTCCAGAGGAAGATTGGAAGCAATTGAATTTAAGATTCAACAGAAAGAAGAAGATCTCAAAATTTTGGAAGAAAGGTATGATGCGATGAAATCTGAAATGAGTTCGAAGAAATCTGAGGAGTTGGTTGTCAAGGAAAATGATTTTCTGGGTTTTAGAAAAATTAAGACTGATAAGACCATTGCGAATTATGAAAAAGCATTTCGAACGTACAAAAGCACAATTCTGAAAAATAAAACGGAGTTGGAATCTAAGTCAAAACAGATCACTGAGCTCAGTGAAAAAGTTAATAGCTTAAAAAAGGAAGTTCAATCATTCAAAAATAAATATTCTGTGCTATTGGCCGATCCAAATATTTTTGCTTCAAAAAAGAAAAAATATTTAGATTCTGTTATCAATATTCTTGAAAAGGAAATCAAATTTAGCCGGTATAGATTTCCTGGAGTTGATAGATCTGATAGAGAAACTTTAATTTCTGAAATGGGTAAGATTGCTGAAAAAGTAAGTGAAGAAAATCATATTCCTTTTTCAGCTTTTAATGAGATTTTCAAAGATCCAGAAAACAGTGTCAGATTTTTATCTTTATTGAGATTCGGTGATGAAAATCTAAATTATAATAATCAATATATTCCAATTCAGAAAAAAAGAAATGGAAGAAAGTTTTAAATGTCTAGAAAAAATAACGTGATTTATCATCACAAACTTTCATACTTTTACCAAAAACATTATAAAGGAAAATTTAAATTCACCCATATTGTTACAAATTATTTATCCTCTTCGTATTGTCTTAAAAAGTAAAAAATTGCTAATCGAAATTAAATATAAAATCAAGATTTATGAATAATTGATTATAAATTATGATTAGATATAGGATAGCTGTGCGAAATGCGAATCTATAAAATTGCTTATGTCCAAGCTATTTCCAAATATTATCCGGTTTTTCTGTAATTTTCAGAACACCCTTTCTAACATATTCCTCACTATGGCTGAGTTTATAAAAAGCAGTCTTTTTAATCATAAAAATAAATATTTTTTCCCATAACTTTTTAAGAACATTTGTTCTAGTGGAAATATAAAATTTTATTATTTCGGAAATAAGAATAATTAATATTACAAGACCTAAATCCAAATCTTTGAATTGCTTAATTAACAATGCAACAGAGGGTATTACAATAAAGGTTATAATCACATCAATTGCTCTTGCTATATAATTAGATGTTGAAAATATTCGATTTAAGTCATTATCAGCATTATTTATTAAAAAACTATAATCCCTTTTCATTTCTTCTAATTCAGAAGTCTTCTTGTCAAATGTTGTTTGTGCAAAATCTTTAAATGAAATTAAAACACCTTCATCAACAGATGAACTTTTCGAATAGTTATAACGTTGATCAGAAAATGTTGCAATTAAATTTGAAATTTCAGAATCATTATTACTGAATTCACGAGCTTGATTTATGTAGTTGAATATATCTCTCCCTCTGAGTTTAAACTGAGAATTTCTTTTCTTTAAAAATTTGAAAAATACATCATAATCTGGTTCTATATCATTTGCTGATAAAATATTATGAATAACAAATAACTGAGACGGTAAAATTGTTTGTGGTACAGCTTTAGATTCATTATTGGATAATATTTTATGTAAACTTCTATCTGTTGAAAGATAAAATGATTTAATTTCTGAATAATTATAATTATTTGCCCCCCTAATTTTATCTACATATATAATATTGTGTGCGTCTACAATAGCTTGCTTATGAGAATATCTATAAAATTCATTTACCTCTTTTTTCTTTTTTTGGAGTTTTTCAGCTAGTTGTCGGCGATCAACTTCATTAATTTTTACGTCAACTTTAGAAATTTCAATACCTAGTTCATCACAAAGATTTTTAAATTTAGTTTTCATCTCCAACTCATATCCTTCCGGAGAGGTAATTTGTCTTGATAACTTCATAAAACAATATTGTGTGATAAAATCATCATTAAAATGGGTAAAATCACTTTTTAATATTGTTTCTGTAATATCAATTTTTTTACTTGTTTCGGCTCTGGATAGATCAATTACACATTGTTCTAATCTTTTATTCAATTCACCAATTGTTTGATAACTATATTCAAAAATAATTCCTTGCTTACGACAAATTTGTATCAGTTTTTTTATAGTTTTTTGTCTTTCAGGACCTCCAACTCCCAAAAGTCTAAAAATAATATTTGTATCTAATAGATACCTTTTATTTTTAAAAAGATCTTCCGTAAATTTTGAGACACCTCTACCAGAGGTAATTATCGCGAATTCAATTGCTTTTGCAAAATGATTATAAAGACATCTGTTTTTATTTGGCTCGTCAATTTCCAAAAATTCATTAAATATATCAATGTCGTCTTGATTATATTTAGCGTCATCATTTGCTGTTATTAGTGAACTAATATTTTCAGGATTAAATGAATATATATTTTCATAAATGGACTGAATTAGTATTTCAACAATCACATTTTTTTTCTCGAGATCGTATGTTCGACTTTTTAAAAATGAAACTATATATGGTTCAATATAAAAATCAGATATATTCTTATCGATTTCATCATATTTTTCACTAGTTAGTTTAACTAACGGCGCACCATTAGTATTTTGTAACTCAAATGATTCAGATTTTGATAGTAAATTTTCATAGAAATCCTTGTCAATAGAAAGGGAAAACTGATTGTTGATATAATCAAATAATTCATTTGAATTCATTAATTGATTACCATTATCGTAAAATATATCAAAAATAATGGACAAAACAGTTCTTATTAAATCTTGTCCATCCCTATCTTTAATTAGACAACTTAGCCTTAGAATGTTAATGTTTTTATTCAATTTCAATCGTTTTAGATTATTATTTTTTACAATATTATAAAATATTTAGCGTAAAAATTATAATTTATAATCAATATATTACCGATTTGGAAAATATTAATGCTGATATTCAAAAGAACCTCAATAGCATAAAAGATTTATCAGATACAATAAAGATATTAGAGACTGAACTTCAGGAATCCAAAGAGGAAAACGTTACAAACGAAATCACTCAAATCAATGGAACCTTGAGTCGGATTTCTGCCAGTATTGATATTTATAAACTGAATGCCCGGAAATATATTAGTTCTGATATTGATAAAATGGATGAAGATGTTTTTAATGACTCCGTTGCGAAATCCAAAGAGGAAAACGAGAAAAAGATATCTGATTATAATGAGGAAATAAAACAATTAGAACTTTTATCAGAACTGAAGGATAATGTTCTTCCTTATTTGGAATTCGAAGAAAATAAGAAAATTGAGAACAATATTAAAAGTAATATTGAAAAAAAGAAAAAAGTTACTAAATTATTAAAGGGAGAAATAGAAAAAGTAAATTCCCATATCGAAAAGCAGATAAAATCTTTCTTCTATGAAGACCTTATCAATGATTTGTATAAAAGAATTGACCCTCATCCCGAATATACGAAAGTGAAATTTATTCCCGATTTTAAAGATGCCAAACCAAAGCTAAACGTATGTGTCTATGGAAAGAATAATTCTGACGATTTTATTATTCCTAATTTATACTTTAGTCAGGCTCAGCTTAATATATTAAGTCTTTGTATTTTTTTAGCAAAGGCTCTTAATGCAAAAGATGATGACGGCAATTCTATTGACTGTATCTTTGTAGACGACCCAATTCAGTCAATGGACAGTATAAATATTCTGTCTACGATTGATTTGCTACGAAGTATTGTTGTTAACCACGAAAAGCAGATAATACTTTCCACTCACGACGAAAATTTTCATAATCTATTAAAGAAGAAAATACCATCTGCCTTGTTCAAATCAAAGTTTATGGAATTAGAAACTTTTGGAAAGGTCAGACCATCCTCAATGGGGTGATACATTCGTTAATTTGATTACTTTGTATAGAGCAGTATTGTAAGATATTAAAGTATATAATTATAGCACCTAAAGTAGCACCTTGAAAAATAAAACCCTGTAAATAAATAATTTACAGGGTTTTAAGTGGAGTTGGAGGGATTCGAACCCTCGTCCAAACAAGCAATACATAAGATTTCTACATGCTTATTTTACTATTGATTTTCGAGTTTAAGCAGAGAGCAAACACCCAACTTAAACCTTAGCTTCTGAAATTTTCAAGTCTTGACCAAAGCTTCCAAAACCTTATTTCTGCATTACTATATCTCAGAATCAAACGCTGCAGAACAGAGCATTTGTGAGACATCTTGCTTCCTTACTATCTTCGGGAAAGCGCTTGAAATCTTACTTTATTCGGATTAAGCTGCAAGAGCGAACTCTTCGTTGCCAGTTAAAAGTTTGTAGCAAGGGATTAAAGAGATCGCACTACGGTTCTCTGCATGCTTACTTACCCATTGGTCTTGCTGTCGAAACCAGTCAACCCCATGTTTTAGTGAAGGCAAAGATACGATATTTTGTTTAAATTTAATTCATATTAAAATTGCTTTTTAAAAAATGTGAAAATTAATGTCAATTTTAATTTAAAATAATTTGCTAATCAAGAAAAAAGTTCTATTTTTGCAATCCAAAATGAGATGTAAATTATGTTAATAATACCTGTAAAGGATGGTGAATCCATCGATAGAGCACTTAAAAAATACAAGAGAAAATTTGACAAAACTGGTACAGTTCGTCAATTAAGATCTAGACAAGCTTTTATTAAGCCTTCTGTAACTCTTAGACAAGCTAGATTAAAAGCGGCTTATAAGCAAAGAGGATTAAGCAAGGAAGAACAAGCTTAAGAAATTTTCTTAAACACATACTAAATCACTTCTTAAATAGTTATATTTGAGAAGTGATTATTGTTTTATATATACATTATGCGGGAAAAGTTCTTAGACTATCTAAAATTAGAAAAGAGGTATTCGCCTCATACCATTACAAGTTACCGTAGAGATCTTGATGATTTTTATTCTTTTTATCTCAAAACAGAGTCATCAGAAAATATTTCAAAAGCTGACAAAAAAGTGATCAGAAACTTTATTGTTGAGCTGAGTGAAAATAATATTTCAAAAAGAAGTATCAACAGAAAGCTTTCATCACTTCGAAGTTTTTATCTTTTCCTTTTAAGATTGGGCGAAATTGAAGTTTCTCCTTTAGAAACAATTACTTCCCTTAAATTTTATGCAGAGAAGCAAATTCCCATGTCTCAGGAAGAAATGGAGGTTCTTCAGAATGATGTAATGAATAAAGCGGATAATATACTGGATCGATGTATTGTTGAGGTTTTGTACCAAACCGGAATTCGTAAGGCAGAACTTTGTGGCTTAATATTTGAAAGTGTTAACTTAGAAGTTCAACAACTAAAAATCTTAGGTAAGGGAAATAAAGAAAGATATATTCCGATATCGGAAGATTTGGCAAATTTGCTTTTAAATTATCTACAGATCAGAAAACCTCAGCAAGAATTCAAATCATATTTCTTCGTCAATAAGAAAGGTAAAAAACTGACGGAAAAATTTGTTTATGTAGTAGTTAATAAGTACCTTAGTCTTGTAACTTCGAAGAGAAAAACAAGTCCTCACATTTTAAGACATAGCTTTGCTACACATGTTTTAGATAATGGGGCAGAGATTTCTAAAGTGAAAAAAATATTAGGTCATTCTAGTCTTGCAAGCACACAGGTGTACACGAATGCCAATATAGAACAGTTGAAAAAAGTGTTTAATCAAGCTCATCCAAGAGCTGTCAAAAAAGAAGAATTATGAAGATTTCAGTACAAGCAATTGGCTTAACTCCGCACGAACCGTTAGAGTCACACGTTGACAAAAAAGTAAGTAAGCTTAATACATTTTATGACAAACTTCAGGAATGCAAAGTGTTTTTGAAAGTTGAGAACAATTCTGATAAAGCAAACAAGACAACCGAGCTTATTTTAGTAGTTCCCGGAGACGATATCGTAGTAAAAAAGACAAGCACAAGTTTTGAAGAGAGTTTGGATCTATGTGTGGATGCTGCTAAGAAACTGTTAATCAAGAAAAAAGAATTAGCTTAGAAAATAAAGTAAAAAAAGTTGACTAAAAAGTTTGAGATTTCAAAAAATCTGTTCTATATTTGCACTCGCAAAAAGGAACATCGATCTTTTGAAATCTTTTTAATTTTGCCTCCATAGCTCAGTTGGCTAGAGCAGCTGATTTGTAATCAGCAGGTCGTGGGTTCGAGTCCCTCTGGAGGCTCAATTTAATATAAAATATCTGGGGAGATTCCAGAGTGGCTAAATGGGACTGACTGTAACTCAGTTGCTTCGGCTTCGCAGGTTCGAATCCTGCTCTCCCCACATTTTATATTTTAAAAAAGTCTTGCAGGTTTAAAAGAATTTTTCTAGATTTGCAGACCGTTACCAATGATTTTGGAAACAAAATTGCGGAAGTAGCTCAGTTGGTAGAGCGTCAGCCTTCCAAGCTGAATGTCGCGAGTTCGACCCTCGTCTTCCGCTCAATTTCACACCGCTTTAGGCGTGATTTTTTTTAACTGCTGATGCAGCACAGAGTAGATTTCTCTGATAGCTTTCAGTTTTTATTAAATTGCCTCCATAGCTCAGTTGGCTAGAGCAGCTGATTTGTAATCAGCAGGTCGTGGGTTCGAGTCCCTCTGGAGGCTCAATTTAATATAAAATATCTGGGGAGATTCCAGAGTGGCTAAATGGGACTGACT
>Ga0065714_10065162_pt1 | contig 12360 bp, 5 predicted proteins | sample MisRhiReplicate2_FD_59101 | JGI IMG/M metagenome (GOLD analysis project Ga0065714, IMG submission 59101) | Miscanthus rhizosphere microbial communities from Kellogg Biological Station, MSU, sample Rhizosphere Soil Replicate 2: eDNA_1 v2... | ecosystem: Host-associated > Plants > Roots >... | reverse complement strand
CCTAAAATTATAAAACACTTTTTTTTATTTAAAAATTGCTATTTAAATATTAGTAAATTAATTATACAAGGGCATTCCGGTAAAACGACAAGAATTTTTTTAGTTATATTTGAACTAAAATATAAAACTAACCTTTAATCATGGACAATCACGATATTGCCATAAATCAGCAATATGAAGGTTCTCTTATTTCATCTTAACAATAATATGCTTTTATCTATAATAAACTACAATAACACTCTTTAAATTTGAGTGCTTTTATAATATTACACTATCAATGAACCACGCTGTACACAATAAACTCGTTTCCTTCATCTGGAGCATTGCCGATGATTGCTTGAGAGACGTCTATGTAAGAGGAAAATATAGGGATGTCATTCTGCCAATGATTGTTTTAAGGAGACTTGACGCATTATTAGAACCAACCAAAAATAAAGTTCTAGAAGAAGCGGCATTTCAGAAAGAAACATGGAAAGTAACTGAGTATATAGATAAACCACTTATTGATACTACAGGATATGTTTTTTACAATACAAGCGAATGGACTTTGCAAAGTCTTCACAGTTTTGCAACTAATAGTCAGCAAATTTTGCTGGGGAATTTTGAAGATTATCTGAATGGTTTCAGTGCCAATGTGCAAGAAATTATTGAGATGTTCAAACTTCGGACGCAAATCAAGCATATGGCAAATAAAGATGTGTTGCTGGATGTTTTGGAAAAATTCACTTCGCCGGATATCAATCTTACGCCTTTTGAAAAATTAGATACTGCGGGAAGAAAAATTCCTGCATTGACAAATCTTGGAATGGGTTATGTTTTTGAAGAACTGATTCGGAAATTCAATGAAGAAAATAACGAGGAAGCTGGAGAACACTACACGCCAAGAGAGGTTATTGACCTGATGACGCATATGGTATTTGACCCGATTAAAGATAAAATCCCATCGGTGATTACCATTTATGACCCTGCTTGCGGAACGGGTGGAATGTTGACAGAATCTGAACTGTTCATTACCGATGAAGAGGGCGAAATCAAAGCGACCAATACTTCGGTGTATCTTTTTGGGAAGGAAGTGAATGATGAAACCTACGCCATCTGTAAATCGGATATGATGATTAAAGGGAAAGATCCTGAACACATCAAAGTGGGCTCTACACTTTCTACGGATGAATTTGCAGGAACGAAATTCGACTTTATGCTGTCTAATCCGCCGTATGGAAAAAGCTGGGCAAGTGAACAGAAATACATCAAAGACGGAAAAGACGTGATTGACAACCGTTTTCTCATTAAACTGAAAAATTACTGGGGCGAAGAAGAAGATGCCGATGCAGTCCCGAGAAGCAGTGATGGACAATTATTATTTCTGATGGAAATGGTGGACAAAATGAAAGCCATTACCAACAAAAACACCATCGGAAGCAGAATCGCTTCGGTACACAATGGTTCGAGTTTGTTTACAGGTGATGCAGGTGGTGGCGAAAGCAATATTAGACGTTACATTATTGAAAACGATTTGTTGGATGTAATTATCCAGCTACCCAATAATATTTTTTACAACACAGGTATTACGACTTATATCTGGATTCTAAGCAACAACAAACCAACCAACCGAAAAGGAAAAGTGCAGTTGATTGATGCCAGTGAAATGTATCAGAAACTCCGAAAAAATCTGGGTAACAAAAACTGTGAGCTGACCAAACAACACATTCAGGAGATTTTGAACTGTTACCTTGAGCTTGAAGAACTCGATAAAAAAGAAACCGGAAACATCGGCAGCAAAGTTTTTGAAAATGCAGATTTTGGCTATTACAAAGTGAATATCGAAAGACCGAAACGTCTGAAATCTCAATTCACAGCTGAAAAAATTGAACTGTTGAAATGGGACAAAGCACAACCCGATTTCAGCAAGGCTTTGTTTGAAAAGTACGGAATGGAAGTGTATGCAGGTTTAGAAAAACACAAAAAGGAAATAGAAGATTTGGTAGAAAAGCAAGATCTCAACATCAATGCGAAACAGCTTTCTGCATTTCTGAAAAAAGAAAACTGGGAAAAGCAGGAAGCCTTGTACCAAACTGCAGTTCGCTTGATGGACGTTTTGGGAACAGAAGTTTATACCAATTTTAATGAATTTGGAAGTAAGGTAGATGAGGTGTTGAAAGGCGACAAGACCAAACTGTCTGCTTCGGAGAAAAAACAAATTTTAGATACTGTAAGTTGGTATGATGCCGAAGCCGATAAAGTGTTGAAAAAAACAGAAAAACTGAGCGGGAAGAAACTGACCGATTTGCTGGATTATTTAGGCTGTACAGAAAAAGACCTTGCTTATTATGGCTATTTTGCTACCGGTAAAAAAGACGAATACACGGTGTATGAAACCGAGAGTGATTTGCGAGACAGCGAAAGCATCCCGCTGAAAGAAAACATACAGGATTATTTCTTACGAGAAGTGAAACCTTACGCCGAAGAAAGCTGGATTGCTTTGGATTCTGTAAAGATTGGCTATGAGCTGAGCTTCAATAAATATTTTTACCAACCTGCCCCATTGCGCAGTCTGGAGGAAGTGACGAAAGACATTTTGGCACTGGAACAGGAAGGCGACGGATTGCTGGCTGAAATCTTAAATTTTTAGACGATGCAGCGATACGAAAAATACAAAGACAGTGGTGTGGATTGGATTGGGGAGATTCCAAAGGACTGGGAGATTGTACGATTTAAAAGATTGTTTAAAGAGAAAAAGAAAACAACCAACGCTTCTTTAAATTCCGGTTCAATAAGTTTTGGAGAGGTTGTTTACAAGGATGATGAAAAGATTACAGAGGCAACAAAACTATCTTACCAAGTTTTAAATGAGGGAGAGTTCCTATTGAATCCTCTTAATATGAATTATGACTTAAAAAGTCTAAGAATTGGATTATCAGCAATTAATGTTGTGGTTAGTTCGGGTTATATCATTCTACAAAGTAAAAAAGGATTAAACAAAAATTATTACAGGTGGCTTCTTAGGATGTATGATATTGTTTTTATGAAAACTTTGGGTGCTGGAGTTAGGCAGACAATTAATTATAATGATTTAGCTGACTCTCATCTTGTTTTTCCATCTTTGGATGAACAACAAACCATTGCCACGTTTCTCGATGACAAAACCGCAAAAATAGACCAAACAATTGCCAACAAGCAAAAAGAAATAGAACTGCTGAAAGAACGCCGCCAAATCCTCATCCAAAAAGCCGTTACCAAAGGTTTGGATGATAGCGTGCTATTCAAAGACAGCGGTGTGGATTGGATTGGGGAAATTCCAGAGCACTGGGAGGTGCCAAAACTAAAACACATATCTTTATTTATATATGATGGAACTCACGGATCGTATCCAAGAGTTGATGTAGGTTACAGATTGCTAAGTGTTAGAAATATAATTGATAATAAATTTGTTTTTAGAGATGATGATAGTATGGTATCTGAAAAAGATTTTAAAGATATTAGTTCTAAGTTTCTAATTATTGAAGGAGATATTCAACTTGCTATTGTAGGTGCAACGTTAGGAAAAGTAGCATTAGTAAAAGACCTAGAGGAAAAGATTGTAACTCAGCGTAGTTTATGTAGTATAAGAGTAAATAATAAAATATTAAATACCTTTTTGTTCTTTTATTTACAGTCAAAATCTTATCAATCTTTTTTATGGAATAATACTGGATTTTCAGCACAACCAGGAATTTATTTAGGTACAATACAGAATTCGAATCTCGCGCTACCTAGTAAAGAAGAACAACTCCAAATCGTTTCGTACTTAGAAAAAATGGAGGAAAAAATATCTAAAGCCATCTTGCTCAAGCAGCAGGAAATAGAAAAGCTGAGAGAGTATAAAACGGTGCTGATAGATAATGTGGTTACGGGGAAAATGAGGGTGAGTTAAGGAAAAAAAGAAACAATAAGACCATGACAACAGAAAAAGAACAAAAACTCTTGTACAGTGTAAAAGAGATATTTGATGAAAAAGATTTCTTAAAAGAAAAAAATGTAGAATTTTACAATATTCCTCATTACCAAAGAGGATATAAATGGGAATCTAAAAATGTAGAGAAACTTTTAGATGATATAAACCTTTTTAAAGAAAGTGAAGGTAAGTTTTATTGTGTACAAAATATTACAGTAATTAAAAAAAGTAATTATTATAATGTAATTGATGGACAGCAGAGACTTACGACATTAACCATTTTACTTTCCTATTTAGATAATAAAAGCATAGTACATAATAAAGTAAGATTTCCAGAAAATAGTATTCGAAAGTATACAAATAAAATCTTAAACGAAATCATTACAAATGAAACGTCAAACTTTTATGAGCAATTTGATAATTGGCAATCTTTTTTAAAATGTTATACTGAATATGATTTACAGGATATTTATCACATTTTTGAAGTAGCAATATCTATTAAAAATTGGTTTGAAAGAGAAATTTCCAATAGGGAAAGTAATTTCAAAGCTTTATTTATTGATAAGCTTCTAAATAATGTAAAAATAATTTTAAATGAAGTAGAAGGTTCTCAATCTGAGGAAAAAATATTTGGTAATTTAAATTCAAAACGAATCCCTTTAGATGGGTCTGATCTGGTGAGAGCAATATTAATTACTCGTGTTGCCAGAGAAGAAGCTAAAGAAGAAGCTGACTTAAAAAATATAATTTTTGTTAACGAACGCAGAATTAAGTTAGGTTGGGAGTTAGATCAGATTAATGCTTGGTGGAGCAAAAAAGATGTTAAAAATTATTTTAAGAGATTTATAAAAATAAGATCAGAAACGATAGGAGATAATAGTCTTTTTAATGAGTTTTTGTATCCCATAAATAATTTGTATTTGTTATATGCAGAAATACAAAATAAATCGATACTTGATTTAGATTTGATTGAAAGCCAAAACTCTAATACGATTTCGCTGTATAAAGATATTATTCATTTGAATAATGTGCTTCAAGATTGGTTTGATGATAAGGAAATATATCATTATCTGGGATATATTTTTGCCAATCAAAATAAATATAGTTTTAATGATATTTGGAAACTGTGGAACAGCTCTTTGAACAGGATATGCTTTATTAAAGAATTAAAAAAAATTATAAAGACAGATTTTTTGGAGGATGATGAATTGTTTGATTACACGGATTTAAATAGTAATTGGTATGACAATAGAAAAGATGAATTGATACGTACATTACTTTTATTGGATGTCATAGAATCTGTTAAGAACAATAGGGTTAAACTTCCTGCCTCTGCATTTAAAAAAAGTTTAGAAGACATAGAGCATATTTTTCCAAAGGTTCCAAAAGATAAAAATAATAAGGAAATTGTAAAATTTACGATGCTGTTGCTAAAGACAGGAAATATCACAGAACTTGAGTATGACGTAAAAAAACTTGAAAAACAGTTAGAGAATGATGATTTCAAAAATGAATTTTTAAAGTTTTTAGAAGAAAAAACGTCTGAGATAAAGGTTAATTCAATTGGAAATTTGGTTCTTCTCCATAAAAGTCTAAATAGAAGTATAGGAAACAAATCTTATGGAATGAAAAGAAGCAAAATAATATCTTACCATAATGATGGAAAATATATTCAGCCCCATACATTCAAAGTTTTTGTACGAGATTTTTTAGGAAACAAAGATGAGGATTATATAGATTCGGAATTCTGGATTCAGAAAGATATAGAGGATAATTCAGAATATATCAAACAGCAAATTAATAATTTTTTCAAAATCGAATCATCATGTCAAGAAAAGGATTAGAAGAAGTTTCTGTAGAAGCAATTTTAAAATTATATAATTTGATTGTTCCCGAAATCCAACGCGAATATGTTTGGGGGTTTAATGAGCATAATATTATAGATGTATTTATACAAGACATTATAGAAGGAGAAGCTCATAAAAAAAATGATCAGAATCTTCAAATCCAAGAATTAAAGAAAATGATGGCTTTACAGTCAACATCAAACGATATTAAAAACACTTTAGAAATTCTCATACAAAAGATAAATGAGGAAAGTAGTGAGCTTAACATAGGTTTTTTATATTCTTACAGCCCTGGTTATACAGCAGCGTCAAAAGACAGAGATTTGTATTTGATTGATGGACAGCAACGTTTTACCACGCTCTTTTTGGTTTTATTCTATTTATCTATAAAAGAATATAAAATCAATGAGTTTAAGCATCTGTTTAATATTGACATCAATAAAGGAAGGCTAAGCTTTGACTATAGAGTAAGAAGTTTGACACACCAATTTTTCATTGACTTAATAGATAAGACAAAGACAATAGAAGATATACTGTCAATTAGTCAAAAGACTTGGTTTTTAGAAAGTTATTCATTGGATGTAACTGTAAGAGCTATTGTTGGAGAAAACGGTAATGGAATCTTTCAGATCTTTCACAAAAAGTTTGAAAAATTAGATAATAAATATTTTAATTACATAAAGTCTAATGTTAAATTCTGGCATTTTAAGACTGAAGAAACCTCTCAAGGAGAAGAATTGTATATAACAATGAATTCTCGTGGGCAACAGTTGGCAGACAATGAATCACTAAGAGCTAAACTATTCGATTCTGATGTAATTCGTGAAAATCATTTTCATTGGAGTGAGAAGTGGGAAATATGGCAAGATTTTTTTTGGAAAAATAGAAATAAAGAAAATATAAATTCTGCAGATGAAGGGTTTAATGAGTTTTTAAGATGGGCTCTAATTCTGAATTTGATAAAGAAGCAAAGCACCAATGAGAATGATAATGTAAAAGAACAAATCTTAAGATTACAAATAGTAAATGATATTAAATCTTTCAGTGAAAATTTTGAATTACTAGATATTCAGAACTATTTTAAAGCCTTAGAGTTCATATATGGTGAGTTTAATGTATTTATTAAGAATGAAATTACTCATATATATCCTATTTATTCAAAACAGAAAGATTCTTACAAGATAAAGAATTATGTAGATGGGGCATTTCTTTCTCAAATAGAATTATTTAGATTTTTACCTATTTTAGAATATTGTAAAAAGCATATTGAAAAAGACATTGAAATTGATAAGATAGCACTATATAGATTAGCGAAATTTGTAGATAATTTGTCAGAAGATATTACAGTTAGTAAAACGGTAAGAGATCAAATTTCAAATATAATCAAATTGACAAATAGAATTGATTTTGGAGAAGATATAATTGATTTGTTACGCAAGGAAAATGTTTCCAAAACTTTTTTAAACGAAGAACAAACACTAAAATTATCACTCTATGAAAAATATCGTGAGAATAGATACGCAATTGAAGATGCTTTTTGGTATTGTGAAAAACTAAACCACAATAGACGTGAAATAAAACATTTAATAGAATTAAACGCAGAAATTAACACAGGATTTAAAGTTGATGATTTCAAAAAAATTATAGAATCCTATAAAATATTTTTAGAAAAAGAAGTTGATTATTGGGGTAATTTATTGGCTACAGACGTATATTATGAAGACGGTTACAGAATTCTTCATTATTATGACTTTAAAGCAAAGAAAGGTTTGTTAGACTTAATAAAAAATATATATCTATGTTCTCATAAAAATTTCGATTTACTAATTGAAAATATTCAGAAAGATTGGATCAGGAATAATTATTCTTCTGTTGAGAATTTAAAAGCTGAAAAAAATAGAAAAAAACAACTCTATATTTTATATATAATTACAACTAATAATTTTAATAAAAAATTTATATGGAAGTGGAATGGAGAGTTTAACATAGGAGTATTTGAAGAAAATTATGATGGATTAAAATCAATATTTGAAAAACCATACATTTATCAAATCTTTAATAATTCTTTCAGAACGAATCCTAATAAAATTTTAAATATACATTCCATAAAAATTAAATCAAATATAATGATTGAAAAGCTTTTGGAATGGTCAAAAAACTAAAAACTTATGCCTTCACTAACTAACGAACTCGCTCTCGAAACAGCCATAGAAACAGCACTCTGCGGTATTTCGACAGAAGATATAAAAAGCGGAATGGTTTCAGAACCTAGTGAGTCTTACAGCGGCAACGGTTATCGCATCGGCAATCCTGCAGAGTACAATGCAAAATACGCATTGGATGAAGTGCGTTTTTGGGATTTTCTTGAAACCACGCAAAAGGAAGAATTAGAAAAACTCAAACGCCAGTCTGACTGGAAAATAAAAGTGCTTGACCGTTTCGATAAGTTGGTGAAAAAGTATGGTATTCTGCGTCTGCTTCGTAAAGGTTTGGCGGTGGATGATGCGCATTTCACCTTGTTTTATGTGGCACCTTTGCAGAACAGCAGTCAGAACATCAGGGATAATTTTGAGCATAATCAGTTCAGTGTCACCCGACAATTAAAATATTCGGTTGCCAATCCGCTGGAAGAAATTGATATGGTGATTTTCATCAATGGTATTCCCGTTTCTACCATAGAATTGAAAAACCATTGGACAGGACAAAATGCTAAAGTACACGGTGTAAACCAATATAAACATAAGCGAGATATTACACAGCCCTTGCTTAATTTTGGAAGGTGTATCGTTCATTTTGCAGTCGATACAGATGAAATCTATATGACTACCAAACTGGATGGAGCGAATACGTTTTTCCTGCCGTTCAATCTCGGTAATAATTATGGAAAAGGTAATCCCCCGAATCCTTTCGGACATAAGACTTCTTATTTTTGGCAGGATGTTTTGCGAAGAGAAAGCATTGCCAATATTATTCAGCATTTTGTAAGGTTTGATGGTGCAGAAAATGATACACTGAGCAAAAAGAATTTATTCTTTCCGCGATACCATCAGCTGGATGTAGTGCGAAGACTGATAAAAGACACTACTCAAAAAGGTGCTGGAGAAACCTATCTCATTCAGCACAGCGCAGGTTCGGGTAAATCCAATTCTATTACCTGGCTTGCCTATCAATTGATTGAAGCTTATCCGGAAAGTGAAGCTGTTGCAGGAAGTAAAAATACCAATCAGCCTTTGTTTGATTCCGTGATTGTGGTAACCGACAGAAGATTGTTGGACAAACAACTTCGTAATAATATCAAAGAATTTTCAGAAGTCAAAAATATCGTTGCTCCTGCGTACAGGTCTTCGGATTTAAAATCTGCTTTGGAAAATGGTAAAAGAATTATCATTACCACAATTCAGAAATTTCCATTCATCATTGAAGGTATTTCCGATATGAGCAATAAGCAGTTCGCAGTCATTGTGGATGAAGCACACAGTTCACAGTCAGGAAGTTCTGCCGACAAACTCAATGAAGCCATTGGAAATAAGGGTGAAGATACAGATGCCGTCGATTATCAGGATAAAATTCTGGAGGCAATGAAAGCAAGGAAGATGACCAAGAATGCTTCTTATTTTGCTTTCACTGCTACTCCAAAGAATAATACCTTGGAGAAGTTTGGGGTAAAACAGGAAGATGGTTCTTTCAAACCTTTTCATTTGTATTCGATGAAACAGGCGATTGAAGAAGGATTTATTCTGGATGTTTTAGCCAATTACACAACCTATAAAAGTTACTATGAAATTGAAAAATCAATAGAGGATAATCCTCTTTTTGATACAGGTAAAGCACAGAAAAAACTACGGGCTTATGTAGAAAAACACAAGCAGACCGTTGGTACGAAAGCTGAAATAATGCTGGACCATTTTGCGGGTTCGATTGTAAATAAAAAGAAGTTGAGCGGTAAAGCCAAAGCAATGGTTGTTACCCAAAGTATAGAATCGGCTATCCGTTATTATCAGGCATTGCAGCAATTGTTGAATAGCAGAGGGAATCCTTTTAAAATCGTCATCGCCTTCTCAGGTACAAAAGAAGTGGATGGTATTGAATATACCGAAGCCCAAATGAATGGTTTTCCGGAAAGTGAGACCAAAGATAAATTTGATGAAGACGAATTCAGAATGCTGGTGGTTGCCAATAAATATCTGACTGGATTTGACCAACCCAAACTTTCCGCAATGTATGTGGATAAAAAGCTGCAAAATGTTTTGGCGGTACAGACTTTATCGAGATTAAACCGTTCTGCCAATAAATTGGGCAAGAAAACCGAAGACCTCTTTGTGCTTGATTTCTTTAATACGGTGGAAGATATTAAAACCTCATTCGACCCTTTTTATACCTCAACAACATTAAGCAATGCTACTGATATCAATGTGTTGCACGAACTTAAAGACAGTTTGGATGATTCCGGAATTTATGAACAGTCAGAAGTAGAAAATTTTAATGAAAAATACTTTAATAAAGTCGATGCACAGTTTTTAAGTCCAATAATTGATGTTGCAGCTCAACGGTTTGTTTCAGACTTAGAACTGGAAGAAAAAGAAAAAGCGGATTATAAAATCAAGGCAAAGCAGTTTGTAAAGATATATGGACAAGTTGCTGCTATTTTACCATACGAAATGATTTTTTGGGAAAAGCTTTTCTGGTTTTTAAAGTTTCTTATTCCAAAGCTTAAAATTGAGGATCCACAAAGTGATGCACTCGATAAATTGCTTGAGTCTGTCGATTTATCGACTTACGGTTTGGAACGGGTAAAGCTGAATACACAAATCTCACTTGATGATTCAGAAACCGAATTGGATCCACAAAACCCAAATGTTCGTGGAGCTCACGGTGAAGAAGAAAAAGATGAATTGGAAAGTATTATCAACGGATTTAATGAAAAATGGTTTCAAGGTTGGGACGCTACACCGGAAGATCAAAGAGTGAAATTTATTTCTTTAAGCAAATCTGTTCAGGCACATCCTGATTTTGGTATGAAAGTAGCCCAAAATGCAGATGATCAAAACAGAGAATTGGCATTAAAAAAAATCCTAGATGATGTAATGTCTCAACATAGAAAACAAGAACTTGAATTGTATAAGTTGTATGCACAGGACCCTTCTTTCTATCAGGCTTTTTATAATACCATTAAGCAGGTGGTAAATGTGAGTTAAATATTTCCAATATATTAATAATCATGAAAACCTAAAAATGAAAATGAACCCTACAGAAGACAACGAGTAACTCCATAAACAAAACCTAAACATCCAGCTTTAAAACCATACGTCCACAAGCCAGGAGATTCAAAATAAGTTTTGTTTTTTGTATTTTAAATCCCAACTAAAGTTGGGATTTTTATTTTTTTTGGATATTGATTAGAAAAATACTTAAAAGCTCATCTTTAACTACCAGTTCTTATCCTAAACGTTTTATTTCCTCTTTACCTTGAAGTTTACCTCTCAAAGCCACCATATCATCACTCACTTTCTTATCCAAAATCTTAGCATAATGCTGAGTCGTTTTTATATTCGTGTGACCGAGCATTTTGCTTACGCTTTCAATCGGAACTCCATTAGACAACGTAACGGTTGTGGCGAATGTATGCCTTGCGATATGAAACGTTAGCTCTTTATTGATTCCACAGACGTTCACAATTTCTTTGAGATAGGAATTCATTTTTTGATTACTGAGAACGGGAAACAAGACATTTGAATTTACACATTCTGGGTGGTATTCATATTTTAAAATCAGTTCCTGTGCTAAAGGTAATAATGGAACCCTGGTTGAGGTGTCAGTTTTCTGACGATGTGTGAATATCCATTGATCGCCATCTATTCCAATATTGACGTTAGATTTCGTCAATTTCTTTACATCAACATACGACAAGCCGGTATAGCAACTAAAAAGAAAAATATCACGCACCTGAATCAATCTGTCTGATGCAAATTCCTTTTCATAAATCGTCTGAATTTCCTCTTTGGTAAGATACGGACGTTCCACTACCTTAAGCTTTGCTTTGTAGCTTAGAAAAGGATCTTTTGAGAGCCATCCATTTGCCATACATAATCGAATAATCTTTTTGAAATTCTTGATATACTTTACTGCAGTATTATTAGCACATTTACGTACGCTACGAAGCCAAAAATCATAATCCATTATGAAAGCGTGGTCGATCTTTGTAATGTCAATATCAGAAGTTTTATATTTCCAGATTAAAAATTCCTGCGTATGCTTTAACGATGTTTTATAACGCTCCAATGTTCCGGGGGCAAAATCCTGACCTACCAGTGCTTCAACTTTATCATTGTGATCCTGAAAAATAGGAATGAGCATTCGTGTGGAAACATCGGTTCCAAGCAGTTTAGATTTTAAACTCTCTGATGTTACAAAGTCTTCTTCTTTCAGCATCTGGTAGTGAGAATCGTACACTTGCTGTTCCAAAGTTTTAAGATAGACATTAAGCGTTTTCGCCTCCTGAGAGTTGCCAACTGCTTTATGTGCTTTAACATCCCATTTCTGTGGGTCGATGTACCTTTTAGCGGCAATGTCCGCTGCCTTGCC
>Ga0065714_10004412_pt1 | contig 12372 bp, 4 predicted proteins | sample MisRhiReplicate2_FD_59101 | JGI IMG/M metagenome (GOLD analysis project Ga0065714, IMG submission 59101) | Miscanthus rhizosphere microbial communities from Kellogg Biological Station, MSU, sample Rhizosphere Soil Replicate 2: eDNA_1 v2... | ecosystem: Host-associated > Plants > Roots >... | reverse complement strand
GCTGACGGCTCGAATGTTTCCCAATATGGCGGTACAGGCGGAACAAATCAAAAATGGAACCTGACCCTGCTTTCCGGTGGTTATTATTCGATTATTGGGGTCCACAGCTCTAAAGGACTTCAGGTAGACCAGGCGGGAACAGCTGATGGGGATAATGTGAACATATCTACTTATTCGGGCGCTACGAACCAGCAATGGCAATTTACCTCATTGGGCAACGGGTATTACCGCATTATTAACCGAAATAGTGGTAAAGACCTTGAAGTTGCCAACCAGTCAATCGTTGATGGTGCCAATGTTGCGCAATGGACTTACAATGGCGGAGAAAACCAACAGTGGTCTTTGTTAACGGTCAATGCAGGCGGCCAACTGAATTGGGTGCTTAACAGTACAGGAGTACCAGCTGATGTAGTCGCCCGAATTACCACCGCTATGAATGATGCCTGTGCAAGATATAACGCTGGCGCCAGCTGGCCCGCCCGCACACTAACTGTGCAATATAACACAGGTGTGCCAACAGCCGATGGCAGTACAAACGGAAACATACGTTTTGGTGCAAATACCAGTTACCAGAATGTGCGTACGGCAATGCACGAAATTGCCCACACCTATGGCGTAGGTCTAAGCACCGGATGGACATCAAATACAGGTACAGGCGATTTCTTGGGTGCAAACACAGTTGCACTTGTTAAAATCTTTGATGGCACTAGTGGCGTAATACATACCGGAGGCGGGCATTTTTGGCCTTACGGCTTAAACTATGACAATGAATGGAGTGAAACAAATGCCTTTAGACATGTAAAATTAGTTTTTGCAATGCGATCAGACGGGATGTAGAATAGCAGATCTGCTGCTAATATTGAATTGAAGAGGGTGTATCATAAAAGCGATTTCACCTCAGATGCTGTCATGTTGAGCCTGCCGAAACACCTTAAAGCNTATTTAAACAGGTCCTTCTACTACCTGTCCCGATTTTCATCGGGAGGCTCTCCGTAGGAGTCCCTTGGACAGNATGACAAATCCATATTTATGATACAACCTCTTTTTAAAAAGATATCGACGATAAAGAACGTTGATATCTTTTCATTTCCCGAAGATTTGGTTAATATTACCTGGTTCACATCAATTCGGATATTTGTTCTGTTTTCAAAGGTCCTTATCTTTATTGGCCTTCCTTTTTTCTGCCATATATTCGGAGGGCGCTACATTATATTTGGCTTTAAACGACTTAGCAAAATAATTAGGGGCGCTAAAACCTACCATATAACATATCTCTGAAACTGTTTTATCGCTTTTCTCTAATAATACGGCTGCTCTCTCCAACTTAACAGATCGTTGATGATGGTGTGATCTATTTGTCGCCAGCTAAATAATTGACCTTACGCTGGCGTGAGTTGTAAACAAAACATTTGTCTTTCGACAGGCTACCAATGATAGATTCCAATATAATGGTCGTCATCAACTGGAGCAACGCGTAGCGGAGATGACGATTCATTGTAAACCTATCATCCAGCTCCTTTGTTTTTGGCTAAATACTAACTTCTATCAATGACAGATTCTAAAAGAAAGGTCGTCATCTCTCCTCCGAAGGAGTTCCTTTGGAACACTACGGTCGAGATGACGATACTTCGAGATCATTTAACGTGGCTTTATTTGGTTTTACAGTTCAAATACAGTAAAGGAATAAGGTTTTAGTTCGAAAGATTTAAGATCCGAAAAATCCATAGGTGTTTTTATAGGTTGGATTTTATAATCACCCGGAAGACCTGATATTTCTTTTTTAATTACTTGTTTGCTCGCAGAACCTAACTTGGACAGATCAATACTGGTGTTAACTGCGACTGGAAGCATGTTTACAATTTTAATGAATAATTTTCCTGATTTTTGGTCACGGGTAATTGAGTACGCCACCCGCTTAATTACATCTTCTCTCTTCACCGAAAAATCGACTCGTGCAGGAATGAATTCATCTCCTACGTTTTGACCGTAAAGCTGTTGCACATAATATCCAATGGTGGGCTTAACTTCTGTGTTATTAAAGTAGATCAGATCAGGATTCCACTGTGTATGTTTTTCCTTTGCCAACAGCGGTGCATAAGAGGCCATAGATACCACATCTCCATTGCGCTCAAGAGAGGTGAGGTACAACGCTTCAGCTAAAGCGGTTTCCAGGTTTGTCCTATTTCCTACCGGGAGGCTTGCCGCATACTCTCCCAGATAAACCTTTGATTTACTGCGGTCATATTTGTCATAAAAATCCTGATTGTTAATAAACCAGCCTGGTGGACGATAATAATGTTCATCTATCATGTCAACCTTCATTTCGTTGGCAAAGGCCCAACCTTCCTCATAATCTGTTCCTTCAAAAAATGGTCCTGAAGTTCCAATAATGGTTATTTCAGGATGCGCTTTTTTAAGTGCTTTATAGATCATGGCGAAATGCTCACGAAAAACATCTGTTATCTGGTCTTCATTGCCGATACCGATATATTTTAAATTAAATGGTTTCGGATGTCCTGCCGCAGCACGTTCTTTTCCCCACTTTGTATTGGTGGCTCCGTTACAGTATTCAACCAGATCGATGATATCCTGAATATATGCAGGCATATCTGCCATCGGGATTCCGCCTTGTTGCCCGCCCCCATTGGCTCCTGAGTTTTGGCAAGGTACCCCAGCGGCAATAACAGGTACCGGAGTTGCGCCGATATCTTCACAAAACTGAAGGTACTCAAAGTATCCCAGCCCCATACTCTGGTGATAGCCCCACAAATTGCGGTCAGGAACCCGGGCCTGTAAGGCTCCGATTGTATTTTTCCATCTGTAAATGTTATGGATCCCATCTCCATGGGCCACACATCCACCGGGAAAACGTACAAAACGCGGCTTTATCGCTGCAATTGTATCTGCAAGATCTTTTCTAAGACCATTTGGGCGATTTTTGAAGGTGTTTTGNGGAAATAGTGAAATCATGTCGAGATCGATACGGCCATTTTGTAATGGCCACAATTGCAAGCTAACATCNGANGCTGAAACCGATGATTTGAGCGTTGTTTTTATTTCCTTCCAGGACTTTGAACTGCAACTGATCANTNCTTTCGAAAGCAAGCCATATTTTTCACTGACAAGCCTTACTTCAAACGACTTCTTTCCTGCTGTAACCCGGACAAAACTGGAGAACAGGTAATTTTCCCCTTTTTTGATCGCAATTCCGTCATAACCAGCATTCGATAATGAACTACCATCGGCCGTTAAATTTAGTGCCGCATAATGTGGGTTATTCGGGTGTAGTGGCTGCGCTGTTCGAATTGAAAAATCCCCTTCTTTACCTTTGAATGTCCAGGAATGGTTGCTGTTCCATTTTGTATCATGGTTTTCTTTATCTGATGGCTGATATTCAAAGTCACGATTTTGAATCAGTTCGCCATAAAGCCCGCCATCTGCTGCATAGTTGATATCTTCGAAAAATATCCCTGTTAACAGCTTGCTTATGGTTTTAGCTTTTTCAGGTGCTGCCGAAATATGCAGGTCCAGCTTTGTTAAGTTTGCAAAACGTACCGGATCTTCTTTGGTTGTCTCCGCATCTTGCCGCGCCTTGAAATTCCTGAGCTCCGCAGTTTTATTCAACGCTTCAACCACCGCCCATTTAACACGGTGCAACTGTCCGCTTACCGTATTGTTTTGAATGGTAGTGGTGATGGTATTGCTTTTATAGGCAGAGAGCGGTACCTCCTTTGCCGCACTATAGGTTTTGAAGTCTTTTGTTTCTGTCTGAAAATAGGCGCCCTCGCTATCTGTGTATACAATCTGATAAATGTCCAGATCTTTATGGTAACTAATTACAGGACGAAGGATATTCTTACCTTTTTCAAAAAGGGGATAACCTTGCGGCCCCCAGTCAATCAGATTTTTTGTTTGAGCATGGGCAAACTGCCTTACCCGATCATTTAAGCTCCAGACACATTGCCAAACTCCCCCACGCCCCAGAATCACATATGGAGCAAACATTTTTTTATCTGATCCCCAGCGGCCAAAGTCAGAGCGAAGGTAAACCTGTCCTGTTCCAACAGGTGTCCAATTATTTCGGTCATCGCTCCATGCAAATCGTAATCCATCATTCCCGTATGAAAACAGGTAAACAGAATCAGCCGCAGCATGTTGTGTTGGTTCTGTTGCAAATGAGTTTCTGCCAAACAGCAGAAACACCAGCACCATAGATAGCTTACTTAATTTCATACAAAACGCAGCTATGTGGTTTAAGATTTACGGTTATTTGTTTTCCATCGTTTTGAACAACTTTTCCTGTCCAGCTATTTGTAACTTTAGGTACTTTATTTATTCCTAAATCCGAGAGTTTTACAGAAATTTCCTTTGGATCTGGTTCATCAGAAAGATTGAACAGGGCGAGATAGTGTTGTCCGGTTTTAGCATTCGTTGATGTTACCGCAACTTTCTTGCGATCGTTAAAGAGAAATTTTACATCCGTACTTTCTCTGTGCATTTTAAGCACAGCTTTATTGGTAAGCAGCGAAGTGGTAAAAGGATCCAGACTTGGCATATCACCACCAAACATCAAGGGTGAGCGGAATATGGTGAAGAAGGTCATCAGCACCTGCTGCTCATCCTTGGTCAATCTGCTCGCACGGTCGCCGCCCCTTTCTCCGCGAATGGAAATTCTACCCAAAGGAATCATATCACAATCAGGCCATGTGCCAGGTTTAATATATGGCGCCCATGGTTGGGCAACATTAATCAGGTGAGTAATATGTGGCCAGGTATCCCATACATCATCTACCATTCTCCACATATTTGCATGTTGCTGAACGTGTTCTGCTTTTTCTATCGGTGTTTCGCCTGGTGAGGTGCTCAGCACAATCGGGCGGCCGGTTTTATCAATTGCTTTTCTGATGAGCTCTATTTCTCCCTGATGATAAGGACGGGAAAGATCATCTACTTTAATAAAGTCGACACCCCAGCTGGCGTAAAGTTTCATTATTGAATCGTAATATTCCTGTGCACCGGGTTTTGTAGCATCTATCGTATAATTGTCAGTGAGCCATTTGCATTGCAAATCAGTGCTATAGATCTGATCAGCAGTGTATTTTGTGCCCATAATAGGCATCTTTTCTTTAACGGCAAGCGTAGGGATGCCACGCATAATATGGATACCAAATTTTAATCCCTTAGCGTGTATATATTTGGCCAGGTTTTTAAAGCCCTGTCCGTCTGCTGCTGACGGGAACCGGTTCAGGGCAGGCAGATAACGGCCAAATTTGTCAATTACATATTTTGGATCNGTTTGGTTATATCCCCCTGCTTTATCATTTTCCACAAACCAGCGGATATCTACAACGATATACTCCCATCCAAAAGGTTTCAAGTTGGAAGCCATGTAATCTGCATTGGCTTTTACTTCAGCTTCTGTAACAGAAGAGCCGTAACAGTCCCAGCTATTCCAGCCCATTGGAGGAGTCTTCGCCCAATTCTTAAAATTCTGTTGCGCGTAAGTTTGATCAATTGTGAACATTGAACAAAGTAAAAGCAATACTAATGTTATTCTTTTCATGCGTTTTATATTTGGTCTTTCACAAATATAAATAATAAACGTTAAAGCAACGATTATTATCTGATCATTTTAGTACGCATCAAGAATAATATTACTCAAGGTGCAACACCAATGTCGTTAAGTTAAGCGCTTTTAACCACAGATGCACACAGATAAACACGGTTTTTCATATCTGTGTACATCCTTTCTATCTCCCGAAAATCGGGACAGGTCGTGGTTAAATTGCTTTTGCTTGTGCCGAATGGATTAACTTAACAATATTGAGCCGCAACAAGCCCCAAGGAGCTGTTTTTAATCCGAATCCCTTTTTTTTGCTCTATACTCTGAAGGAAGTAACTGGTATTTTTCCCTGAATGCCTTTGCAAAATAGTTAGGGGTGCTAAAACCGACCATATAACAGATTTCAGAAATGGTTTTACTGCTTTTTTCCAATAAAACCGCCGCTTTCTCGAGCTTAACAGACCTGATAAAATCAATAGGGGTTTTGCCGGTAACCCGTAAGCACTTTCTGTATAATGATACCCTACTGATCACCATATGTTTGCTCAGATCTTCTACGGATAATTGAGGTTTATGGAGATTATCTTCAATGTAAAGCAATGCGGTATTCAGGAATTTCACATCATCAGATTCGATCTCCATTTCCGGTGATGCCATGCTCACCTGTCTGGAATAAGTTTTTTTAAAGGTTTGATGGAGTGTGAGCAGGTTCTTGATCTTGGAATGTAAAATTTCAAAATTAAAGGGTTTGGTCATGTAATCATTCGCCCCAATTTCCAGGCCCTTTAGCTGTTCTTCTTCACCTGTTAAAGCCGTTAAAAGAATAATCGGGATATGCTTTGTCCTTTCATCTGATTTTAGTTTCCCGCACAGTTCATTACCATTCATTTCAGGCATACTGATATCAGAAACAATTAGATTTGGATGTAGTGCGAGTGCCTTTTGCCATCCCTCCTTACCATTTGAAGCCTCTACTATATTATAAAAAAGGCCCAGGTTATCTTTCAGGTAAAACCTAAAATCGTCGTTATCCTCAACCAGCAAAACTAATGGTGCATTTTTTTTGTGCTGNCGTTTATCAGCAGGTTCTTTTTGTACTTCCTTTTTATCCTGCAGGACNTTTGGAAGTTCATCTTCTAATTCTACCGGACGCTTTTGTTCCAGTCCTGGAGATGTAACAGGTGTAAGGTTTAATTGTACGGTAAAACAAGTTCCCAAACCGGGCTCACTCAGTACGGAGATTTCACCACCCTGCATTTTTACAAATTCTTTGGTAATGGAAAGTCCAATGCCCGATCCCTGGTTCAGAATAGATGAGGAAGTTTCATTTTGAAAAAAACGTTCGAATATTTTTTCCTGTTTATCTTCTGGAATACCAATACCCGAATCTGCCACCTTTACTTCCAGAGAAACCTTGTCATCTTGATCTGCACGAGGCAACATTTGTAACGCTACGCTAACTTTTCCACCTGACGGTGTAAATTTAAATGCATTTGAAAGCAGATTGAACAGTATCCGTTCTACTTTATCCTGATCATATGATACATATAAATTTTCTACAGTACTTTTAAAAGTAAGCTTAATCTGCTTCCGTTCTGCCAGATCGTAAAAAGAATCTGTTGCATCTTTAATGAAGGAAACAATTTCGCCATCGCTATTATTTAACCGTAGTTCCTGCTCTTCCATTTTACGGAAATCGAGCAGCTGGTTTACCAGGTTTAATAACCGTCGTGCATTTCTTTTTATCATGGCCAACTGACCGTATCTTTCCTTCTCCTTCGATTCGATCAAAAGTTTGTCTACAGGTGCCAAGATTAATGAAATAGGGGTTCTGAACTCATGGCTCAGGTTGGTTAAAAATTTAATTTTTAGTAAATCCAATTCCCGTAATCTTTCTGCCTCTTTGCGGTCTTGTTGGCGCAGTTGTCGCGCCTCGGCCCTTTCCTGTGCCAAAGCAAACTCCCGTCTGAGTTTAGTAATGCCTCTGCTGCGAATATAAAGCAGCGCGAATCCTATCAATGCCAGGTATAATATATATGCCCAGGTGGTTCTCCAGAAAGGGGGCGAAATGCTGATATGCAGATCAGACTCAGCTATGGGAGCAGAATCGTTTTCGTTAAATGCCCTTACATGAAGAATATAATTCCCGGGATCAAGATTGGTAAAAGTAGCCTTACGTACATCAGACGAAACAGTAAGCCAGCGTTGATCGAACCCTTCGAGATTATATTTATAAATTATTTTGTCTGGATTAAAATAATTGAGCAGCGCAAATTGGATTGAAAAGATATTTTCCTGGTAAGTAAGCTTTAAATTATTTAGCGAGGTTATGGCTTTGGGTAAAACAATATGTCCGTTAATGGGCTCTCCTACGCGGACTTTATGGTAAAACACTTCCAGGTCGGTCATCACTAAACTAGCAGGAAACTTATTTTTTTTGATTTCACTGGCCTTGAATATATTAAACCCACTTGGCCCTCCAAAAATCAACTCTCCGCCCTTGGTTTTACCTGCAGCATTGATATTGAACTGTGTACTTTCCAGTCCATCCGATTGGCTATATTTGCTATATCTGAATTGATAATTTTTTCCGCCAGGGATTACAGAAATCTTATAAAGGCCCTTACGTGAGCTATACCAAATATCGTGATGCTCATCTTCCAAAAGTTCAAACACCATATCCTCAGGGAGCCCAGCAGTTTCGTTCAGATTTTTAAATATGCCCGTATTCGGATCGTATATACTGATCCCTTCTTTTGTACCAATCCACATCCACCCACGTGCATCCTGTAAAATTGAGTTTACATCATTCTGGATCAAACTGTTGCTGTCTGCAGGGTTATTTTTTAGGTATTTGAAGGTAGCGCTTTTATGATCATATATATTTACGCCCCCAGTGGTGCCAATCCAGATATTTTTATTTCGATCTTCGTATAAACAGGAAACAACAAAAGAGTTCAGTGTATTTTTAATATCCGGTCTAAAATGTTTAAATGTTCCGGTCTGACGATCCAATAAGTCCAGTCCACCATTTAATGTGCCAACCCAAAGTCTGTTATAAGAATCTTCTAATAAGGCATAAATGCGGTTATCAGACAAACTTGTAATGTCGCGACCAGGCTTAAAATGCCTGAAATTTTTTCCATCAAAAGCATCAAGACCGCCCAAATAAGTGCCAATCCACAATATACCTTCATGGTCTACCTCAAGACTTACCACAATGTCACTAGTTAAAGAAGTATTGTTATCGGGGTTATTGCGGTAAGTTGTAACCTCGCCTGTTGTTTTGTTTAGACGTAACAAGCCCTCCCCATTGGTGCCAATCCATAGATTGCCATAGTTATCTTCTGCAAAACAATTAACATCCTTCTTAATTGGTTTTTTTCCGGCCAGATACCGGTTAGCCGGGAACTTATAAATGCTTTTATGATAGAAACAAATTCCTTTTTTAAAGGTGCCGATCCAGATGATATTATTGTTATCCTTGTACAATGCCGAAATACTGTTATCGCTTAAGCTTCGCGGATCGTTCTCTTTATTTAAAATATAGGTTAATCTATTGGTCTTTTTATCCAGAATATTAATTCCGCCATGATCGGTACCAATCCAAATATTTCCGTCTTCTCCTTCAATTACGCGGCTTACATTTTTGGAACTTAAACCGGTATGATCTTGCTTTTTCCCGAAATAATGGAACTTCTCGTTTTTTGCATTGAGATAAAAAAGGCCAAAAGGATTGGGCCCGCTAAAAATATAAATATCACCTGCCGAATCATGATTAAGGCTGTATACGGTTGTTTGCCCTGAAAAATGCTCATTTACAGCATTAAACCGATGGGTTACCCGATGTTGTTTTAAATTAAATTTATCAAGTACACCATTAGTGTAAATAATCCATAAATTACCCTTTAAATCATCGATAAAATCACTTACCTCAGCATTCTCCAATGCGCTTATCAGCTCTCCCTTTAGCGTATATTTTATTGTTGTATTGGTTTTCGAATCGTAACAATAAATACCATGATTTTGAATATTAAAATATAACTTCCTCCCGCTATCTGTTTTTACATTTTTAAGGTATCCGCTAGGAATTTTATACTTTCTATAATGTTTTTGCTGAAAGCGCTCAAACTTTTCACTGGTGTGGTCATAAATACTGAAGCCTTCGTTTGATCTAACCCATAACTGTTTTTGCGGTCCTTCAAAGATGCCGATCACATAACCATTTGGCAGGCTTGAACTGTCTTTTGAATTGTGTCTGAAAATCTTAAAATCGTGCCCATCAAATCTACTCAGTCCGGCCATGGTTCCAAACCACATAAATCCCTTATAGTCTTTATATATCGAATTTATTTGGTTATCTGATAACCCATTACTAATATCAATACGGGAAAACCGGTAACTATCATCCTGGGCATAAAGCGCATTACCCCATATCAGCGCACAGATCAGGGCTAAAAACCTAAACATATTTTTTTATTAAATCGGGTATGTCTGCTTAGAAGAAATTACTTACAACTAAAAGCACAAGTTCATAATCGTTTGGTTAACGTTAATATTGCTAATTTACAATAAAATCGGGGATATACTTAGCATTCCTGCATGTTTATTCGGTCCAAACCAGTACGCCTGCCGGCCCCAGGGTTTTCTTTCCGATAATAAGCTGTGCAGTTTTAGGGAGATTAAAAGTATAATCAGCCGAAGAATAATTAACAGCGATATAATATCCATCTCTCCAATATACGTAAATCCCTTTAGGGTAATTTTCGGTCGTAGCTCCTCCATCGGTGTAAGTACGGGTTAAAATATCTTTTTCCAATTCAAAATCCGCTGTAGCCACACCAATATAAGTTACTTCTCCTTTGCCAATTTTATGCTTCACTACAGCTGATTTACCTTTGTAAAACTGGTCCTGATAAGTGCCGATAACCGCTGAATTTTGTTCAGTCTGAAGCAGGTCTGCCCAACTATTCCAGCTATAATGCTTTGAACCGACCTGAATATCACCTTTGGCATGCCCCGAAAGCATATCTGTCGCAACGATTTCAGCCCCGATTAGACCAGCTATTGGCGCAGCAGTTTTGCCCTCCCAGAAATGCCCCATACGGTTTTTGGTTGCGGTACGGCAGGTGATAATTAAGTGCCCTCCGTTAGTAACGTAGTTCTCCCATTTTTTAATCAAAGCAGCATCTGCCATTTCATAGGCAGGTACAATTAAAACCTTATATTTAGAAAAATCAGTTTTTTCATTGATGATATCGACCGGGGCTCCCAGCGATTTTGCGATCTCCATAAATTTAACGGGATAACCCCAGGTATCCCATTGGTTGGTTTGCTTTTGCCTGTCTATCGACCAGTAATTTTCCAGGTTCCAGAGTATGGCCGTTGAACGGGCTACCAGTTTTTCCGGTAGCTTAGCATCCGGCTTGTATTGCCTGCGCAGCTCTTTTATTTCTTTCATAAACTGAATATAATCTTCTCCCCCTTGTGAAGGTGTTACCCCATCAGTTTGTATAACGCCCGAATGGTATTGTTCTGCACTATATAATATCTGTCTGAAACGGTAAGAACAGGCCAGTTTTCCACCTGCTGCAAAAGAATGGTATAACCACATGCGCACTGTGCCGGGTAAAAGCAGCGGATTATAGTTTCCCCAGTTTACAGGGCCGGGTTGAATCTCCATCACCCCTGACAGTCCTCCTAACTGTTGATAGTATGCTGATGCAAATAATAATACCCGGCTATCGCCCAGCCTGAAGCCAAGCTCGCCGAGATTATCGCTGCCTCCGTTGGGATAGGCAGTATATGCTGCAAAATCGACTTTCTTCGTTCTGCCAGGATCGGCCCCGGTAGAAACAGCTGTGTAGTTGGTGGTAATGTATTGTGCTTTCGAAATGTTTTCTCTTAACAGCCCGGCCTGGAAATCAAGAAAATCGGCCTGTGCATCGGCACAGTAGCGTTTAAAATCGAGCAATGCATGTGGGTTATTTCCCCACCATCCCACCAGGTTGGTATTGTGGATCATAATCTGGTCAAAATTGTTATACCATTGACTCCAGAAAGCTGTTCCCCAGGCATCGTTTAAGGTATTAATCGTTTTATATTTGTTTTTTAGCCAGTTCCTGAATGCTTGCTGCGATGACGGACTGTAGTCGGCTTTGGCATCCGGCTCATTATCAAGCTGCCATCCTGTTACCTGACTATTCTTCCCATAGCGTTTTCCCATTTCACGCACTATTTTTCCAACAAACAAGCGGTATTTCTGATTGACAATTGATCCCAATCCGCGTGTACCATGCTCAGCACGGATATAGTGCCCATCCATGATAAAAGTTTCGGGGTAATTTACACGCATCCATGCCGGTGTAGTTGCAGATGGCGTGCACATGACCACCTTAAGCTTATATTTTGCGCATAAACCCACCACCTTATCGAGCCAGGTAAAATCAAACTTTCCTTCTTCTGGTTCCATTTTAAACCAGGCAAATTCTGCAAGGTGCACAAACTCGTAACCCATATCCGAAATCTTTTTGATATCCCGCTCCCACTGGCTTTCTTTCCAGTGCTCGGGATAATAGTATATCCCGGTGGTGATCAGGTCTTTTTCAGGAAAATATGGATTGGCATTTTGGGATTTCGCGGTAGTACCGTAGATCACAATTAACATAAATGCCATTAAATATTTCTTCATAATTTTATGTTTGTTATTTTTTACTTTAAAGAATCAAACGATGAGTAAGTTGTTTAATGCATCAGCTCACCTTTATTTGAAAATATGCTGAACAAAAAGGTATAAGTTATTGGCCCAC
>Ga0065714_10002671_pt1 | contig 12383 bp, 7 predicted proteins | sample MisRhiReplicate2_FD_59101 | JGI IMG/M metagenome (GOLD analysis project Ga0065714, IMG submission 59101) | Miscanthus rhizosphere microbial communities from Kellogg Biological Station, MSU, sample Rhizosphere Soil Replicate 2: eDNA_1 v2... | ecosystem: Host-associated > Plants > Roots >... | reverse complement strand
CACGCCGGTATAGCTCAGATGGTAGAGCAACTGACTTGTAATCAGTAGGTCCCGGGTTCGATTCCTGGTGCCGGCACCATACAAAACAAAGCCCTCGTAGAAATACGAGGGCTTTGTTGTTTCTGGCATCCAGAAATCCAGTTACTACCAACAGCCTACATAGATACCGTCTTACCCCTCACCTGCACCAAAATCTGGCTACTCTCCTACCCGTTACAATTTCACTTCAGCGTGACGTTGACGACCTGCTCCAGCGACTTAAAATGCAGCCCTAATACACCCGCCAAGCCTAGGTTGACCCAGTCAGCAAGCTCAAATCGTGCGGGTTTTCTTTGCCTCGAGAAAACTACATGAGGCCCTTCGACAAGCCAGTCCTCAATGTAGGGCATCAATTTGAGCTGCCAAGTAACGAGGCTCGCACGTCGATCTGCCCACTGATGGCCAGACTGGCTGAAGTTGAGATTGCTGGTACTCAAATCGATTCGTTACCAGTAAGTGCTGACAGGGTCTGAATCCTATTCGGGGTTGATCCGGCGGCGCAGAACCTCATCAGTCGTGTTTACTCAGCGACCTCCAAGATTGACTCGAATCGGGTAACAAACTTTATTTTTCCTGCATGAGAGCCACTGCAAGGCGGGCATCGTGTCGAACTTTTTCAGAATGCTCACGAATAATGCCAGGAATCAAAAAGAGGTCCACTAGCAGCCAGATGCCTGTGACGATAAGAGGAATCAGAGTAAAAAACCCGACGATTGTGATAATCAATTGTGCGACCGCAGTTCCGGTCTTACCGAGATAGAACCGGTGACCACCGAAGCCTCCCAGGAAAAACCACAGCAGATAAGCCACGCCTGTCGATTTTTGAGCATTGGCGACCTTTTGCTCAATTAGCATCTCAGCTTGCAGGGAAGACATGCAGATTTCCTTTCCCGTCAGGGAGTCCGTGTGCCGGGATGACACTAAGGTCAATTGAAGCGCAAGGATGGCATCTTGCAATCAAACATCTGAAATTGAGTGAGCTGGCGTCGGTGTTTTTCAAGGTAATGGGCTGAAGGCAAAACGCGGAGCAACAGAGTAGGCGTACACCCTCAACATCTCGGGCCACGCGGATCTATTCAAACAGGGCTGCAAAGCCGCCCTGCTCGGATGGACCTCACTTAAAAAATCTAAAGCCCACGTAACTGTCTGTGGAAAACCACTGATTTCCACCGGTGGATAATTTCATCCACAGCCGCAGAATTCCCGAAAAATCGAGCCTTGACCCGAATTATCCACAGGCGTAGAAAAGATCGGGCAAAGCGCTGTCGTTGACAGCAACCCAGGTAGCCAGAACCTTTAAGGCTACGCCACCCCGTGGTGGTTCTCCCAAAGTGCGATTAGCATCCGGCGGCTCGCACGGTCACAGCGATGTGATGGATGCCTACTTTTACCAATGTGGCCATTCTGTATCTAGCCCGTGAAACCGGAATTCGCCTGCGCGAGGCCATTTTGGCAGACCTGCCAAGGCTGCAACGTGAAGCTAAGCAAATTGGGAAGATCAACATTCAAGAGGGGACCAAAGGCGGTCGGTCTGGGGCATCCGTTCCCCGCTGGATCACCGTGAACGACCAGATACGATCTGCGTTAGAGTTCGCCCAAGTAGTATCACCGAATAGAAGTCGTAATCTTCTTGCTCGCGACGAAACCTATGCCGACTTTATCCGTGAGACCGTTCGGCCCGTCCGCGACGTTCTACATCAGCATCGGCTAAAAGGCTTTCACGAACTGAGAGCGGCCTATGCCTGTGAGCGCTATGAACAAATCACTGGCTACCCAGCCCCAATCAACGGCGGCGATTGCTATCAACGGGATCCCAATCTCGACAAAGTCGCCCGCCAGCAGATCAGCCACGAACTCGGGCATGGCCGAATCGATGTCGTTTCTGCCTACATCGGGGGACGAAAATGACCAAGCCGTTCGATATGGAGCCTTTCCTTAGTGGCGTGCTCACCGGATCGCATTCGACCAGGACGCGACATATTCGTCAGGCCAAGATTATTCAAGCAGCGATTGTGGGTCGCTGGCGGAAGGATAACCCGTGGAGATGGCAGAGAAAGTACCTAGTGTGGGTACTGAACCATTACTTACAAAACTGTAAAGGCTCAACTCGTTACTACTACCGGTTGACGATTCAGTTGATAGCCCTACGACTAGGAAGATCATGGTCTCAAGCATCACTCGAGACTGAACGCGACTTTCGGAAATAGGCCCTCACCAGATACACCCTCCTAGCTTCAACGTCCTACCTTTCGTCAGCGTTGCTCTCAACCATAACCAAAAAAGTACTCGAGCGTTTTTCCTAAGGGTCGCAAGCAGCAAAAGTGGACGATAGTAAACCCTCCTTTTCTGAAGTTGCCTTATGCCATCACACGTGCGTTACTAGTACCAAATGTCCGTTCGATGTGGTGGTCAAAAGGTCACTTGTTATCTTGCTACAAGTACTATTTTATGACATTACGGCTACCGCCGAGACATTCCCTACTTGAGTCCAACTGCTAGGCGGTTGCTTGCTGACTAGCATAATAGCTATACATACAAGGGTTGCTCACATGAGTGAACTAGATCCAGAAGAGTTAGAACAGAGAGCAAAGTTAACTCTAGACATGTGTGGCGGCATTCAGCCTATGCATATTTCATTTTATGCACTGTCAATATCCTATTCCGCCGAGCGGGCCTTGGCAGCGTTTGAGTTGTACGACCATCTAATCGAACATGTCGCAGACGCAGCATCTTTAATAAGCTCGGTTCAAGATGCTGTCGGTCACATCGGAGCACTATCTCGTTATTTCTGGCCATCGCCCAGTGGAAAAAAGAATAGTCAACACGCGCTTAGACTAGCGCGAGGAGAAAAGCTACGCAAGCATTATAAAATAGCTGACAATTCACCTTTAGCAGATAGAGAACTTCGAAACGCTTGGGAGCACTTTGATGAAAAGCTAGACACATATGTCATATCAAATGATGCTGGTTACTTTTTCCCTACTCCTATTATTGATTCACATACATTGGCTGACGACCCCACTGGTAAAATATTCAAACTACTAGACCCAGAACACGAATGCTTGGTTCTACTCGGGAGGAAATTCTTCTTTCGCCCCTTGCGTGACGAGGTAGAACGAATCTTTTCAAAAAACAAAAAATCTATTTTATAGTAGATATTCCACTATCGTCATTTTGTTAAATAGGTGTGATAAAAGCTTCGCCTATACTCGTCCAATCTATGACTTACTCCTAGTATCGCCTGATACTTCATTTAGCCTTGAATTAAAAATAAAGAACATGGAGGAATATCAATAGACTCAGTCTATCACAAGACCTGAAGTTTACTGAAACCGCTAAACACACGATTCCAATTTATACATCTCAGGACGGAAACCCAGTTAAAAAATTGAAACTGTATTTCAACTCCCATGCAGCCATCCTAAAAAAATGATACAGTTTTGCCATCATCTACATAAATGCGAATTCAACATGAATAACAAAATTTCAAGGAATGAATTTCACCAATTGATCCAGCAATTGGCTGACAATGTGGAAATTGATGAGCTTGCTGAACGCCTGGGATTATCGGTCAAGAGGGTTGGTGATAAATCGGTATCTTTATGTATTGAGCATAACGAAAAAAATCCCTCAATGCAGTTATATAAAAAACTGCAAGCGATAGATCCCATTACCACTGTTTTTCTTGCCACGCTCACGGAGACATATTTAAGTTTGTACAAAATGTCAAAAATGTAGATTTTACTACTGCTGTGAAATGGCTGGCGGAAACTTACGGCTACACTATTTCAAAGCAAACTTTCAGGACAAAACCCAAAAACAATTTGTCGCCTTCCGAGAAAAACGAATCCTCAAAGATTAATATTGACTTCAAAACCTTAGAAAGCGCACTAAAAATATATAAAACCAATTCAAGCAAAGAGCTTGAGAATTGGCTAACCCTCAGAAAGCTTACACTATCCACAAGCACAATTGCAGAAATTTATCTAGCACCTCCAAGAACATTATCGCGAGAAATCGAAAAAAATAAAAACAACTATGGAGCATTCAGAGCCACTCTCGAACAGTTCGAGTCCAATGGACTGATAAGACGAGAAAGCTCAGAACTAGTTCAGGAGCGAGTCCAAAATTTAAACTTAGGTGATTCGTATAGAGACTTCTTTTACGATGAGCGAGTAATATTTCCGATACGAGACGAACATAACCAACTTGTAGGCTTTGCAGGCCGCAAAACAAAAGAGGGGTCACGATCACCAAAGTACTTATATTCTCCTAGGCTACCTAAATCTAGTATATTATATCGGTCTCACGAAGCTTTTTCTAGAATAAAACTCCTTATCAAGGACAACAAGCAGCCCACCCTCTATATTTGCGAAGGTTTATTGGACTGTCTGAGACTTGAAGAGTTAGGGTACGCAGCAGTAGCGATCTTAGGCTCAAGCCTTTCTGAACATCAAGCACAAATTATAATCGACCTCGCCAACACCCTCCCAGAAGTTTCTCCACTTCATTTAAGAATATTTTTAGACCGCGATCAAGCTGGCCTTAAAGGTTCAGCAATATCTATAGAGAAAATTTTAAATAAGGATACTCAACTTCGAGTTGAGATTTCATTTATTTGGGTTCTCGATGAAGATATTCCCAGCGAATCATTGACTGCGAAAGACCCTGACGAACTGCTGAGCAACTACAAGCATATAGATGAAGCTGAGGTTTTTCTCAATCGATCTACGCATCCTGCGGCTCTCGCACTCATATCAGAAAAATTAAAAATCTCGCCTTCTTCCATCCTGGATGACAACGCTTGGAGTTCAATACCCGCCGGGGCGAAATTTCGAGTAGGACAGTATCTATCAGCCGTATCCCAAGGTTTTCCAAGAAAGCTTCTCGTTATAAACGGCTCGCCGCTAAGTGAAGAAAAAGCTTGGATACAAGAACTAGCCAGTTATAGCGAACCGAAAAAACTTAAAGAAAAAACTAATTATCATATTTATCCAGACCAAAACGCTGCTCTGAAATTAAATTTAGCGAGAGAGTTAGCCCAATCTGGCGCTAATAAGGGGGAAGTTCTTTCGGATATAGCTGCTTGGCGTAGGCTGTCATTAGCTGCGACAACGTTCAATGAAGGAATTGCATCGCGCTTAAAGCAAAATCAGTTTCAACCTATCGAGCCTTTTGACGCTGTGCATGTTTCACGTGGATTTGGCAAGACTGAACCGCGACTGAAGTCGATGCCCTGCCCAGAAGACTTGATAGCCCAACAATATATTATTAATGAGTTGCTATCTGAGCAACTAGACGACGGTACAGATCTACAATTTAGCGAATTTATCCCAGCAGTTCGTTACTACCGGAGCCTGGATAAGCAAAAAACCACGGGAGAACCTAATGGCTCATCCTTTGAAGAAACACTAAGCTTCGCCTATCAAATTGATATGGATGTTCTAGAAGGTCGACACCCACCATCATCGGGAGGAATATTTCGACCTTACTTTGATTGCTGGAAAGAATTCATAGCATCGCTCCTTTCGCAAGGCAAAGGAATGAATCAAGTACACATGGTCCGACTTGATTTAAAGCGTTATTATGACAATATAAAACGCTCTGTAATGAAAAGTATGCTTCAAGAATGCATAAGTTCCGCCTTTGCAAACTTGGATAGTTCCGAACATTTTGCTCCTCTATTCCAACCTAAGGGTTTTATAGGTGAACGTAATCGAGCTGTGGTAGATTTTCTTGTAGATCAAAGTTTTGGATTTTACTTCTATCACCCAGATACAGGAGAGTCAAAAAAATCTGACCGTGAGCGAGGAATCCCCCAAGGCCCAGTTTTATCGGCATGGTTAGGTAACAGTTTACTTTTCAAACTGGATTCAAAAATAAGGAGTAAGCTCAAAGAGTACAACTATGAAGGGCAGTCACGTGCAGGGTATGCGCGTTACGTTGATGACGTCGTAATTATTAGCGACAGCCTCGATATCCTGAACGTGCTCAGAGCTGTTGTCGAAGACGTAACCAGTTCACTGGGACTGGAAATGGTTCCAAAAGAAAGTTTTGCACCAATGAGTGCTCAAGATTTCTTAGATGAGCTAACTTCTGGGCGTGCTTTAGCCGTATCAGGACCGCGCGAAGAAACGGAAGTATTCGAAATTGAAGATTTCGAATATGGCTGGGGCGCGTGGCAAGAGCAGCAAATAACTCGGCAAAGTTCACTGGAGCTATTGAGAGACCCACGTTTATATCAGGCATCACCTGAAATAATAAAAAATCAGCTTTTTACTGCCCTCAGAGCTAGCGACCTCAGGCCTTCGGAGCTTAGTAAAGCAGCGCGCTGGACATGGTACATTTCGGCGATTATTTGTCACAATGCAAACAACACAAATGTTATTGGTGTTTATTGGGAAATTTGGAATAGTGTTTGTCAAAATTCACCCTTCGAGTTAAACAAGGATTTACCTTGGGACGACCCATCATTTTACGCATTGGAAGGGTTACAAAGTTTATTAGAGCGAGCAAACAAGATCGATTACGGTTTCGACTCTAGCGAATCTAATGCTCGACAACAAGGCATTATTAGCCTAGCCAGAGTTGCCTGTGAGTCGAGTTTTTTTGAGCCATTTTACTCAACCAGTTCTGATCAATGCCCTGAAGGATGGGGGCAAGGTACACACCAACTCAAACGTATGTTTGTGCAAAGAATCATTTGTATTCAATGGATGGCTAGTCAACTATCAAATCAGTTAATACAGGTTTCTAAAACTGATTCGCTTGCGTTAAGCATTATAGAGAAACAGAACGCTCCATTCAGAATCTCCCTCAAGAGGGCTATTATCACAGATACGGAAACTAATGGCCGCAATATTACAGGATTAACCGTATCTGGTGACCCTTTAGGAGAGTGGAATCTGCTGCGTGATGCTTTTTTGTGGCTACATAAAGCAATAGTTTGTTTGGCTATAAACTCGGGAGCTAATGGGCCCGATCCTCTTGCGGATTTTGCACAAGAGCTGAATCTAATATCACAAAAGTCTCAAAATCCGTCAAGTGCCTTCGTCCTAGACAATGATAATTACCTTTCAATTCTTAAATGTCTTCTTCCTTCCTGCGATAATGACGAGCATGCCAGTGATGATCATGATCCATCTGGAGAAGTTATACTTCTGGCATTACAAACATTTGCTGCGATCACTCCTAGAGAAGCCTTGGCGCATCTATTAGTTAATCGGCATCATTTACTGCAAAATGGCGAGACGAAAATACCTTTCCCTCCTCTCCCAGGCATCCCAGCACATGGCCTACTTCTTTATTCTGATCGGTCGAGCGAGTCGAGTTGGGTAAAAATTTCAAAAATATGGTGGGTTACTCTTCCATCACTTAATGCAGATGCAGAGAGTATTCAAAATCCGACCTTTAAAGTGTCAACAGCAGACACCTCCGCACTTGAATTTCGACCGAATTGGAAAGCCATAGTACAAGTTGGAAAACTGGAAATTTTTGAAGCAGAACTAAAAGAAAATAACAACTTTTGGACTCCAAGCTCTCCGCCGGTCTTTGATATCGATGCCTCGAAGTTAAAGTGGATAGCAGATGCATACGAAGCGATCGCTAGAATAAATAAAACCTCATCTTCCAGCCAGCTAGAATATGTACCTGCTTGGCCATATTTAGTCACCAACAACAGACCTGATCACAACGATGAAAGCGTTTTAACAATTTCTTTGTTCACTCCGAGCTACCCCGCGTTATCCCTTGATGGACTTGCCTTCGTTAGAGAGGGTTCACGTGGACTGAGAACCATAGAGGTACCTGAACAATATGGCCGATATTGGCGTACAGGCGTATTTTTATCAGAGCTTTCTGGATTTCGTCGTGACATTGATACATTTGCTGAACTCGGCCAAAAAACCGCAGATACAGCTAACAAGCAAGAACTACTAGAGCCGGCAACTCACTTACTCAGGAACGTATTACGTAAGCTACGCGGCACTTATTTCAAAGATCAAGTTCTAAGCCCGCTAGAGAATGAAGATCATCTACCTGCAACTGTTGCTAGATCTCTAGAACTCCTTCGTGGTTTTCCTGTAGGTGGGGAGCTGTCTGAAGAGATTGCATATGTTATATCCAGTGAGGCCGAAACAGCAGCAATGCATATTCGCCTGTCCGGAAATATATATCCATTTTCACAAGGGCTTTTCTCTCATTACATCGAAAAAGTTGCTCTAAAAGTCATAAACGTAATGCCTACCAGCTGGGGGGCAGAATTAGCAGATAGTGACGACGAGAACTTACTAGCAACCGATAGAATCATTCCTGCATCTTATTTCAAACTGTCTGAGCGTTTTTCTAAACTAATAAACGCACAACGTTCAGTCCCCTTGCAGGCAAGCAGTTTATCCGCCCTCATTGTAGGTTGTAAAATAGCTGCGATTTCCTCATGGGCGCGGGAGCTCGCTTTTATAATTCAGGCTTTAGGCGAAGATCATTGGCCTTACCCCGCTGAAGGAGAGCTTACTCAAACGTGGAAAATCATAGAGAACGGATTTTTGCTTGATCAGGCAGAGGATTCAATTCCTTTCCTAAATGAATATTTTATTAAACAAGTTAAAGCCAATGCCTCGGAGTCAGCATTCACCCAAATAACACCCTTGGGTTGGTTAGTTTTGGTTTCAGGGAGGGTAGGACTATTTGGTGAACACCGAAAGCTGCCCTTAGAACGCGAGTGGGATATAGAAACAAAAAATAAAATTGGAAAGCTAGCCATCCTCCTTTCCGAGACACCTATAAAAAGTGATCATGATCAAGCTACTCTTGATCCAGACTGGCCATTTGAATTTAGTTGCGATAATGCGTTTTCTTCATGGGCCGACCCAGGGGTGCTTGAAGCAATTAATTGTTTTTCAGTTATAGAGTCAAATTTAAAATTAAACATAGAGAAAGCTATAGGCTCTTGGAAATTCAATTCCTCCGAAAATAGCTTCACAACTATATCTGGCGAAGAATGGTCTATTTCTCGTTGGCAGATCGCACTATCAAGCGGAGTAAAACCTGAACGTATACAACAAGGTTCCAAACTTCTGAGCATCTGGCAAGAAACCTTTGATTGCAATGACAATCTCTTATTGATCAGTGCACGAGATGAAAAACTTAGCAAACTTTTAATTCCCATCCCCCAACGTACCGCTCTTGAGAGCGAAATTAAAGACTCATCTCAATCATCGTTTGAAGAGTATTCCTCCACTCTTGACTCGAGCGCTAAGCCAGTGGATCACACTTCGGAACTTATCGATGCCCAGATTGCTACTCAAGAGGGCTTGGAGCGCTTATCGCCAAGTAACGCTTTTGTATCATCCGATGACATTAATAATATTTCATCCAAGACAAGGAAGTCGGATAATAAGACTCGAAAAGAATGGCGTTCTATTCAAGAAAGGGTATGGGAACCGCGCCGACAGCGTTCGCCAGGACATATTCGAATAGCAATCATGCAATGGGTAGTAAATGATACCTATCGCCACCCAATAGTAGACTCCAAAGATTGGAACAAAGAGCTTCCACCCAATAAAACTGGATCTTCATCTGTTAGTCACTACGAGCTTCGCAGACGAAAATTTTTATTAGAGGCACTGTCTTCTTGTAAGAGCTTTGGCGTGGACTTACTAGTACTACCAGAATATTCAGTAAGGCCAGACACGATCAAGTGGCTTAGAGAACAAATTAAAAGAAAGCCAGGAATGCCTGCCGTGCTGGCCGGAACATACAAAATTATATGGCAACACAACAGATCCAGGGTTCGCGGAAGTTCATGACGGTATCCTGGGACTTTCAGACCACCTGAAAACTTTTTCCACTTTGCCACCAGACAAACCTAAAACATACCTCTCGGGAGAACACAGCTCTATATTAACGCTCATTGCTCCGTTGAACCTGAGTAACGGGGACCGGTTGGCTTGCACATTCTCACGCAGAAAAAAATACTCATCACTTGCAGCATCTGAAGTTTTCTCGCCACTGTTAGAGCCATTAGCTCCTCTATTTTCACCGAACTCCCTACTTTCTGAAATCAGGAGACGTGATAGCGATGGCGCCAGAACAGCATTTGATAGCGAAATTAAACCTGAGGAAATTCTGGAGTATTCTAAGCAACTGAGACACCTACTATATAGCACGGAGTTTATATGTTCTGAGCTTTTCCTTCCAATGAGTCCAGTTAACTACAGAGCTTTAGCTGCCGAGCTACAAAAACTGGCCGTTAAATTCGGACACACGATATCAAATGAAAGTGCAGAAGCCATCTTGATCGAAGATTTGATATCTATGTCAGCCTACCTAGGCCTATCGGGAGATGGCGATAGTAGGAGATCTATCATCATTGTACCTGCAATGACTTCCAGATCAGCAGACTATTGGATATTTGGGCAAGCCACTTTGCTATCTGGCGGTGCAACAACAGTTTTTTGCAATGCCGCTTGCAAGAAACAAGCAATCGGTGGAAGTTGCTTCATTGGCAGAGAAAGTTGGAACAATGCAAAAAAATCAATTTTCCATGACCTAATAACTCCCTACGCAGGCTGGTCTAAGGGTATTTATTACAACAACCCTAACGATGCCTTGGGGCAGACAGAACAAGCAGTTGTAATAGCAGATATCGACCCATCCTTCATGCAAGAGGGAAAACCCAGACCTCAAGCGCTGGCAGTTCCACTTCAGCTAGTGGCATACCTTCCAATAGCAGAGTTAACGAAAAAAAACAGGGTTGAGTTCTACACTACTTTGAGTGAAACAACAGCGCTTATTAACACTGCTGAAATGTTCGGCCGAAATATATCCCCAGAAGCACCCGGCGTTCATCAGATTCAAGAGCTAATATCCACTATTTTTGACGAGGACAACGTCAAACCGCTTAGTGATCGTTATAATCATTGGCGAGATTACTGGAGGGCTAATCCAACCGCAGGTATACCTCCAGTTACAACCGACTGGTTAACTGTTGATCCGTATGATGAAAATGACTTAGCGCCGAACATTTTCATTCCCTCGTTTCCGCCGATTGATGATTAAGGAAACTAATTTCTATAAACCTCGAAGAGGGATTTGAGGTCTTCTAATCTCCGAAGACCTCACTCGGCACTTCACTAACCATCAGTGTATTGAGCACACCTTTACTGTATGCACTTGATTACTTTCAGCCCCATTTTTCTCTTCAAAAAATTATCACATTGCACCTACGAGTGAACCCGCAGGTATGCCCCACGGATACGATGAATACGATGAAACGTTCACCTCTGAATATCTGAACTGCCTCGGCAATTACCTACTGCTTTCCAAATCCCATAACTGTGCCGTGGGTAATATCGTATTTGCCAGGAAACTGGCTACCTACACACACAACGCACAGCAGCGAGAAATAGCCACGTTCGTCGCCAATAAGCAGCTTTGGGGAAAGGACGCGATTCAGCTAAGGCACGACAAAATAATTGAAGCATTGATGACAGAGCTATGAGGCGGTGCTCACCCTAGGACGCGCTAGCGAGTTCAGGCTTCAGGTCAGGCTCAATTTGAACAAATTGCTACTCGTCAGTGAAGCCCCAGTTCGATTCCACTGAGTGCCATAACTAGCTGATTTATTTATAGTTACTAGTAGGGGTACGCCAAATTTTCTACCGAATTCCAGACCCGCAGAAAACCTAGCCCCGCCGACCACTACCGTTCGTCTGGTGCCGCACCATACAAAACGAAGCCCTCGTAGAAATACGAGGGCTTTGTTGTTTCTGGCATCTAGAGAGGCGGCCCTTGTAGATACCGTCTTAACCCTCCCCTGCGCCAAATCTACCTGCACACCGCCCCATCACAATCTCACTTCAGCGCTAAGCACTTAACTGCCTAATCCAGTCAAGGCTCGCCACGGTAGAACCGGAAGGACGGTATTCACACCCGATCCATCCTGTGTAGCCACGCTGCTCCAGCGCTGCGAACAAGGCTGCAAAGTCGATGCTCCCCGTTCCCGGCTCGTGACGACCCGGGCAGTCGGCAATTTGCACATGAACTGTTCTGTCGTAAAACCGAGCCAGAACATCTGCTGCGTCTCCAGTCAGAAGCTGGGCATGGTAAAGATCGAGGATCAGCCCGACACTCGGGAAGGTTTCCAGCACTTGTTGCGCCTTGCTGAAGTCAGACATGTAATAGCCCGGCATCTCCTGCGCACAAATTACTTCGATAAGCGGCCGCAAACCCTGATCCTCGAAGTACTTGACGGCATACTCCAGGTTGCTCCCGAAGACACGCCCTGCGTCATCCTGCGTCGTAACACCAGACATAATGTGGACATCCGAACATGCCAGCGCCTT
>Ga0065714_10002780_pt1 | contig 12386 bp, 5 predicted proteins | sample MisRhiReplicate2_FD_59101 | JGI IMG/M metagenome (GOLD analysis project Ga0065714, IMG submission 59101) | Miscanthus rhizosphere microbial communities from Kellogg Biological Station, MSU, sample Rhizosphere Soil Replicate 2: eDNA_1 v2... | ecosystem: Host-associated > Plants > Roots >... | reverse complement strand
TTTCAAAATTTTTCCAGTCTTTGGTAGTGCGCAATCCGACACCAACACCGTTTGAAGAAACGGCCGTATAAGTTATATAATAGGTGTCTTCAATAAAACTGACTCTGGCATCTTCTATTCCAAATTGCTCTAATATTCCGGATCCCACAAGCGAATTAAATCCCTCGGGTGTATAAAAATGAACGCCATCATCGCTGCATAACAAACGAAGATGAGAAAGCGTCGTTAAATAATCGAGTCCTTTGTATTGAATTACTCTGGCATCGGTTGCAACAAGATCTGGATCATTAAGCGGTATTTCGATAATTTCGATTTTGCCCAAAGCGTTTACCACAGGAAAAAAGATCACACCTTCCTTTTGTGCTATACTTTCAGCAACTCTTACTAACAACCAGGTTTTCCCTTCAAAAACAAAAACGCCCGGGTTCAAAAGACTTATAATTTGCAATTCAGCGCTACTTGCCTTTAAATCTTTAGGCATCAAAAGTGGATTCTCAGGAAATCTTTTTGCAATGTCGCTCATAGTTTATGGATTTAAAATCATTAATAATCTGAAGCAGGTTTAAATGCGATTAGCATAGGAAATATAAAAATAAGCAATTTTATGGGTATGTAGTTTTATATAATAAGCGTTAGGTTTTGCAAAATTGACAGTTAAATTCTGAATTTATTTTGAAAAATGAACAAAAAAAAACATTATAACTATTTATAATGTTTTAATTGTTTAAGAGGAATTATCTTCAGTTTTTTAAAATTGCATATCTTAATTTAAGACCATACGAGAGTAGTTTTACATCACCTGCTGCCGGAGAATCTAATACACTGTTGTATTTAAAATTTACAGGAATTTCAGGATTGTATTGAACAAGATTTTTATATCCTTCCTGGTTATAAATGTTATTTAATCCGTAATCTAAATAAACACCAATATAAACAGATTGTCTTTTAGCTATTACCTGTTTAAATCCGGCTTCTGCAGTTATAGAGTAGGAAACCTCAGTCTTAAGATCTTGTTTGCCTGCCTTTACATCATTTATACTTGCAAAACCAGCAAAGGCAGGGGCAAATAATTCTACGTTATATTGCGGATAATAACCACTTGTAGTTAGGTTTTGCATCGTTGTTTCGTAGGTTCCGTTTACTGCAAAGCCTATTTTGGCTCCGGCGCCGAGATACAATTTTGAAGTTCCGTCAGTTTCAAATTGAATTCCGATTGGAATATTAATGTATCCTAAATTTTGTTCTTCCCTTAAATTTGTAGCTTTATATCGAAACTGGAAAGATTCATTTTCAGCATCCATTGTTGTGTACTGACCGTTATAAAAGCCTGATTTTGCGGTGGAATTATACTTTTGGTATTCGACACCAAGGCCAATACTTAATCCCTGATTTAAATAATAGGAATAGCGAAGACCTGCATTAAAGCCATTTCCCTGTACGGACTCCTGATCAATACTATAGGTCATAAATGAAAAAGGCCCACCTAGTGAAACTGAAAACTCCTGCTTTTTATTCTGACCATAACCATTAAGACATACCAATAAAAGAAATGCGATTGTACTACTTAAGGGTGTTATATAGTTGCTTATATAATTTCTCATTTTAAAGTTTAATTATGCCAGTACTATATTTTAGTAGTACTGGCAGATTATTTATTTTACAATTACTTTGAATGACTTAGTAATTTTGCCAGTTTCAAGGATAACGAGATATATGCCGCTACCCGTTGTTTCAGGTAATTGTATTTCAGTTTTCGTCGTAGATGACTGAAGAGTTTTAATAAGAGTACCCGAAACAGAGTACAAAGAAATTTGCATATTCTTTAACTCTTCTTCAGGAAAATCTGCCTCTATGGTAATAACTTTTCCTGTTTCAATAGGGTTAGGATACAGTTTTGCCTGAAAAGAATTTTGTACTACAATTTTGCTGCTGCAGGTTTGAAGTATCTTTCCATCCTTAGTAGTCATCTTTACACTATATTCTGCTAAAGGATCCAATACAGAATTTGCGTCATTTCCAGCTGAATAATATTGTCCTGTTCCTATTGATTGGCCATTTTTAAACCATTCGTACGAAACAAATTCATAACCACCATTAGTTTGTGGATTATTATTCACTAAAAGAACGTTACCGAATTTTTGATGTACAATGTCATAGAAACCAAATGGCTTATCTATTTTAATAGTGTATGTTGTCGCAGTCGTTCCGTCTTCTGAGGTAATGGTTACGATTTGTGTATAAATTCCCGGTTTTGGAGTCTGAATCGTAAAATTATCGGCTGGTGAAATAGTTGCATTGGTTTGATTTTTAAATACAATATCAGGATTGTTTTCTTCACAGCTCATAACATAAGTAATGTCTTTTGCTGGATTATTATACACCTTACCAGCAATAGTAATACTTGTAACCGTGATATCATTGTTTTTAATTACAAGAAGCTGTGAAAAATCAGCAGCAGGCAGATAGTTGCTATCTCCATCCTGATGAGCCGTAATTAAAAGCTCTCCTGATCTGAGCATATTCACTAAACCGTCCGCAGTTATGTTTGCTGCAGGAAGTGGCGAAGTAAAGGTAAACGTATAACGTATTGGCAAACCTGAGGTAGAAGTAGCCTGTAAGTTGAAGTTATTATTAGCTCCAAGGATTTTCGGTGCAATTGTTCCAAAAACAATTTGTTGTGCGGCTTTTTTGATAGTAAGCTGGGCCGTTAGTGTAATTGGAGAACAATTTGGTGTAGTTACCGAAGGTGTTATTTGTGCAGTAACTGTGTACGAACCAGCATTTAGAGCTCCATTTACTGTTCCTGTTGATGGAGTAGTAGTATACACAACACTTGCTCCTGCAGGAAGATTGGTAACTTGTATTGTATGTACACTTCCGTTAAAATTATATTCCGCATCAGCAAAAGTGATCTGATTCAAAGGAGTTGCCAGTACTTTAACAATTTGGTTTTGTGTTGAAATATTTCCGTTTCCATCATTAAAACTCCATATAATNTTATAGCTGCCCGGTGTGGTATAATTTAGCGGACTTATGGTAGTTGCATTTATAATTCCGGCACAATTATCAGTAGCTGTCGGCACAGGAATTTGAGCCGATAAAACAGCGCAATAATCTGTAATTTCCGGAAGATTCGCTGCATCAGGAACTGGTGCAGTTGTATCTGGAGTCGTAGATATCGTAATTAGTTTTGTCAATTGGCAACCGTTAGCATCAGTAATTATTACCGAATAGTCTCCCGCAGCTAACCCGGTTGCAGTAGCATTTGTACCTCCTGATGGTAGCCATGTGTAGGTATATGAACCCGTTCCTCCGTTTACAGTCAAACTAGCAGATCCGTCAGTTTTTCCGGGACAGGTCACATTGTTTTGTGTTACAGTGGCAACCAAAATGGAAGGTTCATTAATTACGATATTTTCAGTCGTACTACAACCATTAGTATCCGTAATTAGTACAGAATAATTTCCTGCTGTTAGTCCTGTTGCAGTTGCATTATTTCCGCCAGACGGAGACCATAAATAGTTATAGTTACCTGTTCCTCCTGTAGCGTTTACCGTAGCTGAGCCATTATTTCCACCTTTACAGTTTACGTTTGTAGTTATAGTTTTAATGCTTAGTATATTAGGTTCAGTTATAGTGAAACTTTGACTAGTTTCACACAAGTTGCCATCTTTTACTGTTACACTATATGTTCCCGCATTTAGCCCTGTAGCCGTTGCTGATGAACCTCCAGACGGAGACCATAAATAGGTATAAGAACCTGTTCCACCAGAGACATTTACGGCTAAAGATCCGTCATTTCCTCCTTTACATGAAACATTAGTTTGTGATGCTAAAGTTGCCGCTAATATTGAGGGCTCTGTTATTGTGAAACTTTGTGTTGTTGTACAACTTTTTGCATCGGTTATTGTTATAGTATGAGTGCCGGCACTAAGTCCTGTTGCAGTGGCAGTAGTAGCACCAGTTGACCAGGCGTAAGTATATGGAGTAGTTCCGCCAGAAATATTTACAGTTGCTGATCCGTTACTTCCTCCGTTGCACGAAACATTAGTTTGTAATCCAGCTGTTGCTGCTAATAGCGTTGGCTCTGTTACTGTAAAACTTTGTGTTGCTGTGCAATTACGGGCGTCTGTAACTATGACGCTGTAAGTTCCGGCACTAAGCCCGCTTGCAGTATCAGTTGTAGCACCAGATGACCAGACATAAGTATAAGGAAGATTTCCTCCGGTAGCAGTAACAGTTGCAGAGCCGTCATTGCCGCCATTGCACGAAACATTTTGTTGTATTCCTGCTGAAGTTAAAAGAATGGCAGGCTCTGTAATAACAAAGTTTTTAGTTGTCTGACATAGATTAGCATCTTTTATGGTTACCGTATAATTACCAGGAGTTAACCCTGTTGCGGTGGCAGAAGTTCCTCCGGTAGGAGCCCAAAGATAGCTGTAGGTACCTGTTCCGCCAACTACGTTTACAGTAGCAGTTCCGTTGTTTGCCCCATTACAGGAAACATTAGTTTGTGTTCCGGAAGCGATTAATGCTGATGGTTCTGTTATGGTAAAATTTTGTGTTTTCGTGCATAAGTTGCCATCTTTTATTGTTACCGTATAATTTCCTGCACTAAGACCTAATGCAGTTGCTGAGGAACCTCCTGATGGTGCCCACTGGTAAGTATAACTACCGGTTCCTCCTGTAACAGCTACCGATGCCGAACCGTTAGATCCTCCAAAACAAGTAACATTTGATTGCGATTTTGTAAGGGCTATAACAGGAGGTTCAGTAATTGTAATGTTTTTTACAATTGAACAGCCATTTGCAGCAGTTATGACAACGCTATAATTACCTGCAGTAAGTCCTGTTGCTGTTGCTGCTGATCCTCCACTTGGTGACCATACGTACGAAAATGGACCTGGTCCGCCAGCAGCTACAACAGTCGCCGTTGCCGTATTGCTTCCATTGCATAAAACATTAGTTTGAGATATAGTAGCTGTTACTGTATTTGTTGTGGTAATTACAAAGTTTTTCGTGATGGTACATCCATTTGCATCTGTGATTAGACAGCTGACATTTCCGGCAGCTAATCCTGATACAATTTGCGTTGTGGCACCTGACGGTGACCATAAATAATTGTAAGGAGAAGTGCCACCTGAAGGCGTTACTGCAGCTTGTCCTGATGATAAGCAGGTTGCATTTACCTGACTGGTAGCAGCAGTTAATACTGCGGGCTGGTTAATAGTAAATGTTTTCGTGATTGAACAGCCTTTAGCATCCGTAATTAAGCAGCTGTAATTACCGGCAGCTAGTCCTGTTGCCGTAGATGCTGTTCCTCCGGATGGAGACCACAAATAGGTATAGCCTGGTGTTCCGCCCGTAACAGAATAAACCGAAGCTGTTCCGCTTGCTCCTCCATTACAAAGTACATCGGTTTTTGCAGTTCCTGCTGTTAAAGCTGCAGGTTGACCAATACTAACATTTACAGGATAGGAGCATAAATTTGCGTCTGTAACAGTAACAGTATAACTTCCAGCAGCTAACCCAGTAGCCGTAGCCCCGCTGCCACCAGAAGGGGACCAGGAATAGTTATAAGGAGCTGTAGCTCCTGAGGCCGTTATTACAGCTGAGCCGTTAGTTCCCCCGTTACAAGAAACATCAGTTTTAGAATAGGTTGCAGAAAAGGGGGCAGGTGTTCCAACGTTTAGGTTTTTAACAATGCTACAGCCTTTGCTGTCTGTAATAGTAACAGTGTAATTTCCGGCAGCTAATCCCGAAGCACTTGGGCCAGTACTGACAGAAGGTGACCAAACATAAGTATACCCAGGAGTTCCTCCTGAAGCAGTTACTGATGCTGTACCATTACTTCCGCCATTACAAGAAACTGCCATTGTTGCCGTAGTTGCAGACAGAATAGACGCAGGCTGTATTAGAGTAAAACTTTGTGTAGTTTGACATAAATTGGCGTCTTTTACTGTTACAGTATATGTTCCTGCAGTTAAACCTGAGGCAGTTGCAGCTGTTCCACCACTAGGGAGCCACGAATAGGTATAAGTTCCTGTTCCGCCTGTTACAGATACAGTAGCAGCTCCGGTGGCGTCTCCACGACAGCTTATATTAGTTTGTGCTCCTGCTGTTGCTATTAAGGCTGAAGGCTGGTTTATGGTAAATTGTTTACTAATTGTACACAATTTGTTATCAGTAATGGTAACGGTGTAAGTCCCGGCAGTTAACCCTGTAGCTGTCGCACCTGAACCACCAGAAGGAGCCCATGAATAACTATAAGGCCCGGTTCCTCCGGAAACTGTTACTGATGCTTGTCCCGTTGAAGCACCATTACACAATATATCAATTTGTGAGGCAGTAATAGAAAGGGCGGAAGGCTGCGAAATAGTAAAGTTTAGAGATTTTGAACATAGCTTACTATCAGTAACCGTTGCGGTATATGTGCCTTGTGCGAGTCCACTGGCTGTTGCACCTGTACCACCAGAAGGAGACCATGAATAGGTGTAAGGGCCAGTTCCTCCCGAACCTACAACAGTAGCAGAACCATTAGTTCCTCCGTTACAGCTTACATTGTTAATTGTTCCTTGTGAAGCGACTAAAAGAGAGGGTTCAGTTATGTTGATAGTTTGTGTAGTCTGGCAAAGAAGCGCATCATTAACAGTCACAAAATAAGTACCCGCTGAGAGATTGCTTGCTGTTGCTCCGGTTACTCCGTTAGACCAAAGAAAAGTAAACGGAGCAGTTCCGTTATATGCTGTAACACTTGCAGAACCATCCGAACCACCGTTACAGCTCACATTGGTTTGGGTTGACAATAATCCAATATCACATAGATTATTTATTGTAATTGTAAATTGTTTTACAAAAAATAAGCTACCCTGATCGGTTGCTCTTACCCGAATAGAATAAGATGATTTTGTCTCAAAATCAGGACTGGGATTTAAACGCAGTGTCGCACCGGTAATATTAAATGAGTTGTTATCATTACTTCCGGTTCCGGCCACTAAAGTGTAGGTAAAAGTGTTTCCAGAATCAGGATCAGTAGTGCTGAAAAGACCTATGGTTGAATTTGGAGGTACATTTTCATTAATTGAAGAAGCCGAAAGTGTAATATCAGTAGGTGCCTGATTTGGAGGCGCAACTACTGTTGTTCCGCCACAATCTGATCCAGGGGTACTCGGATCAAAAGGTATGTAATTTGTTGTCGGTGCTGTTGCAGCATTAGAGATAACATAAAAAAATGGTTGACCACCTAATGCAATCACCCATCTGTCTTCTGGTGTGCTCAGCTCACTTGAAAGCATATAAATTAAATAGGCGTCTGTACTTATTGGACTCCCCATATAAGTTATACTCATATTCGCATTGAAATAGACAGGTTTTCCGTTATAAGTGGGAATGCTCGGATCTCCTGCTAAAATAAAGGTTTGTGTCCCGATAAAACACGAGCCACTAACTGTTACATTCTGTGCATTACTAAAAAGAATAGTAAAAAAGAACAGAAAAAATAACAATTTATTTGTTGTATACTTTTTCATTTTTATATTTTTTTATCAGTTTGTCCTGCTAGTTGAGAGACAAATTTTTAAGTTATGTACTGTTTATCGAAGTAAATCGTTAAGGATACCTATTAAAATAAAAATGAAATTACTGTCTTTGAGGATAGACTCCCTCTAATGCAATAATGAAGTTTATTGACAAATAAGGCTGTTCGATTGATATTGGTATATTAGATCCAGTATTACCAATTGCCGCAGCGTTCATCGTCGTGTCAGTAGAATTTGTATATTCTTTATCCAGAACAGAAGTGTTTGCATTAAAATTACCGGTCGGGAGGTTTGCTGTTCCCGCAAGAGTGCTAGCTTTTAATTGATGGTTGTGCGACGGTAAATTAGCAATTGTTAAAATTACTTGTTCACTTCCGCCCTTTTCACCAGGATATTTTTCGGACAATCCTGGTCCTCGTCCTGCTCCTACAGGAACCCTACCTCGTAAATCTGGTAAAGCAAACGTATTGACACCATCTCCGCCATAAGTTACTCCTAAAATAGAAAATAAAGCACTGTATTGTTGAATGGACATAAGTTGTCCCTCGCAAAAAGCCCAGCCTCTTGGCGCAAAATTACCTGCAAACATTGAAATTTGACCCATAAATGGCTCAATTTGGGCTGATAAGCTGTTTGTACTTAAAAAAGTTGAAAATACAAAGACTAAAATAAGGTAGTTTTTTTTCATAAATAGATTTTTTAGAAGGTTAAAGTGTTTATAGTTAGGTTAATGAGTGAAAGTGCCTGTCGAATTTTTAAAAGTGAAATTTGTGAAATCAGTTTCAGAACTGTTGTAATGCATTAAAAATGAAATAAATAACTAGGCTTTTTTTTGTTAAATTTTTACGTTGTGTCAGTTGTTAAAAAAGAACATACTCAGGGAAAAGGTTAATTTCTTCGAATAATCGGGATGAATTATTTTGAAGATTAAAAAAAGGTATTATTTAGTCAATAATTAAAAAAAAGCTTTAATACTCTTCTGAATGAAGTTTTATTAATTTTTTTTACTGCAATTTTAAGAAAAATTAAAATAAAAAGAATGAGTATTTATACGGTATTTTTAATAAGCTTATTTTTTTTATATTACTGGAAATGAAATAGGTAACTATTTTTTTGAGTGTACTTTAATTTAGGATTTACTTCTATTACTAATGCGTTAGTTAAAATACTAACAAATTAGTTTGCCTACTAATTAATTAGTAGTATCTTGCATCAAAATTTGTAAACCATGATAAAACTAGCCAAAAGAGAAGAACAGATCATGCAGGTGTTCTGGGATTTAAACAAAGCCTTCATAAGAGATATTATTCCATTACTACCAGACCCGAAACCGCATTATAATAGTGTGGCTACAATTGTAAAGATATTAGAAGAAAAAGGTTTTCTGAATCATGAAACAGCAGGAAACATGCATTGCTTTTTTCCGGTGGTCAGCAGGGAAGAGTACCAGCAATTTGCACTTAAGGATATAGTGAGTCAGTATTTTGATAATTCATATCCGAGAATGCTGGCCTTTTTTGCCAAAGAGCAAAAGCTTACAGAAACGGAATTAGATGAAATTGTGCACCTTATTAAAAAAGAAAAAATATGATACCTTATATTTTGTACTCAGCGCTTATTCTTACTGCCTGTCTGGTATTTTACAAACTGCTTTTGCAAAAAGAAACTTTCTTTCATTTAAACCGGTTTGTATTGCTTTCCTGCATGGCGTTAGCTTTTATTTTGCCTTTAATTCCTGTTCCTCAGCAATTGTCTTTTAGAAAAATGGCTGCAGAAAAACCTGTTATAATAGCAAAAACTCCAGTTAATACTAAAACAACTGTAGCATTAAAAGAAGAACCGGTTCAACCAACTCTTGCTGACCAGACGAAAGAAGTGATCGATATTGCATCAATAATGAAGTTGCTGGTTTATCTGTATTGGTTTGGAGTAGTAGTCTTTGCATTAAACTTTTTGATGCAGGCGGTGCTGTTGTTTTACAGAGCCTATTCGAAGTCGGTTATTCAGGATGGAAAATTTCGCATTGTCGAAATAACAGGCGATAAAGCGCCTTGTTCTTTTGCGAATAACATTTTTATCAATCCTGAAAAATATGAGTGGGAAACCTACAATCAGATTTTGCTGCATGAAAAAATTCACATTGAGCAAAAACACACAATTGACCTTTTGCTTGCTGAGATAGTTCTCATATTTCAGTGGTTCAATCCTTTTGCATGGCAATGGAGAAAGACCTTAGAAATTAATCTTGAATTCCTGACAGACAATCAAATGCTGCAGCAGGAAACCGTGGAAAAAGAAAGTTATCAATTCAGCCTGCTTAAAGTAGCGGCGCCACAATTCCCATTGAGTCTTACAACTAATTATAATCAATCATTATTAAAAAAACGAATCATCATGATGAACTCAAAAAAATCAAACGTGAACACCACCTGGAAATATTTTTTCCTGGTACCGATTATGGTGTTGTTTGCCTGCCTTTTTAATCAGCCGGCAGCGCAAAGTCAAACTCTTGCTTCTAAGGAAAAAGAAGAAAAACATTCCAACAATCAGGGTGGGATGGAAACTGAAGGAAGTTGGTTTGCTACTATCAAAGGCAATACTGTAAACATTCAGTTTAAAAGCGACGAGAACAATTCTAACAGTACTTTTCAGTTGAATGAATTTAACGATCTTCCAAAAGACAAACAGGGTACTTTTACCCTGACTCGCGAAGCCGGAACAATGACTTTTACTGGTAAGTTTGAAGGTGACAAAGGAATGGGAACCTATAAATTCACAACCAATAAAGAATATGGCACGGCACTGCGCAAAGAAGGAGTGGATCTTGAAGACGATGAAGATTTTATGGTTTTCTTTATGATCAATGTCAAACAATCTTATGTGCAAATGCTTAAGAAAAACGGGTACAACAATCTGGATAAAGATGAAGTGATTCCTCTTGCGGCATTAGAGGTAAACGAAGGGTATATTACTTCAATCAAACAAGCAATTCCGGATATTGATTTAGATGATCTGGTTCCTTTTAAATCGTTAGGAATAGACAAGGCTTATATTGAAGAGATTCGTAAATCGGGCTATAAAGATCTAAGTCCGGGNAACATTATTGCATTAAAATCTCAGGGTATTGANGCAAAATATATTAAGGATTTCAAAAGTTCTACAAATTCGAAAAAGAATAATAAAGAAGCTGATGATGCTGATGATNCAGACGACGATGTTATAGCCTTTAAATCATTAAACATCGATCAGGCCTTTATTGATTCCTATAAAAAAATAGGTTATAATGATCTTTCAAACGATGATTTAATGGCTTTGAAGTCTTTAAACGTAACGCCGGAATATATAAATAGTTTTGAAAAAGCAGGTTATAAAAATATTGAACCAGATGATTTATTTGCTTTGAAGTCTCTAAATGTAACTCCTGAATTAATCATACAATACAAAGATCTTGGTTTTAACAATTTGAACCTTGACGATATAGTGGGAGCAAAAGCAGTTGGTGCAACACCTTCTTTTATTAAATCGATGAAAGGAAAGGGGCACGATTTTAAAAGCTTAGATAAATATATCTCATTAAAAGCCGTTCTGGGCAATTAAACTTAAATAATAAATCAGGTTGTAAGACATGAAAAAGCCCAAACCGAAAGGAATGGGCTTTTTTGAATTATATAATAAATAAAACTTCTTAATTATCAGAGAAAATTCCAATTTGCTGTAAATGTTGCTCTGTCTGGTATTTATTAAAGTTATTCCATTTTGGCGCAACAGTTGTTTTTTGTCCGTACATCGCATCCAGGCAAACATTATTGTCTTTGTATTTGTCATGTAAGACGTCCAGAATTTTAAAGAAAAATTCGTCCAGCAACACAATCGCATCAAATTCAGATTTTAAAGTATTGTAATTTTCATCTGAAGGATTTAATAATTGAAGTAAATTTAAAACTTCGTTCTTTTCTTCTTCATTAATTTCAGTTGCATAACCCATTTTTAGGGTTTTGAAAACGAGGTTATTCCAGGCTTTACTGTCATGTCCCCATTGAACATCAGGCAGGTTTAGAGAATGCTCACAAATTAAAATGATTGAAAAAAGCACATCATTTAAATATTCTGCCGGAAACTCATCAAAACTTCTGAATTCGAAACCGCTTTGGTACATTTTCTCCTGATTAAAATCAAGACCCACTTCTGAAAGCATTTCATATTCCATTTCAGTTTCGATCTGATCGCGCCACCAAACATTTTCTTCTTTTTCAAACTTCAGTAGTTTTCTGAAATTGTCTACGTTATAAGTTAAAATTTTACCTTTTGGCATTGCTTTGTTGTACGTTCCAACGCCTATGTAGCGGGACATTGCATTACGCATCGAGCCCAAAGTAAACTTTTTGTCCAGACTGTATTTGTCGCTTATCACGCCCATAATATCCGGACTTCCTAGCGTTGCTATAAAGAAAGGCTCAAACCATTGCAATAGATATATGGCGTTGGCATGTGTTTTTTCAAACTCAGTATAGTCAACAATTCGGCTGTCTTCTGTTAGTGAGGGTAATGTAATATGAAAATGGTACGTTCCGTTATTAAACAACACCAGGTTTTCCTGATTCGTCATGAACATATTAAGACCATTGTTGTAATCCGGAAAATTTAATTTTCCGTTTAAAACTGAGGATTCATTGATTTTATCCAAAAACAACTTTTTGGTCGCTTTTAGTTCTTTGCAGGAATCAGAAATCGTTCTGTTTTCAAAATATTTCGTTACAAATTCGATAGAATCTCCATCAAAATGTACAGAACCCATCGTTTTGTTTCTTTGGGTAATCATACTCTGAATGTTATACGGCTGATCTTCAA
>Ga0065714_10003555_pt1 | contig 12389 bp, 12 predicted proteins | sample MisRhiReplicate2_FD_59101 | JGI IMG/M metagenome (GOLD analysis project Ga0065714, IMG submission 59101) | Miscanthus rhizosphere microbial communities from Kellogg Biological Station, MSU, sample Rhizosphere Soil Replicate 2: eDNA_1 v2... | ecosystem: Host-associated > Plants > Roots >... | reverse complement strand
TGCACGGCACCGGCCAGCACCACGCCGGCAATCAGCCACAGCGTGCCGGGCAGGTAGCCCATCTGCGCCGCCAGTACCGGACCGACCAGGGGCCCTGCGCCGGCGATGGCCGCGAAGTGGTGACCGAAGAGGATATGCTTGTTGGTCGGGACATAATCCAGACCGTCATTGTTGAGCACGGCGGGGGTAGCCCGTCGCGCATCGAGTTGCATGACATTATTGGCAATGAACAGACTGTAGTAACGATACGCAACGAGATAGATGGCCACGGCGGCGACCACAATCCACAACGCGTTGATCGCTTCACCTCGGCGCAGTGCCACGACGCCAAGGGCGCACGCCCCAACGATTGCCAGCAGCAGCCAGGGTAAGTGGCGTAGCGGGCTATTATTATTTTTCATTTTATTATTCCAGCCAGAGTGGACAAGAAAGACAACCACCTCGAGTTTAGCTCGCCTGACAGCAAAGGCCATACCCTGACAACGGTCTGGACGCCTGGCAGCGTTTCGCGATGGCGGTCTATAGTCAGCGTACATTTCCGAGGATCGTGCCAATGACCGAGCGCCCTGCCGAACGTCGCCGCTTCAAACGTATTGCGTTCGATGTCAGAACCGAGCTGGGCCAGGAGGCGTTCATCTGGCCGGTGAAACTGATCGACCTGTCGCTCAAGGGCTTGCTGATCGAGCGACCGGAACCCTGGCTGGGGGATCCGCAGAAGGATTTTTTTGTCCACATTCATCTGAGCGAAGGCGTCGATATCGACATGGATGTGCAGTTGGCCCACGAAGACAACGGGCAGCTCGGCTTCGAGTGCAGGCATATCAGCCTGGAATCCATTGAAAGCCTGCGGCGATTGATTGAGTTGAACCTGGGAGATCCGCAGGAGCTTGAACGGGAGCTGGGCGCCCTCATCGAAATCTGAACCCGGAGTTATTCGAAGAGAGCGTCGAGGGCCTGTTCCAGGCGCGTCACCGCGATGATCTGCAACCCCGGCGGCGCCTCTTTCGGCGCATTACCCTTGGGCACGATCGCCCGCTTGAAGCCGTGCTTGGCTGCTTCTTTCAAGCGCTCCTGGCCGCTTGGCACCGGGCGCACCTCCCCGGACAGACCGACCTCTCCAAACACCAGCAGATCATGGGGCAGCGGCCGGTTACGCAAACTCGACATGACAGCCGCCATCAAGGCCAGGTCAGAGGCTGTTTCCAGTACTTTCACCCCACCAACCACGTTGAGAAACACGTCCTGATCGTGGGTGGGAATGCCCCCATGCCGGTGCAAGACAGCCAACAACATCGCCAGCCGGTTCTGGTCCAGCCCCAGCGTCACCCGGCGCGGATTGGCCAGGTGACTGTCATCCACCAGCGCCTGGACTTCCACCAGCATCGGCCGTGTGCCTTCCCATGTCGCCATGACCACGCTGCCGGGGACTTCTTCCTGTGCACGGGTCAGGAAAATGGCCGAAGGGTTGGAGACTTCTTTCAGGCCCTTGTCGGTCATGCCGAACACGCCCAGTTCGTTGACCGCGCCGAAACGATTCTTTACCGCCCGCAACAGGCGCAGGCGCCCGTCTGATTCGCCTTCGAAATACAATACGGTGTCGACCATGTGCTCCAGCACCCTAGGCCCCGCCAGCGCGCCTTCCTTGGTCACATGTCCCACAAGGAAAATCGCGGTGCCACTCTGCTTGGCGTATCGCACCAACAGTGCCGCGCTTTCGCGAACCTGGGACACGCCACCCGGCGCCGATTGCAGTTGCTCGGTGAAAATCGTCTGGATCGAGTCGATCACCATGACCCGGGGTTTTTCCAGCCGGGCGGTGGCAATGATGGTTTCTATGCAGGTCTCGGTCATGACCCGCAACTGATCCTGGGGCAGCCCCAGGCGTCGGGCACGCATGGCGACCTGTTGCTGCGACTCTTCACCCGTGACATACAGCGCCGGCATGCTCTTGGCGAGATTGCACAGGGTTTGCAGCAGAATGGTGGATTTGCCGATACCGGGATCACCGCCAATCAGCACCACCGAGCCGTCCACCAGGCCGCCACCCAGCACCCGGTCAAGCTCACCGGAAGCCGTGGAGAAACGCGGGACTTCCTCGACACTGACCTCAGCCAGGGTCTTGATTTGCGCCTGCTGGCCGGTCCAGCCGGTGCGACCGCTGGGCGCCGCTGCGCCGCCGCTTTCCACCATGGTTTCAGTGAGCGTGTTCCAGGCGCCGCACTCGCCACATTGTCCGGCCCACTTGGGAAAGGTTGAGCCGCACTCGGTGCAGCCGTACATGCGCTTGGCCTTGGCCATCGGAACTCCCGGCAAAAACCGCGATGATAGCTCAGGTCAGCTGTCTTGGTACCTGGCGATTGATGCCATTAATCTGCAGTAACGAGTCACATCTGACACTTCAAACATCGCCCAACAGAACTTAAACAAAAACTCACGAACTACCCATACAATATCCACCAGCACCTTGATAATTATTTGTACACCAATAGACCAACTACCCAACCATCGCAAACGTCCATTGAAAAAAACCTATACGGAAATTAACCAACAACTCGCCATGCGTATAACAAAAGCCCTTTTCTAAAAAGTCATACAAATAAAAAACACCAATTCGCATGGCAACAGCGTTGAATGATAGATCGACAACACTGACCAAGAAAAATCCAGGACAACCTGCTGGAATGATTACTGGCCGACGGTGTAAACGCTCAAATCACAGCGTGCAATCCGTAGTGTTTTCTCGCCTGCCAATTGCTCCCTTGCCAAGGGTCAAGACGCCGCTGCGAGGCAAAGTTGTCGCCGAGAAGTGAGTCATTTTGTAAACTTTTCACCGCAGGATCAGTCGATTGCAAGCGAACCCCACACGCAGTCGTATCGGGCAGGATGCGATTTGCTGATTTACACTGCGTTCACCAACCTCATCTGTAACAAGGAAATGACCTATGGGCGTGATAAGCGAGTTCAAGGCCTTCGCCGTCAAAGGCAATGTGATCGACATGGCCGTCGGTATCATCATCGGCGCGGCTTTCGGCAAGATCGTGACGTCGTTTGTCGGCGATGTGATCATGCCCCCAATCGGCTTGCTGATCGGCGGGGTGGACTTCAGTGACCTGGCCATTACGCTCAAGGCCGCCCAGGGCGATGTCCCGGCGGTGGTCCTGGCGTACGGTAAATTCATTCAGACCCTGATTGATTTCGTCATCGTAGCGTTCGCGATTTTCATGGGCGTCAAGGCCATCAACCGCCTCAAGCGCGAAGAAGCCGCCGCACCGACCCTGCCGCCGGTTCCGACCAAGGAAGAGGTGTTGCTCGGTGAGATTCGCGACTTGCTCAAGGCCCAGAACACTCGACCCTGAATCAAACGGCGCCTCCATGGCGCCGTTTTTGTCTTACCAGAAGTTCTCCACAGCCACCTGACCGGGCCGCCGGCTGAGGCTCAAGTGCATGTCGCGCTGCTTGAGCAATTTGCGCGTGTCATCGATCATCTGCGGGTTTCCGCACAACATCACTCGCGAATGCTCAGGGGTCAGCGCCACGCCAGCCGCCCGCTCCAGCTCGCCATTTTCAATCAGGGTGGTGATCCGTCCGTTCAGCGCGCCGGGGTGCCGCTCGCGAGTCACGGTGTTGATGAGTTGCAACTTGTGGCCAAACGCCTGCAAATAGTCGCGCTGCGCCAATCCGGCGATCAGCGCCTGATAAGCCAGCTCCCTGGACTCGCGGACGCTATACACCAGGATGATCCGCTCGAATTTTTCCCAGACCTCGAAGTCCTGCAAAATCGATAGAAAAGGTGCCAGGCCTGTACCGGTGGATAACAGCCACAAATCACGGCCGTCGACGAAGCGGTCGAGTGTCAGGTAGCCATACGCCTGCCGATCGACCAGCAGCGTGTCGCCAACACCCAGCCGGCTTAGCTCGCTGGTGAATTCGCCGCCAGGCACGACGATGGAAAAGAACTCGAGAAACTCGTCGTAGGGTGAAGACACCATGGAATAGGCACGCCACACCGTACTGCCGTCCGCCTTGACTACACCCAGCCGGGCAAATTGCCCTGCGCGAAAGCGAAAGCCTGCATCCCTCGTGGTGCGCAGGGTGAACAGGTTCGGCGTCAACGGTTGGACGTCGAGCAAGGTCTGGCGGGTAAATTTCTCTTCACTGGCGGTCATGGGGTGCTCCCTTCAACACATGACCGCAGTGTCTCGCAAAGCGAACCCCATAAACACCGGTGATTTGTAGTGTCTTTAGCGATCATAATCGAATGCATGACACTCCCAACCTTCTCACACCCTTTTAACTAATCAGTTACCCCGATAACAATACCGACAATCATATTAAAATCGACATTTAATACCTGCTTTTAACTCAACCACATTAGAACCATAAACCCGTTTTATAAATTCAAATAAAACAAAAAATTCTCACCCCCGTGTATGAAACATCCTACAATCCGTGCGTACTGGACATTGGATCCATACACGTCGGAGCCAATATAAATTGGAGCTCAAAGATGGAAAGGTGGAAGGAATTACAACTCAGCCAGTTAGCCAGCGCCAAGGAGATTGATACCGCCTATCAGGTAGCGCTGCGTTTCGCGAAAAATATCGGATATAAATTTTTCGAATTTTCAGTCGCTTACAAAATCAGACCGGAGCAATTGAATACACTTAGACTCAACAATTACCCTGCAAGCTGGAACAACGAATATGAACAAAAAAAGTTCAGGGACATCGATCCGATAGTGGCACATTGCAATCAAACAATGCTGCCGGTGCTCTGGAGTGAAGAGCTCTTTTGCAAAGTCCCTTCGATGTGGGACGCGCTGGAAACACAGGGATTCCAGCATGGCTGGTCGCAATCGGTGCATGACGACGAAAGCGGTCTGTGCAGCATCCTGAGCCTGGCCAGGAGCCATTGTCCGATCAGCTCGTTCGAGCTGTACGAGAATCTCGGTTTCTCCGTCTTCATGGGACAGCACCTGCATGCACTGGCCGTACGATCACTGCCAAAGCACCCGGCAAAATTGGCTTCGCCGCATCTGTCGCTGCGGGAAGTCGACGTGCTGAAACTCGCAGCCGATGGCAAGACGGCCTACGAGAGCGCCAGGATTCTCAATCTCAGTGCCCGCACCGTCAATTTCCATGTGCAGAGTGCGATCGAGAAACTGGGCGTCAACAACAAGATTTCGGCCGTCATTGCCGCGGTAAAAGGCGGTTATCTGGGGAGCGACGCGCTGCGCTGATCACAAAACCTGCGAGTAATCCAAAAGAAAAAATCGTACCATTTGCATCCCTCTCGAGTGATGACGTGTAAAACATCATGCCGCATTTCACTCGGACGGTCCCGCCCGCAACAACGCCCCAGGGCCGCGGAACATCCTCGTCCATCTATCAGAGCCTCCTGCCCGATGCCCTTGCTCGAAACCCCGTTCGCCCAGCTCGACCTGATCCGCCAGCCCGAACAGCAGAACGAACCGCTGCAAGCCTTTGACGCTGCAGATGAGTACCTGCTCAATCACCTGGCTGAACAGCGGCCCACGGTGGACACGCGGGTGCTGGTGCTCAACGACAGTTTTGGCGCATTGGCCGTCAGCCTGGCAGGCAAGGTCAATGTGACCAGCAGTGGCGATTCATTCCTGGCCTTGCAGGGGTTGGAAAAGAATCTGGCCCGCAATGGCCAGGCGTTTGACGCCGTGCCCTACGTACCGGCCAGCGAATCCTTCGCGGGGCCGTTCGACCGGGTGCTGATCCGGGTGCCAAAGACATTGGCATTGCTGGAAGAACAGCTGATCCGTCTGCAGGGCCAATTGGCTCCCGGTGCCCAGGTGATTGCCGGGGCAATGGTCAAGCATCTGCCGCGCGCTGCAGGCGATCTGCTTGAGCGTTATGTCGGCCCGGTGCAGGCCTCATTGGCGGTAAAAAAAGCCCGGTTGCTGATCGCCACGGCTCAAGCCAAGGCTGGCGTCGCGTCCCCCTACCCGACCCGCTATCGACTCGATGAACCGGCGATCGAGCTGCTCAATCACGCCAACGTGTTCTGCCGGGAAGGTCTGGACATCGGCACGCGAGCCTTCTTGCCGCACCTGCCCAAGAACCTCGGCAGCGCCAGGGTCGCCGATCTCGGTTGCGGTAACGGCGTGCTGGCGATTGCCAGTGCCCTGCAAAACCCCGAAGCCCGCTACACGCTGGTAGATGAGTCTTTCATGGCGGTGCAATCGGCCGCCGAAAACTGGCGCGCCACGCTGGGCGAGCGGGAGGTGATCGTACGGGCGGGCGATGGCCTGGCCGGGCAGGAACCGCAATCGCTGGATGTCGTGCTGTGCAATCCACCGTTTCACCAACAACAGGTGGTCGGCGACTTCCTCGCCTGGCGGATGTTCCAGCAAGCCCGGGAGGCGCTGGTGGTGGGCGGTGCGCTGTACATCGTCGGCAACCGTCATCTGGGCTATCACAGCAAGTTGGCGCGTTTGTTCCGCGGGGTCGAGCAAGTGGCGGCCACGCCTAAATTCGTGATTCTCAAAGCGCGTAAGTAACACGCAAGAAAAAACCCTCCAGATGGAGGGTTTTTTTTATGCCAAAGGCTGGATTTCGATTCTGTCAGTGAGTGGTAAGGCCTGCGGCATTCATGAACATCCGCATCAGGCTGGCCACGATGAACAGCGCACCGACGCTGCCAGCCCAGATCAAGGCCAACCAGCCGATCCGTTGCCACAACGGTTTTTTCTCGGCTTCTTCAATGTCGTGCAGGGAGTGTTTGCCGGGCATGACACATNCTCCAATCAAGGTTGGATGGCGCCGGTAATGACGCCATCGTCGCAACGCCGCCCTTAGTCGGCTGGCGCCCACAGGANTCCTAGTGATAACCATCCTCGTGGGTGACCTTNCCGCGGAACACGTAATAGCTCCAGAAGGTATAACCCAGGATGAACGGGATGATGAACAGCGTCCCTACCAGCATGAATCCTTGGCTTTGCGGGGGCGCGGCGGCGTCCCAGATCGAGATCGACGGCGGCACGATGTTCGGCCACAGGCTGATCCCCAGGCCGCTGTAACCGAGGAAGATCAGCACCAATGTCAGCAGGAATGGCGTGTAGTGCGCATTGCGGGCCACGGCACGCATCAAGCCATACAACGTCACCAACACCAGGATCGGCACCGGCAGGAACCAGAACAGGTTCGGCAAGGTGAACCAGCGGGCTGCGATCTCGGCGTGGGCCAGAGGTGTCCAGATGCTGACGATACCGATCACCGCCAACAACACGAACGCCAAGGGTCGCGCCAGGTCGTGCATCTGCTCCTGCAACTTGCCTTCGGTCTTCATGATCAGCCAGGTGCAACCGAGTAATGCGTACGCCACGACCAGCGCCGCGCCGCAGAACATTGTGAAGGGTGTCAGCCAATCCAGCGAGCCGCCGGCAAACTGCCGATCGACCACCGGCAAGCCATCGATGAACGCCCCCAGCGCCACGCCCTGGAAAAACGTTGCCGCAATCGAACCGCCGATGAAGGCCTTGTCCCACAAGTGACGCTTGTCATCCTTGGCCTTGAAGCGGAACTCGAACGCCACGCCGCGGAAAATCAGCCCGACGAGCATGAAAATCAGCGGCAGATACAAGGCTGAGAGCACCACCGAATAGGCCAGCGGGAAAGCCCCGAACAACGCCGCGCCGCCCAGCACCAGCCACGTCTCGTTGCCGTCCCAGACCGGAGCCACGGTGTTCATCATCACATCGCGGTCGGTCTTGCCGGGAATGAACGGAAAGAGAATGCCGATACCGAGGTCGAAGCCATCCATGACCACGTACATCATGATGCCGAAGATGATGATCACGGCCCAGATCAGCGGAAGATCAATACCCATGATTCAAATCTCCTTGGTCACGATGTGGTCGGCATCCGCGGGTTCATCATCGGCGGCGGACAAAGGACGCGCCGGGGTGCGTTTCTGGCCGGGGCCGCCTTCGTTGGTTTCCTTGCCTTCGTCGATCTTCGGCCCTTTGCGCACCAGGCGCATCATGTAGCCGAGGCCGGCACCGAAGAGTGCGAAGTACACCACCACGAACAGGATCAAGGTGATGCTCATCTGCATGAAGCTATGGTTGGAGGATGCATCCGCCGTGCGCATCAGGCCGTAGACCACCCAGGGCTGACGACCGATTTCAGTGGTGAACCAACCGGCGAGGATCGCGATCAGCCCGGACGGCCCCATCCACAATGCCAGGTAGAGGAAAGGCCGTGAGGTGTACAGCCCGTCGCGCTTGCGCAGCCACAGGCTCCACAGGCCGGTGAAGATCATCAGGAATCCGAGGCCGACCATGATCCGGAACGACCAGAACACAATGGTCGAGTTGGGCCGGTCCTCGGGCGGGAACTCCTTGAGCGCCGGCACTTGCTTGTCCAGCGAGTGGGTCAGGATCAGGCTGCCCAGGTACGGGATCTCGACGGCGAACCTGGTTTTCTCTTCTTTCATGTCCGGCCAGCCGAACAGGATCAGTGGCGTCGCCTCGTCGCCTTTGTTTTCCCAGTGGCCTTCGATCGCGGCGATCTTGGCCGGCTGGTGTTCCAGTGTATTGAGGCCATGGAAGTCGCCGATGACGGCTTGGATCGGCGCGACGATCAAGGCCATCCACATTGCCATCGACAGCATCTTGCGAATGGCCGGGTTATCCTTGCCGCGCAGCAGATGCCAGGCTGCCGAGGAGCCAACGAAGAACGCCGTGGCGACAAACGCCGCCGTCGCCATGTGCATCAGGCGGTACGGGAACGACGGGTTGAAGATCACCGCCAGCCAGTCGGTGGGAATGACCTGGCCGTTGATGATTTCAAAGCCCTGGGGCGTTTGCATCCAGCTGTTGGAGGCGAGGATCCAGAAGGTCGAGATCAGCGTGCCAATGGCCACCATGACCGTGGAAAAGAAGTGCAGGCCGCGCCCAACCTTGTTCCAGCCGAACAGCATGACGCCGAGGAAGCCGGCTTCGAGGAAGAATGCCGTGAGCACTTCATAGGTCAGCAACGGACCGGTGACCGAGCCGGCGAAGTCCGAGAAGCGGCTCCAGTTGGTGCCGAACTGATAGGCCATGACCAGGCCTGAGACCACCCCCATGCCGAAGTTGACGGCAAAGATCTTCGACCAGAAATGGTAAAGGTCTCGGTAGGTGTCGTTATGGGTTTTCAGCCACAAGCCTTCGAGCACCGCCAGGTAACTCGCCAGGCCGATGGTGATGGCTGGAAACAGGATGTGGAACGAGATGGTAAACGCGAACTGAATTCGGGCGAGATCAAGTGCCTCTAAACCGAACATAAGTCTTCCTCTGTCAGGTAGTACGGCTGCGGGCTCGAAGCCTGCACCCACGGCCCCCACGGATATGGAGTGTGGCGAATCTCTGTTTGTTCTTTTTTTGTACGCATCACAACGCAGGGAGTCTGGCCTCACGGCCGCCGGATCAATTCCTTTTGCCGGTCTTGATCTGGATCAATCAACGATGAAAGAGTAGTCCCATTTGCGCGGATGAACCGCGTGGCCTTTTGCCGCGTGACAAGTTGCCTCACGGTTTCAGTCACAGGTTGAAACGGAATCACCGGAAGGAAGTGGGCCATCAGCCAGTGAAATCGATGCTTGGCTAACGAAATTTTCCCGCCTCGCAACTTCCTGTTACAGCTTGGTGATAATCTCGCCCTTTCCCTCCCCAGACTTGCCTTCAAATGCCCAGCCATGAGCCCTTGCTGTTACGTCACCATCGCCCTTTCATCGCTTTCTGGCTGGCCCGGGTCTTCACCGCCAGCGGTTTTCAGATGCTCACCGTGGCCATCGGCTGGAATCTCTACCAACTGACCGGCAACGTGCTCGACCTGGGCCTGGTCGGGCTCGTGGAGTTCGCGCCGCGCGTGCTGTTCATGCTGCACACCGGGCATGTCGCCGATCGCTACGACCGGCGCAAGGTCGCGGCCATCTGCCAGTCGCTGCAAGCGCTGATCGCCCTGTCGCTGGCCATCGGCAGCGCGACAGACCATGTCACCCGGGAAATGATCTTCATCCTTGCGTTCCTGCTCGGCGCCGCGCGCTCGTTCGAAATGCCCACCACTCAAGCCTTGCTGCCGAGCATCGTGCCCAGCGCACTGTTTCCCCGGGCCGTGGCCGCCGCACAATCGGCCCAGCAATCGGCGACCATCGTCGCCCCGGCCCTGGGTGGCTTGCTCTACGCCTTCGGCAGTGTCTGGGTGTATGGCCCGACGGTGATCCTGTACCTCATCGCCTGCGCATTGATGCTGAACCTGCCCGCCCGGCAAACGCCTCTGAACAAGGGCAAGGCCACGCTGGATTCACTCTTGGCGGGCATCCGTTTCATCCGCAGTCGCCCGGACATCCTCGGCGCCATTTCCCTCGACCTGTTCGCCGTCCTGCTGGGGGGTGCGACGGCGCTGCTGCCGGTGTTCGCCAAGGACATTCTGTTGACNGGCCCGTGGGGCCTGGGCCTGCTGCGTTCAGCACCNGCGGTGGGTGCGCTGCTGATGTCGCTNTTCCTGGCGCGGTTNGCCGTGGAGCGCAATGTCGGGCGGGTCATGTTCACCGCNGTGGGTGTGTTCGGCGTGGCGACGATCGCCTTCGGCCTGTCGACCTCGTTCTGGTTTTCGTTGGCCGTGCTGGTGGTCCTGGGGGCGGCCGACATGATCAGCATGGTGATCCGCGCATCCTTCGTGCAACTGGAAACCCCGGACGAAATGCGCGGGCGGGTCAGCGCCGTGAACGGTCTGTTCATTGGCGCGTCGAATCAACTGGGCGAATTCGAATCCGGCCTGACCGCCCACTGGTTCGGCACCGTGCCGGCAGTGGTCATGGGCGGTATCGGCACGCTGGTGGTTACCGGGACCTGGATCAAACTGTTCCCGACCCTGGCCAACCGCGACCGAATGCATGTGCCGGTGGAAGAGGTGAAGGCTTGAGGCCGCTGCCGATCACAAATTTGCCGACCAGGTGCAATACATAGTTAACGCATAGAGTGTAATGTATCGCCTTACACTTCCCCCATGATCAGATCCTTTCAGCACAAAGGCCTTCGTGGCTTCTATGAAACAGGCTCGACTCGGGGAATTCGCGCAGATCATGCGAAACGTCTGGGCCGTATGCTGCAATTCATGGATCGCGCAGCGGTACCCGGCGACCTCGACCTTCCAGGGTGGCGGTTACATCCACTCAAGGGAGAGTTGGCCGAGTACTGGTCACTGACCGTTTCCGGAAACTGGCGGATCATTTTTCGATTTACCGGATCGGATATCGAACTGGTCGACTATCTCGATTATCACTGACAGGAGGCAGGACATGCCCATGCACAACCCGCCGCACCCTGGTGAAACACTGTTGATGGATGTATTGCCTGAACTGGGTATCAGCGTCGCGGAACTCGCCCGGCACCTTGGGTTTGCGCGCCCGCATCTGTCGCGGGTGCTGCATGGACATGCACCAGTCAGTCCGGATTTGGCCGTGCGTTTGGAACGCGCAGGGATCGGCAAGGCCCGCATGTGGTTAGGGGTACAGACCGATTATGATCTGTGGCAAGCGGAGCACCGTGAGCAACCGCCCATCAAACCCATCGCCGCTCACGCCTGACGCCGTCTATACCAACAACTCCCCCGCCACCATCGCCCGCGTGGCTTTACCGCACAGCTGTTCCACCAGCGTCAGCGCAAATGCCAAGGCGCCACCCGAGCCTTGGGCGGTGATGCAATTGCCGTCGACCACCACCGGTTGATCGACGAAGTTGCAACCCGACAGTTGATGGCTGGCCGACGGCAGGCAAGTCATGCGTCGCTGGCGCAGCACGCCGAAGGTTTGCAGTGCTACCGCGGGCGCTTCGGCGATGCCGGCGAACAGGCGGCCCGCCGCGGCCTGGTCCTTGACCAGTTGTTGCAGGGGTTGATGAGCGGTCAGGTGCTGCGCCCCTGTGGCGCCGCCAGGCAGGACGATCAGATCGAACGGCTGGGCCAGTAGATCCACCAGCATCGCATCGCACGTCAAGCGCGTGCCTCGGGCACAGGTGAGCATGCGCCGCCCCTCGATGCTGGCGACCACCACCTCGACCTTGGCACGGCGCAATACATCGATCAAAGTCACAGTCTGCAGGTCATCGGCGCCCTCAGCGAGGGTAATCAAAGCTCGAAAGGTCATGGGAACAATCCACGGAATGGTTCCTAAAGCGTAGTCAGCTTTCCTGAGGCTTGTTCGAGCCCCTGTCGTTACTTGATGTAAAGCTGGGTCGACATCGTGTTGCCCGGTGCGTTGATCGAAGTGTTGCTGAAGGTGAACGTACCCTCCTGCTTACCCGCCAGATTGAAAATGTACAGGTTGCCGACGACCTTGGTCCTTTGCGCGCAATCGGTCAGGTTGCCGTTCTCATA
>Ga0065714_10065160_pt1 | contig 12401 bp, 12 predicted proteins | sample MisRhiReplicate2_FD_59101 | JGI IMG/M metagenome (GOLD analysis project Ga0065714, IMG submission 59101) | Miscanthus rhizosphere microbial communities from Kellogg Biological Station, MSU, sample Rhizosphere Soil Replicate 2: eDNA_1 v2... | ecosystem: Host-associated > Plants > Roots >... | reverse complement strand
TCGAAAGATACTTTCCCTCCTTTGTCTCCTTTCAAACGGTTCACAAACAACTTCTGGTCTTGCTCAACTTTATATTGAAGCCCTGCTATTTCTACAATTGCAAACATTGTCTATAAATTTTTAGTTAATTCGAGGTGCAAATGTACTGATTATATTTTAATTAAGAAATACTATTTCTAAATTTTACAACATTTTCTCAGAAACAAAGTTCAACCCGTTATTATAGAAAATATTATTGTTAATAAATTGTACTTTTGAAAAAAATACTCATGAGATATTTATTACTTTTTATCAGCTTTATTTCAATGGCTTCATGCACCGTATATGGAGTAACCAATGATTATAAAAAACTCTCTGATGCAGAAAAAACTCAGATCGTACCTCTGAAAGATTTTTCCAGTACTGATAATACCCAGATTTATAAAATTAACGGACAGCAGCTGAAAACGGAACTTGCAAAGCATCCAAAATCTTTAGTTTACATTTTCACGAATGGCTGCACTTCACAATATTGTCTTCCGATGTCAAATTATGAAAGATTTGCAAAAGAAAATAACTACAAGCTTTTCCTTGTAATGGAAGGTTATTCGCATCTTCATAAGACCACTGAGCAGCGTTCAGAGGTTTTCAGAGAACCGCTATATTCAATTGATAACGATTCTTACAACTCCTGGTATTCTGTAAGATATCACAGACTTTTTGCAAATGAATTGCGGGGAATTGAGAAAAAAGCAAAACCAAAATGGGAAGGAAATTTATATTTCTTCAACTATGACAAATTAGAAAAAGTTACAAGCGAATTACCTCAATAGTATGAACAGAGATCTCTACATCGATTTTGCGAAAGGTTTAGCCACGCTTTCCATTATATTTATTCATACTGCATTTTGGTCGGGGCAGTTTTATATTATTCCTGAAATCCGTGTGTTTTCATTGGTTTTTGATGTTGCGCTTTTTTATGCTTTAAGTGGAATCACTTCCGGATCAAACATCGAAAAGACCCTGTACAGATTACTTAAATTACAGATCACTTACATGATTTTTGTGACGCTTCTGTTTTTTTTAGATTATTTCTTTAAAATTTTCGGGCTTACGTTTTTCTCACTCGAATGGTTGCAAAGCTTCTATTCTACTTTCGGGTCAAAATATGCTGCGACAAGTATTTCAACAGCACCACAATGGCAAAATTTGGGTAATTGGTATCTTCACGAATATTCAAATGCCGACACTTTTCCTGTTGTGATGGGGAGTTTCTGGTATCTGAAAGTTTATTTTATCTTAACTGTTTTCGGCGTTTTAATTTTAAGATTTTTCCCGAAACACGTCAATTGGTTTATAGGAATTTGCATTGCTTTAACTTTAATATTTAATATTTTCCCTGAAATTTATCCAAGCGGACAGGTCGGATATGTCGCTTTTTACATGACGGTTTTCCTTATCGGAAACAGAATGCGTGGCAAAACAATCCCGACAAAGATAATTCCTGTTCTGTACGGACTGGTTGCGGCTGCATTATTTTGGATGTTTTGGTATTATGGGAATGAAATTTTCTTTAAAATCAATAAACAAAAATTCCCACCACAAACGCCTTACATTATCTGGACATTATTTTCTCTGACAACATTATTCGTTTTTTACAAACGATTAAAAATCACAAAAGAAAGTTTCGTCACCCACATCGGGAAAAATGCCATTTTCTTTTATTTCGGGCAGGGAATCAGCTCTTCACTGGTTTACTTTCTCGTTGTTCCGATGAAAGAATTGATGCCTTGGTGGGTTTTGATGGTAATTATCTACGTTATTAATGTCATTTTAGCATTTATCATTGCTTCCGGATTAAAGAAATTTGATGCTTTTGGCTGGAGAGTTTTAGAATTTCTGCGTAAAAAAACCGCTCAGTAATTACTGAGCGGCAATATTTTAAATTTCAAAGCCTAATCTCTTGTACCTCTTCCTCCGCCTCGTACGAGTAGTGCAATTACAATGATAAGAACAACTCCTCCAATAATTAGATAAGTAGGATCCATGTACCACTCTTCAGTTGTTGTGGTTTTGGTAGAAGTCGTCACAGGTACAGTATCCTGAGCCGATACCATGATACCGAAAAATAAAGTAAGAATTGTAAATGCAAATTTTTGCAAATTTTTTGTAAGTAATGTAATATTCATGATTTAAGATTTTAATGTTGTTTTACTTTAATCCAACTCTGTGCCATAGATGATTACACTTGTAGAAATTTTTGCAAATAAAAATTAGAATTATTGAATGTTAATTTTATTAATTAAATTTACCGAAATTTTTAAATCATGTTTAAGTTGAAACTTCCTACCGATCCGAGGTGGGCAAATATTGCGGAGGACAACATTCAGGAAATTTTAACCGATCATGCATGGTGCGAACAGAAAGCTGCAACCAATGCGATCGGGCTTATTACAATGCTTCCGGAACGCCCGGACATCGTAACAGAACTTTTGGCGATTGCTCAGGAAGAGCTTGAACATTTTGGTCAGGTTCTAGAAATTATCAAAAAACGAGGCTACACTTTTGGTCGCACAAGAAAAGATGATTACGTCAACGAATTGGTGAATTTTATTCAAAAAGGCGGGCACAGAGATACTTTAATTGTTGACAAAATGCTTTTTGCGGCAATGATTGAAGCCAGAAGTTGTGAGCGATTTAAAGTTTTAACAGAAAATATAAAAGACGAAGAACTAAAAACATTCTATAAAGAACTGATGATTTCCGAAGCCAATCATTATACAACATTCATCGGCTTTGCAAGACAACTTGGTGATCCCGAGAAAGTAAACAAACGTTGGGAAGAATGGCTTGAATATGAGGCTAAAATCATCAAATCTTACGGAAATAAAGAAACCATACACGGATAAAAATAACATTGAAAAAACTTACATTTGAAAATCTGACCAATTTTTTCCTGAAAAACTTTTTTCAGGGGCTCTTGATTATTGGTCCTATCGGATTGACAATATTTGTAATTTGGTATGTTATTTCTTCTATCGACAACATCATTCCTTCTTTAGCAAAAGAAATTCCGGGATTGGTTTTTATCTCCACGATTTTTATAACCGCAATATTGGGTTATCTCGGCAACAAATTCGTAGTCGGAAGATTTTTTGTAGATGCAATTGACCGTATTTTAGAAAGAACTCCCGGAATAAAACACATTTACTCTCCCACAAAAGACGTAATGTCTTCATTCGTAGGTGATAAGAAAAAATTCAACGATCCCGTTTGGGTAAAAACCAACGAAAATCCGGAAATCTGGAGAATAGGGTTTCTGACTCAAAAAGAAATGGCGGATGTAGACAAGCACAATTTTGTGGCAGTCTATCTTCCCCATTCTTACGCAATTTCGGGATGGGTAATCATCACCGAAGAAAAAAATATCAAACCTGTAATAGGAATGACTGCAGCTACTGCAATGAAATTTGCTGTAAGTGGTGGTGTAGCAGGTTTTCATTCTGACGAAAATATATTCAAAGCTCCGGAATAAAGATTTCATAATAACCCTATGTTGATGTCTCATCAATATTCTCTTTAATATTATGTTAAATCAAAATTCTCGATACGATGGATATTACTTTAATGACTATTCTGTCTTTTCTTCTTAATTTTTTAAATTCTAATCATTTTAATCATATGAACAACAATCCCCTTCTCAATTGTGACTACGAAAAAGGTGTGTGTGAAATTCTGGAAACACCCGCAAACGAAACTTCTGCTGCTGAATTTGAAGCAGTGAAATCTGATAAGATCAGAATTATTTATTACACAGATCCTATCTGCTCATCATGTTGGGGAATTGAGGCTCAGCTCAGAAAATTTAAATTAGAATATGGCTCAGCTGTAGATATTGAATATCGCATGGGCGGTCTTTTACCTTCCTGGGATATTTATAACTCAGGCGGAATCAGCAAACCGAGTGATGTTGCAGGACACTGGGAAGAAGTAAGTCCACACTACAAAATGCCAATCGATGGCAGCGTTTGGCTTGAAGATCCTTTAAACTCATCATATCCGCCATCAATCGCTTTCAAAGCAGCACAAATGCAGGATGAAAAGAAAGCCATAGTATTTTTAAGAATTCTGCGCGAAATGGTTTTTTTGGATAAATTAAATATCACAAAAGATGAACATTTAGAAAAAGCAGCCGCCTTAGCAAAATTGGATGTTGCACAATGGAAAGAAGATTATGCATCTAAAGCTCAGATCGAGTTCAAAAAAGATCTTGATCTTGGAAAACAATTGGGTGTAAGAGGATTTCCTACGTTGATTTTTGTGAAAGATGACGAGATGTTAGATATTCTATATGGTTTTAAACCTTACGAAGAATTTGAGAAAAGAGTAAAAAAGATCGATCGCGAAGCCAAGAAGAACAAATATTCTGCAGAATGGCAAAACTTGTTTGCAGTTTATCCAACGCTGACCACACAGGAATTTGCTGTACTTTCTAATATTTCTTTTGAAAAATCACAGGAGTTTTTATTAAATCTTAGCACTGAAAATAAATTGGAGCGCAAAGAAATTAAAAATGGTGATCTTTGGATTTTAAATTCTAATTCTAATTAAAATGGGCAAAGTTGCAATTGTAGGAGCCGGAGTTTCAGGATTGAGCATGGCCAATTATTTAGAAAAAAATAATATCGATTACCATCTTTACGAGAGACGAACAAAAGATGATCTAAAAGGTCACGGATTTATCCTTCCAAAAGAAGGAATTGAATTTCTTTCGCAGATCATTGATATTGATGAGCTTTACACGAAAGGAAGCTTTCTAAAAAAATATATCCATTACTGTCACAACGGAAATGTGCTTTCCGAAAAAGATCTGGATGATGTATTTGTCATCTCAAGAAGTACTTTGATAGAAGTTTTAAGCCAAAATATTCCGGCAGAAAAAATTTCTTACAGAAACACGCTTAATCTGACAGGTTTCTCTGATGGAAAAGCTGAATTGGAATTTGAAGATAAAACAAAATTAAAAGCCAATGTTGTGATTGCATCTGACGGTTCGCGAAGCAGAATCAGACGAGCAATCTTTCAGGATGAAGTGATGAAAGCGGTAAGGGAAAATGAAGTGGTTAACATCATTGAGAATGAAGAAATTGCCAGTCAGATCGAAGGTAACTTTCATAAATTTCACCATGAAAACGGCGGATTAACTTTCGGAGTTTTAAAACTGTCTCCAACCAAAATTTTATGGTATTGCCAGTTTGACATCACCCGTTATTTCATTAATGAAGATTACACTGCAGACTGCATCAGACAATTTATGCTTGATCATTTCGGAGACTGGAATCCTTTGGTTTCTTCAATTGTCAAAGAATCAAGCTACGAAAATGCGCACATCTGGAGAGTGTATGAGTTGGAAAAACTCAATCCTTTTTATTATAACAACATTGCATTTTTAGGTGACGCCGCACATCCTCTGATTCCTTTTACAAGCCAGGGCGTGACTTCTGCTTTAAAAGATTCTTATATTCTTACGCAGCTTTTATTAGAAAATAAAGACCTGCAGGAAACCTTTGAAAAATACGAGCAGGAAAGAAAACCGGAAATAGAAATTCACATTAAAAATGGCAGAATTTTGCTTGAGCAATTTCTATTACCTATAAACGAACAACCAAAAGACACCTTACCAATCTCTTACAAATAATATGTTTAATAATACTGATATAAATTTTGAGGCTCTCAAAAAAAAGGCTTACAACGGAAGATGGGCGACTTTGGAAGACGGAATTATTCCTCTGACTGCTGCTGATCCGGATTTCAGAATGTCTACCGAGATCGAGCAAGGCATTATTGAATATATTAAAGACGGATACCTGAGCTACGGACCGTTTTCCGGCTTGCCTGAATTTAAAAAAAGCGTTGCAGAGCACTTCAACACAGGAAAAAATGGAAACTTTACTCCTGAAAATGTATTGGCGGTCAATAGTGCAGCGATGGGAATGTTTATGGTTGCTAAATATGTTTTAAATCCAGGCGACGATGCGATTATTTTTGATCCGGTTGATTTTTTGTTTAAAAAAACGGTCGATGCAGTTGGCGGAGTTTTGAAATTATGTCCCGTAGATTCTCAAACAGGAGATATTGATTTTGAGATGTTGGTTTCCTTAATTGGTCCTAAAACCAAATTAATCAGCATTTGTAATCCTCATAATCCGGTTGGAAGGGTTTATTCAAAAGAAATTTTGAAGAAAATCTCTGAGATTGCAGCTGCTCATAATCTTTGGGTAATGAGTGACGAAATTTGGAGCGATATTGTATACGATAAAAGAGAATTCAATACTTACTCATCAGTTTCTGAAGAAGCTAAAAAGAAAAGTTTTACCGTGTTTGGATTTTCAAAATCATTTGGAATTGCAGGTTTAAGAATCGGTGCGGTTTTATGCAATGATCAGGAATTATTGGAAGATTTTACAGAAAAATCTCACTTTAATTCTACTATTGAAGGTGTTTCTACATTATCTCAAATTGCTGCAAGTGTGGCAATTGACAGGGCAAAACCTTGGTTCAATGATTTTCTTACTCATCTTCAACACAACAGAGATTTGGCTCACAGCATCTTGAGCAATTCAGGAATTTTATCTCCGAATCTTCCGGAAGCCACTTTTGTCATTTTCCCTAAAATTGAAAACGGAATGTCGAGTGACCAATTTGCTCAACACGTTTTACAGCAAGGAAAAGTTGCCGTTGTTCCGGGTTCTGAACGCTGGTTTGGAAAAGGAGCGGAAGGTCACATCAGAATATGTTTTTCTACTTCCAGAGAAATTCTCTCTGAAGGTTTAAACAGAATAATTAACAGTTTCTAAACAGAAAAGCCTGAAAAATTTTCAGGCTTTTTTTATTTTTATTTTTTTGAAATCTTGTACAGTTTTCCGCTGTCGGTAATTCCGTAGAGGTTACCGTCAAAACCATTCAAAACATCTCTGAATCTTTCTTTTTGATCTAAAAGTAACCGTTCTTCGCCAACTACTTTATTATTTTTCAAGACAATTCTGTTAATGTGTTGACCGCTCAAACAGGCTATAAATAAATTATTTTTCCATTCTTCAATATTTCCGGTATAGAAAGTTACTCCACTTGGTGAAACTACCGGATCCCAATAATAGACAGGCTGTTCGGTTCCTTCTTTCTGCGTCGTTCCGTTGTTGATTTTTTCTCCGGAATATTCAATTCCGTAAGTCACATCGCCCCAACCATAGTTTTTCCCGGGTTGAATGAGATTGATTTCATCTCCACCTCTCGGTCCCATTTCAATATCCCAAAGCTGACCTTTTTCATCTAAAGCTAAACCTTGTGGACTTCTGATTCCAAAGGCATAAATTTCAGGTTTGTAACCATCTTTTCCAATGAATGGATTTCCCGGAGCAGGTTTCCCGTCTTTGGTAATTTTTAAAATTTTACCTAAATAATTATCCGTCTTTTGAGCATAAACTCTGGTTTGCTTATCGGATCTTTCACCCGTGCTTACAAACAAATTCCCGTCCTTATCAAAAACAAGACGGCTTCCGTAATGTTTGTCGCCATCGTAAGAAGGTGTCGCACGGAAAATCACTTTCACATCTTCAATTTTTTTCATATCAGAAGAAAATTTCCCTTTGGCAACCGAAGTAAGGTTTCCGTCACCAAAAGGCTCAGAAAAACTAAAATAAATCATTTGATTAGCTTTAAAATCAGGATCCAAAGCGACATCAAGCATTCCGCCCTGTCCTTTATCATCCACTTTCGGAAAACCTTCGATTTTAGAAATCTGTTTTCCGTCTGCCGAAACGATATTCATAAATCCCGATTTTTCTGTAATCAAAAATTTTCCGTCAGGCAAATTAATAATTCCCCAAGGTCTTCCTAAATCCTTATTTAAAACTTCAACATTGTAAGGAGTTGATGTTTTTACCGTAGAGATTCGGGTTTGACCTTCAAAAGCCGGTTTGTAGCTTGTATTTGCTTTTTCTTGATTTGCTGAAGGTTCGCTGGGTTTGCCTTTTCCCTGACATGAAACAATCATTGTTGCTGAAACTAATAAAATGGGTAAGAGTAACTTTTTCATAACTAATATTTAAGTGGTTACGAAACAAGTGTAAAAATAATGCCACAAAAAATTGTCAGATTAAATTTTTATTCTACATTTGTAGAACGAAATATAAAAACGTAGAACATGAAAGAAATAAAACTGACAGATTCTGAAGAAGTGATCATGGAAATGCTTTGGGAAAAAGAAAAACTTTTCATGAAAGAAATTCTTGAATCTTACCCCGAACCCAAACCGGCATCTACAACTGTTGCAACTTTACTAAAGAGAATGCAGAACAAAGATTTGGTAGGTTACACATTGTACGGAAATTCGCGAGAATATTTTCCCAAAGTGAAAAAAAGCGAATATTTTAAAGAGGAAATGACTTCAATGATTGACCGTTTTTTCAACAGTTCAGTAACTCAATTTGCATCATTTTTTACATCAAATACGAAATTGAGTCAAAAGCAATTGAAGGAACTTCGTGAAATTATTGACAAAGAAATAAAAGAATAATCATGGAAACGATCATTTTAAAAATAATTCTTTGTTCTGGAATCGTACTTGGTCTTTACTATTTATTCTTGGCAAAAGAGAAGACATTTACATTCAATCGATTTTATTTATTATTGGGGTTAGTTTTCTCATATTCAATTCCTTTTGTGACAATTGAGACACCACAAATTGAAGACAGGAAGCCAACTATTATTTTTGAGCAGGAAATTCCGCAGCAGATTTTACAGACTCCGATTGTAGCTCCAACAGAAGCTTTTGATTACATCCAATTATTATGGATTGGGTACTTCGTAATTTTAGGAATATTGATTCTGAAAATCTTGTATTCAATTATAAAAATTAAAAGGCTAAAAGGCAGAAAAATTATTTATCAGAACAGAGCTGTTATTTTATTTGACAAAGAGATTGCCCCATTCAGCTTTTTAAACATCATTTATCTTTCTGAAAATTATTTCAAAGACAGAAAAATTGACGAAAGGATTTTTCTTCACGAGGAAATTCATGTGAAGCAGAAACATTCATTTGATGTCCTTTTTGTGGAAGTTTTAAAAGCATTTTCATGGTTTAATCCATTTATTTATCTCTATAAAAATGCAATGATAACCAATCACGAATTTTTAGCCGATCAAGAAGTTATTACCAAAAATGAAAACATTAAAAACTATCAAGAATTAATTCTTAACGAGGTTTTGAAGCAGAAAAATTTAAATTTAACACACCAATTCAATTTCAATAACACCAAAAAAAGATTTATTATGATGACCAAAAAAAATTCAAAATTTGCAAAAGCAAAAAAATATCTAGCAATTCCTGCATTTGCAATTCTGACTGTGCTTTTTGCAGAAAAAGTTTACGCGAATGATTCATCGTCAGAAAATTTAGTTGAAAGCAATATACTTTCTGATGATCCATATACTGAGTTTAAAAAGATATTATCTAAATACTCAGAACTAATTGAAAAGAAGGAATATGCTAAATTTGAAAAGAAAATTTCAGATGATGAGAAACAGAAACTTGCTGAACTTTATGGCAAACTTAGTGATCAACAACAGAATGAACAACCTATTATATTTTTAAATCTGTCTGATTACAAGAAGGTAGTTCCCACAGAAAAAGAAATCATTGATTTTTCGAATGCACGAAAATATTTAGTCGTAATTAATGGTAGACAAGTTAGTAATGCGGGACTGGCAAAATATAAAAGCTCAGACTTTTCATATTATTCGATAACCGAAAGCAGTCCAAAGCCATTCTCTGTGACTTTAATGACTAATACTTATTTTAAAAAATATGTTGAAGAAAAAAAACCTGTTATGGCTTTCATAAGTTCTGATATAACTCCTCCAATTAGTAGAAAATCATTGTCACAGGATACAATTACACCTAAAAGAGATGCAGAAGCAAAAATATTAAAACAGAACTCTACTAAAGATAAGGATCTTTCCATTCCGCCTCCGCATCCTACATCAGCAAATTTTGTACAGGCATCATTTCCCGAAGGCATGAATATATTGAGAAGCAAAATAGCCCAAAATTTTGACGGCTCTGTTTTTAAAGGTGACGAAGGAACTGTAAAGTCAGCAGTTTATATTGTAATTGATGAAAATGGTAGTGTTGATAAAGTAGTAGCAACAGGAGATAGCAAAATATTTAACGACGAATCAGAACGTGCAGTAAAATCAGTAGTTGCCAAAACAAAATGGAAACCCGCAACAGACAATGGTAAACCTGTAAAGACAACATTCAGTTTACCATTAACAATGACATTTGAATCCGCCAAAAAAACACAATAAATTATATTCAGGAGTCCGCTTTCGGACTCTTTTTTATTTCATAAATTTGATGTATGAAATTTAATCTTCAATCAGAATATAAACCAACTGGTGATCAACCAACAGCGATCAAAAAACTGACCGAGGGTTTGGAAATCGGTGAAAAATATCAGACTTTACTTGGGGTAACGGGTTCCGGTAAAACATTTACAGTCGCCAATGTTGTTCATAATACTCAGAAACCTACTTTAGTTTTGGCTCACAACAAAACTTTAGCAGCTCAGCTTTTTATGGAGTTTAAAGAATTCTTCCCCGAAAATGCTGTTGAATATTTTGTAAGTTACTACGATTATTACCAACCTGAAGCTTATATCGCAAGTTCGGGAACTTATATTGAAAAAGATCTGAGCATCAATGAAGAAGTAGAAAAACTGCGTCTTTCTGCGATCGCAAGTTTACTTTCTGGACGAAGAGATGTTTTGATTGTTGCCTCAGTATCATGTATTTATGGTGTTGGAAATCCCGCAGAATTTCACAAATCATTAATTTCGCTTCAAATTGGTGAAAAGACAACAAGAACTTCACTTTTACATTCTTTAGTTAATGCATTATATTCCAGAACATTGGCAGACTTCTCAAGAGGTACGTTTCGCGTGAAAGGTGATGTGGTAGATATTTTCCCTGCTTACGCTGATAACGGAGTGAGAATTCAATTTTTTGGAGATGAAATTGAAAAAATCCAGAGTTTTGATCCCGTTTCCGGCAACACTACAGGAAATTTTGATCAGATTCAGATTTACCCGGCAAACCTTTTTGTCACTTCAAAAGAAACTTTGAATGGAGCCATCAGAAACATTCAGGATGACATGGTAAAACAGGTCGATTTTTTCTCTGAAATTGGAAAACCTTTAGAATCAAAAAGACTTCAGGAAAGAACTGAACTCGATCTTGAAATGATCAAAGAATTGGGTTATTGCTCAGGAATTGAAAACTATTCTCGTTATCTTGATGGAAGACTTCCCGGATCAAGACCTTTCTGTCTTTTAGATTATTTTCCGAAAGATTATTTAATGGTTATTGATGAAAGTCACGTTACCGTTCCGCAAGTACATGCAATGTACGGTGGTGACAGAAGTCGTAAAGAAGCTTTGGTGGAATACGGATTCCGTCTTCCTGCTGCGATGGATAACCGTCCGTTGAAGTTTGAAGAGTTTGAAGCCATTCAGAATCAGGTAATTTACGTTTCTGCAACTCCTGCTGATTACGAATTGGAAAAAACGGGTGGAGAATATATCGAACAAATAATTCGTCCGACCGGACTTTTAGATCCAATTATAGAAATTCGTCCTTCTTTAAATCAGATTGATGATTTAATGGAGGAAATCAGAAAACGTGCTGAAATTGATGAAAGGGTTTTGGTGACAACTTTGACCAAGAAAATGGCTGAAGAATTGACTAAATACTTCACAAAATTCGGAATCAGAACAAGGTATATTCACTCGGATGTTGAAACTTTGGAACGTATTCAAATCATGCAGGATCTCCGTCTTGGAATTTTTGATGTTTTAATTGGTGTCAATTTGTTGAGAGAAGGCTTAGATTTACCGGAAGTTTCACTTGTAGCAATTCTTGATGCAGATAAAGAAGGAATGCTAAGAAGCAGAAGATCAATGATTCAAACGGTCGGAAGAGCTGCAAGAAACCTGAACGGAAGAGCTATTTTATATGCTGATAAAATCACAAAATCAATGCAATCAACTATTGATGAAACCGAATATCGTCGACAAAAACAGATGGCATACAACCTGGAACATGGTAAAGTTCCGATGGCATTAAATAAAAAGATCTCTGAAAATCTGGTTGGAAGAAGCAAAGATTTCCCGGACGAAAAATATACTCAAAAACAGATTTTACAAAAAGTTGCCGATGTAAAAGCAACCTACGCAACCAAAGATGTAGAAAAACTGATTGCCCAAAAACAAAAGGAAATGGAAGGAGCAGCGAAAAATTTAGATTTTATAAAAGCGGCTCAGCTGAGAGATGAAATTGCTGCTTTGAAAAGCTAATTCAGATAA
>Ga0065714_10065159_pt1 | contig 12402 bp, 10 predicted proteins | sample MisRhiReplicate2_FD_59101 | JGI IMG/M metagenome (GOLD analysis project Ga0065714, IMG submission 59101) | Miscanthus rhizosphere microbial communities from Kellogg Biological Station, MSU, sample Rhizosphere Soil Replicate 2: eDNA_1 v2... | ecosystem: Host-associated > Plants > Roots >... | reverse complement strand
TTCAATATTTACTAACATAAGATAATTTAAATGATTAGTTGGAGAAAGCATTATAAAAAAGGGCTGATTGCGATAGGTTTATTGCTATCAACAAGTGCTTCAATTTACGGGCAAGACGGCGATCCTAAAAATGGCGAGAAACTTTTTAAGGCAAATTGTACAGCATGTCATGCTTTAGACAAACAAGTTGTAGGACCGGCACTGAAAGGTGTGGTAGAAAGACTTAAGTCTGAGCAGGGACTAGATACAGCTTGGCTTCATAAGTGGATTAAAGACAATAAGGCACTCAGAGCTTCTGGTGACAAGTACGCCAATGAAGTTTTTGAAAAGTACAACAAGACTGAAATGCAGGTCTTTCCTAATCTTGCAGATAAGGATATCGACGATATTTTAGCTTATACAACTAATCCTCCTGCACCGGAACCGGTGGCAAACCCTGCTACACCAGCAACAGACGCTACAGCGGCTGCACCAGCTGATAAAACAACTACGAATATCGTAATCATTTCACTTTTAGCAATTGCAGGTTTATTGGTTTGGATCTTAATGAAACTGAGACAATTGGTAAAACTAGGGCAATCTGATGATTTAGCTGGGCTTAACGAAAGCAGAGTGAAATCTTTCAGTGAAATCTATGAAAAATACCATTACATCGGCAAAGGTCTTTTAGCTGTTTTAGCTATCTTAGCAACTTACGGTGTGTGGAACTGGATCATGTGGATTGGTGTTTACAAAGGATATAAACCTGAACAACCTATCTACTTCTCTCACAAAATTCACGCTGGAGAAAACAAAATCGACTGTCAATTGTGTCACTCAAGTGCTAAATACGGTAAGGTTTCTGAAATCCCTTCTATGAACGTTTGTATGAACTGTCACAGAACAATTTCTGAATACAACGGTAAATACATTGAGCCAGGAAAAGACAAAGCATTCTACGACGGAGAAATCCAGAAAATATATGCTGCAACAGGATGGGATCCTGCAAAACAGCAATACACAGGTAAAACAACTCCTGTAGAGTGGACAAGAATTCACAATATGCCGGATTTCGTTTACTTTAACCACTCTCAGCACGTAGTAGCAGGTGAACAGGCGATTATCAATTCTTTCAACAAAAAGAATCCTGACAACAAGATCGATGTTGTTTGTAAAGCTTGTCACGGTAAAATTGATACAATGAATGTGGTACAAATGGCAAACGACTTCACTATGGGATGGTGTATCGAATGTCACAGAACGACTGAAATTGATATGAACAACGGTTATAATAAAGAATACTTCAAAAATCTACACGAAAAGCTTAAAAAGCAATACCCTCAAGATGGCGGTAAGATTACTGTAGATGCGATTGGAGGTCTTGAGTGTGGTAAATGTCATTATTAATAACTAAAAAATCAGAAGTATAAATGGCTTCAAACAAAATACAATTTAGAAGTATTCACGAACTTAAAGACCCTTCCCTAAACGGAAAGCTGGCTCTTAAAGAGTTCCAAGAAGAAATTCCGGTAGAAGATTTCTTAGGTGATGCTGAGAAAAGCGACGCTAGTACAACGAGAAGAGATTTCTTGAAGTTATTAGGTTTCTCTACTGCAGCGGTTACTTTAGCAGCTTGTGAAGCTCCGGTAATTAAAACAATTCCTTATGTGGTAAAGCCGCATGATATTATTCCGGGAGTTCCTAACTATTACGCTTCAACATATTTCGACGGTTACGATTTTGCAAGTGTTTTAGTAAAAACCAGAGAAGGAAGACCTATCAAAATTGATCCGAACCCGGCAGCCGGAGATTTAGGTAAAACTAACGCAAGAGCTCAGGCAAGTGTGCTTTCTCTTTATGATAACGATAAAGTAAAGCAGCCTAAATTAGACGGTAAAGATGAAACTTTCGATAAAGTAGATGATTTTGTAATCAAAGGTTTGGAAGAAGCTAAAGCTTCAGCTAAAAGAATCGTTTTATTATCACACTCTTTTGCTTCACCTACATTCAAAAAGTTATTTGCTGAATTTAAAGCTAAATATCCTACCGCTGAACTGGTAACTTATGATGCAATTCCTTACGCTGCTTCTTTGGATGCCGCACAGGAAGTATTCGGACAGAGAGCTTTACCTGTTTATGACCTTAAAGGTTCTGAATTGGTGGTTGCTTTCCAGGCAGATTTCTTAGGAGAATACAACGCAGCAAGTTTAGAAACTTCTTACGCTGCTGCAAGAAAGCCGGGAGCAAACATGTTGAGACACATCCAAGTGGAATCAAACATGTCATTGACTGGTGCTAATGCAGATTCAAGATACAGATTAAAGCCAAGTGCTGTAAACAAAACTTTGGTTGAAGTTTATAACGCAATCGTTGGAGGTGGCTCTTCAGATAAATTAGCTAACGAGCTTGCTAAAGAATTAGCAGCAAAAGGCAGCAAAGCTGTTGTTTTCGCTGACGGTTCTAAAGGTGCTCAGGTTTTAGCTCACTTAATCAACCAAAAATTAGGATCAGTAGCTTTCACAGGTAAAGCAAACTTCCTTAAAGAATTTGACAAAGCAAGATTCCAGGAATTCTTAGGATGGATAAATGGTGGACAAGTTGGGGTATTGATTACCAACAATGTTGACCCGATTTATTCTCATCATAAAGGTCAGGATTTCAAAAAATCTTTAGTTAAAATTCCTTACGTTATTGCTGTTGCAGATAAGAAAAACGAAATGTATAAGGCAGCGAAAGCTGTAATTCCGGTAGCTAACTGGCTAGAATCTTGGGGTGATATTGAGCCTCAGTCTGGAGTTTATTCATTAATGCAGCCAACTATTCAGAAAATTTACAAATCAAGACAGATCGAAGAATCTCTATTGGTTTGGAAAAATGGAAAGAACAATGCAGCTAATAATTATTACGATTATTTAAAAGCTAGTTCAGCTTCTGTATTGGGAGCAACTTCTTTCAACAAAGCTTTATACAACGGTATCGTTGCTTCTAATAACGCAACAACATTGTCTTACGCTGGCGGAAACGCTGCACAGGCTGTTGCTGAATTAGGAAACTTTAAAGCTTCAGATTTAGAATTAGTTTTATATACGAAGACTTCAATAGGAGACGGAACTCAGGCGAACAACCCTTGGTTGCAGGAATTACCAGATCCATTGACAAGAATGTCTTGGGATAACTACCTTACAATTTCTCCGAAAGATGCTCAAAGATTAGAAATAGAAAATGATCTGAATGCAAGAATGCAGTTAGACGGTTCTATCGTAAACCTTACTGTAAACGGAGTAACTATAGAAAACGTTCCTGTATTTATTCAGCCGGGACAAGCAGACGGATCAGTAGGTCTTGCACTTGGTTACGGTAAAAAAGATTCAGGAGCAACTGCAGATACTGGGGTAAATGCTTATCCTTTATTTGATGGTTCTAACCTTGTTATTTCTAATGTTAAAATAGAAAAAACTGGTGAAAGCCATGAATTTGCAGGTATTCAGCTTCAAAATACTCTAATGGGTCGTTATGACATTGCTAAAGAAGTTCCGTTAGCGGAATTCTTAAATGTAGCATTCGATGACGAACACCATGGATGGAACAAACCTTTGGAATATCATACAATCAGCGGTGCACTTCCTGCAGGTAAAATTGACCTTTGGGATGCATTTGATGATACAGACGGTCCTCACTTCAACTTATCAGTTGACTTGAACTCTTGTACTGGTTGTGGAGCATGTATCATTGCTTGTCAGGCAGAAAACAACGTTCCTGTTGTAGGTAAAGAAGAGATCAGAATGTCAAGAGATATGTATTGGTTGAGAATCGACCGTTACTATTCTGCAAAAGAAAAAATCGAGACTAAAGAAGGTGTTGAAAGAGGTTTAAATGTTCCTCAATTGTACGACATCTTGATCGAACCAAATGAAAGTCCTGATGTAATTTTCCAACCGGTAATGTGTCAGCACTGTAACCACGCTCCTTGTGAAACAGTATGTCCGGTAGCGGCTACTTCACACGGTAAGCAAGGTCAAAACCACATGGCTTACAACAGATGTATTGGTACTAGATATTGTGCAAACAACTGTCCGTACAAAGTAAGACGTTTCAACTGGTTTACTTATAATTTGAATGACCGTTTTGATTTTAATCAAAATAACGATTTAGGAAGAATGGTACTTAACCCTGATGTTGTTGTAAGAACAAGAGGGGTAATGGAAAAATGTTCATTGTGTATCCAGGAAACTCAGGCTACTATCTTGAATGCTAAGAGAGAAAACAGAAAAGTAACAGACAACGAATTTAAAAATTCTTGTGCTTGTGCTGCTGCTTGTTCTACCGGAGCAATGACGTTTGGAGACATGAATGACAAAGAATCTGAAGTGAGAGAATTATATTCTAGCAACAGAAGATATCATTTACTTGAAGAGATAGGAACAAAACCAAACGTGTTTTATCACACTAAAGTAAGAAACAGAGCAGAAAATTAAAGTTTAAATAATAAATAGGTAAAAAATGTCAGGACATTACGAAGCTCCGATAAGGGAACCTCTGATTATTGGTCACAAAACTTATCACGATATCACAGAAGATATTGCACGACCTATCGAAGAAAGAGCAGGAAAATTATGGTGGGTATCACTATATGCAGCCTTAGTTCTATTCATCTACGGATTCGGCTGTATCGCCTACACTATCGGGACAGGTATTGGAGCATGGGGGCTTAACAGAACTATTAACTGGGGTTGGGATATTACCAACTTCGTATGGTGGGTAGGTATCGGTCACGCCGGAACACTTATCTCCGCAGTATTATTATTATTTAGACAGCGTTGGAGAATGTCTGTAAACCGTTCTGCGGAAGCGATGACGATCTTCGCAGTTGTACAGGCAGCAATCTTCCCGGTAATTCACATGGGTAGAGTTTGGGTAGGATATTGGGTATTCCCTCTTCCTAACCAGTTTGGTTCTCTTTGGGGGAACTTCAACTCTCCTCTACTTTGGGACGTATTTGCAATCTCTACTTATTTCTCAGTATCTACAGTATTCTGGTTTATGGGATTGATTCCTGACTTTGCAATGATCAGAGACAGAGCAAAAACTCCATGGACAAGAAAAATTTATACATTCCTGGCTTTCGGTTGGGGTGGTAAAGCAAAACATTGGCAGAGATTCGAAGAACTATCTTTGGTATTGGCAGGTTTGGCAACTCCACTTGTATTCTCGGTACACACGACGGTATCTTTTGACTTTGCTACGTCAGTAATTAAAGGATGGCACTCTACGATCTATCCTCCTTACTTCGTTGCAGGAGCAATCTTCTCAGGATTTGCAATGGTACAAACACTATTGTTGATCGCTAGAAAAGTTTGTCACTTAGAAGACTACATCACAATGTATCATATCGAAATTATGAACATCGTAATCATCTTAACAGGTGGTATGGTAACAGTAGCTTATGCAACTGAATATTTCATCGGATGGTACTCTGGTTCTAGATATGAAGACTTTACTTACTTATCTCCAGGTGCTGCGACAGGACCTTACTGGTGGGCATTCTGGGCATTGATATCATGTAACTTAATTATTCCGGCTGCGTTCTGGTTTAAGAGAGTAAGAACAAATATTCTTGCAACATTTATTATCGCATTGATCATCAACATTGGTATGTGGTTCGAGCGTTTTGACATCATCGTTATCAACCTTTCAAGAGATTACTTGCCAGGATCTTGGACGATGTTTAAACCAACCATCATCGACGTAGGTGTATACTTAGGAACCATCGGATTCTTCTCTGTATTATTCTTATTATACGCAAGAACATTCCCTGTAATCGCACAGGCCGAATTAAAATCGATTTTGAAAATCTCAGGTGAAACTTATAAAGCAAAAGAAGGAGATGAGCACCACTAAAATTGTATACGGACTTTATGCTGATGACGACGATCTAATGAACGGAGTTAAAGCATTCAACGATAAAGGAATCGCAATCAACGAAGTTTATACTCCATTCCCGGTTCACGGGCTAGATAAAGCTTTAGGGTTGAAGAAGACAAGAATTTCTGATGCTGCATTTATTTATGCTCTTTACGGAGTGAGTATCGGAGCAACAGTTACTTGGTATGTAATGAATCATGACTGGCCTCAGAATATTGGTGGTAAACCAGCTTTTGACTGGGCTCACAATATGCCTGCATTCGTAGTTCCAATGTTTGAATTAATGGTATTCTGTGCTGCACACATGATGTCTTTAACTTTCTTGGTTAGAAACAAAATGTATCCTGGTGCTCCGGCTCAGAACCCAGATCCAAGAACGACAGATGATAAATTCATGATGGAATTTATTACGGAAGATGTAGAATCTATTAAGCAGCTGCTTGTTGATACGGGAGTTGAAGAAATAACTGTTAAAGATGCTTAAAATGAAAAAGAATGTACTAAAAATTACAGCAGTTTTAGGTTTAACAGCAGTTTTACTTAATTCTTGCGGACCGAAAGAAAATACACCATTGGTATATTTCCCGGATATGTACTTTCCGGTAGCTTACGATCCTTTGATGAAAGCTCAGGATGCATATTCAGATCATGAAAATGAGATTCCTGCATTTGTTAGAAATAATGGTGCTACAGGTCTCGCTCCGGTAGAAGGTTCTGTTGCTCAAAATAAAGACGGTGTTTTTGAAGAAAGTAAACTTCCAAAAAATCCGGATGAGTATAACGCAGGTTACGATGCTTCAAAAACATTAACGACTTCTCCTTTAAATCCGGCTAATGCTGCGAAAGATCTTGAAAGAGGAAAAATGTTATTTGATCGTACCTGTTCAGCTTGTCACGGAACTGGTGGTGACGGACAAGGACCAATCGTTCAGAGTGGAGCATATTCAGGTGTACCAAATTATGCAGACAGAGAAATCACTGTAGGTTCTGTTCATTATGTATTAACAAACGGTAGAAATGCAATGGGTTCTTATGCAGGACAATTGAACGCTGGAGACAGATGGAGAGTTGCAATGTATGTGATCAACGCTTTCAAAAAAGGCGCACCGGCAGCAGCTTCAGCTACAGCAGCAAAAACAGATTCTACCGCAACTAAAAAATAAGAAAAGAAATGTATAGTTTTTCACCAAAATTAAAATCAACTTCTATAATACTTCTTGTTGTAGGTTTAGTTCTATTTGGAATCGGTTATTTCCTGAATCATGGGTTGACTGCAGAAAAAATAGAGCATATGATGGAGGCAGTTCATTCTTCGGGTCACGATGCACCTACTCACTCTAGTGAGATGATAGGACCTCAGGATCACGCTTCACATCTTGAGCATGCTACAATGCAGGTTCACAATCAACCTTTAGCAGCAATACATTTTGTAGCTGTATTTTTCTTCGGAGTAAGTTGTGCGGTATTGTTTTTCTACTGTATTCAGCACGCAGCTCACGCAGGATGGCCAATTATTATTACAAGAGTAATGGAAGCTATTGCTTCTTATATTCCTTACGGTGGAGCAATTTTAGTAATATTAATGTTATTAAATATCTTTCACCAAGGTCACTTATTCCATTGGATGGATCCGGATTTGACAGACCCAAATTCTGCTCATTTTGATGTAATCTTATTTGAAAAGAAAAGATTCTTAAATATTCCTTTCTACGCAATCAGAACTTTGATTTACGTAATCGGAGCTTCATTCTTCGCATGGAAACTGAAAGCACAGTCTAAAAAAGTAGATGATACAAAATCTTTGGTTGAGTATCAATTCCTTTACAGATGGGCAGTAGGATATATCGCATTCTTCGGGTTTGCTTCTGCAGCTTGGGCTTGGGACTGGTTGATGTCTATTGACCCTCACTGGTATTCTACAATGTATATCTGGTATTCTATGGTTAGCTGTCTTTCAAGTGGTATCGCTGTAATTATTTTGTTAAGTGTTTACCTTAAGAAAAACGGATTCTTACCACAGTTCAATGACAATCACTTGCACGATTTGGGAGTTTTCCTTTTTGCAACAAGTATGCTTTGGACGTACACATGGTTTGCTCAGTTCATGTTGTATTGGTATGCAAACGTACCGGAAGAGGTTAATTACTTCTTCGGAAGATTCCAACACTACGGAGTTACATTCTTGCCAATGTTGATCATCAACTTCTTATTACCATTATTGGTATTGGTAAGTTCAAGCATTAAGAGAAATTACAAAGTGGTAACTATTATGGCAGTAGTTGTCATCTTAGGTCACCTTTTAGATTATTTCAATATGGTAATGCCGGGAACAGTTGGTCCTTACTGGAACACTCCGGAAGTACTTTTATTAGTATTGGGTGCTGTATTATTTGTAGTAGGATTATTTATCTTCACAGTAATGTCTGCATTAGCTAAATTGAAACTTATTCCAACAGGAAACCCTTTCCTTCACGAATCTGAAATTTATGAGTATCCTTTCTAAGGACTTGTAACAAAATAAAACTTTAAAAGACTGATTTATAATAAATCAGTCTTTTTTTTATGTTTATAGGCAACCTTTTTCACAATTAAGTTGTCTTTATAATAGATTAAACTTTAAACTTAAAATTGTAAATAATGAAAAAAGATCAATTACTCTCTCTTCTCTTCGTGCTATTGCTAAATTTATTTAACGCACAAACCACTACTTTCCTTTCAGAGAAAACAAGTCAGCCACTACCGAAAGTTTCAGTATTTGGGAAAGACGGAAGCATTATTGCCTACTCCGACATTGACGGAAAAATAGACAGAAAATTGCTAAGTCCATCTCAGGAAAAATTCCAATTGGTGTATGATAATCTTTTACTTGGTACTCTTTCTTATTCTGATTTAGACAAAGATGTCGTTAAATTAAATGACAGAGTAAAAGATATTGAAGCGGTTGTCATTAAAAACACCAAACCTGCAAAATATGTTTTAATTAAAGGGAATTTCAATGCTTATGTAACGTTGAATAATAAATTAAACTGCTATATTGACGGAATTGTAACCTATGTTTTTGACAACAAGACAAAGAAGGCAAAAAGCGCAAACATCGAACAATATCGTATTTTTAGATTAGAAGGAGCAAAAAATGAAAAAAAAGAAATGGGATCTTGGGATTACACTTTTTTCCTTCAACTTCCAAAATTAAAAAGTGTAGGAAATGTTGAAGAATACAACCAGAAAAATACAAGAGTAAAAGAATTGAAAAGTGCTTCAAAAGACGAAATCGAAATTACTGGTGAATCTCTTCAGGAAAAAGAATTCGCACTTTTTGGTTATCGCTTCTTTGACGTCAAAGGAATTATCAATATTTCTTACGAGAAAGATTCAAAAAAGACTTTGAGAGATTTATTAGAATCAAATGAAATTGCTTTCATCAAATTAAAACACAAAAGCGAGCCTGATTATAACCAGGTGATCATTTATAAAAATTTCTATCCAACAGAAATAGATTTCAGCGACAGTAATGACGTAACAAAAGTGAAATACGACGTAAATGCGAGTCAGTACAAAACCAATTATTGGCAGAATGCATCTTTCCCGAATATGCAAACCATTTTCAGCTCGTTCTTCAAAGAAGATTTAAAGGAAAAAGAAAACAAAAAATAAAAAATCAGTATTAATAAAGGTTTTACTAAATTTGCATCAAACCATAAACAAATGAAAAAGCTAAGTTTTCTACTTATTTTTAGTTTACTTCTTTTTACAGCTTGTAAGAAAGATCATGTTGATGCTACCAGTACTCAGACTTTGCAGTCGAGCATCAATGATATGGCTTCAAGCCTTACAACTATCAAGCAGATCAAATTTAATGAAGCTTTATATATTTTAAAAACCTTCGGTGTAGAAGCCGAAGGTGATGTCAACGAGCTTAAAGCTTTAGGTCAACTGATCAACGGGAAAAAAGTTCCTGAAATTTTGTCGATGGCGGATCAGGTTGCACAAAAAAATGGCATTGAGTGGGCAAGTACGGCCCCACCATCATTAGGAGAAATGAACATCTTCGGTGACGAGACTGCTAAAGAAAGCGATCCAAACGATGTACGTGCAAACTCATTAAGTATTATAACACAGTTAACTGGCGATACAGGAAATGGTGCAACTTCAATGCAGATCATTCCAAGGTTAGTTGACAATGCAGGAAAACCGATTGCTTTTACAGGTGCAGGTTTAGAAACAACTTTAGAGGTTTTCAGTAACGGAGTGAAACTTTCGACTGCTAAAAACCTGATGCAGGATAATAATTTCAGAGGATTTAGTCTTAAATTTTCTTCTTTATTAGCATCTAAAATTGTTGATAATAAAATTGACATTACAGTTTCTGTAAAAACCACGGCAAAGACTTTCAAAATGTCTAAAATAGGATTGGATGTAAATCCTTCTGCTTTAAGAGTGCCTGAAGTTCCAAAAACAGATTCTACAATGGTGGTGCAAGATCCGAATGCAGTAATTGACCCCAACAATCCTACCGGAACAACTTCGGGAACAGTTACAGATCCAAATGCAACACCTACTCAGCCTAAACAACCGACTGCAGATCCGAAAAATACAGTTAGCAAATTTTTAAATAATGTAAGCTCGCAAAATTTAAAAGCAGCATTTGATTCATCAAGCAATCCAAGCTGGGGAAGCTATGAATCTTTCTCAAACCCGACTTCCGGTTTTGGAGCTGTGAAAAATGTAAGCGTGAAAAACATTACAACAAATGCTACAAATCCAAATGCCGCAAGCGTAAATGCAACATACGATGTAACGGATAAAAACGGAAGAACAACATCTCTGAAAGCAACTTTCGGATTAAAAAGCGTCAACGGAGAATGGAAGATTTCAAGCTATAAGATAAATCCATAATCTATGGCTTCACAGGAACTGATCAGAAAACTCAACGAAACCATCGAAAATATAGCTGACTTTCCGATTCCCGGAATTCAGTTTAAAGATATTTCACCGATTTTTTTAGATCCGAAACTGTATGAAGAGGTCATTGAAGATCTCGTTAAATTCAGCAAAGGAAAAGTAGATGCAGTCTGCGGAATTGAAAGCCGTGGTTATCTTTTCGGAATTGCGATCGCAGTAGCTTTGGATGTTCCATTTATTTTAATCAGAAAAAGGGGCAAGCTTCCACCACCGATTATTTCAGAAAAATATGATTTGGAATATGGAAGCGCAGAAATTGAAACCCGTGAAGGTCAGATTAAAAAAGGTCAGAGAATTTTAATTCATGATGATCTTTTAGCAACAGGAGGAACTACAGAAGCTGCAGCAAAACTGGTTGAAAAGCAAGATGCAAAAGTCGTTCAGTTTAGTTTTTTGATTGGTTTAAAAGATCTAAAAGGTGAAGAAAAGCTCAAGAAATTTGATGCGGAAATTTATCACACTTTAGAATATTGAAAATTTCAATTCATTATTTTTTACTTAAAATATTTAAGTATTAATCCGTAAAATTGAAAAAATTTTGTGTTCTTAGTTGAGTGAAACGCCTTTGCGAACCTTAAAATAAAACAGCTAGTAATAAAAAAATCTTTGCGAACTTTGCGTTAAAATTCAGCAATCTGCAAGCAAAAATTAGTGAAAAAATAAAGAAATTACAATTCATTTAATAATACTTGCAAAGTATTTTGTAAATCACTCAGAAACAATTAAATTTGCAGTTCAATTTTTTAAGAATTTATGGCAAAATTGGGAAAGAATGCTCCAAATGAGCAAGAAGGTAAAGAAACAGTGGAATTTTTTAAAGACCTTGACAGAGAGGCTTTAAACACAGAAAGATTCCTGGAAAAATATCAGAAACCATTAAGCATCGCTTTTGGAGTTTTAGTTTTGGGAGTTTTAGGCTTTTTCGGATACCAGCAATTTGTGGTAGCTCCAAAGAATGCTGAAGCTGTAAAAACATATTTAGCTGCACAGAAAAACCTTACAGAAGGTAAAGATAAAGAAGCTTTAGGGGGAAAATCAGCTGCTAATCCTGGTTACTTAGGAACTTACAACGAATATTCTTCAACCAAAATTGGTAAACTTTCTGCTTACAATGCAGGTTTATTGAAATTTAAAGAAGGAAAATTTCAGGAAGCTTATGATCTTTTAGATAAATTTTCTTCTGACAACAAGACTTTAATGGCTATGAAGTATGGCGCAATGGCAGACGCAAAATCTGGTCTTAACAAAAATGACGAAGCTTTATCACTTTTAGACAAAGCGGCTTCAGCTTCAGATGATCCTTACACTTCTTATTTTTTCACGAGAAAAGCAGGAATTTTAGCTTTAGGAATGAAGAAAAATGCAGAAGCTAAAAAATATTTCGCAGCAATTGACGAAAAATATCAGGACTACGATAACGGAATGTCTGATTCTTATATTGAAATGACTAAATATTACTAAATACATGGCAACAGTTAATCTTTCAGATTACAAGCCACTTCATATAAATAATGCCGAGGATTTTTCTATCGGCATTGT
>Ga0065714_10005752_pt1 | contig 12410 bp, 8 predicted proteins | sample MisRhiReplicate2_FD_59101 | JGI IMG/M metagenome (GOLD analysis project Ga0065714, IMG submission 59101) | Miscanthus rhizosphere microbial communities from Kellogg Biological Station, MSU, sample Rhizosphere Soil Replicate 2: eDNA_1 v2... | ecosystem: Host-associated > Plants > Roots >... | reverse complement strand
TCGATTTAATAATTGTCTTTTTAAACAAGTGATATATTTTATATCGTTAAAATACTATTCTTCGTAAAGAGGTTGTTCTTTTTTAATAACAGCTGCACCAATTAAACTGATAATCAAACCATAAATCGTGTAACTCACCGCTACTCCAAATCCTATAAAAAAGATCATGTAAGGTCTCATCATCTCTACTCCCTTAACCTTGTTTTCATCATCACCAGCCGCAGCCTTTGCTGAATCCATTAGCTGATTAAAAGCATTTGTATCTAAAACCTTATAATAAAGGATAGTAAACACAGCTATAAACAATCCTGCATATGCAGCTACTTTAAAGCCCGAAGAAAATGCTTTACCAAAGCTTATATATCCACCTAATTCCTTTTTGTATGTAGTTTGCACAAATACAACAGCCATAATAAATGGAATATAGGAAGCTAGCGAGTATATAATTTTCTCTGATACAGTGGTATTCGGGTTGTTCTGATCAACTCCTAGCCATTTCATCACAAACATAAGCACAAGGAAATAAACAGAATATGCTATTGCGCTTTTAAACGCCAGCATATTTGGATTCTTTTTCGGTTCTACTACTACTTCTTCTTCCATTTGAAAGTTTTAAATAAACGTTAATATATAAGTTAATAATAAAAGCTATTGCCTAAGCGGTAGCCGCATTAAAATTAGCGATTAAGGTATACACCGCAATATCAAACTCCTTGTTTGCACTAAAATCCTCTAGCTCTTTAATTATCTTATCATTGGCTTTAGGCTGATGGAAGAAAACCATAAAAGGAACAAAAAGATCTTCCATTTCTTCACCCAGATCAATCATCCCGGCATGACTGCAGATATCCTCAACACTTCCTTCAATCAATTGCTGGTTGCTGATCAGGTCTTCATAAATATGGAATTCATCCTGAAACTCGTCTTCCTCAACCAATAAGAATTCTTTAAGGAAATCACCTAATTCAGGTTTTATACGCTCGTCATGGCATTCATTGATATACAACAAAAGGTTCAGTAATTCTGTTCCTCTATCTATTGTTTCTTCTTCAATCCTTAGCCACTCTTCAGAGTCAAGGTAATCTTCTTCAAGTTTTTTAATATCAATAGAAAAGAAATTAATCATCAGCAAATCAAAGAATACTTCTCTAAGCTCCTCAAATGATGGATGCTCATCAAAAACTTCATCAAACTCTTCAACCTTCTCTATAAAGCCAAGGTCTTTGTTAAACACTTCTACAAGGCTTTCCTCTAACTTAACCGAGTCATTACCAGATACCGCAGCAAATTTATCTAACGATGCAATTAGTGCGTCTTTTACATGATTATCCATATGATTGTAATTGTTTGTTATTAAATACCAGTTGAACTTTACCGGTCAGTTTTTTATTTAATAGTGGAGAATTGGCAGATTTAGAATAGTTACTGGCAACATTATACTCCCATTGTAAGGCAGGATTATAAACTGTAAAGTTGGCTTCAGCACCTTCTTCAATCACAGGAACTGCGAGTCCTAGTAATTTACGGGGATTTATAGAAAGCTTCTCCGCTATCTGCGTTGCATCAAGTCCGGCTTTTATAAGCAAAGGCAAAACAGTTTGCAGGGCAATGATGCCGTATGATGCAATTTCAAATTCAACATCTTTAAATTCTATTTCGTGCGGGCGATGCTGTGATCCTATTGCATCAATAGTTCCGTCTTTTAAACCTGTAAGCAATGCCTTCACATCAGATTTACCACGCAAAGGTGGCTTAACCTTGTAATTACTGTCGAAATCATTCAGCAACTCTTCTGTAAACACCAAATGATGTGCAGCTACATCACAAGTGATTTTCACACCATCTTTTTTAGCTTTCTTTATAAGCGCTACAGAACCTGCTGTTGAAATATTACTAATATGTACAGGAGCATTATGGTAAGTGGCTAAAAAGATATCGCGGCTAATGTGCATTTCCTCTGCTAACGATGGCAATCCTTTCATTCCCAATAACACGCTGGTTTTGCTTTCGTTAATCTGCGATTTTCCTGCAATGGATTTATTCTCAGGATATACCATTAAAAGTCCGTTAAAACCCTGGGTGTATTGTAATGCGCGACTCATAAAGCCATCGTCAACAATTGCCTTTCCTCCATCAGAAAATGCTACTGCACCCGCCTGCTTCATGTCGTACAATTCTGCAAGCTCTTTACCTTCCAGTCCCTGACTAACCGCTCCTATTGGCAGCACATCTACCAGATTGTTTTTTGCCCTGTTAATAATGTATTCCACTTCGGCCTTAGATTGCACCACTGGCTTAGTATTTGGCAAAACCGCGATCCCTGTAAACCCGCCTGCTTTTGCAGCTTCAGTTGCCGTATTAATATCTTCTTTGGTTTCGAAACCTGGATCTCCGATTGAACAGTTTAAATCAAAGAAACCTGGAGAGAGAACAGCACCCTGGCCATCAAAAACCTGTTCGTTTTTAGATGCGGTCAGGTTGTTACCTATAGCCGTTATCTTTCCTTGTTCTACACGAACATCACATTTCTTTTGATTGAACTGGCTGTTTGGATCGGCAATAACTATACCCGTGATAAGAAGGTTCATGATATTTTTATGTTTTTTATGTTATTAAAGAATCTAATAAGTAGTATTTCACCGGCTAAAAAAACAATAGTTAAAATTAGGCAAAGTTTCCATAATTCACTGCTGCTATTTTTCCCTTCGATATTTAATGATTGTGCATCCTTTTTAGAATTAAATACTGCTACCTTTTGTTTGCCAAACAAGTTATTAAGCTGTGTTTCTGTAGCATAATGCATGTCGGATTCTGTACGGTTATCATTAAACGCTATAATGGCCAAAACAGAATCTGCTTTTTTTAATTCATAAAAGCCCGATTTCTTTACCTGATCTGCAACATATAGTAAAGTTTTTCCGGCAGTTTGTCGCACTTCAGGAATAACTTCAAAGTCATTCGACACCAATTTTAACGACTGATTAGCCAGAAGACTAATTTTTTCACTTTCTAATAAATTATTGAGGCCTATTGTATAATATAATGGTTGCTCTTTTGCACTTGCAAAAGCAATCTTATACATTAATGGTACAAAAACCGGGTGCTTAGGCAGGTTGCTATCCTTAATATCCAATGAACTTGATGAAAGATAAATTTTACCGGCCCCTACCGTATACTTTGCAAACAGGAATCTATTTAAAGGCAATTGCAAAATGCTTTCTTTAGCACTTGTATTCTGCTCAGTATAACTAAAATACCTGTTTACCAAGGGCAGATCTATATTTTTAGGAATCTGATCGAACACATCTTTAAAAACAGAGTTCTTTAAATCCATACTGCTTGCTAAAGGTGGCCCAGAATTTAATTGCTGAACCGCAGGCAGCGACAAGCCGGTTAAGAACGGAGTGTAAACATTGCTATTGGCATCAAGATCAGGAAAGATAACTACAGATCCTCCATTTTGTACATATCCTTTTAATTGCTGAGCGAGGCCTGAAGATGGTTCTTTTAGCCCGTTAAGTACTATTAAACTGTAATCGGAAAAGCTGGAGTATTTAATGTTCGACTCAGGCATTTCGGTAAGTTTAAAATAATTGTCGGATGCAAAGAGCGCCTTTATAAATTTATCAGAAGAATTGCCCGTGATGTTTAGCACCTTTAGCTCATTACTTACCTTAAANCTAAAATTCAGATCATCATCAAATGTTAAAGGAAAGTCCTTAATACNAATTACACCTTTTTGCCACCCGCTTTTTAATCCACTAAAAGATAAAGTGTCTTTAACTGACTTACCAGCCTCAACATTTATATTACTGATAGCTTTTTGCTGTTTGTTTATTGTTAGCTTTAAGGCTATGCCCGAAGCAAGCTCTTCACCATAATTCCTCAATTGGACCACAACCCTCTCTGCCTGCCCTGGTTGGTGTACCGGTGAAAGGCTCCAAACACTATCAACCGAAATATTCGGAAGGCTGTTGGCATTTAGCTTAATAAAAGTATAACTGATCTCTTTATTGGCCGCTAAAGGTTTATCACCTGCAAAACTATTCTGAAAGTCGGAAAGCAGATAGCAGATCTCGTTTCTATTTGCAGAAAAACTTGCCTGTTGTCTGTTTAGAATCTGTTGCAAAGTCTTATTTGCTGGTGATATCTTAATTTCATCCAGTAATTGAATAAACTCTTCTTTATTAACAAGCCTTTGGTGCTTGCCCTCAAAATCGTTTGTAATTAATTGAAACTGATCATTAATATCATATGACCTTACAATTTCCTTTGCCTTTCTTTTAGCTTCATCAAGTAAACTGCCCTCTTTGTTTACTGTCTCCATACTATAAGAGTTATCAATATAGATACTGATAACATTTCTCTGTCCCGGATTATGTTTGTTGCCCGAGGGGATAAAAGGCCTGGCAAATGCCAGCACAAGAAATACGATGGCCAATACCCTGCACAAAAGTACAAGCAAATTTTTAAGCTTTTCTCTTGAAGAATTTTGCTCCTTTGCCTCCTTTAAGAATTGTACGTTGCTAAAATATACTTTCTTAAATTTCCTGAAATTGAATAAGTGAATTACAATAGGTATGGCTATTGCCAGCAGCGCGAAAAGAAAACCTGGGTATAGGAAATTCATTAAAAACCAAAGGTAGAACTTTTACATGAATTTTTTCATAGCATCCCATAAAGTTTCATCTAAACCATAAACATCTGGTCGGAACTGCAGACTACCGTTTTGCGACCATGCGGTTATGTAATTGATGATCAAGGGAACAGGTTTTTTAACGCCAAACCACTTAGGCTTTAATCTATAAACATTTACTGTATCAGCTTTTTTAGCCATTTTTTTTCGGTAAACCGCCATTCTGTTGGTATCTATTGGCGGCAGGTTTACTTCCATTCTTAGCTGATCGTATTCGTACTTATCTTTTACCAGCGTTTCAGCAAATTGTAACGGTTTTTCTACACGAACACAACCATGGCTTATTGCGCGGTTAGCTCTGGAAAATGCACTTTTATTGTTCGTATCGTGCAGGTAGATGCTCGATCCATTGTCGAATATAAATTTAAACTTACCTAAAGCATTCCCCTCTCCTGAGCCTTGCTTGAATTGAAAAGGCAACTTCTCTCTGGAATACTTACTCCATTGAATGGTATCGGGCTCTCCTATTTGTTTACCCTTATAATATACCTTAATGTTACTATTCGAAAGATAATATGGATCTCTAACTGCCTGCCAGTAAATTTCACTTTGTGCAATGCTGACCGGAATATTCCATATCGGATTTACCTGTATAGAGTTCAGTTTACTGTATAGTAAGGGTGTTTCATGATTTTTCGGCTTATCATCCAGATTTCCCGATTTCAGGTACTGCTTAATTTTATCGGCATAACCTTCCTCGCGTTTCCCTCCAACACAAACTTTCATCTGGGTAAGTGTGTCCTGGTTTTTAAACCAGGTAAGCGAAAAATCAGGGATATTTACCTGCACATACTCATCGCCAAGCTCTGGCAATTTCCAGCGCAACCGCTCCATATTTACCATAATGGTTTTTACCATATAGCTTTTACTGCCAGAGTCGGCCTTGTATTTTGAAAGTTTATGCTGGAATACCTGATAATCGGGAGAAGAAGGTTGGATGCTTGTTAATAGTTTTTGAATGTCCTTTGTCTCCAGAACAGCAGTTACACTTAGGCTATCAGGTCTTTTTACCGGCACATAGTACCGGCTAAATAATTTCCTTGGATTGATGCTACCGTAATAAACAAAATTATTGTATTTGATAAGCCCCTCTGCAGCATTAAGCTCCAGATCAGCAATTACAGGATAAACTTCATCTATTGATTTGAATTTATTGGCATGTAATGTAGCCAACAGCGATTCTATTTGCTTATACCTAAAGAGATTTGGGCTAAAGCCATGTTCCTCACTCCTGCCTATGTAGTTTTCTAAACTATCTAACCCACCATTTACAAAGAATTTGGTAACCAATTCAGGTTTATATTCATTTGCATAGTAATAGTTTGTTAACGTATTGGGATTCGAAAATTTAGGTTTTAAAGAATCAAGGTGTTTTTTAAAAACAACATTATATACAGCAGTATCAAATTTTTTGTACAGTTTATTTTTGAAATGATCTGACAGTACTACCCCTACTTCAGGCACATCTTTAAACCAATTACACGATGATAGCATCGTTATTAACACAACAACAGGCAGTACAGTTTTTTTCAAAGCAAGTGAGTTAGCGACAAATTTAGCCGTTTTTTTATACTTAATGCTTTACCCAAACAAATTAAGTGCCACTTACTATTTCTTAAGCTCCAAACTTCCTTACTTTAAATATAAACGAAAGCATGAAATATCGACCTAATCTGTTTACTTGTCTATCTACAATTACGTTATCGAACACATCTCTTGAGATGCCTGAATTTTCATTAAATAAATCAAACCCATCCAGACGTAAGGTGCCCATGTCTTTTTTAAGAAACTTGTACTCCATAAACAACCGTAATATAGTAGGGTTATTCACAAAAGAATTATCATAACCTGAATTGATCTGTTTAGTAAAGTCGTAACCAAGAGTTAGATCTTTAAAAAAGTAATTACGCCCCTCTATTCCGTATTCAAAACGATTGGTCTGCCGGTCTTCGAAATTCTCTTGCGAATAGGTAGTCCTATTTTGCATGTAAGATGTCTCTATTTCGAAATTAACAATATTTTCCAGGTCTACCCTAAATTCCAATTCCTGTCTCCATACTGCATTTTTTGCAACGTTCTTATTTTGATCAACAAAAGCAACATTGTTATTTAAGGAACCCCATCCGGAAAACTCTATTGTAAACTTACGCTCAAAGAACGGCTTGGAATAGTTATAGTCTCCACTTAAATTATAAAAACCATCAGTATTGGTATAACTGGTTATTTGATTTACTGTATTTGGGATCAGTACTTTAGTAGTTACGATCTTATTTTGTGTTTGGTTATATGAAATATTGGCCGATAACATATGCCCACGGTTCCAGTCTGATTGTTTGTAGCGGGCATTTACACTGTGAATAAATTCAGGCTTTAAGTCTGGATTACCAATCACTACGTTTTGAAGGTTAGAATTGTCAGCAATGGGCTGTAGTTGTAAAAACCCNGGTTGGTTGTTNCGCCCCCAATAATTGAACTCAAACGATTCCTGATTTGAAAATCTATACACCATTCTGGCCGAAGGGATCAGATTAAATGTCCTTTGTTCTGTACTGATGTCTTTACTGANATTTTGCCCTTTAAGTACGGCTGGCTGACCATTTACACCTAAAGTATAATTAAACTTTTCACTAATAAAACGATAGTTTACCCCTACTTTATTGGTAATAAACTGATAATCGTAATTATTACTTAAATCCGGGTTAAACACTTCTCCACCGTTAAGTACGTCNCGGGTATCTCTGGTACTGGAAGTGGCAGATCGGCTATAATTGTAATTGAATTCGATAAATGTTTTACGCCACAAAGGTTCCATGTAAGAAAATCCGGAGTAGGTACCCAGGGTGTGGCTATTCTGATCGGTAAGTTGATTTTGGAATCTTGTAGAATCAACCCCGCCCTCAGTAATCAGGTAATCATTAGACACGTCCTTAAAGTTATCACCATTAGAATAGTTAAAACCACCCCAATAACTAAAGTTCCTGCCTTTCTTAGAAAATTTATGATTGTAAAACAAGTTAGTTTTCATGAATAAGGAACTGGCATTATTCAGGTTTTTACTATTGCGGTTCGTGATCAGATCCTCTTGAGTGATAGTAGAAAGGCCACCACTACTACCGCTATTTGTATTATATGTAAACTGTGGAGACACTTTAAGATAATTCATGGTATCTCTCTTATATTCTACATTACCATTAAACTCATGATTATACCTGTTGTTTAAATTATCGTTCCTCGAATCCTCTAAACGGGTATAACTATCAAGAAAGTTCTGGGTATGCGAAGTACTAATGGTATTGTTTTTAGTGTTATCGAAATTATAGCTTGCATCAGCAGAAAGTTTGGTGCTCCACTCATTTCGATAATTCAAGCCACCTGCATTTCTGGTAGTTATTCCATCACCTCCGCCCCCTCTCATGTTCGCATTATTTACTGTACCATCAAAAGAAACCTGGCGCTCTCCTTTCATGCTATTGCCCCTAAAGCTGGTATTGTACCTGTCAGAATTACCTACCCCTCCCTGTGCCCGGGCAAAGTATCCCTTTTTCTTATCCTCCTGAATGGTTAGGTTCAGTATTTTTTCAGGCTCACCTGTTTTTATGCCTGTTAATTTAGCCTGATCGCCATAGTCGTCTATAAACTGAAGGTTTTTAATGATGTCGGCAGGCAAATTCTTAATGGCAGTAGCCACATCCGTACCAAAGAAATCCTTTCCATTTACTTTTATCTTGGTTACCGGTGTACCTTGGTTGGTTACATTTCCATCTTTATCAACCTTTATACCGGGTAACTTTTTCAATATTTCATCTACAGCATCCCCTTCCCTAACAGGAAAAGAAGCCGCATTAAAGCTTACAGTATCTTCAGTAACTTTTACAGGAGGAACTCCCGAAATAATTACTGCATCAAGAGTATTGGAAGTTGGTTTGAGTTTAACATTGGGAATTACCAGGGTATTGCCTTGTGTAATGGTGTACTGTTTGGTAAAAGTATCAAATCCAATAAATGCTGCTGTTAAGGTAAATTGTTTAGACTTAACCTTGGTAAAACTGAAGCTTCCGTCTGTATTGGCCGAAATACCCAGGCTATCTTTAACCCAGTTAATTCTAACGATGGCACCGGGCAGTGGCAGCCCAGCCGTATCTAATATGTTTCCTTTAACCGTGTAACTTTGTGCTTTACTGGTTAAAAAAGCACCAGTAAGCGCTACAAGTAAAAGAATTGATTTAATAAAATGGTTCATTTGGTTGTGTGTGTGCCATAAAGGTACAATAAGCTTTGCTAAAGCGTTTTAAGCGTAATTAACATGTTACAACAACACTACCATAAAATTCAGAATACCAAGTTAATTAGTCTTTTGTTTTTGGTAAGATATAATCCATCGGCACCATATCTGCAACCTTTTCATAACCCCAGAAACCTTCATAGAGCAAAGATCCGGGATCATAAATNCCCCCGTTCTCATAAAAATTGATGGANGATTTTAATTGATAAACCAATGAGATCTGAAACCTCGAATATTCTGGTGGTCTTTCAATCTTGTAACCAGAATGATCCGCATAGTTTCTTGTTTCCCTCTCCTTTTTAAAAACGATGTACAGTGCATCTTTGTAATTGAGGGTTTTCAGGCTGCTTAATTTTTGTTTAACCAAAGTATCTGTTAACACCTTCCCCCTGGTTAGCACTTCTAAAGTATCCGGCTTATTCTTCATCATGGTCCAGTAACTCAAAGAATCTTTTCTGGTNTTTAAGCTAATTTGTTTCCCTCTGATATCAGAAAAGAAGTTAATCTTCGCTTCAGTTAGTGTATCCGGGCGTTTACTCTTATTTGGGGCCTTTACCAGTTTGTTAATAATAAAGCCATCTTCCTCAATTGAGTTACTGTATAACGATCTGAAAAAATGTTGAGGAGAACCTAAGTAGGCCACNTTTCTTTTTTCCTGNTAAGCTCTTATTTTTGANCTTGTGCCCTTGATTTCTTCAAAATAAGGATAGCCATAAAATAAGACAATCTTTGTTTCTTCATCTTCTTCAAAGTATTTAAGCAGGTATTTAATTCGGTACCCCAATGCTTTATTTTCTACAACAATAAATTCATCGGCTATTGCTTTCAATATGTGCTTTTCATCATCATAATCAAATTGTATTACCTCCGGATTAGTAATTTCGCACTTTTTAGAATTTGGGGATGTGCCAATGAAACTTTCCTTAAAGGCCTTAAGGCGTTCTTCACGATGCGGATCTAATGTAATTACGACCTCTTTTAACTGCTTAATATTTTCCTGAAGCTTAATTTCTATATCGGCAGATTTACTAATAATGGTTACGTTTTGGTTTGCTGGAAGATACCCGATCATTTGAACAAGTACATTGTAATTTCCTTCCTTTAAATTTCGAATCACAAACCTTCCTTCATTATCTGCCACAGTTCCTGTCTGGTATCCGCTAAGTAAAATGCCGGCACCCGGCAATGTCTCTCCATTCTTATCTTTAACTACCCCGGAAATAGCNTATAAACTCTGTGGTGGCAAAACTTCATTCTTATTCTTAGCAATAATCATTACAATTTTATTTTCGATAATGTAGGTTACAGGTAGATCTTCAAAAACGGTACTCAAAACCAAATCAATACCTGCATTTTTAACAGTTATACTAACTGTTTTTAAGCCCTGTAGTAAAGAGTTATCGTACAGAAAATCATAGTTGCATTGTTTTCTGATCTCCTTAAAAACTGTCGACAATTCGGTATCCTTTAGCGACAGAGTGATACCTTGCGCGTTCGCGTTAACTGTGGTATGCAGAAATACGATCAAAAAAAACGCGAATATCAATCTCATCTACTCTGTAACTATAACTCTGTTTCCGTCTATTTTAAATTTAACCTTACCCGTTACTTCTAATGCTTTTAAAACAACCGAAATATTTTTTGAACGAGATACTGTACCGCTTAAATGGAGGTTTTTATGATTTCCATTGTCAACAATTTCAACATTATACCATCGGGCAACCTGNCGCAGAATGCTGCCAAAATCTTCGTTATTAAATATAAAATCTCCATTTTTCCAGGCTACAGCCNCCTCTGTGTCTGCCTTNCGAACACTCAGGTTATTTTTGGCTAACAACGATTCCTNACCAGGCTGTAAAATCTTATGTTCATTATGGTTCGACACTTTAACAGATCCTTCTAATAATGTAGTTCTGGTTGCATCCTCATCACTATAAGAATTTACGTTGAAATGGGTACCCAACACCTCAACCTCTTGTTTATCTGTTTTCACAATAAAAGGATGGATTTTATCTTTCGCAACTTCAAAATAAGCCTCACCCACAAGTTCGACTTTACGCTGTTTAAGTGAGGTAAAAGTTGCAGGAAATGTAANTGTAGAAGCGGCATTTAACCAGATCTTTGAACCGTCGGGTAAANCCACCTGATATTGTTGCCCTCTTGCGGTAGTTATACTATTTAATTCAGAATTCTCTATGGCTGTTTTCTGTTCATCATCCTTTAAAGGTTTGGCTTTATAGGCCAATTTCCCGTCTGCAGTTTTGAAAATAGANACATTTGTTTGTTCAGCGATCAGACCTGTTGGCGCATCAGATAAAATTATCTTTTTCCCGTTTGCAAGNGTTAAAGTAGCCGTATTTTGAGCGGGTGCCANATCATTAATGGTGTTTGCTACTATAGNGGCCTTAGGCTCNGGACTGATTTGCTGATTGTAATAAAACAAACCACCACCAATTACAACTAACAAGCATGCAGCGGCAACAGCCGGATACCATAAGCGTTTTACTTTTGCAGGTGCCTTCTGTTCCATCAGCGATTTGTAAATCGCTTCAGTCTCCTGATTCAGCTCATCTTCAGAAAGTACTGGAATATTATCTTTAGAAAAATAATGCAGCCAGTATTTAGCAGTTTGTTCTTCCGCAGGAGTAGCTGTACCAGCACTCACTTTATCCAAAACTTTTTTAATATCTTTCTTTTCCATTGGCTCTTTAGAATATCCGCTGATTTGAATTTGGGATTCTGCTCATTGTTGACATAGACAACTCAGGAACACCAAATGGGGACAGCGTCTGAAATTATTTTTACAAATCAGGAGTTAATGATAAAAATCAAGTAAATAACAAGTCCTAATTTTAGCTTCAAGTGCTTCATTGCCCTTTTCAGCTGGGTATTTACTGTTGATTCCGCAACACCTAAATGTTCAGATATATCTTTTGCAGACATATATTGTTTGCTTCGTAANTCATAAACCTTTCGCATTCCTGGTGGCATTGCCGCTATTTCTTTTTCTATCATNGCAGTGATATCCTTTTCTCTTATCANAAAATCGGTTTCTTCACTATCAACATCTATATAATGGTTTCCTTCGTCTGCATATCGGCGTAAAACATCTTTATGTCTAAAAACATTGAAAATCTTATTAAGAACAGATTTATAGAGATAACCAGAAAGGGTGGTTTTTAAATCGAGCGTTTCACGATTGTTTAACATCCATGCAAAAACATCCTGCACTATATCTCTGGATTCTTCTTTATTACCAAGTTTGTGATAGGCATAGAGATAAAGGGGCTTATCGTACCTCATGTAGATTTCCCTAAACGCCGCATCATCTCCAGACTTAAATAGCCGGATCAATTCACGTTCGTTATATTTGGTATAGTCTAACATATAAACAACTTCTCTAAAGTTAACTATTATCTGAATACTCAAATC
>Ga0065714_10000075_pt1 | contig 12414 bp, 12 predicted proteins | sample MisRhiReplicate2_FD_59101 | JGI IMG/M metagenome (GOLD analysis project Ga0065714, IMG submission 59101) | Miscanthus rhizosphere microbial communities from Kellogg Biological Station, MSU, sample Rhizosphere Soil Replicate 2: eDNA_1 v2... | ecosystem: Host-associated > Plants > Roots >... | reverse complement strand
ATCAATCATCCCGCGTCAGCACTTCCAGCAANTCAATCTCGAAAATCAGGTTCGAATTCGGCGTGATCTTGCCCATGGTCCGTTCACCGTAGGCCAGATGCGCCGGTACCAGCAACTTGCGCTTGCCGCCGACCTGCATGCCCATAATCCCTTGATCCCAACCCTTGATCACCCGCCCCGTGCCAATCACGCACTGGAAAGGTTTACCCCGGCTGTAGGAAGAATCGAATTCAGTCCCGTCTTCCAGCCAGCCGCGGTATTGGGTGGTAATCAGCGCGCCTTTGACGGCGGCTTTGCCGTCGCCTGGCTCAAGGTCAATGATTTGCAACTCGTCGTTCATGATTCCTACTCGTTCACTGTCGCCCAGTGATTGGGGCGCGGACGGAGGTTTTCGCAGAAACCGGCGCGCAAGGCAATCCACGGAACCGAAAGACCGCCATCCGGCTCACATGAATANCGACTTCGTATTCAGGAAAGGATGCTCTGATGACCGACTCATCACCGCCGTATAGTTTCACCCCGCCCTACATCCTCAACCGAATTGCGACACGGCTGGTCTGAAGTGGGCGTCGACCTGACGCCGGAGGAACAATGAAAACCTTGCCAACACTGGACGATAACGCGGTGGTCTGCGTCTCCCGCCAGGGCGGCTTAGCGGCAATCCACACCTTGACCCGCCCCCGAGAGATCGAATTCGCCCAATGCAATGCCGACCAACGCACCCGCATTTGTTCGTTGCTCGAGGGTTGCCTGCTGATGACGAGTTCATCCGCCGGTCGTGGCGATCAGCGTTTCTATCAAATCGAAGTGCGCTACCGCAGCGGCGAACAGGACGAGCGGATGGTGATGAAGGTGCCTGAAGATCAGGCGCCAGGGGAATTGGTGCATTTGTGGGACAAAGGTGAACTGCTATAAGTTGGGCGCCCCTCGTAATAGGGGCTGATGATCGAGGGCCGTGTGAACTAACATAGGCACACCTCTCCCGATACGGCTGATACGCCACGATGGCGAAACCTGAATGAATGTGGACTGGACCAGCGCCGCCCTCGGCTCAGTGATGCTAGCCCTGATCGTCGCGTTGATCGGTCGCGAGCGCTCGCTGCAAAAGCAGCTGGCGGAGTATCGCGTGCTGATCACCAGCCTGACTGACGGACAAAANATCCNTCAGGACGGTGACGCCGAACGCTTCAAGCGCAGCCAGTACTTCGCCCGTATCGGCACGTGGGACTGGGACGTCGACACCGACAAGCTCTACTGGTCGGACGCGATCTACGGCATGTTCGGCTTCAAGATCGACGAAGTAACGCCTTCCTACGCGCTGTTTTGCTCATGTGTTCACCCGGACGACCGGGCCAGGGTCCGGGCCGGGGAATTGCGTTGCCTGGCAACCGGCGACAACCATGACGAGGAATATCGGGTGGTCTGGCCCGACGGCACGATCCGCTGGCTTCGGGAAACCGGGAATGTGGTCAAGAACGACCACGATGCAACGATCAAGATGATGGGCGTGGTACGCGATATCACCGAGGAAAAAGCCTCCGCCAGCTACCTGCAACACCTGGCCCACTTCGACCCGCTGACCGGTCTGCCCAATCGTCTGGTGCTCGAGGAGCGTCTGTCCGAAGCACTGGAACAGGCGCGCATCAGCGCTACGAGGGTCGCGCTGGTGTTTGTCGACCTCAATGGTTTCAAGGCCATCAACGACCATTACGGCCATGCCGCCGGCGACCGGGTACTGATCACCACCGCCACCCGACTGAAGAAAATCCTGCGTTCAACCGATACCGTCGCCCGGATCGGTGGCGACGAGTTTGTNGTCATCCTTCAAGGCCTGCCCCAGGGCAACAGCCTGCAAGACGAAGCTCGCAGCATCTGCCAGAAAATCTTCGTCGAACTGTCACCACCGGTGACCATCGGTAATGATCAACGACACATCGGCACTAGCCTTGGGGTCGCGGTATTCCCGGACCATGCGCCGAGCATGGACCGGTTGATTCATATTGCGGACCTGGCGATGTATGAGGCGAAGCGCAGTGGGAATAATCAGTATCGGTTGGGTGAACAATCGATGAGCCATAGCCGGGTTGATTGACCCGTTCAGTCCTTGCGCTGGCCGAAAGGAATGCCGTTGAAGGTGTGGGTGCAGCAATGGCAGTAAGGCGTCATGCGCTCGGCTGTCAGCTCAGGATTGACGATCCGCAAACGCCCCTGATCATCGACATACAAGCCGCTGAAGTAGCTCGAATCTCCCAATCGGACCTGCTCCTGCCTTTCGCTNTCATGCAGGGCCACCATCCAGAACACCGGTTCAGGCCGATCGAGGCGAGTAACTGCTTCGCTGAAAACCTCATCCCATTGCCTACCGACGCGGGACAACAGAAACCGGAACAACGGCGTGTAATCGAATCCGTGCCGGCGAGTTCCATGCATCGAACCCCGTGATGCATCGTTGTTGATTTCATTCTTGGTATTGCGCTGATGCCGGTAATGCCCGGTAATTTCGTTACGCCAGACACCCCAAGTGCGGGTATTGACCTTGCGGTAGAGGGGTTTCTTTTCCAACGGTAGCTCCTGACATCCAGTCAATGAAATCGCCGCCGAGCTTTACCGGAACCGCACGCGATTTCAATCAGCCTTCAATGGCTAAATATTGCTGGCGGTTTAACGCTCCACCGGAGTGATATCNANAATCGTNCCNTTGGTAATCATCACCATCATGTACTTGTCATTGATCTGCACCCACTNCGCCTGAGCCTTCGGGGCTTTCAGGCCTTTCTGCTTCCAGTTGGTCAAAGCTTTTTCGCTGCGCTGGTAAACGTCCGGGGCGCGGTCACCGACCACTAACTTCCGGGTATTGTTGACCCCGGGCTGAACGGTTTTTTGCTGTGGGTCATCCGCTTGAACGATCGGGCTGATACCGGCAATGCCTGCGACAAGGGCGAGGCTGGCGATAAGGGTTTTGTTGTTCATCGGTGAACCTCCAGTAAATTCGTGGTACCCGATCTGGGACCGCAGTGACGCCCAATCATTCGAAAAAACGTCATCTAGGGACTGCCCGATGCCGCCGCTGCCGGGCACATCGCTGAGGCTCAATGCCGAAAATTCGAATCCAGGATCAAGCGAAGCGACCGGTAGCAGCCAAGTCCGCTGATTTCAGCTAACATCCCGCGCCCCATCCCGCACGCTGATAAGGACATCACATGGCAGCTTCCAGCGCCGTTATTCTGGTCATTCTGGCTATTTTCATTCTCTATGCCATTGGCGTCTTCAACGCCTTGGTCGCCCGCCGCAACCAATTCAAGAATGCCTTCGCCCAAGTGGAAGTTCAGCTCAAGCGTCGCTACGATCTGATCCCCAACTTGGTGGAAACCGCCAAGGGCTATCTGGCCCACGAGCGCGGCACCCTTGAAGCCGTCATCGCCGCGCGCAACACCGCACTGGCCGGACTCCAGGCCGCCCAGGCAGAACCGGGTGATGCGGGCAGCATCGCGCAACTTAGCCTGGCGGATGGTGCGCTCAATAGCGCCATGGGGCGCCTGAACGTAACGATGGAGGCTTATCCCGATCTCAAGGGCTCGCAGAACATGCAGCAGCTCAGTGAAGAGTTGAGCAGCACCGAAAACAAGGTGGCGTTCGCCCGTCAGGCGTTCAACGATGCGGTGATGGCCTACAACACGCTCAAGCAGAGCTTCCCGGCTGTGCTGCTGGCCGCCACCTTCGGCCATGGCGCCGACGCCAGCCTGCTGGAATTTGCCGACAGCGCGGTGATTCAGGACGCTCCGAAAGTTTCTTTTTGACGCCCCTTATCCACGGACGGCCCCATGAATTTCTTTGAACAACAGCGCCAGGCCAAGCGCCGCACCGTGCTGCTCGTAATATTGATGACCCTGGCCGTGTTCAGCCTGATCGCCATCACCTGCCTGGCATTGACCCTACCAATGGAAGAAGTCCCCTACGTCCTGCGGCAATACCTGACCCTGGACTTGCGGCTCGTCACGGTGGTTTCGGCGGTCGTATTGGGCATTGTGCTGCTGGGCAGTGTGGCGAAATATTCCGAGCTCGCCACAGGCGGTAAAGTGGTCGCCCGGCGCCTCGGGGGCCGCTTGATCAATCACAGTGCAAGCACCCTGGAAGAACAGCGCCTGCTCAACGTGGTTGAAGAAATGGCGCTCGCCTCGGGCACCGTTGTGCCGTCGGTGTACCTGCTGCCGGAGCCCGGCATCAACGCCTTCGTCGCCGGTTTCACGCCTCAGGATGCCGTCATCGGCGTCACGCAGGGGGCGATCTCGCTGCTCTCGCGTGATGAGTTGCAAGGCGTGATCGCCCACGAATTCAGCCACATCTACAACGGCGATATGCGCCTCAATACCCGACTGATCGCCATCGTCCACGGGATTCTGGTGCTGGGCCTGACGGGCGGTTACATTTTGCGCAAGCTGGAAGACGTCGACAAAGTGGCGCCCCGTCGCTTGATAATGGTGCCTTTCGTCGTGGGCATGGTGCTGTGTGTGGTCGGGTTTGCCGGAAGCTTTTTTGGCAATCTGATCAAGGCATCCGTAAGCCGACAACGAGAATTCCTGGCCGATGCGACTGCGGTGCAGTTCACCCGAAACCCGCAAAGCATTAGCGGCGCGTTGAAAAAGATCGGCGGGTATGAACAGGGGTCGAACATCAAGGCGACCCGTGCCGCCGAATTCAGTCACTTGTACTTTGGCGCCGGCGTGTCGACGGCGATAGGTGGCATGTTGGCCACCCACCCNGAACTGAGTGAGCGCATCCGGCGCATTGATGCGCATTGGGACGGCAGCTTCCCGACAATCGAAGCACCGGCGCTGGCTGCGATGGACGTCGCAACGGTGTTGCCGCTGTCTGACGCCTTCAGTGATTTGCCCGCTGCCGCCACAGCGGTGCTCTACGACGTCCGCGCAGTGCAGGAATCGATCGCGATGATCGGCTCCCCACAGCCCGAGCACATCACCGAGGCTCGCCGGTTGCTGGAAGATATTCCGCAGGCGCTCAAACTCGCGGCTCGCAGTACCGACGGCGCCGAGGCGTTGCTCTATGGCCTGGTGTTATCGCCTTCCACGCCAGTGCTGGCGATGCAGCTCGAGACGCTGCAGCCACAGGTCGACAGCACGGTGTTCAATACCTTGGACCTGTTGCGCGAATCGCTCTCGACCCTAAACCCAGGATTGCGTTTGCCGCTGCTGGATCTGGCGATACCGAGCCTCAAGCAGCTCGGCAAAAAAACCTTCGCGGCGGTGAAACGTAACTTGAACCTGCTGATTGAAGCCGACCACGACATCGATTTGCTGGAGTGGACCCTTCTGCGTATCGTCGAGCGCAATGTTGATGGCGCGCCCGCCGTTCAATTCAAGTTCGGTTTGTTCCAGTGCGCCGATGAACTCACCGTACTGCTGGGTACCCTGGCCAACGCGGGCCAGCCAGACCCTAAAAACGCTTTAGCAGCCCTTGAATACGCNTGGGAAGGCCTGCCGTTCGAACGCGGGCACGAACTGCCGAGCGAACTGGAAAACCTCGAAGCGGCACTCAAGCGACTGCGTCACCTGATGCCTGAGGAAAAGCCCGCCCTGCTCAACGCCTTGGTTCGCTGCGTGGAGCATGACGGCAAGGTCACCGTGGCGGAAGCGCAATTGATGCGGGCGATCGCAGACCTGCTGGACTGCCCCATGCCGCCTGTGCTGTTTGCGCAACACGAAATCGCACCAACGACTACAGCTTGAGCCTCACGCCTGCGCACTCGTATTGATCCGTTTCACACATCAATGCATGCCAACAATGCAATTAACATATCGATCCCCCTGCTCCACTATCCGCCCCAATAAGAACCGTGCGCCGCGTCCAGGCGGTGCACGTCATAAAAGCGGTGGAGTACACGTCTATGACAGCATCAACCCAACGGCCCGCGACTTCCGGTCGCTCCCGGGCCAGTGCGATTTTCCGGGTCACCTCGGGCAACTTCCTCGAACAATTCGACTTCTTCCTGTTCGGCTTTTACGCCACGCAGATCGCTGCCGTGTTCTTCCCGGCCAGCAGTGAGTTCGCCTCGCTGATGATGACCTTCGCGGTGTTCGGCGCAGGCTTTCTGATGCGACCGTTGGGCGCCGTGGTACTGGGCGCCTACATCGATGATGTGGGTCGGCGCAAAGGGTTGATCGTCACTTTGTCGATCATGGCCAGCGGCACGATTTTGATTGTGCTGGTGCCGGGCTATGAAACCATCGGGTTGTTCGCCCCGGCCATCGTGTTGATCGGCCGCTTGCTGCAAGGCTTCTCGGCTGGCGCAGAAATGGGTGGCGTCTCGGTGTACCTCTCGGAGATCGCCACGCCCGGCAACAAAGGCTTCTTCACCAGTTGGCAGTCGGCCAGCCAGCAAGTGGCGATCATTGTCGCGGCGGCGTTGGGCTATGGCCTGAACCAATGGATGGCGCCAGCGATGATTGCCGACTGGGGCTGGCGAATTCCGTTTTTCGTCGGTTGCATGATCGTGCCGTTCATTTTTTTCCTGCGCCGCAACCTTGAGGAAACCGAAGCGTTCGCCGCCCGAAAACACCGCCCGAGCATGGGCGATGTATTTCGCACATTGGCGCAGAACTGGGTGATCGTGTTCGCCGGGATGATGATGGTTGCCCTGACCACCACCGCGTTTTACCTGATCACCGTNTACGCACCGACCTTCGGCAAGACCGTGCTGCACCTGAGCACGTCTGATGCGCTGNTGGTGACCTTGNTGGTGGGCGTTTCGAACTTCTTCTGGCTGCCGATGGGTGGCGCGCTGTCCGACCGCATCGGCCGTCGTCCGGTGCTGATTGCCATGGCCCTGCTGACCTTGGCCACGGCGTATCCGGCACTGACCTATCTGGTGCAGGCGCCAAGCTTCATCAACATGCTGTTGGTGCTGCTGTGGTTGTCGTTCATTTACGGTTTGTACAACGGCGCGATGATTGCCGCGCTGACGGAAATCATGCCGGTCGAAGTTCGGGTTGCCGGTTTTTCCCTGGCTTATAGCCTGGCCACGGCGGTATTCGGTGGTTTCACCCCGGCGATATCGACCTTCCTCATCCAGTACACCGGCGACAAGGCTGCGCCCGGTTACTGGATGAGTTTCGCCGCGCTCTGTGCCCTGTGCGCGACGCTGTATCTCTATCGCCGTTCGACCGGTCGCCTGCAATCGGCGATGTCCTGAATCCTTCCAGAGCACATGACCATGAAGAAGCTATTCAATTTTGCTGCCCTGACGTTGCTGGTCAGCCTGGGGCTGAGCACCGTCGCCCAGGCCGAAGAGATCCGCGTGATGACCTCTGGCGGTTTCACCGCGGCCTACAAAATCCTCGGCCCGAAATTCGCCGCCTCCACGGGTAACACACTGGACACCGCCCTTGGCCCTTCGATGGGCAAGGCGCCGGAAGCGATCCCCAATCGCCTGGCTCGCGGTGAAAAGGCCGACGTGGTGATCATGGTCGGCTACGCCCTCGATGACCTGATCAAGCAAGGCAAAGTCGATCCCGCCTCACGGGTCGAGCTGGCGGACTCGCGGATCGGCCTGGTGGTACGTGAAGGCGCGCCGAAACCGGACATCAGCTCTGTCGACGGCCTGAAAAAGACCTTGCTCGACGCGAAGTCCGTGGCCTATTCCGACAGCGCCAGTGGCGTATACATCGAGGAGCAATTGTTCAAACGGCTGGGCATTGAAGACCAGCTCAAACCCAAGTCGACGATGGTCCCGAAAATCCCGGTGGGTTCGGTGGTTGCCACCGGTGACTATCAACTGGGCTTTCAGCAGGTCAGCGAGTTGCTGCCNGTGCCGGGGGTGAGTTTTGTGGCGAAGATTCCGGAATCGGTGCAGTCGGTCACGCGTTTCGCCGCCGGCATTCCGGTCGGTGCGCAACACCCGGCGCAAGCCAAGGCATTGCTGGAATACCTGGCCTCCACCGCCGCTCAACCGGATGTGAAAGCCACCGGGCTGGACTCAGTCAGCCGCTGACCTGGACTTTCATTTCCACCACCAGCCGTTCCAGTTCCAGTGCCGCCGGGGTCAAGGTGCGACCCCGGCGCTTGATCAAACCGACACTGCGCATCACCTGCGGATCGGTCAGCGGCACCCGTGTCAGGATCGGGTGATCCGCCGCCGGCATCGCCATCAACGGCACCGCTGCCACGCCCAACCCCGCTTCGACCAAACCAATCATCGTCGTCACATGCCGGGTTTCGCAGATGCTCGACCGCTGCGGCACGATGCCCGTGAGCGCCTGATCCAGCAGAAAGCGATTGCCGGACGTCTTGTCCAGCGAGATGTAGTCCTGCTGATAAAACTCATCCCACGTCACGCTGGCGCGTGCGGCCAACGGATGATCGCGCCGGCACGCCACCACATAACCTTCCTGTACCAGCGGCTCGAACTCCACTTCCGCCTCCAGGGTGCCCATGAAACTCAGGCCGAAATCCGCCTCGCCGTTGACCACCGCACTCAGCACTTCGTGGGCGCTGGAATCGAGGACCTTGACCTTGATCCGTGGAAACTGCCGGTGGTAGTGCGCGATCACTCGCGGCATGAAGTAGTAAGCCGCTGAAGGCACGCAGGCGACGGTGACGTGACCGAGGCGGGTCGAGGCGACTTCGCTGATGCCCAGTAGCGCCACGTCCAGGTCGTCCAACAGACGCTCGACNCTCGGCATAAAACCGCGTCCGGCCTGGGTCAGGCTGACCTTGCGNGTGGTGCGCTCGAACAACCTCACACCGAGGGCGTCTTCGAGCTTTTCAATGCGCCGGCTCAGCGCCGGTTGGGAGATGCGCACCGCGTCGGCGGCCTTGCGAAAGCTGCCCTGCTCCACCACGGCGCGAAAGGCTTGCAAGTCGTTAAGGTCGAAGTTGATGGCCATGATGCGCACTCGGGAAGCGGGACAGATTGATCAGCCTATCGCATAAATGTAACTAATTAATGCAACATGTAACTATATTTTCGTCGCCCTTCAGGCCGCCTTCGCGAGCAAGCCCGCTCCCACATTTGTTTGTGGCGTGCAGAGATACTGTGTCCACCACAGATCTATTGTGGGAGCGGGCTTGCTCGCGATAGCGGTGGGTCAGGCAACATCGTTGTATGTTCATGGCTGACGCATGAAGCATCACCCTTTATCCTTGTCCCCCCGCCGTACCGAGTGAATGGAGTTTTTGTCATGCCCCATGAAGGCAACCTGTTGCAAGCCGCTGTCGTGTTTCTGTTCGCGGCGGTGCTCACCGTTCCCTTGGCCAAGCGCCTGCAACTGGGGGCGGTACTGGGTTATCTGTTTGCAGGGGTGATCATCGGGCCGTCGGTGCTGGGCCTGATTGGCAATCCGCAAAGCGTCAGCCACATTTCCGAACTCGGGGTGGTGTTGCTGCTGTTCATCATTGGTCTTGAACTGTCGCCGCGACGTTTGTGGGTGATGCGCAGATCGGTGTTCGGCGTCGGCCTGGCGCAAGTGCTGCTGACGGGCTCGGTGATTGGTGTGCTGGCGTTGTTCGTGTTCGGCCAACCGTTGAACAGCGCGATCGTGCTGGGCTTGGGCCTGGCGCTGTCGTCCACGGCGTTCGGTCTGCAAAGCCTGGCCGAGCGCAAGGAACTGACCAGTCCCCACGGGCGCTTGGCATTCGCGATTCTGCTGTTCCAGGACATCGCCGCTATCCCGTTGATCGCCATGGTGCCGTTGCTGGCGGGCGGCGATCACACCAGCAGCGCTGGGGAAGGCCTCAATCACGGCTTGCGCGTGCTGGGCAGCATCGCGGTGATGGTGATCGGTGGGCGATACCTGTTGCGGCCGGTGTTCCGGGTGGTGGCCAAGACCGGTTTGCCGGAAGTCTCCACGGCCACCGCGTTGCTGGTGGTGATGGGCACGGCGTGGCTGATGGACCTGGTCGGCGTGTCGATGGCGCTGGGGGCGTTCCTCGCCGGGTTGCTGCTGGCGGACTCCGAATACCGTCACGAACTGGAAGCGCAAATCGAGCCGTTCAAGGGATTGTTGCTGGGGCTGTTTTTCATCAGTGTCGGCATGGGCGCCAACCTGAGNCTGCTCCTGAGCGCGCCGATCACGGTGCTGGGCCTGACCCTGTTGCTGATCGCAATCAAACTGCCGCTGCTGTTTGTTGTCGGTCGGCTGGCGGGTGGTCTGGGCAAGGTCAGTGCGATTCGCCTCGGCATCGTGCTCGCGGCCGGTGGTGAATTTGCGTTTGTGGTGTTCAAGATCGGCCGCGACCAGGGCCTGTTCGAACCAAACCTGTACGACTTGCTGGTGCTGACCATCACCTTGTCCATGGCGGTGACGCCACTGCTGTTGCTGGTGTGCGCGCGACTGGTCAGGCCAAAGGTTCAACCGGTGGTGGTGCCGGAGAAATTCCGCGAGATCGATACCGACACACCGCGCGTGGTGATCGCCGGCATGGGCCGCATGGGGCAGATCGTTGCGCGGATTTTGCGCGCGCAGAACATCAAGTTCGTCGCCCTCGACACCTCGGTGGAAACCATCGAACTGTCGCGCAGCTTCGGCGGTGTGCCGGTGTTCTACGGCGACCCGATGCGCCCGGAGATCCTCAGTGCGGCCAAAGTCGAGCAGGCGGAATACTTTGTCATCGCCACCGACGACCCGGACACCAACATCAAGACTGCCGAACTGGTGCATAAACTCTACCCGCACATCAAAATCATCGCCCGGGCGCGTAACCGTCAGCATGTGCATCGCTTGGTGGACCTTGGCGCCGAGGCCATTCGGGAAACCTATTACTCGAGTCTGGAAATGAGCCGGCGCACGCTGGTCGGCCTGGGGCTGACCCAGGCCCAGGCCGATGCGCGGATCAAACGCTTCAAGCATCACGACGAACAGGTGCTGGAGGCCCAGCATGCGGTTTATGACGATGCGGCGAAGGTCTTGCAGACGGCGCAGGAAGCCCGGGCGGAACTGGCGAGATTGTTTGAGTCGGATCAGTTGGAAGAACAATCAGGCAAGGCATAACTGATCGCCCCCACGCTCCCCCCACAGCNGATCGTTCCCACGCTCTGCGTGGGAATGCCGCCCGGGACGCTCCGCGTCCCTTCGCAAGTCGTGACGCAGAGCGTCACAGGATGCATTCCCACGCAGAGTGGGAACGATCGACATAAGGAATCCACAATGGCTGCTGACCAACCCGCCCCCGCCCTGAAAGAAATCTTCAACGCCGACCGCCTCAAGCACATCGCCACCGAAATGACCGCCGTCTACCCCGCGTTCAACGCCAAGGCCTTCCTGAAACTGGCCAACGACGGGCTAGGCGAATTATCCATCATGCAGCGCATGGCCCGGGTCAGCGAGTGCCTGCACACCGTCCTGCCGTTGAACTATGAGGAAACGCTTGAACTGCTACGCGCCCTCGCCCCGCGGCTGAACAGCGGCTTCGTCAGCATCTCATTACCGCATTACGTTGCGACCTACGGCGGACATGCCTTCGAGCAGTCCATGGACGCCCTCAAGTACTTCACTGCGTTCGGCTCTTCGGAATTTGCGATCCGCTATTTCTTGCGCAGCGACATCGAACGCTCCCTGGCGGTCATGCATGAGTGGTCCCTGGACCAAAACGAACACGTCCGCCGCCTGGCCAGCGAAGGCAGCCGACCGCGCCTGCCATGGTCGTTTCGACTGGAACAGATTCAGGCTGACCCAACATTGGCGGCGGTGATCCTCGACAACCTCAAGGCCGACGACAGTCTCTACGTGCGCAAGTCCGTGGCCAACCACCTCAACGACATCACCAAGGATCATCCCGAATGGGTGCTGGACCTGATCGAAGGCTGGTCGCTGGACAACAAACACACGGCATGGATCGCCAAACACGCCCTGCGCAGCCTGATCAAACAAGGCAATCAACGCGCGTTGGCGATCATTGGCGCGGNCGGCAAGCCTGAGGTCGAGATCATNGATGTGAAGGTGCAACCGGCGGTGATTCGTCTGGGTGAAAAAATCACCCTGTCCTTCGCCGTGAAATCCACGGTCCAGGACAGTCAGCGACTGGTGATCGACTACGCAATCGATTACGTAAAAGCCAGCGGNAGCACGTCGGCGAAGGTGTTCAAGCTCAAGGCGCTGACGCTTCCCGGCAAGGCGACCGAATCCATCGTCCGGGGTCAGCACATCAAGGAACTCACCACCCGCCGGCATTACGCGGGTCATCACGCCGTGCACATTCTGGTGAACGGCGAGCGCCTGGCCAGCACCGGGTTCGAGATTACCGCTGACGCTGATTGACCGTATTAGCGGATCGACCGGGCAGCATGCGCGTCAGGGTGTTGTCACGGACCCAATAGTGATGGAACAACCCCGCCGCCGCGTGCAAGCCGATCAGCCAGTAACCGGCGCTGCCGAGCAATTCGTGCCAATGCTTGAACTGCTT
>Ga0065714_10065153_pt1 | contig 12418 bp, 17 predicted proteins | sample MisRhiReplicate2_FD_59101 | JGI IMG/M metagenome (GOLD analysis project Ga0065714, IMG submission 59101) | Miscanthus rhizosphere microbial communities from Kellogg Biological Station, MSU, sample Rhizosphere Soil Replicate 2: eDNA_1 v2... | ecosystem: Host-associated > Plants > Roots >... | reverse complement strand
AACAGGCTGCGCTTGATCCGGCGCCCGCCGGACTGCTGCATGCCGCGCCAGTTCTTGAACGACTCGGACATCAGGCGCCAGGTCGGGATCGACACAATCGTCTTGTCGAATCCCCATAATAGTGAGCTTCTAAAAATATGGACAGCATTCAGCCCAGTAAAACCGGGCTTAAGGCAAAAATGGAGCTGTCTGGATTTTTTGAGGTGGAAATGGACAGCTGCCGATGCTGGCGAAGCGTAGCATGTCCGGCGCTGTCTCATCCTCTCAACACTGTCCGCCAGCGGAGCCTCCAGAGATCGAGCAAATCATTGAGGCAAGATGGGCTTCCGCGACTCAGATCCTGGCCTCCACGCCCTAGTGGCGATTTACCAAGAAATTGCATCCACGTCCGTGTACGTCACGGTAGACACCAAAGACAATGTGCCGTCCTACACGACGGGTAGTGCTTGATGGTTAGTCCTATCAACGATGGACTGCTGGGGGAGGGTGGGGTTGAACTGATTGGCTCCCAGCTGCCCCTAGAGGACTTAATTCTCGCAGCTCGAAAACGGTACAAATGGATGCCATTTTACGTCGTTGAAGACTGGGTGATCCTGGATGCCATTCTCACAGATGATGAGCAGTCCAAGGTAGCTGCGGCTGGATGCCAGCCTATGTTTGTGTTTGCCCACAAGGTCGTTCACGACGAACAGCGGCGGTTCGAGCCTGGCGACTGGGTTAGGTCAACAATCGCTCGAACCTTGAGGACGGCTATCTCTTCGAAACAAGCATTTCGGACTTAGACTTGCGCTCAGCGTCGTTTATAAATTTAGGCGCCTAGCACGTTGAACCACTGCGACATATGGACTTTGAACCAGTTCACTGAGAGTGGCGAGTTGTATCACTGCTCGAAACTACTCAGCAAAAAAATACTGAAATCCGCTAAAGGTTTTTCGAAATTGTTCCGTTTAGTAATTCATGAGCCAACTTTCGAGAATTCTATGAACGGCAATAAACGTTTGAAATCCCGTCTCACCTTCAAATCCTCTGAAACTTTCAGTTTTTCAGGAACTGATGAAAATTTTCGTACGACTGTCAAACTCACTGCGTCTCAGGTCGTGCGGCTACGGCTCCACGACTTCAATGCCAGCTTCACATCTGGTCAGGCCTATAACGTGGGGTTGGGTTTAATCGAGTCAGTCATCAACTCCAATGACGATGATGAAAATAAGTTGTACAAGTCAAAACATCAAACAAATCTAGAGTTTTGGAAAGCTCTAATACAGCGCAATGAGCCCTCTGGATCAACAGAGAATTCAGAATTGCTCCATGTTGTGAATACGGAGAAAGGATTCCTCACTGCAGGAACTCTGTTGGATCCCGAGCCGATAGTGAAATTTGAAGACGGAAAGGAGCCTTATTACGATCTGCAAATAGGGCTAGATGGACAGTATATTCATTTGAGTTTTGGTTGGATTCGTTGGATGTTAACTACCAGTGAGGCAGAATGGTTAGGTGAACAACTATTGACTGCCGCATTTTTGGCAACAAAATCGGCGAGGGCCATTCAACGGGAAGAAGAATAGCTCGGTCTCTCAAAGAATCGACTGGGGGCATTACACCTGAAAATCAGACTCAGTGACTTACGGTCTTTAGGCAGGGCAGCCAAACTCATGCCTACTTTGTGTCTGATTTGTGCCAGTAGCGGCCCACACTCGGTCTCGGTATCCCCAGCATTTGCGCTACCTGGGCTGGCGTATATCCTTCGCGCTTCAATTGCTGAACAGCCTCTCGCTTTTTTTCCGCATCTATCGTTCTTGGCGGCCTGAGTTTCTTGGGTTCTGTAGGGAGCGGTTCGTCTAGCAATGCCAGCTCTTCCAATTCCTTTAGGGCTATCTGCAGTATTTCCCGTGCTGATTTCTGCTCGTATGACGCCTGGACTAGCGTAAGCAACGTCACGGGATTCAGGTTGAGCGCCGATGCCAGATCTTCATTGGCCTCCAAGGTCGGTGACGTTTTAGCGGCTTCAAGTTGACTGACGTGTGAATGCGTCACCCGTACAGCGATGTCCTGCTGCAGCAACCCACGGCGCGTTCTAACAAATTGCAGCACCGCTGCGTACGCCATCCGTAATGACATTCGATCCGTCCTCTGTAAACCGAACGGTATGCCGTGTTTGCTACTTCTCACTCAAATCTATATATTTAAGTGAGTGATAAATCTGGATGGATGACAACGGAATCTACTCCTTCGCTCTCTGGGCTGAAGCCCTCGGACAGAGTGAGCTGTAGGGCTTCCTAAGCTCCTGCTCGTAAGGGGCAGACTCGCCTGAATTTTATATGTATTGCCAAAGCCAAGAGGAAAGCACAGTGACCGAGCCAACATCAGATAGCGAGCTTCTCAATGGCCCAGGAGACCCTCGCCAAGGGCCGATGGACTCAGACGAGATCCTCATCGGGCTTGTGCAAGCTCTCTATCCAGGCAAGCCGTATTGCTTAGTAGATGCTTGGACAATTTTCAAAATCGACGTCACAGAAGATGAGCTCACCAAAATCCAGGCAGCCGGCCAGATGCCTCTAATTGTTTTTGCTCGCAACGTACGTTTTGACAGCGAGCGTAGGTTTGATGTCGGCGATTGGGTACGTACCACCTTCGCTACGTCCTTCGAAGAGGGCTTTCTCTTTGAAACCAGGAATACGGCCTACGTCCTGTGTGGCGATGGGCACGAAAAAGCCACAAGCCTCAAAACAGCTCTTTCTTTTTTTTAAACGGAGACTGGGCGTGCGAGCGTTCAAAGCAGAGAGTCAAAATGTTCAGAACCAAATTAAAAAACAAGTACGAGCGACTGGGAATGATGAGTGAAGAGGTCTCTCACTGGCTTATGGTCTCACGCGACCTGTCATTGCACTGGTATCACGTTAGTTTGGAAGTACTTCGACAAGGCAGGATGATAAGTCATGTAGTCATGCTGAACGATGAGACCAAGCTGCTCGAGACTCTTAAGGATCCGAGGGCTGATCGGGTGGTTGTGGACGTAAGGGTTGTTACCCCAGGCTGGATGAACAAAAAAGGCGAATGGCTCATGGAAAAGCTGGCAGGAGTATCCGTAGGCATCGAAAAAAATGACACCCCAGTATGTGTGTTGGAGCTGGCAAACGGCTCTATCTATACCAACTCTCCCGACCCATCTATCACCAAAGAATCCTTGTCCGACGTCCTTAAAATTTACTGATTAGGGAGCTGCTGATGTCTGGTGACACAGAAATTGAATTGCACTCCAAACGGTTCACCGATTTTCACATTCTAAGAATTATTCGAGCGCGTAAGCATTCATACAATGAGCCCATAACCGCCTTCTTGAGTGACGTTTTCATATACGCAAACTCAGCGGTGGGTATCGTTTATGGTCACGTGAATCAAGGCCCTCATGGGCGCTACGCAGACGAACACCTTTTGCGCACCAGCGATATCCGTCAAGTGCGGAAGGAAGGGCGGTTTTGGGTGCTGAACACTATGGACTCTCGATACGTCATTGCGTCTTTCAAACGAAACGACGGCAGGGCTAGTTTTAGAAGCTTTCTACGGCGAGCTAAATGTAGTTTTCAATAGACAACACGCGATACGCATTTTGTAGGAGGCGAAGGTTGAAGCTCTTTTTGGACTGCGAGTTTACTCGGCTCAACAAAAACACCCAGCTCATCTCTTTGGCGCTAGTGGCTGAGTCAGGTCAAGAGTTCTACGTCGAGCTTTTGGACACCTATGGCATCACTGATTGCAGTGAGTTTGTCATCGAGCACGTACTCCCACAGCTCAATCCATCGTTGCACGGTCAAACTTTTGCGGGAGCTCAAACATCCTTAAGCGGTTTCCTCGCGCGTTTCGATGAGATGCTTGAAATATGTACGGATGCCCCGGACTGGGACTGGGATTTTTTTTGCGACCTGGCATATGTGAATCACCGCTGGCCAGCACATGTCATTAACCGGCCGACCAACCTCACCACGCTATTCAGCAAGGCACACACCGACACTCTGCAAGATGTAGAGCTCCCTGACCTGCCACACCACGCCCTTTTGGATGCACGGATTCTTGCATTGCTCTATCAGGGCTTGGCATCAGCCTCGTAGCCCATCATTGGTTAGAAAGTATGCGGAGGATTTTAGATGGCTCTTGATGACGACGACACTGTGTACTGCGATGTTCAGATGCCGGTCGCGCAGGGTCGAGAGCTACTGCAGTTGGTGAATGCCCTGCGCGATTCGGGAGGCCATCCGAACCTCGATACAGTTTTTGCGCATATGCAGCTTGAGCTGACGATGGCGATTGATATTGTTGAAAACCCCCGGCCTTTGGGGGCAGCTAGACCTACCAAACACTGAATTTGGTACAGCTAGGCGCTGGCGCGAAGAGGCGATTGCAGGTTGCAGGTTGGGGAATCGAAAGTCGTCCTAGGTCAGGGTACGTCAACGAGGTGCGCGAGCTTACCTGTTGTTCCGGTCGTTCCGTAAGGCGGTTGCCGCTGCAGAAGAACGGTCGCTTTCGACTTGCGAAGTTTGTGGGCAGTCCGGGACTTTAGGAGAGAGGCGTTGGCTGAGCGTACGATGCATCGAGCACATCCATTGGTCACCCTCTGACGACTGCAAATGAAGTGATCGGATGCAAGCCATCGACCCGATGAAACAGCAGACCGCTCATACACCGGTTTAAGAATGCGCGGAGCGCTGCTCAGGGCGGATAATCCAATGAAGCTTCAAATCTATTCAGATCTGCACAATGAATTTTCTAAATTCGATCCTGGCCCGAGCGATGCGGACGTGGTCATCCTCGCGGGTGACATAGACCTGAAATCGCGAGGAGTGAAATGGGCGAACGAAGTGTTCCAGTGCCCGGTAATCTACGTGTGCGGCAATCATGAGTACTACGGTGGGCACATTGAACACACGTTGCGCAAAATGAAAGAAGCGGCAGCGCCGAATGTTCACGTGCTCGAAAATGAAGTCCTGATCCTGGATCAAATTCGGTTTTTGGTCACTACAGCGTGGACAGATTACTCGTCGACTGGAGATGTCGTTGCGGCGAAACGCATCGCATGGGAGTGGATGAACGATTTCACTGTGATCAGAACAGATGCGAGTTACCGGCGCCTTCGCCCCGATGACTTGATTGCTAAATCAAAGGCAGCCTATGCCTGGCTTTCTGAAGAACTGGCCAAGTCCTTCGACGGCAAAACTGTTGTAGTTACGCACCATGCGCCGGTGTTGGATCACGTGGGTGATGATCTGCCTGCACACCTAGATGCAGCCTATGCCAACGAATGGCCGGAGCTGTTGGGTAAGGCCGATCTGTGGGTGTATGGACATACCCACGTCGCAGCGGATTTCTTCAAAAATGGCTGCCGTGTCGTTTCCAATCCACGCGGATATCCGAGTCAAAAAACAGGTTTTGATCCGGGATTTTTGATCGAGATTTGATGAGTAGCGGTTTAACTATGGCCCCTCGGTGTCTCTCGTCGACAGGTGTCCGGCATCCACCAAGCCATCGATATAGCCTTCAGCTTTGCCCCTTGCTTCGAGTAAGGCGTCGATGGATGTGCTCTTGTAAATGTCTCCAGAAATTAATTGCCACCGCTTCTTTTGGCGGTGCCCGATAGGGTCGTCCGAAAACTTTGGTGCATTGATCAATGCATCGAAATCGTGAGGTACGCTGGGTGTACTCACGATGGTTTCTCACAACGTTGACATCTGTGAGGAGGCTATCATGCGCACACTCAACCGCTTATTTCTGGCCGGTTTATTGCCAAACCGATTGAACGCATCTCAGACCACAGGCTAGCCGCTTACGCGAAGAAACGACTGCATCAATGCCGGCGGCCCAGCGAAAAGCGGAGGGTTCAGCTCTCATGACAAACCTCCAGATTTTGCTCCCGGCGAATCGTAATGGGTTGCAGCAACGCCACAGCTGCCCTTTGACTACAAAGTAGCGACCGTCAGGTGTCGTGGGATTAATCTCGCAAGCTCCGTGCCGACTCAGTACAGCGTTCTGGCTCGAAATACGCTGCAGCCAATGCGCGCCCGATCTGGGGCTTCTGACTTGGTATTAGAGTGACGCTCAGCTAGATGCTATGGCTCGGGGCATCGACGAGTTTCTCGGCCAAGAAACATCATCGGCAGTTCTCTGGACGGTTTGCGGTTGGTGTCGACGTGCGATTCGCAATACTCCCCACAGCATGGCAATAGCTACCGTCATCCAAGCAGCGAACATGCTGAAGAGGATCATTTCAAGGCTCATATGCATCTCCTTTGTGTTGTCGTCATCCTGCTCTCCTTGTCGATGATCATCTGCCACTTGCACATTCAAATTTATGCGTGATTTGAATGTACAGCAATTATGAGGCTATGGTTTCGAGCACCTGAACGCAATGTGGAAACCATCTTTAGCCTGCAGATCGCTTTGAAACCGGTAGCTAGATCCAATGGTTTACGGTCGACAACTCAGCCGGTGCCTGTGCTTAGAGCCAGCCCGCTCAGTTGAAACACTGGCGAAATAATCTGGCCGTATGATTCGCGTCATTGGAATCCGAGGTGCTAGAGATGAATCGGCCATCAAGAAGCATGCGCAAACTGCTCGACTCCGTCGCTACCAACAATGAGCACGCGGCGCTGGATGTTATGCGTGCAACTGAGCAGCTCACGGACGAGGTGTTGCGGCAACGATTGCTCAACCTGGTTCACCGGCTCAATCAGGACGTCATGACCTGCGATTAGCGCGTGACGACATCCAGGGCGGTGCCATCAAATTCGCGTGACTGATCGCCAGTGACTTAGCGGACGGGTTGAACTGCCCGTATATTTGGCGCCGCTACGCATTGCAGCTCCGTCAACGTCGAGTTTCGGTTGTCCACGTGATTTTGGTTTGAGTACAAAAGGCCCTTCGAGAGCCCATCCTGTTCAGTCTGTAAATAGTGCTCGCAACGTAATTAGCTAACTGATCCAAGTATTGGATTTCACAATTATAATGTTTCGGGCTGGATCGGAGCTTTGTAAAACTCTTTCCAATGGTCGACAGACGACCATGAAACAGCCGTAATATACCCCTAGATAAATATGAAGCTATGATTTGGCGAGTCTCGCTAGGATTTTACTTTTGCGGAGCATTAAGTATTTGGGATTTGTCGATTTTTAGTTCTGTAGCCATGTCTTTATTTATTATGAAGGCTTTCGGTGTTTCAAAGCCGCTAATACTTCCATGTCCTGATGTTGTGAATACAAGTTGGCAGTCATTTGTTTTGCAGTCGGCGGGTACTTTGAAGTTGCTTAGGTCAAAGGTGCTGGTGGATGTATAGCTTGAAGAGCTAATATTGGGGCGATACTGTTGTGGATTAGCATCTTTACCCAAATTGGCCTTGTTCAGCACGACAGATATTTTTTGAATGTTTGGACAGTTCGGGCTCAGCTCGAAAATATCCCAAAATGCTTTGCTGTAATAGATGGCAGTGTCGATTTCTCCACTCGCGGAGGCAGGTTGGATTCTGCTATAAGATTTTTCAGCAAGTTGTGTTGCTAGCGCGCAGTTAGTGTCCGTATTAGGTTCGGCAGATAATGCTAAATGGTTAGCTGCAAGGGTCAAGAAAAGGACGGTACTGTTTTTAAATGATCTTTTCATTTTCCATTCTCTTGACTTTTTTCGTTTGAGCCTTTTAATAGGCTGTTTAAGTCTGGTAGCGATTGATCTTCATTGGTAGGGATGTTTCCGGCAAAGTGTGATGATGGTGTAACTGTGACATATCTTGGTGCGCTATAAGTTTGTGTGGAGCGGGCATATAGAGCCGCAATTATTATTACTCCACCGATGAATATCCCTATTATACCTGGTGAGTGGCTGGCAATCATTGTCCTGACACTACTCGCTCCTTCTTTTGCGTCTATGCCAAATCTCGATGATTGGCTGTGAGTGAAAAACGAAACTGCTAGTCCGCCGAATATCACGCCTGAGCCAATAAGCATGGCGAGCAAACGTAGAAGGGTCGAGTTCACTAACGCAATTCCGGAAAAAACAAATGCTAAATCGGCATTTTGCCTACTGTCTACAATGCCCGTTGTACGATATATCGAATATGCAACTAGCATTATGAGGAGGAAGCAGGTAAGGCCTAGGCCGGCGGTAACCCATCCCCATATATGTCTCTGCCAGATAGGTGCCGAAGTATCATGAGTATTTTCCATTTTTAACCCTCCGCAGAGCTATCAGATACTATTTATACTCCAAAAGTTAGAAAGCTCTTGCTCAGAGCCGTTAAATTGGTCTCTGTCGCATCTACCAATACCGTTGACTTCGTAAGGGGGCAGACCTGCGGCTCCATCGGTATACTGCCAAAGTGTCCAATCGCTCCAGGCTTTCGGAATTAATGGTTGTTTACTGTATTGGGCAAGCCAAAGCCAACACTTGGATAGCTCAGTTTGATCCGGGTGTGTGATGCCAGCCTTGGTCAAGGCCTCCTTGATTGCATGTCCGGAATATAAGCCAGGGTACTTCCCTGTTATCGCTTTAATATGATTAACAAAGTGCTCTGCTTCCTCTAGACTCATATCATGCCCCTGCGGGTTTCCTTCGAAATCTAAAACTAGGAGCTTGTTGTTTCCAGCAGTATCAAAAAAATGTTCAGCTTGGGCAAACGGATCTCCAGCGGTGCCGAAGTGATACGCACCGACAAGTAGCCCTGCATTGCTCGCTTTCTTTATGTTACTTACATAAGTTGGATCAGCATAGTTCGTCCCTTGTGTTGCCTTGTGTAGTATAGCACTGACGCCATCGGATTTTATTTTTGAAAAGTCGGAGACTTTGTTGTGGTGAGAAATGTCAATTATGGTATTTATCATTTTTGTCTTCTATAAATATTTATTAGGTTGAATGGAGCGCTTCCGAGACTAAGTAGAGTCGCTGCAAGTGAGTATGGTTCTGCGCCACTGTTGGGTTAAGGTGTATTTTTAAGTGCTCGGAATGTTGTCAAGCCTCAGGCTTACATTCCGTCAAACAAAACAATAATTGATTCGGTGTGGTTTACCCACATGCTGGCGTCGGTTAGTTGGATTGCATCATTTAGATTAGTGGAGGCGCTTAAAGAACAGTGGATGATTTTTTTTACTCCGGAAGGGCCTGCTCCATTTGCTTCGATCACGACACCTATATGTCCCTGATGATGTTTTTTATCTTCGCTAACATAGTCTGGATAAACCAGAAATGCTCCCGGGATGGCTTCATCTATTCGTGAGAAGTAGCCGGTCGAAGCAAGGCCATCTTCATAAATCGCGCTTGTCTCAAACCAGCCACCATTTACCTTTTTGTAAAGTGGATGATCCACTTTACGATTTTGCGAAAACCGTAGGCACCAATTGACGAATCCGCTGCAATCGTTTACAGAGCCCAGCGGCCAAGTGTTCGAATCGAACGATGGCATCTTACCAGGGCTTACGTATTGTGTTCCTTTATCTAGTCCAGAGTACGCTCGAGTCACAACTGTAGACGCTTTCATTGACCGCCCTCGGCGCTGTTGATTTATAGAAAAGGTACATTTTTATTTAGCAATTTCTGCGAGTTATTCCAGTGCTGCCCTAGAATTTTTAGCTATATGCGTAATTTTGAACTGGGAGTGAAGCGAGCATTTCCATTCAAATCAATGAGCTCGAGATGGTCAGCCTTTAAGGCTTGTGAATTTAAAATATTAAACTAAATTGAGGTTTGAGCATCTGACAGTTGGGATAGCATATGAAAGCATCAATAGCGACGTTGTCAGCCTCAGCCTGGTTGTTATCTTCCTGCGCTGTTTTTAACCCATACATACCCACCGCCAATATTGATCAGGGCACACAGTACGCTGACGTGCTCTCGCAAAAACTGCGTTCTGCCTTGCAGTCCAAAGCTACCCAGTTGGCTTATTGGCAGTCGGGGTCAACTGTGACGCTAGCCACCCTATTAGGACTCGGCGGATATCAGGCGGTAACCTCGGGAGGTGCGCATCATGTAGCTGCTTTAGCTATTGGAGCCGCCACTCTGTATGGGGCGAATTCCGCTTTTTACGACCCAGTTAGGGAGCAGACATATCATCGAGCGGTGCTGACGTTAGATTGTATTGATGGAACATATAGGAGATACAGGGTTTCGCGAATAGAAGGTGTGGCCAAAGAGCTTGAGGTCAAGTATCCGGAGATATATAATTCATTTCGTGAAAGCTACATATCCGCTAGGGCAAAAGCATTGGAAATTAATCAAAACTATCGATTGAATCTTCTTGTTGTGGCAGATAGTGTGAATTCTTCCCTTGCCACATTGCAGCCGTCTGCCGAAGCTACTTATCAGCTACTCTCTGGAAAAATAAATTCTGTAGTGAAGGCTCCACCCGCTAGTTTGAAGGTATTTAGCAGAAATGATTCTGATGAGTTAATGGCTCAGTTGTTAGAGTGGATAGCTATGGTTGAAAGTGCTCCATCCGATTTTGATCGAGACGTAAATGCACGATGTAACTTTTCATCGGTGGGGAAGTTGTCGTTGTCTGGTATCGAACAGAATCAATTGATAGTCCTTAATATAGGCGATGTGCAGCAGTATTTTGTGCAAAATTCATCGGGCAGCATTAGCTATAGTCTAGTTAGCGATGATCCAGCCGATAGCGGAGCCCTGAGTGTTAAGATTGGTACTAATAGCGGAGTTTATTGGCTTGAGGTGAAAGCACTTAAGGTCACGAAGTCAGAAATAAAGCTTCTGGTGATTGACTTAGGTGCTGGTAAGTCAATATATAGTGTTAGGGTGAAAGTCAATTAATCCTCTCGTACCAGATGACCATGCCGCTTTCGGGATGCCATAAATTGGCAGCAGCAAAAATTACAAAGTTCGCTCTTATTTCAAATCTGTGTTTTTGGTGTACCGTTAGGAGACTAACCACATAGAGATCTCCCATGTCTAAACTCGCAGAATTTCGCCAGCTCGAAAAACACTTGGCCGAGCAGCTCCAAGCGCTTGAAGCCCTTAAGGGCGATGCTGGCCTGAAGAAAGAAATTGAATTTGAAACAAAGCTGCGCGCTTTGCTCGCCGAGTATGGTTACAGCCTACAGAACGTGATCAACCTGCTTGATCCATCAGCTGGCCGCCGTCGCGTTCCTGTAGCCGAATCTAAAACTGGTAGCCGCAAGCCACGCCAAGTGAAGGTCTACAAAAATCCTCACACCGGCGAAGTCGTCGAAACCAAAGGCGGCAACCACAAAACGCTGAAGGAATGGAAAGCGAAATACGGTGCCAACACTGTCGAGTCCTGGCTGACCAAGTGAGTTTGGTTTGAGTACAAAAGGGCCCTGCGGGGCCCTTTTTGCCGTCCGGGTTATATTCAGAACCGGTCTTAACTTGCTCACTAATGAGTTGTGCGAGTATCCGTACCGGCTCGGTAAAGCTTTGCCGTGCCCGATGTACGAGCCCGATATCACGATGGAAGGTGTGCTGTCTGAGATCGAACGTTCGTACACCTACGGGTCATTCCTGATGGGTTGCTGTCTGCGGGACTAGAGCTACACCGACACCATTTTCAACTAGCTTGATGATGGCCTCCAGTTCATCCAGCTCGCAAACTTCACGCAAGGTGAAACGCATCTGCCAAAGAAAGCGATCCACCTGTCTGCCCCCGAATGAGAGGAGGCGAAGTACTCCAATGGCGTTCTGGTGGAATTGCCCTATCCAACGGACGACGTGCGATTGATGACAAAGGCTGCCGTGGAAGCGGTAGATCGAGTTTTTCGGCCAGGGTTCAATACAGCAAACCCGAGGTGGTTCTGGTTAACCATTGCCAAATAGACGAGTGCACCGTAGATCTATTTTCGACTATCAATCAGAAGTTACAGATACAGTGATGAGTTTTTTGGGTGTCATAAATGGGAGGTGGAGCAGGGGAGCTTTGCTGATCGGTAGTGTCCCGCTGAACCGGATTGGGGATGCGGAGGGAGATGACGAGCCAGAGTTACACCTCTCGTGATCTACCAGCTTTGGAGGAATTATTACAAGTAGCACCGGTACGATACCGCTTCCTTATTGAGACGCTGCGCCTTAATGTAGAAGTTCTGTTCGTCGCAGTTGACGAATATCAGAGTCGGTTTACTATCGCTTCATCAAGCAATGGTAATTTTCTATTTTATTGTCATTTCGGGCTTTGATTGTTAGTGCTAAGCCACAAAACTCAATTGGGCTAACACCGATATCTCATATGAGCCCCTATATCCTTACCTTGCAAAAAAGCAATGTCAATCTACACTGTGGATACATGGCGGGAAACGTTTTGCTATAAAGAAAAATAGCGCAAGGGGTAGATATGAAAATTGGAGCAAAAAACTTTCAGGGGATATCACACTATCAAGAAATCGAAATCGAAAAACTTTGCTTATTGTACGGAAAAAATTCTTCT
>Ga0065714_10003112_pt1 | contig 12429 bp, 12 predicted proteins | sample MisRhiReplicate2_FD_59101 | JGI IMG/M metagenome (GOLD analysis project Ga0065714, IMG submission 59101) | Miscanthus rhizosphere microbial communities from Kellogg Biological Station, MSU, sample Rhizosphere Soil Replicate 2: eDNA_1 v2... | ecosystem: Host-associated > Plants > Roots >... | reverse complement strand
AATCCTGTGGAAACATACATATTAGGATATTTTTGTGCTTTTACATTATCATAAGGTGAATAGGATAACATATAATCATAATATTTCTTATTGTTTGGGTTTCCCCATTCATCATATTCTCCGGTTGTCAGCGGAATACTATCGTCAAGCATTGTTGTAATAACATCTACAAAAGGAACCTGAGCTATCACTCCATTATACAATTGCGGGGCTTCATTTACTATAACACCCATCAAAAGTCCTCCTGCAGATCCTCCTTCTGCATACAAATGTTCAGCAGAAGTAAATTTTTCGTTAATTACAAATTTAGAGCAATCGATGAAATCTGTAAAGGTATTTTTCTTTTTTAACAGTTTTCCGTCTTCATACCATTGTCTTCCCAAATCCTCTCCTCCTCTAATATGAGCGATGGCATAAACAAAACCGCGGTCTAACAAAGAAAGTCGTGTTGAAGAAAAATACGCATCCATAGTTATCCCATAAGAACCATAGGCGTAAAGCAATAACGGATTTTTACCGTTTTTTTCTAATCCTTTACGATAAATCATCGAAATCGGCACTTTCACACCATCTCTTGCCGTTGCCCAAACTCTCTCTTCAATATAATTTTCTTTATCAAATTTTCCACCTAAAACCTGTTGTTCCTTTAAGATTTCTTTGGTTTTAGTTTTCATATTAAAATCAATTACCGATGAAGGTGTTGCAAGCGATTGATAGCTATAACGCAAAACATCTGTATCAAAATCAATATTTGTGGTTGTGTAAGCATTGTAAGTTTCACTTCCAAAAGGCAAATAATAATCGGGCTCACCACTCCACGGCATGATTCGAATGTGATTTAATCCGTTGGAACGTTCTTCTACAACTAAATAGTTTTTAAAAATTTCGATATCTTCCAATAGCACATCTTCGCGATGCGGAATAAGATCGACCCAATATTTTTTTGCTGTTTTGTTTTCAGGCGTTTTCATCAACTTAAAGTTGGTTGCCTTGTCTTTATTGGTTAGAATATAAAAAGAATCTTCATAGTGCGAAATACTATATTCCAGACCACGCACACGGGGCTGAAAAACTTCAAATTCTCCATCCGGATTATCTGAATTCAAAATTCTGTATTCAGTTGTTAAGGTACTTCCTGAACCAATTACAATATATTTTCTAGATTTTTCTTTACTGATTGAGACATTAAAAGTATCATCAGTTTCGTCAAAAACTAAAACATCGGCTGCAGAATCACTATTTATTTTATGCCTGAAAACTTTATCCGATCTTAAAGTNACTTCATCTTGCCTAACGTAAAAAATAGTTTTATTATCATTTGCCCAAACAGATCCGCCTGTCGCATTTTCTATTTTGTCAGCCAGAATTTCGTTTGTTTCTAAATTCTTAATCTGAATGGTATAAATTCTTCTTCCCACAAGATCAAGTCCAAAACTCGCAAATTTATTATCCGGACTAATACTTAAACCTCCTAATTTAAAGTAAGCATGCCCTTTTGCCATTTCATTACAGTTGAACATAATTTCTTCATCTGCAGAAAGACTCCCTTTTTTTTCTGGAAAAAATTGGATAATCCTGTCCTGTTTCAAATCGGGTTATGTAATAGTANCCATTATAAAAATAAGGAACAGATGAGTCATCTTCTTTAATTCTGCCTTTCATCTCTTCATACAAAGACTCCTGTAGTGCTTTGGTATGCGAAGTCATGTTTTCATAATAAGCATTTTCCTGATTTAGATAATCAATAACTTCAGGATTTTCTCTGTCGTTAAGCCAAAAATAATTATCGATTCGGGTTTCTTTATGTTTTTTTAAGGATTTGGGAATTACTTTGGCCTGTGGAGCCGTTATATCGTTTTGCATTGATTAAGCATTAATTTTTATATAAGACGAGGCAAAAATACTATAAACACAATAGAACAGAATTAATATTTTCATAAAATATTGTATTGATTTAATACAGCAATATAGTAATTTTGTCTCAAATAATTTAAAAATCAACAAAATGGATTTAATGGGAATGATGGGTAAACTTAAAGAAACCCAACAAAAAATTGAAGATACAAAAAAGCGTTTAGATACTGTTTTAATTGATGAACAAAGCGCTGACGGATTATTGAAAGTAACATTAACTGCTAATAGAAAAGTTACATCAATCTCTATTGATGACTCTTTATTAGAAGATAAAGAACAATTGGAAGATTACTTAATTGTAACCTTAAACAAAGCTATTGAAAAAGCAACAAACGTAAATGAAAGAGAATTGGATGCTGTTGCCAAAATGGATATGCCAATGATTCCGGGAATGGATAACTTGTTTAAATAAGACTCTGAGGCACTAAGGTTCTAAGACACTAAGTTTTCTACTATTAGAAAAACTCAGAACCTTAGCGCCTTAGCTTCTTAGCAACTTTTTTTTAAAACTTTTGAAGCGTTTCAATCACATAAGTGTGCATTACTTCCTTATAATCTAAATGCGTTACAATTCGGAGTTTATTATGTCCAAGTGCGCTAATTAAGATGTTTTTCTGCTTTAATTTTTCTATTAAAAGCTGATCGCTATAACCTTCTGCTAATGAAAAAATTAAAATATTAGTTTCCACTGGTTCAATTGCTGCAATCCACGATTTTGTACTTAAAACGGCCGCAATTTCTTTGGCCCTTCTATGATCCTCGGCTAATCTTTCAATATTATGCGCTAAAGCATACAATCCTGCTGCGGCCAAATACCCCACCTGGCGCATTCCGCCACCAAGTATCTTCCTGATTCTCAACGCCCTGTGAATATCAGCTTTACTGCCTAACAAAATAGAACCAATAGGAGCCCCTAATCCTTTTGATAAACAAACCGAAATAGTATCGAAAATAGCTCCGAATTCCTTCGGATTTTGTCTTTTTGCTACCAGCGCATTCCAAATTCTGGCACCATCCAAATGGAATTTAAGGTTATTTGCGTCACAAACTTTTTTTATATCTCTTAAATCTTCTAACTCATAACAGGCGCCACCTCCTTTATTGGTTGTATTTTCTACACAAACCAGACTAGTTAACGGACTATGATAAAATTGAGGATCATTAATCGCAGCAGCAACCTGAGTTGCATTTATCATTCCTCTGTCTCCGTCTAACAGACAACAGGAAACGCCACTATTAAAGGAAACACCACCTCCTTCATAATGATAAACATGTGCATATTTATCAGCAATCAATTGTTCTCCGGGCTGTGTGTGTAATTTAATCGCAGTTTGGTTTGCCATAGTTCCAGAAGGAAAAAACAGTCCTGCTTCCATACCAAAAAATTCAGCTACTCTGGCCTCTAATTCGATCACTGTTGGATCTTGCTTGTATACATCATCACCAACCTGGGCATTGAACATATACTGCAACATTTCGTGGGTAGGCTTCGTTATGGTATCGCTAATTAAATTTATTTCCATATTCTAAAAACTATATCTTATTTTTGTGCAACAAAATTACGTATTACTGTTTGTTAATCTCGGCAAGTTTTAGTAAATTTTAACTAGCGAATTATTATACAACCAAATTAACGTAATATTTATAAAAAACATATAAAACTATTATTAATTTATGACAACTACCGAACAAATAAAAGGTATTGTGGAGCGCCTTGGTGCGTTGAGGAGGTATCTTTGACGTTGATGCCAAGCTAATCGAAATTGCCAACGAAGAAGAAAAAACCTTCGCCCCCGACTTTTGGAACAATGCAAAAGAAGCCGAAGTAATTGTAAAAAACCTTCGAAACAAGAAAAAATGGATCGAAGATTACAACAAAGCCATCGAACTTACTGATGAATTGCAATTGGCATATGATTTTTACAAAGAAGGTGAACTTTCTGCAGAGGAATTAGATGAGCATTACAAAACAACTCAGGAGCATATTGAAAACATTGAATTCAAAAACATGCTTTCTGATGAAGGTGACAGTTTAAGCGCTGTTGTTCAAATTACTGCGGGAGCTGGCGGAACTGAAAGTTGTGACTGGGCCGGAATGTTAATGCGTATGTACATGATGTGGGGTGAAAGTTATGGCTATAAAATAAAAGAACTCAACTTTCAGGAAGGTGAGGTTGCAGGTATAAAAACCGTAACCTTAGAATTTGAAGGAGATTATTCTTTTGGCTACTTAAAAGGAGAAAATGGTGTACATCGTTTAGTCCGAATTTCACCTTTTGACAGTAATGCAAAACGTCATACTTCATTTGTATCTGTTTACGTTTATCCGCTTGTTGATGATAGTATCGAGATTGACATTAATCCTGCTGACATCGAAATTACAACTTCACGCTCTAGTGGTGCCGGAGGACAAAATGTAAATAAGGTAGAGACAAAAGTACAATTGGTACACAAACCAACCGGAATCCAGATTCAGTGTTCTGAGACACGTTCTCAACAAGACAACAGACAACGTGCCATGCAGATGTTACGTTCTCAATTGTATGAAATCGAATTGAAGAAACAACAGGCACAACGTGCAGATATCGAAGCCGGAAAAATGAAAATAGAATGGGGTTCGCAAATTCGTAATTACGTAATGCAGCCTTATAAACTAGTAAAAGATGTTCGTACCGGCTATGAAACCAGCGATGTTGATGGCGTAATGAACGGAAATATTGACCCATTCTTAAAAGCATTTTTAATGATGATGGGACAAAAAGAAGAGGAATAATTTTTTTAGTCGCAGTTTGCAGTACCAAGTCTCAGTTTTGTAGAGACTAAAAACTGTGACTAAGACTGAAAACTAAATAAAAAGTTATGATAAAATGGGCAGATGTAATTCATTTTACAAATAAAGGAAATCCAACTCCCGAGAAAAGAGTGGAAAAAACAGAAGAAGAATGGAAACAGCTTTTAACTCCTGAAGAATATCAGGTAACACGTTTAAAAGGTACCGAAAGATCTTTTAGTTCTGAACTTTGTAGTTTATTTGATCCGGGAATTTACGAATGTAAGTGCTGTAGCACTTTACTTTTTGATGCTTCTGAAAAGTTTGAATCAGGAACAGGCTGGCCTTCTTTTACACAACCCATAAAAGAAAATGCTATTGCCTATAACGCTGATAAATCATACGGAATGATTCGTGTTGAAGTGGTTTGTAATACCTGCGATGCACATCTCGGACATGTCTTCCCTGATGGTCCTGAACCAAGTGGCTTACGATATTGCATCAATGCTATTTCATTATCTAAAATAAAAGAATAAAAGTAATTTCATTTTAAAGAAGCGATTCCTTATTAATTAAGCGAATCGCTTTTTAGCTTTAACATATTGATTTAAAGCAAAATATAAAAATTATTTCTGCAGTATAAAATTCACAACTTTCAATATTATCCTACAAATAATATTTAACTTTGAATCTTGTTCCGATTTTTACACAAAACTACCTGATTATCAATAATTCGAGTTTAAATTTTTACTGTTTTAAATCTACAACGTGCTTTTTTATCTTTTTTTTTTAAAGAAGGTTGCAAATTCGATTTACGTACAACATACATTTCTATTGCTAAAAAAGCGATTTCCATATTATACTAAAATTATACCTTTAAGATTTATGTCTCCTGACAATCAAAAGTTTACACCTTAAATTTTATATTAATACAAAACACTACAATCATGTTTATTTGAAAAAAGTTAAAAATTTGGCATGTTTTATGTTAAATTTGTAATATTTAAACTATTATTTTAAACAGTATATAAAAAACTTCAAAATAAGATTAGGTAATTCAAATCTAATTGATTTTATTTGGCAAAAATAAACCCCAAAGTCAATTAAATTTATTCAATGAAATCCTATTCAATTCAAGAAATCAATGAAGTTATAAATGGCGTAATTTACGGCACTACTTCGCAAAGCGTAACTGCAACCGAACAATTAGAAAAAGCTACCACTTCAGAAATTTCATTTATAGGAAATAAAAAGTATGAAAAATATTGGTCGGCTTCAAATGCATCTATCGCAGTTGTTAATGAAGATATTTCAATTGAACCGGGAGAAAATCGCGCTTTTATTAAGGTAAAGAATGCCGATTTGGCAATGTCTCAAATTTTAGCTCTATTTGCTCCTCCTACTCCTATTTTTCACACTAATATTCACAAATCTGCAACTGTTGATGAAACTGCAGTAATTGGCGAAGGAGCCCGAATTGGCGCAGGATGTTATATTGGTCCAAATGTTGAAATTGGTATCAATGCTACAATTTATCCAAATGTTACAATTTTAGACGAATGCACTATCGGAAAAAATACAATTATCTGGTCAGGAACAGTCGTTCGTGAGCGCTGCCATATTGGAAGTGACTGTATTATTCACCCAAATGCAACTATAGGTGCAGATGGATTTGGATTTCGTCCTTGTAAGGAAAAAGGATTAGTAAAAATTCCACAAATCGGAAATGTAATAATTGGAAACGGAGTTGAAATTGGTGCAAACACTTGTGTTGACCGTGGCAAATTCAGTTCTACCGTTCTTGGAGATGGGTGCAAAATTGATAATTTAGTTCAAATTGGACATAACAGTAAATTAGGTAAATTTTGTATTATGGCCGGAAATAGTGGTTTGGCCGGTTCTGTAACATTAGGAAATGGTGTTATCATTGGAGGAAGCGCTTCTATAAAAGACCATACTACTATTGGTGACGGTGCTATAGTTGGAGCAGGTTCTGGTGTTACAGGAGATGTTCCTGCCGGAAAAACGATGTTGGGATATCCTGCTGTTGAAGCTCGTGATGCTTTAAAACAATGGGCTATTTTAAAACGAATGGTTTGTGATTCTAAAAAATAATTAAACTCAATTTATATAAAAAAACAGAAGTTCGCTTCTGTTTTTTTTGTTTAAAATAAATTCAGAAGAAGACACTTCTTCCTGCCAATAATTATTTATCGTTAAGTTTTTATGCACCTGCTTTTATTTCATCCCAAGATCATATTTATTGTGTGAGTTTCAATTGATTTTGTAAATTAGCCAACAGTATTTTGTAAAAACATCAATATCTTATGGATTTAAACTTCAATAAAAACGAAGATCACAATAAACTATTACTTTCAGAATTAAAACAAAAATTTGCCAAAGTAAAATTAGGCGGTGGCGAAAAACGTATTGAAAAGCTACATGCTGAGGGCAAAATGACCGCCCGTGAACGTATTGCCTATTTATTAGATGAAAATTCTAAAAGCATAGAAATTGGTGGTTTTGTTGGTGAAGGAATGTATGCCGAACATGGTGGGTGTCCTTCCGGAGGAGTCGTGATAAAAATAGGATATATAAGAGGCAAACAATGTATTGTTGTTGCTAATGATGCTACTGTAAAAGCAGGTGCCTGGTTTCCTATTACCGGAAAGAAAAATTTACGCGCGCAAGAAATTGCTATGGAAAACAGGCTTCCAATTATCTATTTGGTAGATAGTGCCGGTGTTTACTTGCCACTTCAGGATGAAATTTTTCCGGATAAGGAACATTTTGGCAGAATCTTCAGAAACAATGCACAAATGAGCAGCATGGGAATAACTCAGATTGCAGCTGTAATGGGAAGTTGTGTTGCCGGTGGAGCTTACTTGCCAATCATGAGCGATGAGGCTTTGATTGTAGATAAAACTGGAAGTATCTTTCTTGCCGGAAGTTATTTAGTAAAAGCAGCAATTGGAGAAACTATTGATAATGAAACCTTAGGCGGAGCTACAACTCACTGCGAAATCTCCGGCGTTACGGATTATAAGGCAAAGGATGACAAAGATGCTTTAGACAAAATAAAAAATATAGTTGACAAAATTGGCGAATATGATAAAGCTGGGTATAGCCGGATTAAGGCTGAAAAACCATCTTTAGAACCTAAGGATATTTACGGTATCTTGCCAAAAGCCAGAAACGAACAGTACGATATGATGGAAATCATCAATCGTTTGGTTGATAATTCGGAATTTGAAGCTTACAAAGACGGTTATGGCCAAACCATAATTACAGGTTACGCCAGAATTGACGGCTGGGCAGTAGGAATTGTGGCCAACCAACGAAAAGTAGTAAAGACAAAAAAAGGCGAAATGCAATTTGGAGGCGTTATTTACTCTGACAGTGCAGATAAGGCAACCCGTTTTATTGCAAACTGCAATCAAAAGAAGATTCCTTTAGTCTTTTTACAAGATGTCACCGGTTTCATGGTTGGTTCTAAATCTGAACATGGCGGAATCATAAAAGACGGGGCCAAAATGGTAAATGCCGTTAGTAATTCTGTAGTACCAAAATTTACTGTTATTGTCGGTAATTCTTATGGAGCAGGAAATTATGCAATGTGCGGAAAAGCGTATGACCCAAGGTTAATTTTTGCATGGCCGAGCGCGGAACTAGCTGTAATGGGTGGAACGCAGGCAGCAAAAGTTTTGGCACAAATTGAAGCTTCTTCGCTTAAAGCAAAAGGAGAAATCATAGATGAAGCAAAGGAAGCGGAGCTATTCAATAAAATAAAAGCGCGCTACGACGAACAAACCTCGCCTTATTACGCCGCTTCAAGATTATGGACAGATGCTATTATTGATCCGCTTGACACACGTACCTGGATTTCTATGGGTATTGAAGCCGCTAATCACGCACCTATTCAAAAAGCATTTAATTTAGGCGTTATTCAGGTTTAACATCATTTCAGGAATTCTCAAAATTATTTAAATTAAAAAGTAAAAAACTTATTTCCAGCTACTTAAAAATAAATATATCATTAAAAATTAGTAACTTAGTATATTATTTTTAATCACGTAGTATCATGGAAAATGTAAAAAGTTTGAATAAATGGGCAAATTCGCACACTTATTTACCAGTAGATTTAGTACGTATTGTATTGGGTGTTTTTTTATTTATGAAAGGAGTTTCATTTGTAACCAATGCTCAATATTTACATGATTTGATTTCTCCCATTGATCAATATGGAGGCGGAATGTTTCTTTTGCATTATATCGCTCCAGCCCACATGATTGGAGGAATAATGATTGTTTTTGGGCTACTCACCCGCTGGGCAATTGCAGCTCAGTTACCTATTCTTTTTGGTGCTATACTTGTAAATTTTATGGGACACATGCATTCTGAAAGTTTAATTTTAGCAATAATTGTATTGTTACTTTGTATCTTCTTCTTATTTTATGGGGGAGGAAAACACTCTGCTGATTATTATTTCAAAATGCAGCAATAATAAAACTTTTATCCTCAACTTATCGTAATAAAAGTTGAGGATAAAACAATAAAGCTGGTTTTAAGAAGTAATTAGCATTCTAAATTTCTTTAATTGTGTTTTATGAACTAAATTCGCCACCATGAATTGGATTCGTAAAACCATTATTTTTGTTTCACTTTTGATCCTTGCCTTTTTTGCATCACAAGAAAGCAGTACTGCTATGCAAAAAATCGAAAGTCAAAAAACGGATACCACTTTCTCAAAAGATTATAACGATTCATTAGCTTTCATACAACCGCAAGCAAGTTATCAATTTGCTGCAAACATCAAAACAAACCATCCTGATATAATTAAATGGTTTGACTCTTTATTAGTTGCTATTCCGCAACATCAGGTTGCTCAATCAGCATCAAACTTTGCAAATCAATTTACGACACAGAGCAAAAAAGTTTTACTGCTCCTCTACCCTTTCCATTTTTTTTGGTAGATAAATACATGAAAATTTAGCCGAAGAATTTATTTCTTCATAAACAATCGAACTGTTTTCTTTCTGAAAATAGTTTACTATTCATATTATTTATCAAATTCAAAACATGGAAACAAGTGTAACCATTATTGGTATTGTGATTGCGATCATAGTAGCAATTCCAGTATATTTTTCTGCACGAACTAGTGCTGCAAACAAATCTAAAATTCTAAATATAAAAAAGAAATTCAACCCGACTCATCCGGAAGATTTTGATTTGACTGAATCGCAAAGCAACAAAACGCTTACGATAGACCAAAAGCATAGAAAATTCATTTTAATGAATTTCAATCCCAATCAGCAAGAATCAATATTTGTTGATTTAAAATCAGTTTCATCCTGCAAATTAATTTTGACTACGGATGGTAATTCAGATACTATTCTAAAAATTGATTTTGAATTTCAGGAAAGAGAAACTTCTAAAAAAATTACAATTCCATTCTATGATTTTGATGACGATCGAATCAAACAAATTAGTGCGTACCAGGATCATATGTTTGCAAAAAAATGGCTTAAAATCATTCAGGATTCTATTTAATGTTAGTTATTTAATTCAGGGGAAGAGGCTCAATTTTGAGTCTCTTTTTTTTATATCACTAGTATGACATTTATCATTTTATATGCAGGTATGAAGAAGTAATTTTGATAATCCAAAATACTTTTTTATGAAAATTTCACTGATTCAGAAGTACAATGTTCCAGGCCCAAGATACACCAGCTATCCAACAGTTCCATATTGGAATGAAGCTGAATTTTCAGAACAAAAATGGACAGCGTCTTTTCAAAAAGCCTTTTCAGAAAGCAATTCTCAAAACGGAATCAGTTTATATATTCATTTACCTTTTTGCGAAAGCATGTGTACTTTTTGCGGCTGCAACAAAAGAATAACTAAAAATCATTCTGTTGAAGAGGACTATATAAAAGCACTCTTAAAAGAATGGAGTTTATACTGCAAATTATTACCTGAAAAACCTTTTATTAAAGAAATACATTTGGGTGGCGGGACGCCGACATTTTTTTCAAAAAATAACCTAGAACATCTTATCAATGGCATATTTACCTTTGCCAATAAAGCTAATGAACATGAATTTAGTTTTGAAGGACATCCTAATAACACTACTTACGAACAACTCCAAAAGTTATATGATTTGGGCTTTCGTCGGGTAAGTTTTGGTGTTCAGGATTACGCAGAAAAAGTTCAAAAAGCAATTCATAGAATTCAGCCTTTTCATAATGTGGCAAAAGTAACTTTTTGGGCTAAAGAAATTGGCTATACTTCTATCGGTCATGACATAATATTTGGCCTTCCTTTTCAAACTATTGAAGATGTTATCGATACTGTCGAAAAAACAAATTCTTTAAAACCGGACCGACTTGCCTTTTACAGTTATGCACACGTACCCTGGATTAAAGGAAACGGACAACGCGGCTTCAATGAAGAGAACCTTCCAAAAGACGCTGAAAAACGAAAACTATACGAAGTAGGGAAAAAATTACTTTCAAAAAACGGTTATCACGAAATTGGAATGGATCATTTTGCTTTAGAATCTGACAGTTTATACAAAGCATCTGAAAACAAAGGTTTACATAGAAATTTCATGGGTTATAGTGCATCAAAAACACAATTAATGATAGGTTTAGGAGTTTCCTCTATTAGTGATAGTTGGTATAGTTTTGCACAAAACACCAAAAACTTAGAAGATTACTACCAATTATTAGAATGGAATAAATTGCCTATTGTAAAGGGTCATATTTTAAATGAGGAAGATTTGATTATCCGAAAACACATTCTAAACTTAACTTGTGAATTTGAAACTTCATGGACAAAAGAAAGTCTTTATTTTGATGATCTTGGAAATGTAATTTCTGATTTAAAAGAGATGGAAAAAGATAACCTGATCGTAATTGACGAGAACAAAATTACAATTACAGAAGCCGGAAAACCTTTTGTGCGAAATATTTGTATGGCCTTTGATTTACACTTAAAAAGAAAATCACCGGAAACGAATTTGTTCTCGATGACCGTCTAATGGCAATTTGGAGTTGCTTGTACAAACAAACTCGTATTGGAAGGAGAAACATACGGAATTCCTAAACCTAAGCCTCTGAGAATAAATAAAACACCAATGAAGACGGTAACGTAAGGAATAGCTTTTTGAATTTTATTTCGAAAAGGGAGCTTTATCAAAGAATGAATGTAAACTACAATACTCATTAATGGTATCGTTCCTAATCCAAACAATAACATATACAAAATACCAAAACCAGCACTTTGCATAGCGATTGCGCCAAATAAAGCAATGTAAACCATTCCGCATGGCAAAAATCCATTTAATAATCCTATCGTAAAAAGAGATTTATAACTTCTGTTTTTAAATTGATTTCCTAAACTTGATTTAATTTTTGAAATGATTTTATAAACAGGTTTTGAAAAATTATATCTCGAAAAAACTTTTTCCGGAATCAAAACAACTGTTATCATCGCCACGCCAATAAAAATTGACATATTTTGCTGCAGTCCTGCCAGAAAAAAACCTCTTCCCAATAATCCAAAAACCAATCCAATTGTTGCGTAAGCAGTCAATCTACCTAAATGATAAGTTACAATTTGAGTGACTTTTTTAGCTTCATTCTGATGATCTATCGGTAACATCATAGCAATTGGACCGCACATACCGATGCAATGCAAACTACTTATTAAACCTAATATAAATGCAGAATATAACATGTCTC
>Ga0065714_10000076_pt1 | contig 12440 bp, 10 predicted proteins | sample MisRhiReplicate2_FD_59101 | JGI IMG/M metagenome (GOLD analysis project Ga0065714, IMG submission 59101) | Miscanthus rhizosphere microbial communities from Kellogg Biological Station, MSU, sample Rhizosphere Soil Replicate 2: eDNA_1 v2... | ecosystem: Host-associated > Plants > Roots >... | reverse complement strand
TTTTGCTCTTGCTGATCAACGCCCGGCCATCATGCCAATGGATGATTCGCCGCACGATGGACAACCCCAACCCATGCCCACCGGAGGCGCGGGTACGGCTGTCGTCGAGGCGCAGGAATGGCGTGAAGATCTTCTCCCAAGGCCGTTTCCGGCACGCCCGGTCCGTCATCCTCGACATCCACTCGACAGCGCTGCTGCCCGACCTGATAGCTGACAGTCACCCGTGATTGAGCGTGGCGCATGGCGTTGCTCACCAGGTTCTGCAACGCCCGGTGCAGGTAGCGCGGCTCGGCCTCGACCCAGGCGTCGTCATTGTCAGCGGCAGACAAACACAAACCGCGTTGCACCGTGACCTCGGCGCGTAACGGCGCCAGTTCTTCGATCACCTGATTGACCAACGCATCCAGATCGATCCGCTGAAAATTCAGTGCCGGTGAACCCTGCTCCAGTCGTGCGTANGTGAGCATCTCGTCCACCAGCCGATCGAGATCCTCGATGTCGTTGTCCATGCCTTCACAGTACTTTTCCAACGCCTGCGGCGTGGTGGCCGAGCCGATCATTTCCAGACCAAAACGCAACCGCGCCACGGGTGTGCGCAGCTCATGAGACACGGCGCGCACCAACTCACGCTGAATCGCCAGCAACTGCTGCAAGTGCTCGGCCATGCCGTTGAACGCCGAAGCCAGCCGCCCCACCGAATCCGCGCCGCGTGCAGGCACGCGGGTTTCCAGGCTGCCCTTGGCGATGCGCGTGGCGGCCGCTTCCAGGCCACGCAAACGGCGCTCAAGTTGCCGCACCAACAGATAGACGATCAAACCGATCAGGCTCAAACCCAGGGCGGCGATCAGCACCAGCCACTCCGGCGGATAAGGATTCATCTGATACAACGGGCCGATTTCCAGCACCCACGGCGTACCGACCATGCCGGCAAACACCCGGATCGAATCGCCGCCCTTGCCCAGCGCCATCACCGTGTCGCCCTCGGACACCCGGCGACTCTGGTCTTCGTCCATGTCCGCCTGTTCGATCGTCACCAGGCGCAAGTCGAAACCAAACCCTTTATCGCGCTTCAACTGCGCCAGGCGCTCGGGTTGCTCGGCCACCGGGTAGCGCACCAGTTCATCGGCCAGCAGGTAAATAGTCGCCCGGGCCAGTTGTTCGCTGATCTGCTGGACTTCGCCGGTCAGCACCAGCTGTTCCTTGTCGCTGACCAATCGATAGACCTTCGCCGCGTGCGGACCGGTTTGTTCCACCAGCGCCTGACCGTGCAGCACGCGGGTGCGCTGGGTGAGGTCGAGGTCGGTTTGGGCAAAGGTCTTCAGCGCCAGAGGAATCCCCAACAACCGCTCCCACACCAGCAAGGCACGGTGGCGCTCGGTTTCGTTCATCGGGTTCAGATTGTCGGCCATCAGCGAGAACGTGCCGTGGGCCAGGCGTTCGCGGTATTGCTCGCCGCGCACCTGGTTAAGCAGGTGCAAGGCCAGCACGCCGAGAACCGCCACCAGAATCAGCGCCGCGCACATGCCGCCATAGATGCGCAGGAAGATCGAGTTCACAGCGTGCAGGCTTCTGGAACGAACAGATAACCTTTGCTGCGGATGGTCTTGATCAGCCGCGGATGCTCCGGGTCATCGCCGATTTTGGGGCGAATGCGCGAGATGCGCACGTCGATGGAACGGTCCTGGCCGTCATAGCCAATGCCGCGCAGCGCAGTGAATATCTCTTCCCGGGACAGGATGCGCCCGGCGTTGGCCACCAGCAGCCAGAGCAGGTCGAACTCGGCGCTGGTCAGTTCGATGCCGTTGTCGTTCAGCCAGGCTTCGCGCAATGCGTTGTCGACCACCAAGGGACCGAACTGCAGACGCCGTTGTTTTTCCGGCGCCACTTCCGGGGCTTCACTGCGTCGCAACAAGGCCTGGATGCGCGCCAGCAAAAGTCGGGGGCGAACCGGTTTGCACACGTAGTCGTCGGCACCCAGGTCCAGNCCAAGAATCTGATCGGTGTCGTCGGTGCGGGCGGTGAGCATCAGGATCGGGCCGTCATACTTGTCGCGGACCTTGCGGCAGATGCTCAGGCCATCTTCGCCCGGCAACATGAGGTCGAGGATCACCAGGTCCGGTTTCTCCTTGATGATCCGTGCCGCGGCCAAGGCGCCGTTACCCTCGATCGATACGCGCAGACCATTGGCTTCCAGGTAGTCGCGGGTCAGTTCGGCCAGACGCTGGTCGTCCTCGNCAATCAATACCTGCCAGTTGTCTTGCTCCACGGTGACCTCTNCTTGCCAACAACACTTAATAAGGAAGGATCCGCCCGTCTTTTTGTAATGATTGGGGAGGATAAGAATGCATCTGCATGGGCCGATTGTATAAACGCCGCTCACCAAGAACACAAGCCGGTAAATGCGTTCGGACAACGCGGTTTTTTGTGATAGGGTTCGCGCCCTTAAAAAGCCGAGCGACTGTTTTCAATCGGTGAAAATCAGTGAAAAACGGTCCGCTCCAGCTAGGTCGCGGCCTACACGCCCGTTCCACCTTTCACACACAATTTACGCACAGGTTTATCCACAGGTAGTACGTTGCAACACCCCCAAAAACGCATTATCTTGTACCCCGGCGCCAAAAAAACCCTACATGTAGGGTTTTGCGTAAAAAACCAAACACAAATCAGACACCGATTTCAAGCGCTTTTATTGCCTCTGTCCGGTTGAACCAAACGTATTTTCGAAAGACCAAACCGCGCGTGCGGATGGCTACTGTTTTTGCGCCGAAAACGGCGTTTACGGTACGGGTGTTGCAGTCAATTACTGTCACCCAAAAGGATCCCGGTTTCAGGTTCAAGGCCTGGGACCAAAGACTTCGGCATGGAAGCGGCGCCCCAATTGCCCCTTCCTGATCTGTCCCGAAGTTGGTATGCCCGGCCCTTCGCCGGTTGTAGTGCTTCAGGACGGAACGGTGGGCACCCAAACGGTGCCCAAACAAACATAGAGAATGTGGAGACAACCCCCCATGCAAACCGACACAACTCGCGAGAACCCGCAGGGCACCTTGCCGCAGGCCGCAGATTCGACTTCGGATCTGTCCGCCACCGCGCCTGGTCAACTGCGCGTGATCAAGCGTAACGGCACTGTCGTTCCTTACACCGATGACAAGATCACCGTCGCCATCACCAAAGCGTTTCTCGCAGTTGAGGGCGGCACCGCTGCCGCTTCGTCGCGAATCCACGACACCGTTGCCCGTCTGACCGAACAAGTCACCGCGACCTTCAAGCGTCGCATGCCCTCGGGCGGCACGATCCACATCGAAGAAATCCAGGACCAGGTCGAACTGGCCCTGATGCGTGCCGGCGAGCAGAAAGTAGCCCGCGACTACGTGATCTACCGTGACGGTCGTTCGAAAGAACGCGCCGCCCACGCACCGGCCGAAGAAGCAGTCAACGCTCACCCGTCGATCCGCATCACCCGCGCCGATGGCACCTTTGCTCCTCTGGACATGGGCCGCCTGAACACCATCGTCACCGAAGCGTGCGAAGGCCTGGAAGAAGTCGACGGCGACCTGATCCAGCGCGAAACCCTGAAAAACCTGTACGACGGCGTGGCCCTGACCGACGTCAACACCGCGTTGGTGATGACCGCCCGTACGCTGGTCGAGCGTGAGCCGAACTACTCGTTCGTGACCGCCCGCCTGCTGATGGACACCCTGCGTGCCGAAGGCCTGAGCTTCCTGGAAGTCGCCGAAAGCGCGACCCACCACGAAATGGTCGACCTGTACGCCAAGGCCCTGCCTGCCTACATCGCCAAGGGCATCGAATTCGAATTGCTGAACCCGGTCCTCGCTACCTTCGACCTGGAAAAACTCGGCAAGGCGATCAACCACGAGCGCGATCAGCAGTTCACGTACCTGGGCCTGCAAACCCTGTACGACCGTTACTTCATCCACAAGGANGGTATCCGNTTCGAACTGCCGCAGATCTTCTTCATGCGCGTGGCCATGGGCCTGGCGATCGAAGAGAAGAACAAAGAAGACCGTGCGATCGAGTTCTACAACCTGTTGTCGTCTTTCGACTACATGTCGTCGACCCCGACCCTGTTCAACGCCGGTACTCTGCGTCCACAGCTGTCGAGCTGCTACCTGACCACCGTGCCGGATGACCTGTCGGGCATCTACCACGCGATCCACGACAACGCCATGTTGTCGAAATTCGCGGGCGGCCTGGGCAACGACTGGACCCCGGTTCGTGCACTGGGTTCGTACATCAAGGGCACCAACGGCAAATCCCAGGGCGTTGTTCCGTTCCTGAAAGTAGTGAACGACACCGCCGTTGCCGTTAACCAGGGTGGCAAGCGCAAAGGCGCTGTCTGTGCCTACCTGGAAACCTGGCACATGGACATCGAAGAGTTCATCGAACTGCGCAAGAACACCGGTGATGATCGTCGTCGTACCCACGACATGAACACCGCCAACTGGATTCCTGACCTGTTCATGAAGCGCGTCTTCGATGACGGCAAGTGGACCCTGTTCTCGCCGTCCGAAGTGCCGGACCTGCACGACCTGACCGGCAAGGCCTTCGAAGAGCGTTACGAGTACTACGAAGCCCTGTCCGAGTACCCGGGCAAGATCAAGCTGTTCAAGACCATCCAGGCCAAAGACCTGTGGCGCAAAATGCTGTCCATGCTGTTTGAAACCGGCCACCCATGGCTGACCTTCAAAGACCCGTGCAACCTGCGCAGCCCGCAGCAGCACGTCGGCGTGGTTCACAGCTCGAACCTGTGCACCGAGATCACCTTGAACACCAACAAGGACGAGATCGCCGTTTGCAACCTGGGCTCGATCAACCTGCCGAACCACATCACCAACGGCAAGCTGGACACCGCCAAGCTGGAACGCACCGTGAACACCGCCGTTCGCATGCTCGATAACGTTATCGACATCAACTACTACTCGGTGCCACAAGCGAAGAACTCCAACTTCAAGCACCGTCCGGTCGGTCTGGGCATCATGGGCTTCCAGGACGCGCTGTACCTGCAGCACATTCCTTACGGTTCCGACGCNGCCGTCGAGTTCGCCGACAAGTCGATGGAAGCGGTCAGCTACTACGCGATCCAGGCTTCCTGCGACCTGGCCGACGAGCGCGGCGCCTACGAGACGTTCCAGGGTTCGCTGTGGTCCAAAGGCATCCTGCCGCTGGATTCGCAACAGATCCTGATCGAGCAACGTGGCCAGAAGTACATCGACGTTGACCTGAACGAATCCCTGGACTGGGCACCGGTTCGTGCCCGTGTGCAGAAAGGCATTCGTAACTCCAACATCATGGCCATCGCACCGACCGCGACCATCGCCAACATCACTGGCGTATCGCAGTCGATCGAACCGACCTACCAGAACCTCTACGTGAAATCGAACCTGTCGGGCGAATTCACCGTGATCAACCCGTACCTGGTTCGCGACCTGAAAGCTCGCGGTCTGTGGGACTCGGTCATGATCAACGACCTGAAGTACTACGACGGTTCGGTGCAACAGATCGAGCGCATCCCGCAAGAACTCAAAGAGCTCTACGCGACNGCCTTCGAAGTGGACACCAAGTGGATCGTTGACGCGGCAAGCCGTCGTCAGAAGTGGATCGACCAGGCTCAATCGCTGAACCTGTACATCGCTGGCGCATCGGGCAAGAAGCTGGACGTGACCTACCGCATGGCCTGGTACCGTGGTCTGAAAACCACTTACTACCTCCGTGCCCTGGCCGCGACCAGCACCGAGAAGTCGACCATCAACACCGGCAAGCTGAACGCTGTTTCCAGCGGCGGCAACCACGGTGACGATTCGGTCCTGGCAGCACCTGCCGGCCCTGCTCCAGTGCCGAAGGCTTGCGCCATCGACGAGCCGGATTGCGAAGCTTGCCAATAAGCTGAGCCGGTAACCCGAAACCCCCGACAGCCCTCTGGATTGTCGGGGGTTTTCTTTTGCCTGCAGGAAAGTGGTGACCGGGCTGACACCATCGCGAGCAGGCTCACTCCTACAAGGGCCGAGTTGGCTCGGAGGAATGCGATCTACTGTGGGAGCGAGCCTGCTCGCGATGAGGCCAGCACAGGTAACCAGAATGCCTGCGTCAGGGACAAATCCCGGTCATAAAAAAACCCCTCTTGCGAGGGGTTCTTTATGCAGCGTTATCCAGCATCAGGTCATCTGAATGATGGTCTGCATGATGGTGCTTTGGGTGGAGATGGTCTTGGCGTTCGCCTGGTAGTTGCTCTGCGCCTTGATCAGGTCGACCAGTTCATTGGTCAGGTTGACGTTGGACTCTTCCAGAGAGTTGGAGTGGATCTCGCCCAAGGTACCGGTGTTCGGCGCATCGTAGCCCGGGATACCCGACGAATAGGTTTCTTTCCAACTGGTGCCGCCTACCGGCTGCAAACCTTGTTCGTTGGTGAAGCTGGCGAGCGAGATCTGGCCGATGGGCTTGGTCTGGCTGTTGCTGAAGTTGGCCAGCATGACACCGCTGGTGTCGATGGTCAGGTTGGTGATCTGGCCGGTGGCGTAGCCGTTCTGCGAAGGAATCGAACGCGCGGTGTCAGCGTTGTACTGCGTGGTTTTGTCCATGGAGACCGTGACGACACCNGAGGCCGCGCCGTTGGCTGTCCACACGCCATTGATCACGTTACCCGGAATCCAGCCTGTGACTTTCAGGTCTGGGCTGGTTACCACAGATGGCGGAACGGTCGCCGGGACAACCGGTGTGGTGACCGAAGTCAGCTTGCCGGCGCTGTCGAAGTTCATGGTCGAAGCGACAGGAGGAGTAAGAGGATTGGTAGGGTCACTGCCATCCGGGTTGCGACCCTCGATCAGGGTGTAGGTCTTCCAGGTGTTGTCAGCAGTCTTCACCATGTATTGATCCATGATGTGCTTGTTACCCTGGGTATCGTAAATCGGGGTACTGAACTGCTTGGTGAAAGACGCTTCCTTGGACGGGTCAAACGGATTGGTCGTCTGGTTGATGATGGGAGCTGTGGAGTTCAGGTTGATCGTCGACGAAACCGTGGAGGTGTTTTTTGGCGCCAGGTTCGAAGTATCGATACGCAGGTCAGTCAAAACGCCGTTGAGGATCTTGCCATTGGCATCCACGCCATAACCCTGCAGACGCGCAGAGCCATCGCTATTGGTGACGTAACCGTCCTTGTCGACCTTGAACGTTCCGGAACGGGTGTAGGACATCGACCCGTTCTCGCTCAGCACGAAGAAGCCGGAACCGTTGATGCCCATGTCCAGTACGTTGCCGGTGTTGTTAATGTCACCCTGGGTGAACTGCTGGGAAACGTTGGCCAGGCGCACACCGTTACCGATGGTTTTGCTGCCCGAACCCAGCTTGGTGGCCGAGTAAACGTCTTCGAATTCCGCACGGGACGATTTGAAACCGGTGGTCGCGACGTTGGCGATGTTGTTGCCGGTCACGTCCAGTTGTTTGTTGGCTGCATAGAGACCGCTAAGGCCGATATTGAAAGACATANTCCACTCCTTTGTGCCGTGTTAGTCGGCTCTACATACCAATAGTTTGTACTTTGGACAGGGCGATGCTGCCGAGCCCGGCCAGGTTGAGCATCAACTCACCGCCGGTCTGGCTGATGGTCACGCTGTTGACCGTTGCCGGCAGGTACGTCACCAGCGAGGTCGCCTTGCCGTCGTAGGTCGCCGTAGCGCCGAAGGTATAGGTACCCGCCTTGGCCACTTCGCCTGCATCGTTTTTGCCGTCCCAGATGAAGCTGGAAGTACCGGCGTTCTGGCTGCCCAGGCCGATGGTGCGGACAACTTTGCCATCGGCATCGGTGATCTTGACCGTGACCGGGTCCACCGACGCCGGTACGGCAATGGTGCCGNTGAAACTCTTGGAGGTATCGACCACCGCCGATCCGCCNGGTGCAATGACCGAACGCCCGACCAGCGACGACGCCTGCAATGCCTGGGACGAGTTGTAATTGCTCGCCAGGCCGCTGACGGTGTCGTTGAGCGTGGTGATGCCTTCCAGGCTACTGAACTGCGCCAACTGGGCGACGAACGCACCGTTGTCTTGCGGCTCCAGCGGGTTCTGGTTTTTCAGTTGCGTTACCAGCAACTGCAGGAACGCGTCCTTGCCCAGGGCTTTTTTGCCGGTGGCGCTGTTCGTCGCCGACGCCAGGCCGTCGGCACTGGCGCTGGTCTTGATCGAGGAGTTGGCCAGGATGTCCTTGAGGCTCAAACTACTGGTGGTATCAGTAACACTCATCTGAGTCGCCCCTTATCACTGACCGAGGGTCAGGACCTTCTGCATCATGGTTTTGGCGGTGTTCATCATTTCGGCGTTGGTCTGGAACGAACGGCTCGCGGAAATCATGTCAGCCATTTCTTCCACCACGTTGACGTTCGGGTAGTAGACGTAGCCCTTGGCGTCGGCCGCCGGATGGTTCGGCTCGTAGCGCGCCTCAAGGTTGCTCTGGTCTTCGACCACNCCCAGCACTTGCACGCCTTGACCGGCGGCGTCCTGGTTCTGGAACAGCGAATCGCTGCCGCCGCTCTGCCCGCCCTGGAACATGGTGGCGAATACCGGGTGCCGTGCACGGTAGGTCTGGTCGATGCTCGACGAGACGGTCTCGGCGTTGGCGATGTTACTGGCGACGGTGTTCAGGCGAGTGGTCTGGGCACTCATGCCGCTACCGGCAATGTTGAAAACACTGGCTAGAGACATGACTTACTCTCCACGAAGGGCTGATACCAGCCCTTTGAATTTGCTGTTGAGCAGGGTGAAGCTGGCCTGGAAGTTGACCGCGTTTTCCGCGTAGTTCGACTGTTCCAGCTGTGCGTCCACGGTGTTCTGGTCGATCGACGGTTGCATCGGCGTGCGATACATCAACGACTCGTCGCCATTGCCCAGACCTTCGGCTTCGATATGACGGCTGTTGGTCATGTTCAAGGCGAAAGATCCGCTCTTGGTCTTCTCGTTCTGTGCGGCGAGCACTTTGGAGAAGTCCAGATCCCGAGCCTTGTAGTTCGGGGTGTCGGCGTTGGCGATGTTGTTGGCCAGGACTTCGGCACGCTGGGCGCGGAAGCCCAGGGCTTGTTCGTGGATACCGAGCGCTTTATCGAAGCTGATGCTCATGTCGGAAACCTTCGGGTGACCTGATTTTTCGTAACAGGGACAAAGCAAGCGTCGTGCCAATTCAAAAAAGCCCATAAACCGGGGCTTTGCGGGCAGTGGCAATGTGGCAATGCCAGAAAAGCGGCAACCGATTTCCGCCGCCTGCCGCTTTTCTGCCGCTTATCACGGTAGAAAGAACACCACCTGACCCTGTGGGAGCGGGCTTGCTCGCGAAAGCGGTGTGCCAGTCAAAGCTGATGTCGACTGACACGACGCCTTCGCGAGCAAGCCCGCTCCCACATTGGATCGTGGTGGTGCCGGGAAAATCATCAGGCAAAAAAAACGGGAGCCCCTGAGGACTCCCGTTTTTTGATGACGCCAACGAATCACTTCGCCTGGTAAATGATCCCCGGGCTGCACTGGACCATCTGGTAATGATCCGGCAAACCGTTCAGCGCCTCGGAAGCACCGAGGAACAGATAACCGCCCGGCTTCAACGTGCTGTGAATGCGCAACAGGATGTCCTTCTTCACCTCGGCGGAGAAGTAGATCAGCACGTTGCGGCAGAACACGATGTCAAACTTGCCCAGCGCCGCGTAGCTGTCCAGCAGGTTGAACGAGCGAAACTCCACCCGGCTCTTGATCGGTGCCTTGATGGCCCAGCGCCCCGGCCCTTTCGGGTCGAAGTAACGTTGAAGGCGCTCGGGCGACAGGCCACGGCCGATGGCCAGGCTGTCGTATTCGCCGGTCTTGCAGTTGGTCAGCATGGTNCCGGACAGGTCGGTGGCAACGATCTGCACGCCCATCTTCAACTGGCCCATGTTCACGCGCTCGAACTCATCGATCGACATCGACAGCGAATACGGTTCCTGACCCGACGAACAGGCCGCCGACCAGATCCGCAGACGCTGGCCAGGGGCGGCCTTGATCGCTGCGGGCAGCACCTTGTTCTTCAAGACTTCAAACGGATAGGTGTCACGAAACCACAGGGTTTCGTTNGTGGTCATGGCATCCACCACCATCTCGCGCAAACCGCTGCGCGGCTGGGTCTGGATGCGCTGGACCAGCTCACCCAGGGACTTGATGCCTTGCTGTTCCATCAGTTTGTTGAGACGGCTCGAGACCAGGTATTGCTTGTTTTCACCGAGCAAAATGCCACAGGCTTTTTCCAGGAAGACCCGGAACTGTTCGAAATCCAAATTACCCGTAGACAAAGATACCGCCTCTTAAATCGTATTAACCGTTAGGGGCAAAAGGCCCCTAGCTGATGTCTGCTGCTTTGATCCGGTTGACTACCCGGGATGCCAGGTCATCAGGACGGAATTTGGCAAGGAAGTCATCGGCACCGACCTTCTTGACCATCGCCTGATTGAATACACCCGACAACGAAGTATGCAGGATGATGTGAAGCTTTTGCATGCGAGGGTCGTTGCGGATCTCGGCCGTGAGGGTGTACCCGTCCATCTCCGGCATCTCGATGTCGGAAATCATCATCAGGAACTCTTCTTCCGGCTTCTTGCCCTCGTCGACCAGCTTGCGCAGGTAATCCAGCGCTTGNCGACCGTCGTTCAACGCCACCACTTCGACACCGACCGTCTGCAGGCAACGGGTCACCTGCTTGCGCGCCACCGACGAGTCATCGACCGTCAGTACTCGCAAAGAGAGCGCCTTGTGCTGGGTTTCGACATCCACCACGCCGACGGAAATCGCTTCCGGTGTCGGCGCCACTTCTGCCAGCACTTTCTCGACGTCGATGATTTCGACTAACTGATTGTCGACCCGAGTCACAGCCGTCAGGTAATGATCGCGTCCCGTGCCCTTGGGTGGCGGATGAATCTCCTCCCAATTCATGTTGACGATGCGTTCCACNGACCGCACCAGGAAACCCTGGGTCTTGGTGTTGTACTCCGTGATGATCACGAAGGGATTGCTTTGATCTTTCAGCGCACCGGAGCCGGTCGCCATCGCCAGATCAAGAATCGGAATGGTCGCCCCCCGAATATTTGCCACACCGCACACGACAGGACTGGATTTTGGCATCAGCGTCAGTTTGGGGCATTGCAGCACCTCCCGAACCTTGAACACGTTGATCCCATACAGCTGCTGGCCGTCGAGACGGAACAACAACAGCTCAAGGCGATTCTGCCCTACCAGTTGCGTGCGCTGGTTTACCGCATCCATTACACCAGCCATGCACAGACTCCTACACCAACGCTTAAGTGTGTTGCGACGCGCATTCATCACTAAACGGCACGGCGCTTGCTTTTTAACTCTTATGAACACAGAACCGACATTTTTCCGACGCCTGACATCAAACGCCCGCAAATTGCTTTGCGCGGTGTCGGCCGTCTGCCTGTTCAACGCTGGCTGCCCTGCCCTTGCTGACGCGGTTACCTTGCCTGACATGCTTATCGGCGTCACCCAGGGCTTTCTTGAATTCACCGTAGAAGACTATCTGGCCACCAGTCAAACGGAAGGCCGCTACGAAATCGAGGTCAAGCAGCTCGATCCGCGGCTGCGCATGCCCATGTGCGACAAGGAATTGACAGCGTCCCTGGAGAGCCCCGCCACGCCCCTGGGCCGGGTTACGGTCAAGGTTCGCTGCGAGGGCGCTTCGCCCTGGACGGTCTTCGTACCCGCTCAAGTGCGCCTGTTTCGCGACATTGTCACCACCACCCGCCCGCTGCGACGCGCCGGTATCGTCGAGCCCCAGGATGTGACCCTGCGCGAGCGTGACATCAGCCTGATCAGCCAGGGTTACCTGACTTCCGTCGACCAGGCGATCGGGCAGAAACTTACCCGACCAATGGTCGCCGATCAGGTCATGACCCAGGTGCACATGGAACAGGCAGAAGTGATCAGCAAGGGCGACCAGGTGGTGATTACCGCCCGCAGTGGAACGCTGAGCGTACGCATGCCGGGTGAAGCGCTGTCCAACGGCGGCTTGCGCGAACAGATCCGGGTGAAAAACCTCAACTCCCAGCGGGTCATCAAGGCGCAAGTCATCGCGCCCGGCCAAGTGGAAGTAGCGATGTAGAGAACTCTCTGTTTGTGAAGATGTGGCGCGCCACTCGACTGTTCCCTAGACTGTGCCCTATGCAGGGCAAGCGTTGACGCGCGCAAGCTCATTGATAATTGGGCCTAAAGTTTTTCCGGGTATGGCCGAAAACATGGCAAGCGTCCAAATACCCAGAGGTTTTTTGTCATGGTCATCGATTTCAGTCGTTTAAACAGTTCCTCGTCACTTACCGGCAGTACACGTACCAGCACCGCGAAGGAAACCGCCGAAGCCGGCAAGCCCGCACCGCTGAATACCCCGGCCGAACAGGCCAGTACCGTCA
>Ga0065714_10065154_pt1 | contig 12454 bp, 6 predicted proteins | sample MisRhiReplicate2_FD_59101 | JGI IMG/M metagenome (GOLD analysis project Ga0065714, IMG submission 59101) | Miscanthus rhizosphere microbial communities from Kellogg Biological Station, MSU, sample Rhizosphere Soil Replicate 2: eDNA_1 v2... | ecosystem: Host-associated > Plants > Roots >... | reverse complement strand
ATAGGTGGCGGTTGGACTATAAAAAAATTAAATGACGACTACCTAATTCAGGGTACTTACACAGGCCTTGTACTTTATAAAAAAAATGCATCGGGATTATGGAAGTATTTCTATAAAGTCGAAAATTTTGCTGAACCTTCTAGATATGTAGAAATAGATCCTAAAGGAGATATCTGGGTAAGCCATGCTTATCGCGGCTTGTACAAACTTAGTCTTAGTACTGATTTTAAAAAAGTAACACATATTAAATATTACGATGAGCGTAATGGTTTGCCAAGCAGCTATAATGTTAACCTGTTTACACTAGAAAATAAATTACTTTATTCTTCGGACAAGGGCTTTTTAACTTTTGATGAGATCAGCAACCGTTTTACCAGGTATGAGACCCTGAACAAAGTTATAGGCTCTTTTGCAAATTCAAACAAAGTAATTAATGCCGGTGACAAAAGCTATTGGTTTATTAACCATGGCAGAATGGCACTCATTGATTTCGGGCAGCCCGGAAGAATTAAAATAGACTCTAACCGCTTTAGTACGCTTGATGGCCGTATGGTCCAGTATTATGAAAACATTAGCAAAATCAGCAATCAGATTTACCTTATCAGCGTAGATGATGGCTTTGTGATCTACAACGCCATGCAATCTCAAAACAAGAAAAAGCTTATTTTACCGTCCGTACTGATCAGGAAGGTAGAAGACATTACGGACACCTATTCAATCATAAGCGAAGTTGGCAACAGTGAATCAGAGATTAAAATCCCTTTCGCTCGGAATAACATCCGTATTTCTTATGCCCTTCCCTATTACAGTGAGGTCAAAATTAAGTTTCAGTATTTTCTGGAAGGTTATTCCAAACAATGGTCCGACTGGAGCGCAGCTTCCCAGAAAGATTTCACCAACCTTGGGTATGGAAATTACAAATTCCTTGTACGGGCAAAAATAAATGATCAGACCTTAAGTGACGTTACTACTTTTGAGTTTACAGTACTTCCACCTTTTTACGCCAGCAACGGGGCATTTGCATTTTATCTGTTCCTGCTAGCTATATTACTGTTTTTTGGCAAGAAACTTTATGAGAAAAAGTTGCTTAAAGATCAGCTTTCGATTAGGGCAAAGCTGCAGGCAGAAAAAGATATCTTTCTGAAAAAGGAAGCAGAAGCAACGGAAAAACAAATCATCAAACTGCAAACTGAAAAGCTACATGCGGAGTTGGCTGGTAAGAGTAGGGAATTGGCGAATTCGGCCATGAGCGTCGTTTATAAAAATGAACTACTTAAAAAGATCAGTGAAGAAATTTTAAAACTTAAGGATGAGCAAGGGAAAAAGCTTTCTGATGATCAGCTTAGAAAAATCCAGAAAGTAATTGATGAGGGCATGAATGATGAACGCGACTGGAATTTATTCGAAAGCAGTTTTAATGAAGCACATGAAAGTTTCTTCAAAAAGCTCAAAGCCGACCACCCTGATTTGGTGCCAAACGACCTGAAGTTATGTGCCTATTTACACATGAACATGAGCAGCAAAGAATTAGCTTCTCTATTAAACATTTCGCTTCGCGGCGTCGAAATTAGAAGGTACAGGCTAAGGAAAAAACTGAATGTACCCCATGACAAGAACCTCGTAGAGTTTCTAATGGAGCTTTAACCACTACATCATTACCTCTCATACCTCAAAAAACATCCAGTTAATTCCAAACCTTTCTAATCTGTTTGATGTAGTATAAATATTAGCTTTAATTCATTAAATCCACTGTTTTTGCACTAAAAACAACGATTGCCCGATGTAATGAGATAGCTCTCCTTTGCCTAATGATGTATTAATGTTGAGGTTGTAAGACTTGTTATAGCCAAAAATCTAGCGCAGCTTTAACCATCATTATTAACCAAAAACTTAAACGAGTATGAAAAGATTCTTTACAAGATTTTCTGTTTTAAGTATCCTTTGTTTACTATTTACCAATGCAGCCTTTGCACAGAATATTACTGTTAAAGGTGTTGTTACCGATGGCCTGGATAAGACAACCATTCCGTCAGTAAGTATTATGGTAAAAGGGAGTACTACAGGAGTACAAACAGATGCTAACGGAAGGTATTCCATCAACACAACAGCTAACAGCACTCTGGTCTTTACCTATGTGGGCTATGTAACCCAGGAAATTCCAGTTAGCGGACAAGAGACAATAAATGTAGTACTGACCCCTTCTTCACAACAGCTGGATCAGGTTGTTGTAGTTGGTTATGGAACCCAGCGTAAAATAGACGTAACAGGAGCAGTAGCCAGTTTAAAGGGTTCTGAAATATCAAAACAGGCATCTACTAATCCTGTAGGAGCATTACAGGGCAAAATTGCCGGTGTATCAATCACAAATACCGGAGCTCCTGGTTCTTCACCTCAGATCCGAATTCGTGGCTTGGGAACGATATTTGGCAACCAGGCTCCATTATATGTTGTAGATGGAGTATGGTACAATGACATTAACTTTTTAAATCCCGGAGACATTGAAAACATGAGCGTTTTAAAAGACGCTTCTGCTCAGTCTATTTACGGTATACGTGCTGCAAACGGAGTTGTATTAATCACTACAAAAAAAGGAAAATCAGGCACACCAACCACAATCAGCTACGATGCATACGCAGGTTTCCAGAAGGTCACCAATAAGGTTAAAATGGCAAATGCCCTGGAGTATGCTACCTTTACAAATGAGCTTGCAGTATTGAATGGTGGGACCCCGGTATTTAGCAACACCGCTGGTTTAGGTGCAGGTACTGACTGGTATGATCAAATCCTTCGCAATGCATTTGTAACTAACCATAATGTTTCAGTATCAGGAGGAACAGAGAAATCCACCTATAACATCTCACTGGGTTACCTGGATCAGGATGGGATTATCCAGACCAACAACTATAAAAGGTATACAGCACGCGTGTCAAATGATATCCAACTGTTAAAAAATCTTAAAATAGGATATAATGTAACCGGTGTTTCTGGTAAATCAAAAGACGTTCCTTCAACTATCTATCACCAGCTGTATTCAGCAGCTCCCTCTGTTCCAGTATTCAAGTCAGACGGATCTTATGGAGATCCAAATGATCAACGACTTGGGGATGGGGCTAACTTTAACCCCCAAGCCAGCCTTGATTTTTTCAATCAACAAACCAAACAAAACACGGTTACCGGTAATATTTTTGCAGAGCTGAAATTTGCAAAACATTTCACCTTCAAAACAAGCTTTGGTGGTGAGTTCGGTCAGATGGAAAACAGGAAATATAGTCCAAAATACTATGCTACCTATGCGCAGAAAAGTGATGCCAGCATCCTGGATATAAAACATGTGGAAACCAGAAACTGGATAATTGAAAATACGCTGACGTATGACAGAACCTTTAACGAAAATCATAACCTAACTGTATTACTGGGTCAGTCCGCTCAAAGTAATAAAGCGTACACCTTAAATGCATCGGCACAAAATGTACCCTTCAACAGCGATGCAGATTTATATTTAAGTCTAGGTGATGCAGCGACTAGAAGTGTAGCCGATCAGGGTTCACTGATCAAATTTGCGTCTTACTTCGCCAGAGCAAACTACTCTTTCAAAAATAAGTATATGCTGAATGCATCTATCCGTACGGATGGAGCTTCCCAATTTTTCGGCAGCAATGAAACATGGGGATATTTCCCTTCAGTAGGTGCCGGCTGGATCATCACCAATGAAGATTTCATGAAAGACCAAACGGTATTTAGTTCCTTGAAGTTAAGAGGAAGTTGGGGTATGATTGGAAATGCGAGTGTTCCAATTAACCCTTCACAACAATTGTTAGATCAAACAGGGAATCTGGTTGCAATATTCAACAATACTCCTTTTACCGGTAAAAGTGTAAACACCTTAATTCCACCGGCAATCGTTTGGGAAAAAGGGATAGGCACAGACATCGGTATTGAAGCTGCTTTCCTAACTAACAGGTTAACAGTAGAAGCAGATTTTTATAACAGAAAAACTTCAAGGGCTATCTTTAAAATCCCGGTACTAGGTTCATTGGGAACAATAGATAACCAGTTACTTGGGAATCAGGCCGACATTCAGAACAGAGGCGTAGAACTATCTGCAGCGTGGACCAATACAACTGAAGGCGGTTTAACCTACTCTATTGGTGGTAACATTAGCTACAACGACAACAAAGTACTAAATGTACTCTCCGGCGAAACACCTATTTACGCAGGTAGTACTGGAATTACCAATGGCTCTTTGGCCACAAGGACAGTAGCAGGAGATCCTATAGGCATGTTTTATGGATACAAAGTTGCCGGAATTTTCCAGAATGCAACTGAAATTGCAAACTCACCTACTCAGGCAAGCGCCGCTCCCGGAGGTTTTAAATATGTAGATCTGAACGGGGATGGAAAAATCACTTCTGCTGACAGAACAGTGATTGGTAACCCCAACCCCAAATATACTTATGGAGTAAACACCAATTTTGCTTACAAAAACTTCGACCTTGCGCTAGACTTCCAAGGCGTAGCAGGAGTAGATATATACAATGCCAACCTGGCTTATCGTTTTGGGAACGAGAACATCACCAAAGACTTTTTTGATAACAGATGGCATGGTGAAGGTACTTCAAACACCTATCCTTCAGCCAACATAGGCGCTTCAGCCAACGCTGCTCCTAACTCTTTCTACGTGTCAAGTGGATCGTATTTCAGAGTAAGAAATGCACAATTAGGCTATACACTACCTGACGGTATTTTAAATAAATGGAAGATTAAAAAGGTGAGGATCTATGCAAATGCACAAAACGCAATCAACATTTTTGGTTATAAAGGATTCAGTCCTGAAGTAGGTCCGGTGCCAACAGACAACGCAGAAAAGATTAAAACAACTTTAACAAACACCACCTTAAATGCAGGTTTGGATGCAAATGTTTATCCTTTGTTTGCTACTTACAATTTTGGTATTAACCTCACTTTTTAATCTGCAACATCATGAAACAATATAATAATCTATATAAAACAGCAGCTTTGGGCCTCGGCTTAGTACTTAGCATAGGTATGCTTCCTTCCTGCACAAAAAGCTTTTTGGATGTGCCTGAACAAGGCAAACAGCAAAGCACTGAATTCTGGAAAACTGCCGACGATGCTACAGCAGGTGTAAATGCCATTTATGGTAACCTTCGTTCATGGGAAAACACAGCATTTCCTGCTATTGCCATTGAAAGCATGGGTTCTGACGATGCAGATAAAGGAAGTACTGCATCTGATGCCAGTTTCTTTTTACAATTTGATCAGTTCACCATCGATCCTGATCAGGGAAATATTGGTGGCTTCTGGAATGGCCAATACCGTAACATCAATTATACCAACCAGGTTCTGGACAATGTTCCGGGAATAACTATGGATGAAAACCTGAAGGCCAGATATCTGGCTGAGGCCAAATTTGTACGTGCCTTTTCTTATTTCAGACTAGTACGAGCCTTCGGAGGAGTTCCATTGCGTTTACATGTTCCTATAGATGCAAATACAGACTTTAATCTACCAAGGGCATCAGTTACCGAAGTTTACACACAGATTGAAAAAGACCTGAAAGAAGCTGTTGCCGTATTACCTCCAAACTATACTGGAACAGATATTGGCCGTGCAACCAAAGGAGCTGCATTAACTTTACTTGCTAAAGCTGCCCTGTACCAAAAAAAATGGAATGACGTACTGACTTATACCAATACAGTTATGGGTATGGGTTATGCACTCCTACCGGACTATGAGAAAGTATTTAGAATAGAAAATGAAAATAGTATAGAATCGATATTTGAAATTCAATGTGCATTATTACCTAATAACAGGGAAGCCTCAAATTCTCAATACGCTCAGGTACAAGGTGTCCGCGGAATTACAGGTGGTGGATGGGGCTTTAATGTTCCTTCAGCTAACCTTGCCGCAGCATATGAAACCGGAGATCCAAGAAGAGATGCAACCATCATTTTCAGAGGTGAAACCACTCCTTCCGGCGATTTAATTCCGGCAACCGGAGACAATCCGATGTACAACCAGAAATCGTACGTTCCTTTTTCACTTTTTGTCCCCAACTTCAACGAAGGCGCACAACAAAACGTCCGTATGCTCCGCTATTCAGATGTTTTACTAATGAATGCTGAAGCCGCTAACGAGTTGAATAACTCTACTCAGGCTATTTCTTCATTGGAAGAAGTGAGAAAAAGAGCCCGCCAGGGAAATATTGCTATTCTTCCTAAAGTTACGACAACTGATCAGGCTGAACTTAGAAAAGCGATTTACAGAGAGAGACGCGTTGAATTTGCTATGGAGTTCGATCGTTTCTTTGATGTCATTCGCCAAGGACGCGGAACAGAAGTTTTTGGGCCTAAAGGATGGAAATCGGGTCGAAACGAGGTATGGCCAATTCCACAAACTGAAATTGATCTGAGCGGCGGAGTACTTACTCAAAACCCAGGATACTAAAACAATGAATTAAAGGCTGCTGATTTTGGTCAGCAGCCTTTTTTAGCAATAATAATTATGGCAAAAAGCAAACTTTTCACCGTACTTTTTTTGGCGCTGACTTCCTGTTCAACAGTGATTTCTCAACCAGTAGAAGCACAAAAAAAGAAGACAAAAAATATCCCTGTCCAATTAAAGATCCAAAAGAATCTAAGTGATGACGAGTTATTGGATCTGGTGCAAAAACAAACTTTCAGGTATTTCTGGGACTTTGGTCACCCTGTGAGCGGGATGGCCCGGGAACGCAGTAATGTAGCCTTTGGGTATGGAGACGAGGTGGTAACTACCGGAGGGACTGGATTTGGAATTATGGCAACTATAGTTGCCACAGAACGTAAGTGGATCAGTCGCGACAGTGCTTCTGCCAATCTCTTAAAAATGGTGAAGTTTTTAGCTAGGGCAGATGCATATCATGGTGTATTTCCACACTGGCTTAACGGCGCAACAGGTAAAACGATTCCATTTGGCCGTAAGGATGATGGTGCTGATCTTGTAGAAACATCCTTTCTGTTTCAAGGCTTACTAACCGCCAAACAATATTTTAACGCCAATAATCAGGTAGAAAACGAGCTGAGAAATCGTATAACCTGGTTATGGGATGAAATAGAATGGGATTGGTTTACTAAGGGTGGCGAAGAAGTGTTGTATTGGCACTGGAGTCCAAATAATGGCTGGGCAATGAATTTTCCGTTAAGGGGATACAACGAGTGCCTGATTACTTATGTCCTGGCCGCCTCGGCAACTAGGTACCCGGTACCAACATCTGTTTATCACAGGGGCTGGGCACAAAGCAACTTCTTTCTAAATGGTAAAGAATTTTATGGTCACAAATTACCACTCGGTTTCGATAATGGCGGTCCTTTATTTTTTTCCCATTATTCCTTTCTAGGATTAGACCCCAGGGGACTTAAAGACCAATATGCCGATTACTGGGAGCAAAATAAAAATCACACTCTGGTAAACAGAGCTTACTGTCTGGCAAATCCTAAAAAATACAAAGGTTACGGGGCAAATAGTTGGGGATTAACTGCTAGCGATAGCTGGCAGGGATATGCTGCACATTCGCCAAATGAAGATCAGGGTGTAATTACCCCTACCGCTGCTTTATCTTCTTTCCCTTATACCCCTGAATATTCTATGCAGGCTTTAAGGCATTTTTATGAAAACCTTGGCCACAAAATCTGGCGTGAATATGGTTTTATAGATGCCTTTAGCGAGCACCACAACTGGTATGCGAAATCTCACCTGGCAATTGATCAAGGGCCCATTATTGTGATGATTGAAAATCATCGTAGTGGACTGCTGTGGAAATTGTTTATGAGCAGCCCGGAAATACAGAAAGGCTTACATAAACTAGGGTTCAATAGTCCGGCCCTAAACCCCTGATCAAGACATAACAACACTAATGAATAAACACACATAATGAAATCCTTATCCTTATTTTTACTATTCCTTCTTCTTCTTAATATAAGTTTGGCGCAACAGAAAAAAGCAATTCCTCCTGTCAACCAAAAAATGAACACCTTTATCAACAATCTGATGTCGAAAATGACATTAGATGAGAAGATAGGACAACTCAATTTACTTACTGGTGGTGAAGCAACCACAGGATCAGTAGTAAGTACAGGTGTAGAACAAAAAATTAAAGCCGGACAAGTTGGGGGAATATTTAGCTTAACCACTCCTGCCCGTGTCCGCAAGGCACAGGAAATTGCAGTTACGCAAACCCGACTAAAAATACCTATTATTTTTGGCCAGGATGTCATCCATGGTTACAAAACCACCTTCCCTATTCCACTGGCATTATCTGCAACATGGGACATGGAATTGATACAAAAAACAGCCCGAATTGCAGCTATCGAAGCTACAGCAGATGGAATAAACTGGACTTTTTCACCAATGGTAGATATTTCAAGAGATCCACGCTGGGGTCGCATTTCTGAAGGTTCCGGAGAAGATACCTATCTGGGTTCAAAAATTGCAGCAGCAATGGTTAGAGGCTACCAGGGCGATGATCTTACCAAATACAACACCATGATGGCTTGCGTAAAACATTTCGCCTTATACGGTGCCTCAGAAGCAGGACGCGATTACAATACAACTGACATGAGCCTTGATCGTATGTATAATGAATATCTTCCACCTTATAAAGCTGCATTAGACGCAGGTGCAGGAAGTGTGATGACTTCTTTTAACGATATTAATGGTGTTCCGGCGACGGCAAACAAATGGCTGATGACGGACCTGCTACGTAAGCAATGGGGCTTTAAAGGCATGGTTGTTACTGACTATACTGCTGTAAATGAATTGATCGACCATGGTTTGGGAGATCTGCAAGCTGTTTCTGCCCTATCTTTAAATGCTGGTATAGATATGGATATGGTTGGTGAAGGCTTTTTAACTACGCTTAAGAAGTCTGTAAAAGAAGGCAAAGTAAAACAGCTACGTATTGATGACGCCTGCCGCCTTATTTTAGAAGCTAAATATAAACTTGGCTTATTTGAAGATCCCTACCGTTATTGCAACGAAGAGCGCGCAAAAACAGAAATTCTGAAAGCAGAACACCTTGCCTATGCACGCAAAGCTGCTACTGAATCGTTTGTACTTTTAAAAAATGATCGTCAAATTCTGCCTTTAAGAAAATCAGGCACAATCGCTTTAATAGGTCCTTTAGCTAATACAGGTTCCAACATGCCTGGAACATGGAGCGTAAACAGTGACCTGGCTAATACTAAGTCCCTATTACAAGGAATGCAGGCTGCAGCAGGAACTAATGTTAAGATCCTGCACAGTCTGGGTTCAAACCTGCTTGCTGATGCACAATACCAGGAAAGAGCTACCATGTTCGGTCGCACCATTCCTCGTGATAACAGACCTGAGCAAGAAATCATTAATGAGGCAGTAAAACTTGCATCACAATCAGATGTAGTAGTTGCCGCATTAGGTGAAAGCTCTGAAATGAGCGGCGAAGCATCAAGCAGAACTGACATAGAGATTCCTGCAATACAAAAACGCTTATTACAAGCCTTGCTTAAAACAGGAAAACCTGTCGTATTGGTATTATTTACCGGCCGTCCATTAGCCTTGAACTGGGAAAATGAAAATGTACCAGCTATTTTAAACGTTTGGTTTGGTGGTACTGAGACTGCAAATGCCATTCCGGATGTCCTATTTGGCGCAGTGAACCCATCGGGTAAATTAACGGCGACCTTCCCTCAAAATGTAGGTCAGGTTCCTTTGTACTATGCGCATAAAAACACAGGAAGACCTTTGGAAGAGGGTAAATGGTTCAGCAAGTTCCGTTCCAACTACCTTGATGTAAGCAATGCTCCATTGTATCCATTTGGTTATGGCCTAAGCTATACTACTTTCCTGTATAGTAATTTAAAACTAAGTAAAAACAGCTTTAAACCAGGCGAATCTATTACTGCCACTGTCGAAGTAAAAAACACAGGTGCATTTGAAGGTAAGGAGGTAGTACAGCTGTATATCCGCGATCTTGTAGGCAGTTCTACCCGTCCGGTGAAAGAATTAAAAGGTTTTGATAAGATCGGTCTGAAGCCAGGTGAAAGCAAAACAGTAAGCTTTAAAATCACAGAAGAAGATTTGAAGTTCTACAATACAGACTTAAAGTTTGTTGCTGAACCGGGTGACTTCAAAATCTACGTCGGAGGAAACTCAAGAGACGTGATGGAAACTGGCTTTTCTTTAAACAATTAATACATTCTTTGCACAAATTAACGCTCTCTTTTTATGCTCTCCTTTAACGCTCTTTTTTACGCTGTCCGATAGCGGTTTTGTTACGTTTCGGTTAGTGCTCGAGATCTCTCAGATTAACACTCGATCTAAGTCATATGGTTACCCGGTGCAAGCTATATCTTTGACCCTGTTTGCACCCTGTTTAGACCCTGCTTAGACCCTGTTCAGATATGGCTTGATTCGAACAATAATCAGTACTAAACAGGCCTCTTACCGAACCACGATTTACTCATATAAAAAGTACAGCTACAACATCCGATTTTATTAATTATTTTAGTAGTATGAACAGGCTCAATTTAACGTACATTTTACTCTTGATGCTTTATGGTTTGAACAGCACAGCCCAAGATCTCGCAAAGTATGACAGTGGTAATTTTATGAACGGTAAAGATACGATTTCCTATAGAGTTCTGTTTCCAGAAAATTTTGATGCAGCAAAAAAATATCCGATACTGTTCTTCCTTCATGGGGCTGGCGAAAGAGGAAGCGATAATAAAAAACAATTAGTTCATGGAGGCAAACTATTCTTGCAGGAAGATGTAAGAAAGAAGTTTCCTGCAATTATTGTATTTCCACAATGTACATCGGATAGCTACTGGTCGAATGTTAATATTAAGCCAGACGCAAGCGGCAAAAGAGAGTTTCTTTTTCAGAAAAAAGGAGATCCCACTAAGGCCATGCGTGCGCTGCTAGGGATGATCGACTTTTTTCTGGCTAAGCCTTATACAGATCGTAGTCATGTATATGCAGCAGGATTATCAATGGGTGGAATGGGAACCTTTGAATTACTTAGACGTAAACCTAAAGTATTTGCAGCCGCTTTTGCCATTTGCGGGGGCGATAATGTAGCGAATGTACGAAAGTATAAGAATATCCCCCTTTGGATCTTTCATGGAGAAAAAGACGACGTTGTTCCAGTTGTTTGTTCTACAAGTATTGCAGATCAGCTAAAGGTATTAGGTAAACCTGTTAAGCTCACTTTATACCCAAATGCAAATCACAACAGCTGGGACGCGGCCTTTGCAGAGCCCCAATTATTACCCTGGTTATTTTCTCATCATAAATAATATCTAAAATATCTCATCCCGATAAAAAGTAGAGAATAAAAGTAGTAAAAAAACAAACCACAAGAATCGGACACCGTATGCGGCTCCCAACTCTTGTGGTCATTTTATAATTATAAATAGAAAAGCAGCTACCTATTCTGCCATATTGTGATAAACAGCCTGAACATCATCGTCCTCTTCCAATTTATCAATAAGTTTAAATACGTCTGCAGCCTGCTCTTCTGTAACGGCAGTGGTTGATAATGCAATACGCTCCAATTTAGCGCTCTTCATTTCAACACCCAGATCTTCCAATGCCTTTTGCATCTTTCCGAAGTCCTCAAAAGCAGTTTGAACTACTGCGATATCATTTCCTTCTTCATCAGCCTCCAGATATAATTCTTCAAGACCAGCGTCGATCAATTCAAATTCCAACTCTTCCAAATCTCTTTCTCCCGGTAAAAACCTAAAGATAGATTTGCGGTTAAAGATGAAGTCCAAAGATCCTGTTTTACCTAAAGTACCACCTGTTTTATTGAAATAGCTACGTACGTTAGCTACGGTACGATTGGTATTGTCAGTAGCAGTTTCAATCAATACAGCTACACCATGCTGACCATATCCTTCGTATACATACTCTTCATAACCATTCTCATCTTTATTAGAAGCGCGCTTAATCGCCGCATCTACCCTATCCTTAGGCATATTTACTGCCTTAGCATTCTGAATGGCAGTACGTAAACGTGAGTTCGTTTCAGGCGTAGGACCTCCGTCCTTAACAGCCATAACAATCTCCTTACCTATCCTGGTAAACTGCACGGCCATTTTGGCCCAACGCTTAAATTTTCTTTCTTTTCTAAATTCAAATGCTCTTCCCATTTTATTCTTTATTTTTTGTCGGTCGTCAACCCGAGTTTATTTTTTCAAATTCTTTAACATATCATCCGTCAGTTTAGACAAGTTAAACTCAGGCTTCCAACCCCAGTCTTTCATTGCATAACTGTCATCAATAGACTGTGGCCAACTATTAGCAATAAGCTGACGTGGATCATTTTCGGTGTAAGTTAACTTAAATTCCGGAATATGTTTTCTGATTTCAGTAGCAAGAATCTCTGGAGTAAAGCTCACACCTGTTAAGTTAT
>Ga0065714_10002697_pt1 | contig 12461 bp, 10 predicted proteins | sample MisRhiReplicate2_FD_59101 | JGI IMG/M metagenome (GOLD analysis project Ga0065714, IMG submission 59101) | Miscanthus rhizosphere microbial communities from Kellogg Biological Station, MSU, sample Rhizosphere Soil Replicate 2: eDNA_1 v2... | ecosystem: Host-associated > Plants > Roots >... | reverse complement strand
TTCCTCGAGATGAGGGACAGAGTCAACGCCTAGTCGGGGCGTAGCGCAGTCCGGTAGCGCACTAGCATGGGGTGCTAGGGGTCGAGTGTTCGAATCACTCCGTCCCGACCATATTTTCAATGACTTAGCCCAATCTTTCTAGGTTGGGCTTTTTCATGCCCGTAAAATACTCCCACATTTACTCCCACGGATATTTTTGATCTGAATGGTTTACCTCTGAGAGGTGTCGTCGGCCCTGCGTTTCCCATCCTAAGACCACTTTCACCGGGTGCCTGTACTGGGGCAGTAACCTAAATGAGTGAGTCGTGAGCCGTGAGCGATGAATGGTGGTTGGATGGTGATCTTTTCTAGTGGGGTTCTGAGCAGGCGCGCTACCGGCCTCTACTTCTTGGTACTCCATCATCACCCTGGCGACGGTTTGGCTCGAGTGGTTCCTGCATCAGGTAGGTCTATCGAAAGATATGGTAAGATGGCAAAATTTTTTACTAGATTGCAAAACTGAAGGTATAGAACTATTCAATGTTTAGATATTTTGGGTCCAAAGCCTCGACAGCTTCTGTCGTCGCCGATATAGCATTAGATGGCTATGGAGGGGTATCCGTTGCAGATGCATTCGGTGGGCTCGGAAATATTGGCGCTGAGTTTAAGTTAAGAGGATGTTCAGTTACTGCATGTGATTTGTTGTACTTCCCCAACGCCTTTCAATACGTGAGGTTGGTGTGCGGAAGCATGCCGCGTTTTGAGCGAGTTCTGAAGTATTTGCAAGTTGAAGCAGAGAATGGATTGCAAGATTATTTAAATTGTAAAGTGGCACCCGACTCATGGTTTGTTTCTGAATATGCAAAAAAACGTAGTTTTTTTACAATTTCGAATGCTGAAAAAATAGGCGGAGTTTGGCAGGAAATAGCGTTGTGGAAAAAGCTTGGGCTAATTGATATTAATGAGGAGAGATTTTTAACGGCTTCACTGTTAAATAGTATGGATGCTGTCGCGAATACAGCAGGTACATATTATGCCTACTTGAAGGGTTGGGACAGGAAGTCGTTGAAAAATTTCCAGTTCTGTTGGTATAGCGGTTTTGTTGACGGGCCGGAAGGTACTGCGGTTCGAAGCGATGCGTTAGATTATCTTGCTGGCAAGAATTTTGATGTTTTGTACCTGGATCCCCCTTACAATGGCCGGGATTATTCTCGGTATTACCATCTTCCAGAAACACTGGCGAAGTATAAGGAAGTTCCGATTGATGCGGAAAGCAAATGTGGACAACCTGTCGCGAGATCAGTAGCAGGGAGCCAGATAAGGAGTGCAATGAAACTTCAGTACCTTATGGAGTTAGTTAAATCTGTAAGCTGGCAGCGATTGGTTGTTCAGTATGCGGATGGCGCTCACACTTCGTTAGGTCTATTGGAGGAGTCTCTTTCAAATCATGGAAGGTTGACAACTCACAAGATTCCTGCTTTAGGGTATCAGTCTAGCAACGGAACAAGGCAGCAAACGCACCATGTTTTCATCGTCGACAAGTGAGCCGCGCCGCCTCCCAGATGCTCTTTGTAACCCCAAAGAACTAGTCCCGTTCGCACAGGTAAAACTGATAGCATTTGATCTGGATGGGACTCTCATCTCTAACCCAACAGAGGTTCTAGGTGAGCGTTTGACAAATTTATTTAACCTCCTAAGTGGGCCGGGGAAAAATGTTCGCTTGACGCTAGCTACAGGAAGAACACTTACGGGGGTATCTCCAACAGTGAAGCAGCTTGGCGGTTTTAATCGAGTTCCTTTGGTGCTATATAATGGCAGTGTAGTTATCGAGCCAGAAAGCGAAGGTGTGGTTGCGCATACCGTTATCTCGGAACCGTCGGTTTGCCAAATCCTCTCAATAGTGTCAGGGCTAAAAAGCGTAGCGCTATTCATTTACACTGTAGATCCTGAAGCAAAACTAATAAGTGATTGCTCGTCTATTGAGAGTGTTTTTTATGTTGGTAATCCAGAATATATGCCTGAGCGAGATTTTAATGGCATGCCCGTACGGCCCTTCTCACAGATGGATCTCTCAAGCGATAAAGTAGTTGCAGCGCTCATGAGCTCTACTAATGATCAAGAAAAGATCGTACTTCTAGGTGCATTGGCGGAAGTTTCGGGAATTTCAGTGACTGCCAGTGGGTCTGTTTACGTGGAGATTCGGCCAGAGCGTTCTTCCAAGGCAAAGGGATTGCAAGTTCTGTGTGACAGGTATCAGATATCGTCAGATAACGTACTAGCGGTCGGTGATAATGACAATGATGTTGAATTGTTATCTTGGGCAGGTTTGAGTGTCTGTGTTAAAAACTCATCACAAGCTGCAAGATCGTCAAGTAAGTTTTACTCAAATCAAGGCGCGGGTAACGCTGCAATCGAGGTTCTAGAGATTGTCAGGCGTGCGCAGCGACTATTCGGTAAGGCACGGAAAGCATGATTAACAGAGCGCGCGTAGCAAAAGATCCTATAACAAAACTAAAAAACGATGCTCAATCGTTTTTTATCTCGCCTTTTGATCTAGAGCGACGGTTCAAGGAGCTTGAGAACCATCTTGGCTTAGCGAAGATGGGCTTCAAAGTAACTGTTCTTGATGTTATGCATGAGTGGGGGGAGTGCATAGGTAGCCCATCTATTACGCACAGTGTGGATGGAGCCAGCTTAGCGCTTTACGTAAGTGAGCCCTCACAAGCGGCCGATTTAGTGGTGCAACAACAGCTCCACCAACTTATAGCTGCACTAGTTGAGGTGTGGGGAAGAGAGTATAGAAAACACGGCGCATTGAATTTTCAAGCGTCCGATGCTGAAGAGATGCTGCAAGAAGCTCTTTTGCCAATGTCTAGCCTCCACGGAGTAGTAAAATTCTCCGTGGTGTATATTGATCTAGATAATTTCAAAAATGTTAATGATCAGTCGAGTCATAGTGAGGGTGATAGGGCGATTAGGTGTGTTTATGGAGAAATGCATCAGCTATGCCGTGAGTTAGGTGGGTTAGCGTTTATCGCAGGCGGAGATGAGTTCTTACTAGTGCTCCCTTGCGACCAAGCAATGGACGTCAGCTCTAGGTTATGGAAGCTTCGAAATCGAGTTGGCCAATTTGGATTCGGTACGAATGGTAGTTTTCGGATTGGTATAACTGCCGGTGTTGTCACTAGAGCCTGGGATGAAATATCAAAAGATTTCCACGCTATCAAGGGGCTCTGTGAGGATCTAACCAAGGATGGTACTGAGAAAAAAGAGAAGCGGAGAGGGACGATCAGCTTTGAAAGGATTGAAACCGGGGAAGAAGCCGGTAATCCTACGAGTATAACTAATTTTATAAAATTGGGTGTTTGCCTTTCCAAGAGCAGGCACTATATCGGAAATTGTTTTGCTGATGAGCGTTTAAATCTTATTACCCAAGAAGTTGCACTTCTTAATGAAGTACCCCCCAATCCAGTTCGTATCAGAGAAGCAGTACAGGCTGTTTTAGGCTGGTTTGGAACAGCACTAATTCCTCTATGGGATGAACAATCCCTGCTCACGAGATCTGGGCCAGCTTCCGAAATTTCTCAAGGAGCTGTTGCTATAGCGATTCTGCATGCCCTATCCAAAGCGGCTGTTGAATACAATTGGCCTGAAGTCGCTGAAGAGTCATTATGTATTGTTTGGAATGAGACGTCCAAAAAGTGCCAAGTGCTCTTTAATAACGAGCCTGTGTGGGGGGAGTTAGAGGGGGAAGAGGATGGGCGGTTAAACTTTGGTGCATTGATAGTTAGGGGAGAACCTGGACAATTTGAAGGTATTGCAGTTGGCGTGCAAATCGGCTTTGACGAAATCCCCAGAACTCCGGGTGGGCGAAAACTTCCAGAGGACTTCCTCATCGATCATGTTCGGGTGGATGTCCGGCCAAAAACCGGTGGGGGATTGCCAGATTTTTGGCAGGCAGCGCTTGCTCAAGTGGTTTCGGCTTTAAATAACTCTAATAAGCCGGCAAGTATTATAATCTGGGGTGAGAATGTCGAGGCTACTGAGATTTACAATAGGTTAACAGAAAAAGGGTCATGGACGAATGACGAAATAGCTAGCCTTACTGGACTGGCTACTGATCGAGTCAGTCGTCTTGCAGAATCACTTTATGGAAGTGTACTTGTTGTCAGAGATGGCGAAGAGCTTCTAAGTGCGCTCTACAATTTTTATAAAGATTTCGATGGTAGTGCTGGAGTTATCTTAGGTAGTGCTCACGGTGAAGAACCATCGCTGCAGCGCCCGATGGTTCAAGCCACTCCCTTAGGGCAGGGGGAGGGCATAGTTTGCAGCACCGCTAGAGTCGCGTATCCACTAATTGTAGATACTCTACGAAAAACTCCGAACGTTCGGCTTGCAGTAGATGATTCTGGGCAAGAACAACGCGAGCTCATTGCCTTTAAGCTAAAATTGATGACTCCTTCAGTCGATAAAGTCCCTGATTATCTCTTAGGGCAAAAAGACAATCTGAATGAGTATGCTAACTCTGTGCTGCTTTCTGAAGGTGGAGTGATTAGGAAAGAGTTGGACAGTGAAAACCAAATCTCGGCTTATTGTTCTTATTTGTCGAAGTATGTGCGTCAAATGCAAACTCCTAAATCTACGCGGCGCGCCTGCCTCGTAGTACCTCATGTTCCGGACGATAAGGGTGAGCCGAGACCCCTTGGCCTAATATCCGTATGGTCCACCCCTAGGTTCGTTTCTAATACTGTGTTTCTCGATTTTGTTTTTGTTTGGAGAACGGTTGAGGCATTTATTGGGTTGCCCTATAGCCTTTATGGGTCTATATGCCTTGCCGAACAGCTAACACAGAGCGTTGCTATTGCCGCAGAAGTTTCTGAAGAGAATGTGAAGCTTGGCGAGCTAAATTATATCGCCCTAAGTTTACATATTGGTAGTGATGAGTTTCACACTCGTGTGGCTAAACAAATAGTTGATATGGCTAGTGATTGATGAAATCATTTGTAGTTGGGAATAAGGGTGATATTTGCTCCTGTGCTTGGCTTCTTTCAAAGGGCTTTTGCATTGTCAGCTATAGCGAAAATTTTGCGCTTTGGAGTGGTCCCCGAGTAGATTCGGCCATACACTACATTGGAGAGTTTAGCCGCAGAGGATACCGTCGGGTGTTTGAGTCATGCTTTGTGGTCGAATCTGAACACTCGAATCTTCGCTATGAGGCCATTCAACTACTTTTTTTAGAAATTGCAGGTGATACTTATAAGGCTACGATTGATTTGCAATCTAATGTAGGCTGTTATGACTCGCTTTATCTGGGTGCTAAAGACGCAGGATTAGCGCATATAGGTAAGGTTCTCGACTTCGGCTGCGGGCCTGGAACAGTTCTCGCGAGCTCTTTATATCGTCAAGCTGATTTGCTTATTGGATTTGATTTCGTCGACGAAAATCGAATTCACGCTAAAGCGATGGGGTTGGAGGTGCTAGAGCCTCTGGAAGTGTTGAGTCTTGCGCCAGGATATTTTGATCTAATCGTTTGCTGTTATGTTTTGCACTATAAGTCTGTAGAAAGCGCCATTTTGACGACGCTTTTCGATAGCTTGCGGGTTGGAGGCGTCTGGGCAGCAAATTTTCATAAGTCTGAAGGTGTTTCTTGGTTCTTAGAGTCATTGAATAATCAACCTTTTATTGAAGTGGAAATTAAGCCTTCTGTATTCGGAGAGTTGATGTATCTAAAAAAGGTTGGCGGAAAATGACAGATTCGAATAGTTTAAGTTATAGACCGCTCTCCAAAGTACGCGTTGATGATATACAAGATGGGAAAAATTGGCTTTTCAAGCCTGTGCTCGCAAAACTAAAGTTTTCGGATGGTTTTGTATTTTCTTTAGCACAATGTGATCGAGTGAAAAAGCTCCGTATCCAAGCTGAACAACAACCTTACATTAATCCTCATCCGACATCCTTGTTTCCTACTTCGGAAGAGTTTTTGTTAGGCGAAGGAACAATCTTAAGTGACGGGATTGCGGGGGCAGGGGGAACAAACGACGTCGAAGACATCCTGTTGCAGCTATTGCCTTACTGGGTTGATTCAGCACAGATCTCTGATACGAGAGTAGCGCCAGATCTTTGGGGGCAAGAATTACTGGGGTTGTATGATATTAACACTAAGTTTCCATCTCTCTTGGAGCGAGTGCGTTTAGCAAAGGCTAGAACTTCCACGCTTCTGAATTCTCGAGCTACTCAGTTTTCGAGATCTGCTCACTATATGGGGTCAAAGGCATTTTTTGCGCCCTATCTTTCAGAGATAATGCATACATTACTCCCAGCAGATACTACGGTAATTGACTTGATGTGCGGTTCGGGTGCAGCGTCTGGGTATTTTGCTCATGAGTGGAAGACGTTAGCTTCTGATGCCCAGGAATTCTCTAGGTTGCTTGCGACAGTGCAGGGTGGAGGGTTTGACGGCAAAAGGGCATTGGAGGTGGCTGACAATGTACTGGATTTAGCACGTACTCACTATGAGACTATTCCTGATTGCATTAAAAAACATATAGATATTGAGAGCGACTTCTTGTCTTCCGAGCTATCAAGTACGGTCAGAAGTGAGCTCTATAAGTGGATATCTAAATACCCTAGAGTTAATAATTCACAGGATTCGTTGTCGGGTTCGTTTGCGGAGCTAGTAGAGGAAAGGCGATTAGATAAGAAATTTGCACCTTATCTACTTTTCAGTACCTATTATGCTAACCTTTTCTTCGGTGTTCGTCAGTCCGCCGAGATTGATAGCTTGCGCTATGCGATAGCACAGATCCAAGATGATAATGAACGTTCATGGGCGCTCGGTGCTTTGTTGTGTGCTACTAGCTCTTGTGCTTATTCATATGGCGGGCATTTTGCGCAACCGAAACTTGACGGTAGTGACGAGGCTAGACTAAATTTACATGCTGCTGATCTAGTGGTTACACGAGGTCTATCAGTTTCTCATGAATTCTTCGTCCGCCTTACTAGTCTAGGGGAGGAGAGTTCCAGAACTCGTCATGCTGTTAAGTCTATATCAGGTCCATGGGAGAGGGCGTTCGAAGAGGCGGAGAAATGCCTAAAAAACGACTCGGTGTGTGTATATCTTGATCCGCCATACACTAGAGATGAATATAGTCGTTATTATCATATTTTAGAGACGTTGGTGAGATATGATTATCCAGTCGTTCAGGATAAGGCTTCGATGCCGAAAAGAGGCGATGCCGGCCGCTTTGCGTCCGCATTCGCAACAAGAAGTACAGTAAAAATAGAAGATTTAATTGTTGAAATAATTGATCGGTGCTTAGAAAATAATTGGAGCTGTCTTTGGAGTTATTCTAGTGTGGGTGTTGCATCTATCGAGAATATACTAGACCGAATCTCGACTTCCGACAGGCAGATAGATATTTTCAGCATGCCTCACTCTTACAAAGGTCAAGGAAAGCATAAGGCGAAAGCTGTCAATGAGTATGCGATTCTGATTAGAAGTTGAGTTTCTGATTATTTCGGTATTAACTCCCGCTTTGTGAAAGCGGGAGTTTCGGTGCAATCTTGGTAGTCTCTAAGTTTCGAACCGTTTGATGTAGGTGTCACGGTCTGTAATGCCTATTAATCCGATAAAGCAGGCTAGCTCTGCCATCCTGATTTTTATGCCGTTAATAACTAGTGTTTTGAGTGAGCTCTTTTTGGCTGGAGACCGGAGTTGCAAAGCCTCATCATCTTGCTTTTTTATCTCACCCTTGATTTTAGCGCGGGATGTGTTGTTTTGTGCTAAAGATTTTATAGAGTCTTTTTTTGATGTTGGGCACGACTCTCCTTCTTTGTTAATGTTTAGATAATCAGTAAGTATTGTGGTGAATTCCGCCTTTATAGTATCTGTAGCGTCGCCTTCCTGAAGTCGGTTAATCAGGCGTCGAGCTTTTCTTGAAACTTCGATATACATGTTTCCAACAAGTCTGTGCTGTGCTACCTGTTTTTCCAGTCCGAGGAATCCGAGAATAGCTGTAGAAACACCTACGAGAAGTGAAATTATTGAAATAAATAGCGATTCATATCCACTAATTGGTGTGATGGCTTGAAATACATCCTTTATCGCCTTAGACGCGATAATCGCTGTACCTATTACCGAAAAAAGGCCTAAGGCGATTCGTCGGTTATTCTTACGATCGGCGGCGATAAAGTGTCTGTCTTTCCCTATTTTAGAGTCTACCTCTAAATTTGCCAATTCAAGAAGAAGATATCTATTTGTGTTCATGGCAGAGTTGTTCCAATGTTCAGGTTTGGATTTCTTGGTGTTTATTCGGTGGCGAAGCTTGCAGTCACAAATATTGTGTCATCGTTTGAGCTTGCCCTAGATGTCATTGTTGTGAGGCCATCGCGCCAGTCTATACGTTGCTCAGCAATCGAGCCACACCGAAAGACTGACCGTGGTCTGCACCGATGTAGGTCGATGCTACTTCGATCCGATAACTCGTCAGCTCAATACTGATCTGTTTTACGCATCTGTTGATCAAGACTGCGGTCCATTCGACAGCAGTGCCCATTGGTTGGGGCCGCAAGACCAATGAGTTGCTTTGATGCTTGAAGGCGTTCGTCGCCAGGAGCTGATAGAAACCCTTTAACCCCTGCTCATGAGCCTTTTGCGAGTGGATCGGACAGTCTATCGCATGACAGTGGTATAGATTTTTGGGGGGGCGATAACTTGTGGCCGTCGGGACGGTGGTCAGTTGGTCCAAATACAGCTGCGCTTCATCCCTAGCCCATCGTGGAGGAAGTCTCTGTGGGGCCAGCTTAGGTACGGTCTGGGATTTTGATGCGCCTAAGCGTTTAGCGTCATGTTGCAATCTTGATTGGAACATTAGGTGGGAATAGGAAGGGTTTGTACAAGTGTGCAACTTAGGATTTGTTATCCTAAAACCATTGTCTGCATGTGTGGGTACAACGCATCGCTGGTGTAGAGAGAAAAATCGTGAGGGATCCAGAGCGCTCAAGAGTTAACTATGGATCAATCACCATGAGCGGGACAACTACGGAAATTTAATTGTTTTCGATTTTAAGAAATGGATTGTCGGATGGTATCAATTCAAATAGTAATTTCGGTTCCTCAAACAGATACCCCTTCAGGATGGTTTTCTTCCTAGGGCCTTGCACTTGGCACGTCCAGATATTTAGGCCATTGTCTCGCTTCCTGTGGACCTTCAGTTTCTCGAACTGCTTCTGCACCCAACGCCATTCTTCAATTTCTTGATCGACACCCTTGGAGATGCCAGGAAACTCCTGGACATAACGTTGGAAGAGCCCCGGTGTTACGAGAAACACAGTACCGCTCACCGTGTGGATTTTAGCCTTGCTGTCATTGATGATCAGCTTGTGACTCAGGATGCCTTCCTTGACCCAATTCAGAAATGCCTGGCCAGGGTTATCCAAAGGGAGATTTGAGATTTCGAGGGTGCTTGCTGACGATGCGTCACTGACCTCAGGCTCCTCCAGCTCGAACATATCCAACAGTGTTCCGAGATAGTCAGCATTTTCCATCACCATTGGATCTGGCAGCGAAGAGCTTTGACGCGATCCTGAACTGGCCGCCTTGGTCACCGGTGCTGATGCAGGAGCGTTGGTTGGGTTGTCATTGAGTGCCACGCTCACCGTTCCGCTGAAAGCCTCGGGGCGGTCTTCATTCCCCCAGATCAACGCCGGCTGAAGTCGTAGAAAGGTAAAACTCTGCTGCCAGTCTCCCTGGGCGACTAATGCCGTCCAGATGGCTTTGCCTTCCGGCGTGGACTCAACCAATCCATGCGATTGCAGTTCGTCGAACACCGCAATATTGGATGAGGGAACGCCCTCAATCGATTGCGACAGCAGATAGGCTCGCAGCTTGTCCGTGACCGTCTTGCTGACCAGCCACAGGGCGTCTTCAGTCAACCAACCCGCGGCACCCGGCTGGTTGAGTTTCAGCTCGTGTTGAATCAGGTGACGCAGTCCGCTGATCAAGTGATGTTGCAGCGAATGGATCGGGGCCTGCAGTGCCTTCTTCGGGTTGCCACCGATGTTCTGCGCGGTGGAGACGCGGTCCGCCTGAATGACCAACTCACCGAGCACGCCGGCACGTTCGTACTGGCCCGCCAGGACATACAGCAGGCTGGCCCACAGCGACGGAAAGCCACTCAGCCAGTCCAGAATCGTGCGGTCGAGAATCTGGGTGTAGAGCAAGCCTGCGGCGGCGCCGTGTAGGTGGTAGTCACGACCTTTGAGGTAACGAAAACGGTAGGGCTGATCCAGTGGGCCCTGCCAAGGATGCCAAAGCCGGCCATCCTGGCGTTCGACCTGCAGGTCCACGGCGATCTTGCCGATGTCATGCAACAGGGCGCCATAGGCGATGCCAGCGGACCACGCGTCGGTCTGGGCGGCCTGGTCTTCGGGCGCGGCACCAGTGGGAAGCAGATACGACTGACGCAGTTTCAAACTGCAGGCGACCAGTTCCAGGCCATGGTCGAGCATTCCCCCGAGATACGCATGGTGGTGTGTCTCGCTGGCGGGCAGTTGCTGGACTTGCTCGGCGTAGCGATGGATCGGATTTAAATAGAGCTGGGTGAATTGGGCGTGGGACAGGGCGGTGTATTGCCAGATGCGATCGAGCAACTGGCTGCGGTGCTCAGCGGCTAACAAGCTGTGGGCCGACTCAACGGGTAGGTAACCTTCGGCGACGCTCACGGTCGGCGGCGGAGGGGGCTTCTTCCTTTTGGGGCGAAACAGACTGAGCATCGTGGCCTCCGGGAGGTGGCTGGGTCAGTGGCCTTTTAGCCTTTTCGGATAGCGCTCTTACCCTTGAGTCCCCATTCCCTTCCAACCCTTACCCCTCCTTTTGGCGCGTGTCCCTTTGTGCGGCAATCGGAATATGGATACCGCTAGGCATCGTATTGTTGGGGGCTGGTACGAAAAAGAAAAGTTTCGGTACACTGCGGTGCATATTTTTTGAGTCTTGCCATGAACCTCACTGACGCCACGCTGGTGCTGCTGCTCGCGGCACGTATCCATGGGACCGACGAAGCCGTCAGGGCCTCGGCGAAGAGCGTGGTCAAGAAGTTGCCGCGCAGCAAACGTGATCTGATCTACAAGGTGATCGATAGCCGTAGCCCGCTCGAGCTGGTGGATTTTCTGGCGCAGAATCTGGATTCGGAATGACAGGCTGCTGGTGCGCGCGCATCTCTTGTAGATCGCGTCAGAGTCCCGCGGCATGCGGATTTTTCTAAGCACAGAAAAAAGGGCTCAACTCGCGTTGGGCCCTGTGAAGCGATTGCAGCGGTGAGGTAACGATTAAGCGCTGTCGTTCATGCAGAGTGAGTCATCCAAGACCGCTTGCTTCATTTGCTGTTCCAGGTTGAGTACATACTCCGAGGCGCTTCTGGCGTGACCACTGGCGCGGAAGATCGCGCGTTTGTCAGCCTTGAGCAGGCCAAGCCAGGAGTCGATGTAGCCCTCATGCCGAAGCTCTCCCTGTATACCGGTGTAGGCACATAAAAACGCCGCACCCATTTCGGCGATCAACTCCTCAAACGCGTAGCCTCGCGAGCCGAACGGACAGGCAGACGTCACGCCTTCGCGCTGCAGCCGAGCGTGATGCCCGGTCCAGTGCGTCAGCTCGTGCAGTGCGGTGGCGTAGTACCCACCCTCATCGTGAAATTGCACTTTTGTCGGCAGTTGGATGAGATCCCTAATCGGGTGGTAAAAGGCTTCGTCGGCAGGCCTATGAACGATGTTTGCGCCGGAACTGAGCAGCAGATTTTCCGCCGCGCTGTTGGCCTGGAAGGGATCACTCGGTTCCGTCTCGAGTAGGGTTTCATCGAGCGCTTCGAGCCCCTCCGTTTGCTCGACGTTGAACAGAAAATGCGTCCTGAGAATGCCAAAGTGAGCGACCTTGGGCTGACCGTTTTCATCGAGTACGGGTTGGCCTGACTCGGTCTGCTCCTCGCGCTCCATCGGCTTGTAGAGCACCGCCAAGGTACTGTGCTCACCCTTGCGGATGTGCCCACCGGCCTTTTTAGCTTGGTTGAAGGTCAGCCAACGATCTTGAGTGAACCCCTGCAACCTGGCCTCGGCCCAGAGCAGTGGTAAATTGATACCCGAATACGGACGTCGTGTGATGGCGTTGATGGGGTAGGGTTGATGACCGATGTAAGCTGAGCCACTTGAGGACCAGGGTTTGATCCAGGGGGCAACGCCTTGATCCAAAGCGGTAACGATCTTGTCAGTCACGTCTTGGTAGATATCGCGCATGGCATTTTCCTCGAGAGAAAACGGAGGAACGCCTTGCCCGTCGGGGAGAGTTCCCCGGTGGGTGATGGTTGGATTGATGCAGGGCTTGCGTGCCGTCTGAGTGTGGATCGGGGTGCCGAGTACGACCGTATGCGTTTAGCGTTGATGTTCTCCTGCAAGCGCTATCAGCAAGGCGTTAGGCTGGCCTGGCTCTAGGA
>Ga0065714_10003882_pt1 | contig 12468 bp, 10 predicted proteins | sample MisRhiReplicate2_FD_59101 | JGI IMG/M metagenome (GOLD analysis project Ga0065714, IMG submission 59101) | Miscanthus rhizosphere microbial communities from Kellogg Biological Station, MSU, sample Rhizosphere Soil Replicate 2: eDNA_1 v2... | ecosystem: Host-associated > Plants > Roots >... | reverse complement strand
AAAAATGCCTGAAAAAGGCAATTACTCCTAGGCCCTGTTCCAGACACTGATTTTGCAGGAAAAAAATAAAAAAAAGGCGGGATCTTCTTATGAAAATCCCGCCTTTTTTTGTGCGGTTTATCTTTTATGTTGTCTTGTTTACCCTATAGTATCGCATTCAATATGCAATGTCACAATAAGCTACTACCTTTCCTTGCTTTACTTACAAATTCAGGATCTGAAAGAACGCTAGGCCGAAAACAGATACTTAATTTGTCTTTCTTATCTTAATGATCCTCATCCAGTGCATCATTTTCATGATCGGATAAGTTGGATCAAATTCAAACCATTTGCTTGCAAAGTTCGGACTGTTAGGTCTTTTATGGTGGTTGTTTTGAAACAGCTCTCCTAACATCAGAAAATCAAGAGGCAAAGAGTTTTTGCTATGATCATCATTATCATGATTCGAATAACCGTATTTGTGACCACACCAATTTACGATCGCACCATGAAGAGGTCCCATCAAAAAGTGAATTGGCAACAATAAGAACATCCACCATGCTGTAGCGAAAGTTACATAGAACCAAATGTAAAAACCAATGAATACAAAACGTGTAATCCATGAATCGCCTATCTTATCGATAATTGGCCATGAAGGATAGTTATCACGAAACTGCTCTTCAGGCTCATGGTTGTACTTTGAATAATTCAGATAAATGTTTTTTGTCTGAATCATCATACCCCAAACATCTTTCACAAAATGTGGAGAATGCGGATCCTTCTCAGTATCACTATAAGCATGGTGCATACGATGTAAAATCGCGTACGCTCTTGGATTTAAAAAGGAAGACCCTTGTGACAAAAAAGTAATTGCATAAAAAAACTTCTCCCAAAAAGCATTCATTTTAAACATCTTATGAGATGCATAGCGATGTAAAAAGAATGTTTGAGAAAAAAGCGACAAAAACCAATGCGCCAGGAAAAATATTAAAATTATCATATAAGATATTAACGAGTATTATAGGTGTTTAGATACAATGATGTCATTAAATGACAGGAAGATGCGTTATCTTCCGAAATCGTCCTGAACCCTAACAATATCGCTTTCATCAGATGGACTAGCTGGATCTGTGTGCTGCCAGATTTCTGAAACAATACCCCAATCTTCTAAACCGATCAAACGGTGTCTTTCACCTTGCTTTAATTTTATGCTTTGTCCGGGAGTTAATTGTTTTACTTCTCCCTGCTCATCAGTATCACTAGTGATTACACCAACAGTTCCATTAACTACTCTCCATATTTCAGCACGACGGTGGTGATATTGCCACGACAAACGTGTATCCGGAGCAACGATTAATATTTTAGGACTTAATTTACCTGAAATTTTAAGGTCATCAACATTTAAACCTTCAAAATAAACGTTTGCAAATTGTTGTGCTTGCTCTTCATCAATTACAAAAAAACCTCCCCATGGACGGGTCTCATCACGGTTAACGACATTAAATCCTTCAATTTTTAAGCGTTGTGCAACGCCTTCAAATATTTCTTTTTTCTGATCTGACATTTTATAAGTGGTATATTTTAAATCCCAAACTTACTTAAAACTGCTTTAGCTTTCATTATCAGAGCAAAAAAAAATCAAAAAAACAGATAAAAGAGTTAATCTTCGAGTTTATCAATTTCTGACAAATCGTGATTTAAGTCAATAATAAGGTTATATAACAATGAAATATTCTTATCCTCAGGTTCAAGTGTCCCTCTCAGCAAATCTGAATATTTATCAATAAACTCGTCATACATCTCTTCGGGTATTTCAACTTCATCCAGCTTAATTTGACAAGTAGTATGGTAGAGCAATTGGGAAATAGAAAAATAAACAGCATTTAAATTATAGAGCAAATCTTTATAGCTTTTACTTTCCCAATCAATAATATAAGCATAGTAGTTGTCTGAAGCCAATAAAATATACTCTTCATTTTCCATCACCTCCATTTCATCAAGGTTATTTATCAGAAAATAAGTTTGGGAGCATTTTACTACCTTATCTATGGAGCTCAGCAGAATACGCACGACATCATCATCTACAGCATCCAACAGTTCAAGATCTTCAGGTGAAATAGAATCTGGTTCAATCAAGCCCTTTAAATCCGAAAGATCTTTTTCATAGGCAATCATAAAGCCATTTTTGCAAAGCTCATTGATAACAAAACTCAGAACATGAGGGACAATCCCTTTAATGCTATCTTCCAAAATCCTAACTTTTAGATGTTATTCGTTGAAGTTAATTAAATCTCGGTAGATTACAAAACAAAAGATCACTATTAATATTTGTAGCTAACCACAAGAGGGAGATGATCTGAAGCGTGAATATCATTTAATACCTGATGCGTTTGTACCTTCAAAGAGCTCCCCTTTTTCAACATGATAAAATCTATTTCTTCTGTAGGATTTACATCTGGAATTGTAGGAGCGCAATTTTCCTGACAACTACGTTCAAAGTATTTTTCCAATATTTTCATGGCCGGATTTGAGGCTGTAAGATTCAAATCTCCGGCAAAAATTACCTCACCTTTACGGCTACCTAAAATTTTATTAATCTCTGCAACCTGCAATATGCGATGCTCATCCTTTAAATCCAGATGCGTACACCCAAAATCAAGCTTCTTTCCATTGGCAAGAGTAACATTAATTACAGCCAGGGAGCGAAGCTCAGCATCTAATCCTTCTTTAAAAGGTAATGAAAATCGTTCTTCTTTATTGATCTTAAACTTGGACAATATGGCAACACCATATCCCCCACCCCCAAAATCAATACTTTTAGAAAAAAAACTATACATCCCTGTTAACTCCGCAAGTTTTTTCACTTCATCAACATTACCACTACGACTGGTTAATACATCCATTTCCTGTAGCGCCACTAAATCTGGCGATTGGCTATTTATGACATCAGCTATCGCTTGTAAATCTATAACCCCTTCTTTTGCGGGTGGATTTCCATGATGAATATTATAGGTCATCACCTTGAGTTCTTTTTCTTTGTTATTTATCAAAAGCGAATCAGTATTGTTTTTTGCTGTAACGCCTAATGTAAAAAGACTAAACACTGAACACATTATCAGTGTAACTAAAGTGATGCGTGATGATTTCATATTGTTCTGGTTATTTTTATGTGCCTAAATTAATAAACTATTTATAATTGTTGGGGTATTTTACTAAATACGGCAGTCGCATTTCACCCCTTATATTGCCGTATTCGTACCTGTTATTGTTAGCTAAATGACTGTAACTTTAAGTATAAACTTAAAACTCATGAAAACAGAAACCTTAAATAAAGTAACCGAAACAACAAACGAATTGTTAATGCTCATTTCTTCCCTTTCTGAAGAACAACTAAATAAAGTTCCTTTTGAAGGCAGCTGGACTGCCGGACAAGTCACAGATCACATTTCACAATCATTTGGAGGGATGATACAAATAGTTAATGACAAAGCAATTCCTACTGAAAGAGACCCCGGCGAAAAGATAGAACCCATTAAGAGTTTATTTTTAGACTTTACGACTAAAATGACTTCACCGGATTTTGTTCTTCCTTCACAACCACCTCATAAAAAGGAAGTACTGATTTCAGATCTTAACACGATGAAAGATCAAATTGCTGAAGCCATTAAAACACTTGATCTGACAGAAACTCATGCAGATTTTGAAATCCCTGGATTTGGAAAATTTACAAGGTTCGAATGGATTAACTTCCTTATTTATCATATGCAAAGGCATACACACCAAATTAAAAATATACAGCAGTTGGTATAAAGAACAAGGCTGCCCCATAAGCAGAATCTTCATTCTGAATTAATTTCATGATGAAGATAGTTTTACTCAAGTGATACAGGCAATGGTTGATGTCCTACCCAATCAACAAAAAACTATTTTTAAAATGCGTTATCATGAGGAATTAACTACTGATGAAATCGCAACCCAATAAATGGGGAGCAAACCTTTTTATTACCGCTAAAATCAAGAGCAAGGACTTTAAGTTTGTAGCAGTATCAGTACCTGAAAACAATATGGTTATTGGAGAAATTAGTGTCTACGGATTATAATATAACCGATAGATTGAAACAATATAAATAATCCCTTATGCTTTCGGTTGCCTGCGGGCAACTAGAAGCATAAGGGATCANTTATTTAAGGCTTAGCCTTTATCCAGGTGGCAANATCTGTTATCAATNCTTCTGAAACATTAACAGGAACTCTATACTGTTCCATTGAACCTTTTTCCGTTTGNGGGCTCAAAAGGTNATTGAGCTCAGGATACAATTTTACCATTGATCCTTTTTTCTTACCGATAGCTGCGTTCCATAAATTAAAATCAGTTGTTGAAACCTGAAAATCATTTCCACCCTGACCAACAAAAATACGCTGTTTTGCTAATTTCTTTGCTGTTGCCACCTGATCATTCGCATTGAGATCGGCCCAATAAGAAGCCGGCAAACCCAATAAAACCGAGTCAGGTTTCATTGTACCAAGCTTCGTTATTCTGGTTACATCCAATTCCTTGATTACAGTATCCAGGCTTTTCTTGCCAGCCTCAGAAGTATCTTTAGAGAAGCTAAACATATATTTATTCTGCTCTACCAGAAGATCGGTAAATTTCCTTGCCGGCGCTGCGAGCATTATAATTCCATTTAAATCGGGTGCTAATGTAGCGATCCTTGGGGCAAGCATACCACCTAAACTATGTCCAATTAAGTAAATATGTTTCTTGTTTACTTCAGGTAAAGTTCTTGCCAGTGCAATTGCGGCAAGNGCATCATCNATTACTTCCTCTTTAACAGTAAAAGCNTTTCCGAACTCACCAGANTAAATCATTGTNCTTTTTACGTAGCGGATGGAAGCTATGCCTTTTGATGCCAAACCAACAGCAATATCTTTCAGTGGTTTATTCGGACCAACAGATTCATCCATATCAGCAGGGCCAGATCCGTGAACCAACACCACAACAGGATAGCTTGTAAGCTTTTTAGGTACGGTTAACACACCAACTAAACTATGGCCCGGTGTTTTAACGTTTATTTCAGTTTCCTTATACAAAGTTGTATCTGCGTATGCTGGCAGTGTATAAGTTGGTGCTGTAGATTTTGGTTGAAGAAAGAAACCAACAATCTTCTCGGCTTTATTAAATGCTAAAAGAAAGTTCTGCTCCTCATTAGTAAATTTCCCTTCCAGTGTAACTACAAAAAACTCTCCCTGAGTTTTACTGCTGATCACATCTAATGTTTCAACTTTACCCAATTTTTCTGAAACCTGGGTCCATAGTTTTTTCAGATCCTCTTCAGGAACTTTAGCCTGAAAAGTAGCATCCAAATATCCATAAGCCTCGGTATATTTCTGATCCTCCAGCAGCTTAAAAAAGTCTTGCGAACGACCTAATAAATTTAGCACGCCCTGAGAGAACGAACTCGTTGTAACAAACAGTGCAAAAATTAACAGAATTACTTTCTTCATTTAAATAATAATTGATTTTCAAGCCTTTGATTTAGAGACCCCAAACCAAAGCTAGCATTATTTAAGAAAACAACTAATAGCGGCCAATAATTATTTGGTCAAAGCCCCTGTCATGTCCATCTTTTAATGGAAGAAGCATGGACATGACAGGGGCTGAAACTAAAGCTTTATTGGAATTTTACTGAATTATTCTGACACCCTTAGGCGCATTGATCACTGTTTTAATTTTGCCGTTGGCAAGTTTAGTATGCTTAACCTTCAAGACACCATAAGGCGTAGGATAAGTTCCTTCAACAAACTTCAAATCGCCTAAATGCGGTTCTATTTTAATTGCTTTACAACCTGCTTCTATTACTTTTATTCCCAAAACATGTTCAGTTAGCCAGGCGGTAGGCCCCGAAGCCCATCCATGACATAAACTGTGTCTGAAACCGATGTAACAGTATGCTCCATAATCACCATGCACATCCTTTTTACCTTCCGGCACCAACTCATCAATACGGGAAGCATTAGGGATCCAGTCCATGTTGAAATCTTCCCAGAAAGTTGTAGCCCCTAAGTCGAGCATAGCACCCCAATACTGACGGATTACATCGATAGCACCCTGATGATCCCCTGCTTTGGCTTTTGCTTCAAGCATGTAATATCCATAAAAAGTAGAGAAATTGGCTGCGCCACCAACGGACAACACATCTTTATTGGCTTTCTCAGCAGGTATTAAACCGGTGATGGCAAGTAGAGCGGCAGCTTGTTTTGAGCCATTGGGATCTGGCACATATTTGCGCATTCTGGCTACTGTTTTATTACAAAGTTCTGTCGTTTCTTTATCGCCAACAAGCACACTTATTTTTGATGCTGCCGACAATGACCATACCGTCATGGCTTGTAAGCCTGCGTGAATTCCCTTTGGGTTTTCACTTGATGGCCAATCCAGAAAACGAGTTCCATCCAGATTTTCTTTATTATCGTCGCCAACTTTTGCAACTATTTGTTTTACCAATCCACTTAAATATGTTTTTTGTTGTTTCAGGTAATTTAAATCCCCATTCTGCATGTACCAATCGTAATGAAGGATAATCCACCACATGGAGTAGGTGCTTATGCCATTCATCCAACCTGGCAATGGAGTAGTTTCTCTTGATAAATCTAAACTCTTAGGAACTACCTCATTGTATCCGAAAACAGAATTAACAGTAGCTATTTCAGGATGAAGATCTCCAACCCAAACCAATCTGTCGCGTTTAATTCCATCCCACAGGTATTCCTGCATATTTAAGTGCACGGTATACGCACCGGTTTCCCAAATTTTATTTAAGCGTTCATCGCTGCTTTTAAAAGAGCCGATATATGGGATATCACGATAGGTAAAAATTGCACGAACTTCTTTCAATTGAAGCTCAGCATTTTCCTCTTCAAGATCTATACGTACAAAGCGAAACCCGCTTTCGGCCAATTGGATTCGGCCCAACCATGGAGCCATGGCGGTAAAATCCCTGATTGCATGATCGTTGGTTGCACCTTTTGGACCACCAACATCCGACATTGCTTCACTTGCTGATTCTCCATAACGCACACGTATTTTAAGGGGAAGGTTTTTTGGCCCCCACATACCGGTTACAATTTCTAATCCACCCTGCAACTCCTTACCAAAATCAAGTAGTATGGATGCTTTTTTACCTGAGCCATCATTTTTCAAAATTGCCATGTTACGATTTGCCAAATCTGCCTGACTAATTCCCGGTTTCAACAATTGCTCAAGATTACTCGTCTGGCCTTCTTTCCATAAAATCTTTACAGGAGAAACATATTGTCTTGTTAAAGGACTAATGTTACCAGCTTTAGCTGCACTGCTCAATTTTTTGCCAGGCTGTGCCTGTACTGTAGCGGCTAGTAAACAAATGGTAAAAAGAGGGTATAAAAGTTTTTGTAACATGTTTTTAATTTATAGTGATCTGTTTAGATTTTCTGTGTTTTAATCGTGTGGTTTCCTGAGGTAAGTTCAAAAGTTCTGAAGCCATCTTTAAGTCCTAAATCCTTGATATATTTTGATTTACCGGCTATATCCCCAGCTTCCTTTTCCTGCAACTGAAGTACAGCAATACAGTTTGGAGGAACATTGATATTCATCTCAAGCTGATTTCCTGTGCGTTTCCAGGCAGTTTTAATTAAGCCTGCCGGTGATTGCATGTCTGCTTTAGCCCATTCCATTTGCGTAGCTGTTAACAGGGGTGGGCGCACAATGAACCGCTGAAATCCAGGCGCTTGAGGGTCGCGTTTTATCCCTGCAACGCCATCTATATACCATGCCCCCGGGTACAGGTAAGAGCTGTGTAATAGAGAATGGCCTGGTAAGTCTTTTTCCCACATTTCCCAAATGGTGGTTGCATCGTTGGCTTTCATATAACCCCAGCTCGGATAGTCGGTCTGTGAAGTCATCGAATAAATAAGATCATCTCTGCCGGCATCTCTTAGCACTTTAAAAAGCATTGCACCACCTGTAATCCCAACGTTGATGTGCCCTTTATGAACAACCAGAATCTCTTTTTCCAGTCTCTCCATGATTAATGGTTTCAAATCTTGAGGCATGACCTCACCTAATAAAGCCGCAGCCAAATTAGACATTGACTTATCAGAGTAACTATGGTCATCTGCATTGTAAAACTTAGCATGGATTGCTGCACTTGATACATCGGCTTGCTTTTCCCACTGTTGTGCTTCCTTATCTTTATGAAGCACACGGGCAATTTTAGCAGCAGTACGAAGATTAAACACCCGGTAACAATTGTTTAAAAATACGGTTTGGGGTTTATCATTGTTCATGCCTTCGGCTGTTGCTCCCGGCCATAACCAATCACCTAAAAAGTCCCAGGAGCCCCCAAAACGAACCAACATATCGTCTTTAGTATTGAGATCTAAAAATGAAAGCCAGCCTTTGATCATTTCGAAGTTCTTATCCAGCACTCTTTTGTCGCCTTCATGCTGATAAATAAACCAAGGCAAAGAAACTACTATACCGCCCCAGGGCGGACCACCACCGCCCATATAAGTTGGTGCAGTATGTGGTAAAACTCCGTTATTCATGATACGACCACCCATTACACCTTTACGTGCAAAGTTTTCATCGTACATATTGCCTACCAGAGACTCTGTTCCTTGCACGTCTCGCCAGTCTTCCATCCATTTGGTATAAAATGCAGCCATGTGATAATTGAACATGCCTGTTTCGCAGGTTGCATGTGCATCCCCACCATAACCCAATCTTTCACGTTGAGGGCAATCTACAATATAACCACCTATTGAAAGGTTTTGAAAAGTCCACTTAATCCTGTCGTACATCCAGTTTTGCAAAGGATCAGAACACGCAAAGGTGGTTGCTTCTTTGTAATCCGTACGCACCATCCATCCGCGGATATCAGCAAGAGATGGTTTACTGTTTAAACCTTTAATGGTAATCCAGCGACCGGAACTATAGTTAAACCGATTATGGAAAGTCCCCTCTCCTGTTTTCCCGATAATAAAAGCGCTGTGATTGCTAAAGGTGATGTCGGCCTGTTCTCTTTCTGAAAATAGAAATTCAATCTTATCTCCTTGTTTACCCCTAACTTTAATCTCTGTCCAACCGGCAAAATTTACGCCCATATCAACGCGATAGGTACCGTCGTTTCTTTCTACAATTCCAACTGGTTTTATTTCATCAAAAACACGGTTGCCTTCTATTTTTTGAGCGGATAGAATTAGTTTAGGCTGATAGACTATCGCTTTATCCCAGGTCGTTTCATCGCAAGCTGTGGTATTCCAATTTGGAACTTCTTTGTTTGCATCCCAAATCTCACCACCCATTCTATTAGAATCCCATACGCCTAATAATTTATTAGGGCTTTTGTGAGTTTTCCAGGTTTCATCTGTACGGATTACCAGTTCCGGTTTTGATAGTGATGTAGTATTTTTATGGGTATAAATTGAGGCCTGAGCAATTACAATTGGGGTATTCGGCCTGTCTTTTACAATGTATGGACCAAAAATAGACCATGATGTTCCCAACCAAATGGTAACTACGTTTTTGCCAGCTTTAAGTTCCGGAGCAATGTCATAAGCAACGTAACGCGCCCTTTTCATATGGTCTGTTACGCTTGGTGCCATTACGTCGTTCCCAATCTTTTTCCCATTTACATAGATTTCATGAAAACCTACAGAGGCCACAAAGATGTTTGCTTTACCGGGTTTTGTTTTAAGTGTAAAGGTTTTTCTAAGCCACGGATCTGAGATGTTACAATCCTGTTGTTTAGGGTCAAAGATCTGATCTGTACCAATCCATTTGGCTTTCCACTCTGCGGGTTTAAGTAAACCTGTTGTCCAGTAAGCGGTTTTACTCCATGGTGAGATTTTACCGTTTTCATCCTTAACTGATACTTTCCAGAAATAGTTTTTATCAGACACAAAGGGGTTTCCCTTATAGGTTATTTGTTGCATTTCTGATGAGTTTACCCATCCTGAATCCCATACATCTCCTTTATTTATTTTCAATCCGTTTTCGGTTGAAGCTACAATAATCCTATAAGCCGTTTGCTTTTGCCCAAATGCGCTGGTGTCTGATGCGGTAAGCGTCCAGCTTAAACGAGGTCGCAATTCATCTAATCCTTTGGGATTAATGAGATACTCACATCTTGTATTTACCGGAATAACCGAACTGATCTTCTCCGTTATTTTAGAAGCGAAGGCTGCTGCNGACAAACAAAGCAGCAGCAATACAATAAACATATTTTTANTTGGTATCATTGGTCAATATTTGGTCTTTTAAATTAACACAATTACANTGTAACGGCAACCTGTACTGTCCAGTACAGCATTCTATTCTTTAATATACCTGTANGCAAATCTTGCATTTGGAGCAGCATCGCCTNTATCNAGCCAATGCATCGCATTTCCATCAAGAGGCGAATTGTCAGCCCATTTAAAATCTAAAGTAAATTTGTCTCCAGTAATCCCAAGCTTATTTTTAGGGATAACCATTTCCAGTTCATTTTTACCTGTTCTATATTTTATTGCGACAGATTTACCTAAGCCTCCGTCCGTTTTCAAGCCATGTAACATAGCACCCTTTGNTATATACTGAAATCCTTCCCANCCTGTGTTCGCTACTCCTTTTACAGCAATAAACAAATGCATCCAATCCGGAGAATTCGATGGAGTTAATTGCTCCTTGGTTTTTACATAAAAATATACATTCTGCTGATCTGAAGTAATTCTGGATTCCACAATATCATTACGGCCTGAGTTGTTTACATATTCTTTTATCCGGCCCCATCCNGGATGTTTGCGGTGGAAAGTATCTCCGATATCATCTTTATATACAGCCGGTATTTTTTNCCAATCCTCAAATTTNCCATCGATGCTAATAGCAGCNTTGGTTTTATAAATGGGTAGTTTTTCTGTGCCTTTAAACTTTCTTACATAATCTACCAATTGGTAATAATAATTGTCTTTAGTTATTCCGTTTTCAGGTTCTGCATCCCTGCTAAATTCTGCATTGTAAAGATCTACAAAATAGGTCTCCCCTTTTTCAATGGTTTTTCCTAAAAAGGTTTTGGATGCGCCATCGTTAAAACGCATAGCCACCCATTCATTCCATCCGGTTACGAACACAAACTCAGGATCTACTTCAAGCGCTCTTTTCCATTGTTCTGCAAAATAAAGTCCTTTTTCGGTGGAGAATATTTCCGGTTGTTTACCATTATGAAAGCTCCTGCCAATATTCGACATAGGATGCTGCGCAATAGAAACGGTTACTTGCTCTGCTTTATCTTTCGAATCATGCCAGCCATAAGATTGAGGATAATGATCAAGCCATGGCCATTTGTCTTTACCATCAGCAAACCACTGCTGCCCTTTACTCCATGCCCATGAATGTCGGGTAGTAAAGAAATTACCAATTTCAGGTGTAACAGCCTCCGGCGGGCACAACAGCAAAGGTTTTCCTTTCCACATAAACCAAAGATTACTAAACAATCCCTGCTTGTAAATCTGCTCGTAAAGGTTATTAACCGTTTGCTTTGGCGCACTGTTAACGATAAAAGAAATGGAAGGTGTACTTAAACCTTCTGCACGCATTTTAAGGTAAGTATTTGCAATTTTAGTAACCTGAGGCAAGTAAATTGCTGCATTGGTTACATCAAGAATAATCACATCAATACCGGCATCCGACAACATTTGCGCATGCTTACGAATTACCCATTCATCATCTGCAAGGTAGTAACCGAAATAAGGTTCTCCCCAATGGTGAAAAGCNTGGATTGGGCCGTACTTGGGATCTGTTGGGTTAGCTTTTAGCAGTTTGGTNATGTCATAGGGGCTAACCGTATCTCGNGGTGTTTTAGGNATAATTCCNCCATCGGCAGCACCGCCACTATGCTGATCATAGCCATGAGCGCCTTGCCATATGAAATAGAATATCCCTGCATATTTATCTTTACGTGGATTTTTATAGTTGGAAGGATCAATTGTACGGCCAAGTGCATCTTTCCCCACCCATGTTTCCGCATTAGATGATGAGATCATATGCTGGGCATTTGTCTGAAAAAAAGTGAAGCAAAGCACTGCCAGTAAGCAAATTTTGTGACTAAGCACATGTCGGTTTACTAACTGAACACGCTTCATTTTTTTTTATTTTATAAATGCCTTTTTTAATACTTCCAGATATCCCATTTTATGTAAGGTATCTGGCTCCAGATAACTTCCTTCCGACCACTCATTCCAAGCATTGATTGTAATCAGTTTGCGCTGTTTTGGATGTTCATCTGCAAACGTTTTTGCTTTTGCAACATACTTTGCAAACTTCTCGGGAGCAGGATTATTGATGTAACCGGTTCTATATGGAAACCTTGGGTTAGCATCCCAGCTTATGGTCAGGTTAGGAAAATAAGGAATGGCAAAATCTTTACTAAATCCTTCCCACATATTGGTAGATAAATCTGCCCATTTCTCGTA
>Ga0065714_10065152_pt1 | contig 12474 bp, 14 predicted proteins | sample MisRhiReplicate2_FD_59101 | JGI IMG/M metagenome (GOLD analysis project Ga0065714, IMG submission 59101) | Miscanthus rhizosphere microbial communities from Kellogg Biological Station, MSU, sample Rhizosphere Soil Replicate 2: eDNA_1 v2... | ecosystem: Host-associated > Plants > Roots >... | reverse complement strand
ATTTTTCGAAGATTTTTAAAAAGAAAAACGGCGTTGCCCCCAACTCGTTCAGAAAAAACATTCCCGGGCAACAATAAAAAAGGCCCCGGTAACCAACCAGGGCCTGACCAATTTAAATTTCTCGGATGAGATATTAGTGGAGAGCAAAATTTAATTGTATAACATCTTATTAATTTTACCGCCGGGCTGTTTAACATCACTCCAGCTGGGCGCCGTATAAATTTTGATGATGGTACAAATTTACGTTCCGTTACATGTCACAATTTAAACTTTCCAATCTTTCTTTTGTCCTTTTTGATATTAAGGCGCTATGCTCCGAGTTTCCACTCTTTAAACAATCCATTTTTAAAACCGATTGCCGCCGGTAATTAAAACTTACATAAAAGATATATAATCAGCCATATAGCTACTGTGTAATTCGTACATTAAGGCCTTTTAGCCGACACGGCGTTTCCCAAAAAGGACAAAAACATTGTCAATTTGTGTATTGGCACACCCTCCCTTATAGTATATTTTTGACATTACAACCGGGTCATTTCTATCGATCGGTCTATGCCAATTAAACAAATTTTACTAAACAATAAAGCACATGTTAGTCCTGATCGAATGGCTTGCGCACGCAAATTTCTTACGAATTAATGCTGACGCCCATATGGCCCGTGGCCCGTCATTACATATCCAACGAGGTCAAAATGATCCTTAAAGCGCTCGCTGATAAGGAAACAATCAAATACCAGATCCTAATTAATAATCAATTAATCCAATTTTTATGAAAGAAAAATTACTCTTCAGCTGGAAGTACGCAGCGGCACTAACACTAGTACTGTTGATGTATTATCCGTTGCGATCAAACGCTCAGGTCGCTGCAACCGGTACGGTTCGCGACTCTGTAACTTCAGAGCCCGTTGTTGGCGCTTCTGTTTTAGTAAAAGGTACTACTAACGGTACTCAAACCGACATTAATGGTAAGTTTACCTTAAGTGCCGCGACAGGCAGCATACTTATTGTTAGGTACGTTGGCTATAAAGAACAGCAGGTAACGGTACTAAATGCCAACCCGATCACCGTAAAATTGGGGTCCGCATCGCAAGGACTAAAGGAAGTAGTTATCGTTAGTTATGGCACCCAAAACAAACGTGAAGTAACCGGCGCTATCAGCCAGATCAAAGCCTCAGAGGTCAAGGACATGCCGGTGGCCAACATTGGCCAAAAACTGCAGGGCAAATTAGCCGGCGTTCAAATAAATCAGAATTCGGGTACGCCTGGTGCTGAAATGAGTTTTAGGATCAGGGGCGCCGCATCTATTAATGCAGGTAACGGACCGCTGATCGTAATTGATGGCTTTCCATCAAGCAGCGGGCTGCAGACCTTGAGCCCAGATGAAATTGAGACCATTACGGTATTAAAAGACGCATCAGCCGCTTCGCTTTATGGATCACGTGCTGCCAATGGCGTAATATTGGTCACGACCAAACAGGCTAAGATTGGTCAAAAATCGCTTGATTTTAGTTCGTACACCAGCATACAAACCGTACCGGACAGAGGCAAGCCCGACCTGATGAATGCGCAGGAATTTGCCCAATATAAAAAAGAATGGTACGAAGACGCGGCTAAGTACGAAGGCTACACAGGCGGCGTGCCTGCTGTTTACCAAAATCCTTCCCAATACGCGGGCTCGCAGGGGACCAATTGGTTCAACGTGTTACTACGCAATGCCGTGAGCCAAAATTACAACCTGTCCTACAGCGTTGGCACCAAGGATATCCGTTCTGTTTTTAATTTAAACTACAATAAACAACAAGGCGTAATGCTGAATACCGGTGACGAACGTTTCACGGCACGGTCAAACAATATTTATACCGTGTCTGATCGCTTGGCCCTTGGCTTAAATGCTGAACTTTCTTACGGCAATAATCAGGTTGTGGGCGGCCTTGATAATGGCAGAAACATTATTGAGAACGCCTATCTGATGGACCCAACCCTAAAATACAAAAATGATGACGGCACATATCCTATCAGTTTTTCCCAACCGGGTATGTTCCCTAACCCTAACTACTATTTGGTGCTTACGCAACGTAAGAACAAAAGCAACGCGGCGCGTGTGTTAGCTAATGCTTTTGCAGAGTTTAAAATCGTTGATGGCTTGAAGTTTAAAACCACCATTAACATCAATACAGATAACACCGTTAACCGCCAATTTATCCCATCAACCGCACAGGGCGGGCTGGGCAGTGCGCCACCCCAGCCGGCAACAGGCAGCTACAACACCAGCAAATTTGTTAACTGGTTAAGCGAAAATACGCTTACCTATACTAAAAGCTTCAGTAAGCATAACATCGGTGTTTTGGCCGGCTACTCCGCGCAACGAAATCATGAAGAGAATAGCAACATTAATGGCACCCAGTTTCCCGACGATAACATCGAATGGATAAGCGCTGCCACCACCCGTTTAGGTAACGTAGGTGCCAGTCAATGGTCTTTACTTCGTTTCGTGGGTCGCTTTAACTATAATTTTGACAGGAAGTATTTGTTAGAGATAGCGGCCAGCCGCGACGGATCATCACGCTTTGGCCCTAACAAAAAGTATGGCGTATTCCCATCTGTTTCATTGGGCTGGGTAGCTTCTGATGAAGAATTTATTAAAAACATTAAACCTATCAGTTTCCTGAAGTTCAGGGCTACTTATGGTAAAGTAGGTAATAACAATATCGGTAACTACACCTTTCTGGCATCTGTTAACACCAGCAACTATGTATTTAGCAACGCGGTAGCGCCGGGCAAAGCGCTTAGTGCCATTGGTAACAGCAGCCTTACCTGGGAAACCACTACCGGCTACGACCTGGGCCTGGACCTGGAACTGTTTAATAGCCGTATAGCATTTACTTATGACTATTACTGGAAAAAAACCGATGGTTTGTTATATGGTATAGACGTACCGGTACAGTCCGGCTTCTCAACCATACAATCAAATATTGGCCGGTTTGATTTTTGGGGACATGAGTTCTCGATAAACACCAAAAACACCGTTGGTAAGTTTAAATGGAACACTAACTTCAATATTACGTTCGACAGGAACCTTGTTAAAAGCCTGGGTACCAATAACGCACCTATCGGCGGATATAACGAATATTGGGACGATAACCGTACAGCGGTTGGCTACCCGATTGGTATGTTCTATGGCTACATAAATACCGGCGTTTACATGACGCAGCAGGAATTTGACACCCAACCGCACCGTGCTGATGCAATGGTAGGGACTGCCCGCTTTAAAGATGTCAGCGGCCCTAACGGCGTCCCCGATGGAAAGATCGACATAAACGACAGAACGTTTATTGGGAATCCTAACCCAATGTTTGTGTATGGTATGACCAACTCCTTTAGCTATGGCGCTTTCGATCTGAGCCTGGTTTTGGCGGGTTCGGTAGGAAATGATATTGCCGACGATGCTTTTCAGTCCACCGAGAACCTTGACGGCGTGTTTAACGTGCGTAAAGGTGTTGCGGGACGTTGGAGGTCGCCTGAGAATCCGGGAGATGGTATTTACCCACGAACCCGTACCGGAACTACAGAACCATTCAGGAATTTCACAAGTCACCAGGTGTTCAGGGCCGATTACATCGCCCTTAAAAATGTGACCTTAGGATATACCTTCCCGGTACAAAAGTTTAAATATATCAAAAGCCTGCGGGCAAATATCAGCGTTCAGAACGCCTTTATCCTTACCAAATATCCAGGCATGAATCCGGAAGCGGGTTTAGCCGGCTTGAATGGACTTAACCAGGGTCGCGATTTTACCGGCTATCCAATACCACGTGTAATGGCATTCGGCTTAAACGCAAGTTTCTAACAACAAAAAATATCGAAAAATGAAAAAGTCATTATATACATTTTTACTTATAGCCGGGCTGGTTTCCTGTAAGAAGGAAACGCTGAACCTGGTGCCACTGACCTCATTAAGTTCAGCTTCGTTTTATAAAAACACTGCTGATTTTAACCAGGCGTTAACCGGAGCTTACGTAAACCTGCGCTCCATTGCGATCACCGGCATTTATATGGACGAAATGCGATCAGACAATACCTTTTTTACCTTCTACACCGCTGACAGAGGTACAGGTACCAGTGTTGAAGCTTTCGCTACGTTTATCGACAATGAAACTACCAGTCAGAATTCCAACAATCCTGGGAACAGGTACGGTAATGATTATTCAGGTATCTCTAAAGTAAACACCATTCTTACCCGGCTAAAGAGTTCGTCGCTATCTCAGGCCGATAAAGACCAGATATCGGGCGAGGCATTGTTTTTACGTGCTTACTATTATTATGACCTGGTACAGCATTACGGTGGGGTACCGTTACAATTGGAAGAAGTTACTGGTGTAGACGGCGCGTTTTTACCGCGTAGCAGCGCCGAGGAGGTTTATAACCAGATCATAGCCGACCTCAATGCGGCCATACCACTACTACCCGTCGCCAAAACCTTTCCCCAATCAGGAAGGGCAACGCAGGGTGCGGCAAAAGTATTGGTCGCTTACGCCTACATGTCCAAACCTACCAAAGACTATCCTAAAGCCGAAGCTGCTTTATTAGACGTTACAAAAATGAACTACGGCCTGCTAAACAACTACGCCGATGTTTTCGATCCTAATCAAAAAAATCATAAGGAGTCTATTTTCGATGTACAATACAAAGCGGGTAACGATGGGCAGCAAAGTGATTTTATCTGGCGATTTATTCCTAAAACCAGTAACTCTGAGGCGATCTTAGGTTTAAGGGGCACCAATGCCCGTGGCGGCCTTTCAAGCGGCGGCTGGAACGTGCCAACCAAAGAAATGGTTGACTCGTACGAACCCGGAGATCTTCGGTTAGCTGCCTCTGTTGGCGTAGCCGAAGGTACCGTAAACTCAGATGTATTAACCACTACCGCTGTAAAAAGCCCAGTCGGCTACACACCAACTCCGGGCCTCAGTTATTTTTACTTTATCAAGAAGTACCTGCACCCGCCCTTCACGGTGGAATATAATACAGACGATAATTTCCCGGTCTTCCGTTACTCAGGCGCGTTGTTACTGTTAGCGGAGTGCTTGGTTGCCGAAGGAAAAGCCGGCGAAGCATTGCAGTACCTGAACGCTGTTAGGAAACGGGCCGGCTTAGGCGACCGTGCGGTAGCTACCAAAGAGAACGTATCTGACGAAATGCGCCATGAGTTGGCTTTCGAAAATCACCGCTGGACAGATTTGATACGCAATGGCCAGGCTATTGAAAAGCTTACCGCTAAAGGAGTAACACTAAAGGCGCAAAATGGCTGGTTGTTGCCAATCACGTTTAACATCACCGCCGAAAAGTTTATTTACGCGATCCCTTTCAGGGAGCGTCAGATCAATACTAAGCTTACGCAAAATCCGGGTTATTAAACCCGACAAAAACATCAATTGCAGTTAATCATAGCCACACTGCAGTTGATAATTAGTTGATAAGAATGCCGGGCTTGAGTGTCCGGCATTTTTTATTATATCTATTCTTTACTATCCTATACCTGCCCTGATCCTATCTTTCATAAAGCAATTGATCTCAAACTGATCGGCAATTGGTTTACCGGTAGCTGGTAGTGTTGGCATGTAGGGTGCTGGGCCAAACTCTGTGGTAATAGTCAATAGCTTGTCGCCCGTTACCCTTTTATGGTTTATTATCTGCAGCCACCATGCCATAAAATGACCGGTCGCTATTTGCCACTCCGTTACTCTGGGGTCGGGCACCTGCGGGCCTTCGGTATGGCCTACACGTGCGTGAATATGTTCTGTTCTTTTTATGGTTTCGTTAACAATATCCTTGCAATGTTCCAGGTAGCTTTCGGTAACACAAACCCAGTGCGACAAGTCTGCTGTTACTTTCATTTCAGGCCGTTGCTCAAATAACTGTTTGGCGTTATATGGACTATAACCCAGCCTGCCACGGTGCGTTTCGTGCACTACGCGGATATTGTGCCTGGCCGAAAACCCTTCTGCCGTATCGATCACTTTCAACTGATCAGCCAGACTAAAATAGTCGCGCCCGGAATGTGAATTGATCAATATCGGTTCACACTCCAGGGCCAGGTTGAGATAACGATCGAACGAGCGGCAAAACTCATTAATATCATTTCCCTTAGCCTGATGCTGGTGTGCCACTATCGGCATATCATACTGCTGAAGCAATCTGGTGAACTGTTTTCGCTCATTTGGGTGTTCCGGGATCCAGGTATCTACCCCGTCGAAACCCGCCTCTTTAATTTTTATCAAAAAATCTTCAAAGGGCAGATTTTCGAGTCCCCATTGAGGCGCCAGTAGTAAAACTTGCATAGCACAAATATAGCGGCTACTTTTTGACCATTATTGTGATTTATTTGCCTTTTTTGACCAATATGATATGGAATTGATCGCGGAAGTTCTAAGGAGCATTCAATTCAGAATAACAATCTTTTTATAAATGATGGTAAAACAGGTTGAAAGTAGGAGTTTCCGGCATGACGCAAATTACAACCTTATTATGCTAAAACGTTCTGTGGAGTCGGGTCTTATAAATCAAACTAGCGCGGAGCATTGTGCTTTAAAATAACTTTCCGTAGTCGCTCCTGATGTTCGTCGCCCCAAAGGCCGATAGAACGGATCAACGGGATGAGTGTTTTGCCAAAACTGGTAAGATGGTATTCTACCTTCGGCGGCATTACCGGATATATTGTTTTAATCACTATTTTCATGGTCTTCAGTTTTTTTAAGTTATTCAAAAACAAACAGCTTAATGCTGCTAATATGAAAGCAACGCCAGTAACACCAAATGTCTAAAGTGTTGCCGTTTTAAAACTGGATATAAAAATGCCGTAGGTAAAACGTAAGCCTAAGGAATATCAAAAAGAGGCCTAATACGACCTATTTCACTATACTCTTTGGAAAGATCGTCATCTACAGTTGTAGCATTAGTATTTATCGGCATGAACATAGATCGCTCATTCACGGATTATCCCTGGGAAGTCAGAGCCGACGCAGTACCTTACGTCAACATCGGGTTTTCTTTTAATCCCTTTGTCAAGCTAAAGAATCAAGTTCTTAGACAATATCATACTCGCTGAATTGTCTTAGCAAAGCAAATAGTGTTTGCTATCTTTTAAGTCATGCCGGAGACAGCGTACTGGTCAAAAAAACCGCTAATCTTCCTTTTTACTACAACCTCGCGACTTTTGGATACATCTGCGCATCGATATTGGCTGAACTTTGCATCAACAATAATAAGAGATTATGGATTTAAAGAATAGCACTATCCTGATCACAGGAGGAACCAGCGGTATAGGTTTGGAACTTGTTAAGCAACTGACCGGGCAGGGATCAACCATCATCATTACAGGTCGTAAAAAAGGAGCCTTGAACGATACCAAAAAGCGCTTCCCTAAAATACACGTCTTTCAGAGCGATGTAAGTGATCCGCGCGATATTGAGCGCCTATATGAAGAGGTAACACACCAATTCCCGGATCTGAATATGATCGTCAACAATGCAGGTGAAATGCGGTTGCTTGACGTTCAGGACTTCGGTAAAAACCTGGAAAACATGACCCGGGAAATTGATATTAATCTTACGGGAACGATCCGTATGGTTCATCAGTTTTTGCCGCACCTGATCAAAAAGCAAACGGCGGCCATTGTGAACGTTTCTTCCGCCATTGCTTTTATGCCGTACTCCACCGCTCCGGTCTATAGCGCTTCAAAAGCGGGCGTTCATGCTTATACCCAGGCCCTGCGCCTGCAATTGGACAAAACCAGTGTTAAGGTATTCGAACTGCTCCCTCCGGGAGTGAATACCAATCTCCAGAATGATTGGGTGCTGCCACCGAATCCGAGCCAAATGATGGATGTTGATAAACTCGTCAATGTAGCCATCAAAGGACTACTGAACGATAAGCCTGAGGTCAAGCCATTCCTGGTTAGTGTGATCAAGTTTTTAAGCAGGCTAATGCCAAACCAATTAATGAAGTTAGGTCACAAAGAATTTAAAAAATTTAAAAAATTGAATAATCAACAATAAACAATCAGCTATGAAAAAAACAATTTTAGCAGCGTTTGCGCTGCTGTTATCACTGGCTTCTTTCGCGCAGAAACTGCCTGCAGATCAAATCACCGGCACTTGGAAATGTGATGACTACAAGATCGAGGTGTTCAAAACGGGCAACACGTACTCCGCCAAACTCCTGTGGTCGAAGGATATGTTCGAAGCAGATGGCAAGACATCAAAGAAGGATGTTAAAAATCCCAATGAAAAGCTCCGGGCCAGATCCGTGCAAGGCCTTACCCATATCACCGATCTGGTATATAAGGACGGCGAATACCTGGATGGTAAGCTGTATAGCGTGCAGGATGGAAACACCTATAGTCTCAAAGGAAAACTGAAAGGCCCGAATGACCTTGAAACCCGTGGTTACAAAGGCATTCCCCTGGTGGGCAAATCATTTAAATGGAAAAGAGTTCAGTAATTAATCATAAAATCAATACTCATGAAAGACAATAAAGATCAACTGTCGCGGTTTTGGTTCGTCGTTTCCAATGCTCTTCCCCCTGTAGGGTTCTTCCTTTTTTTCAGGCACCGGAAGACTTATCCATATAAGGCCAAAAGAGCTTTAATAAGCGCCATAATCGGCGTGCCTATAGCCATAATCGGAGGTTACATCATGAACACTTTTATACTTAATTAAACCATGATAAAAAACATTCTTTCTGCAGCGCTGCTGCTTATTTCGGTAACACTTAGCTTCAAACATGCCTGGGATTCCGTATATTACAAAAAAAACCCAGAGTCTGTAAAGATGATGGAAAGTTTAGGGATCAGCGAAACGTTCATGCCATATATGGCCACTGTAGCCATCGCGGTCGGCGTACTTTTACTCATCCCTGGCACCTTTTTCCTGGGCAATATGCTGAATGCATTCCTGATTGTTATGATCATGGGACTGGCCCTGCGGGCGGGAAACTACCGCATCACGTTGATAGAGATGCCGTTTTTAATCATGCCGTTAGTTATGATATGGCTCAAGTATCCGTTTAAATTTAGATAAATGCAACATGGCTAACAGCAAACCCTACCGGATCAATTCCATAACGGAAATACACCGTTTAATGGGCCTTCCTAAACCCCATCACCCGCTGATCAGTATCGTGGACCTGAAAGGCCTGAGAAATGATAGCGGTATAGATGCGGTCGTATTCGACTTGTATGTGATATCCATGAAAAGAGGCTGTGACGGCTTACATTACGGGCAACAGAAATACGACTTTGATGAAGGCTTGATGGCTTTTATGTCTCCCGGCCAGATCCTGCGTGGCGAGGAGAACGGTGTTCCTTCCAATTTAGAAGGCTGGATGCTGTTCGTACATCCTGACTTTCTCTGGAACACATCACTTGCTACCAAGATCAGGCGATACGAATACTTCAACTATGCTACCAGTGAAGCGTTATTTCTCTCGGATAAGGAAGAAGTAGTGATTAATGAACTGATCAAAAATGTAAAAACTGAATATTATGCCAATATGGATAGGTTCAGCCAGGACATTATTATCTCACATCTGGAAACCTTGCTCAATTATGCCGAACGTTTTTACCAGCGTCAGTTCATTACCCGAAAGATCACCAACCATCAGGTCTTAAATCAGGTGGAAGATATCTTAACAACGTATTTGAATAACGAAGCGCTGCTTTCTGAAGGGCTGCCAACCGTACAATACTTTGCCGATGCTTTGAACATTTCCGCTAAATATTTAAGTAGCCTGTTGAAACAACTGACCGGCCAAACGATGCAGCAGATCATCCACGAGAAATTGATCGAGAAGGCCAAAGAAAAATTATCTACGACTCGGCTATCAGTCAGTGAGATCGCCTACCAACTGGGTTTTGAGCATCCGCAATCTTTCAATAAACTATTTAAGAGTAAGACCAAACACAGCCCTTTGGACTTCCGGCAGTCCTTTAACTAAAACAGACGAAGAACGGCTAAATTAGCCGTTCCCCCTTATCCTGTAATTTTTAATGACTGTATCAATCCATCAGCTATTTCCAAATGATAACTCAATACAATCGGGCTGCCATCAAATTTTCCTGAAGCTTCTGCTTTTAGAATGCTTTCCGTTCCTTTTTCTTCAAAGCTGACCGGCTGCATTGTAGCCTCGTATCGCACGTTGGCATCCGCGATCCAACGTTCTATTTCCTTTCGTCCTTTGTGGGTTTCGCCGTCATCATAAACCACTGCTGTTTCGGAAAAACAATTGGCATAGGCAACACTGTCAAAGTTGTTTTGCGTTTCCACTAAGTCTGCTACTACTTTCGGTAAGTTCATTACTTCTTATTTTGAGATTATTAAATAGTTGGTATAGTCCCTCCGTCAATGATATATTCGGTTCCTGTCAGATAACTGGCCCGTGGCGAAACCAAAAAACCAACCAATTCAGCGACCTCTTCCGGTTCGGCGGGCCTGCCAGAAGGAATACCGCCAAGTGCATCCACAACACCTTGCTGGGCCTCTTCGATAGAGATATTTTTACTTTTCGCAATCGTTTCTAACCATATTCTCGTATTTTCTGTCCTGATCCATCCCGGCGAGACTGTTAACACGCGGACACCTTTTGGTGTTACTTCTTTCGATAAGCTTTTACTGTAATTGATCAGTCCTGCTTTTGCAGCGGCATATGGCAAGGTAGAATCGTACAGCGGCAATTTGCCCTGTATGGAAGCAATGTGAATAATGACACCACTTTTTCGCTCGATCATTTGCGGCAAAAAACCTCTGTCAAGCCTGACAGGAGCCAGTAAATTAGCTTGCAGGGTTGATATCCAATCTTCATCATTTAATGCTGAAAAACCGCCGGCGGGTGTCGATGAAGAACCAAGGTTGTTGACAAGGATATCAAGCCCGCCATAGGTTGACAATACTTCACTGATCACTTTTTGCGCATCTTCCGCCTTACTTAGGTCGGAAGGAATAAAATGCAGGTCGCTGTTTTCTTTTTCGGGAGCATTCCTTGCGGTGATAATTACCCTTGCGCCTGCTTGTAGCAGCCTTTCTGCAATAGCCTTTCCGGCTCCTTTTGTGCCTCCCGTTACCAGCGCAATTTTGCCTGACAGCTCATTTTGATAATCCATTTTGATTGTATTTTAAATTACTTAGTGCAAATCTCTGAAGTATGGTAGTGCCTCACAAGTACGGAGTTACGATTCAGATAGGGATAAGTTTTTCCCCTATTGCATACATTGGGATATAGGCTTAATTTTACGATATGTATGAGCGGAAAGTAATACCGAACCTGAATTGCGGGCTTGACCTGATAGGTGAAGTACTGTACGGCAAATGGAAGATACGCCTGCTTTGGTTTATCGACCAGGGACATCAGCGTCCAAGCGAATTGCAACGCAAAATTCCCGATGCTTCACGTAGGGTTTTGAACATGCAGTTGAATGAATTGGAGCAACATGAACTGGTTACCAGAAAAATTTATCCGGTTGTACCGCCTAAAGTAGAGTACAGCCTTACAGAATTTGGTAAGACGGTGATCCCCGTGATTGCCGCTTTAGGGCAATGGGCAGATGAACATGAAGACCGTTTACGGGATGTGATCTTAAAACAAATCGTCATTTCGGATCCGGACGACAACTTGGTTCGTTAAGCTGTTTATGAGAATATATTATTCACAAAAGCCCAAAGAGATTTACGACCTGGAGCAATGGTCCGGCTCAGCTCATTTTTTTACCATATGGTAAGTGAGTGCCACCTGCCGTGTATTATCTTTATCAGATGGAAAAAATGATCGATCTTATCCTGCAATTTGGAGACCTGAACAAACAGCAGATCGACTTTTTACTGGGTAAGGTTCAAATGCTTGAGTTTAAAAAAGACGACTACCTCTCGGAAGCCGGGAAGGTGCCCCGTTACGTGGCATTTGTGCTGGAAGGCGTGTTCCGCTTCTGTTATTATAATAACAAGGGCGAAGAGGTCACCAATTATTTTGTTGAAGAAGGCAATTTTGTAGTGGATAACGAAAAATTCGAATCGCAGATCGCGGCCTCGGAATACGTACAGGCCGTTACCGACTGTAAAGTGTTTGTTTTTACCAAAAAGGACTGGGACGAAATATCCAACACCATTGTGGGCTGGGATATGATGAAGGCCAACATGGTAAAAAAGTGCCTCACGCTGGCGATGGAGCGGCGGAGTCCGCTGGTTTCAGAAGATGCCACGACGCGTTACCTGTCCTTCATCGAGGGCTTTCCTAACCTGATTAACCGCATCCCGCTTTCGTACGTGGCCTCGTACCTGGGCATCACGCAGCAATCGCTCAGCCGGATACGGAGAAATGTCCGCTAATTGTCTGTTTTATAAACTGACCGCGCTTTTTACCAAATGGTAAATGAGGTTTAGCGCCGGTTGGCAACATTTGCTTATTCATTTAAACAATTAAAAAGATGA
>Ga0065714_10003166_pt1 | contig 12475 bp, 6 predicted proteins | sample MisRhiReplicate2_FD_59101 | JGI IMG/M metagenome (GOLD analysis project Ga0065714, IMG submission 59101) | Miscanthus rhizosphere microbial communities from Kellogg Biological Station, MSU, sample Rhizosphere Soil Replicate 2: eDNA_1 v2... | ecosystem: Host-associated > Plants > Roots >... | reverse complement strand
CGATCTTCTTCCAGTCGTTTTGCAGCATTTCTGCCATCAGCTTGGCGTTCGGGTTGTACGGACGCTGAACCGGCATGGCCCACAGAACGATTTCAGTACCTTCCTTGACGCCGGCTTCCTTGAGCAGCGACTTGGCTTTCTCAGGGTCGTACTTGGCGTCCTTGATGGTGGTGTCATACGACCATTGGGTCGGCGGCATGGCGTTGACGGCCAGTTGGCCGGCGCCCTGGTACACGGAATCGATGATCTGCTGCTTGTTCACCGACATGTCCAGCGCCTGGCGTACGCGCAGGTCAGCCAATGGGTTTGGCTGGTCGCTGCCCTTGACCTTGTCCATGACGTTGTAGGCGATATAGCCCAGGTTGAAACCGGCCTGGTTCGGCAGTTTCAGGTCCTTGTCCGCTTCCAGCGCCTTGAGGTCGGCCGGACGTGGGAACAGGGTGATCTGGCATTCGTTTTTCTTGAGCTTCTGGATGCGCACCGACGGGTCGGTGGTAATGGCGAAGATCAGGTTGTCGATCTTCACGTCTTCAGGTTTCCAGTAGTCCTTGTTGCCGGTGTAGCGGATGTTCGAGTCTTTCTGGTAGCTCTTGAACACGAACGGGCCAGTGCCGATTGGCTTCTGGTTGATGTCCGCGGCCTTGCCTTCTTTCAGCAGTTGGGCGGCGTATTCAGCCGACTGGATCGAAGCGAAGCTCATTGCCAGGTTCTGGATGAAGGCGGCGTCCACGGTGCCAAGGGTGAACTTGACGGTGTGTTCATCGACCTTCTCGATGTTCTTGATGTTGGTGTCCATCCCCATGTCCGTGAAGTACGGGAACTCGGTGGGGTAGGCTTTGCGGAACGGATCGTCCTTGTTGATCATGCGGTTGAACGTGAACAGCACGTCATCGGCATTGAAGGTACGGGTCGGCTTGAAGTACGAGGTGGTGTGGAACTTGACGCCGTCGCGCAGGTGGAAGGTGTAGGTCAAGCCATCCGGGGAAACGTCCCAGCTGGTAGCCAGGCCAGGAATCACAGCGGTGCCGCCGCGTTCGAACTGGGTCAGGCGGTTGAACATGGTTTCGGCCGAGGCATCGAAGTCTGTTCCGGTGGTGTACTGGCCTGGGTCAAAACCGGCCGGGCTCCCTTCGGAGCAGAACACCAGGTTAGTCGCCGCTTGGGCGAAAGGAGCTGCGGCCATAAGGCCAGCGCTAACAATTAACGGAATGACTGCGTGTTTAAGCATGTTGGCCTCATGATTTGTTGTCATTTTTGGTGGTGAGGGCGACCTCGTGAGTCGGCCTGCGGATACTTATGCAGGCGCCATACCCAATGCAAGATGCTGAACCGTTACGAGGGTGAAACAGTGGTACGAACGTACAGGAATGTCGCAATTATGAAAGTTTGTACATATTTGCGCATATTTTGAGGGTTTTTTCGGTGCAGCAGGCGCACCAAAAATGACCAACCGAGGCGTCTAGCGCACTCGGTTGGGGCGTCGCTGTTACTTATCTAGACTCACGCCATAGAACGGGGTCAGTCCAAAGGGGCTGATCTTGAAGTCCTTCACTTCCTTGCGCAGTGGTTGGAAAACCGTCGAGTTTGCAATGGGCGTTATAGGTACTTGTTCCTTAAGGATTTTCTGTGCCTGTTGATACCACTTGATGCGCTGCTCGCGGTCGTTGCTGACCTTGGCTTGTTGCACGAGTTTGTCGTAGGCCGGGTTACACCATTTGGCGTAGTTGCTGCCCTTGACTGCGGCACAACTGTAGAGCACGCCCAACCAGTTATCCGGGTCGCCATTGTCGCCAGTCCAGCCGTAGATCATCGCGTCATGCTCACCGTTTTTAGCGCGCTTGATGTACTCGCCCCACTCATAGCTGACGATATTGGCCTTGATGCCAATTTTCTCCCAATCCTGTTGGATCATTTGTGCCGACATGCGCGCGTTGGGGTTGGACGCACGTTGTACGGTCATTGCCCAGAGGTTGATGGTGGTACCAGGTGCAACCCCTGCTTCTTTTAGTAGCGCACGGGCTTTGGCCGGGTCGTGAGGTGCATCCTTGATGCTGGGGTCATAAGACCACTGCGCAGGCGGCAGAGCGTTCTGCGCCAATTGCCCGGCGCTCTGGTACACGGCCTTGATAATCGCCGGCTTGTCGATGGCCATGTCCAGCGCCTGGCGCACCTTGAGCTGGTCCAACGGCGGGTGGGTCACGTTGTAGGCCAGGAAGCCCAGGTTGAACCCGGCCTGTTGCAGCACGCGCAGGTTCGGGTCCTGCTTCATCACTTCAATGTCGGCAGGGCGTGGGTAACCACTGACCTGGCATTCGCCAGCCTTGAGCTTTTGCAGGCGCGATGCAGCATCCGGGGTGATCGCGAACACCAGGTTGTCGAGCTTCACGTCCTCGGGCTTCCAATACTGTTTGTTGGCCACGTAGCGGATCTGCGAGTCCTTCTGATAGCGCTTGAACACAAACGGCCCGGTGCCCACGGGCTTCTGGTTAATGTCCGAGGCTGTGCCTTGTTTCAACAGTTGGGCGGCGTACTCGGCGGACTGCACCGAGGCGAAGCTCATGGCCAGGTTCTGCACAAATGACGCATCGACGTTATTCAGGTTGAAGCGCACGGTGTGTTCGTCAAGTTTGTCGACGCTCTTGATCGTGGTGTTCAAACCCATGTCGGTGAAGTAGGGCGATTCGGAGGGGTAGGCCTGGCGGAAGGGGCTCTGTGCATCCAGCAGCCGATTGAAGGTGAACAGCACATCATCCGCGTTGAAGTCGCGGGTAGGGGTGAAGAAATCGGTGGTGTGGAACTTGACGCCATCGCGCAGGTGGAAGGTGTAGGTCAGGCCGTCTTTGGAGACCTCCCAGCTCGTCGCCAGGCCGGGCTCCACTTCGGTGCCGCCGCGCTTGAACTGGGTCAGGCGGTTGAACACGGTTTCAGCGGAAGCATCAAAATCGGTGCCGCTGGTGTACTGGCTGGGATCGAATCCGGCGGGGCTGGCTTCGGAGCAGTAGACCAGGGTGGTGGCCGCATGGGCCATCGGCATAAAAGCCAACAGGCCGGCGGCGAGGAGCAGCGGTTTTAAGGTGATTCTTTCCATGGAGACCCCTGAAGTGGCAGGCATATATGAGCTGCTCAAACGAAAACGGCGCTACCGAGGGTAACGCCGTTCAGGGGGATCAGGTAAGAGGGCAGTTATTGACCCGCCTTACGGACCGGGTGCGACGGACACCTCGATATTGGTTGGCGCGTTTTTATCGATCACATAGGGCGCGTCCAGTTCGTTGCTCGCGCGTATCGTAAATGTCCTGGTGATGGTGACCTCCACGCCAGGAACGTGGTTGATATCCTGCTCCGGATTGGAGAGGTGCCCTTTGGATGTGATCCGTACCGTGGTCACGTCCTTGGCAGGGACATGCTCGATATGAAACTGGGTATCGTCAGCGCCGAAGTAGTAGCCGTCCTGCAGCACCGAGCCCCCGTTCAAATCGATGGTCGCGGGTGCAATGGAGCCCTGATGCGCCACTTCGGAGATACGGGCGCGCAAATCGGCATCGGGGACGGCTTGCTCAAACTGCTTCAATCGTGCTTGCCGGATGCCCTCGGCCGAGTCTGCCTCGGCATTCAGTCGCTGAGTATTTAGCAGCCTGTTTTCTGTCGTGGTGACGGTGTAGGGGTTACGATTTATATCCAAGACAAAGTTGGGGGAGTACTCACTGGAACTGTGCTCTGTGATTTGTGCTTTTTCGCCAGCCTCCACGGCGAATCCGGTTTCGTCGAGGTTCCAGGACACCCTGGCGTTTGCCTTGATGACGCCATTGTCCTCGTAGTTGTTGCTGGCGAATTCGTAATGGCTTCCTTCGCTGAATTTCAAGAACTCATCCGCTCGTTTACCGGCAGACAATTTCTTGCCGTCGAGATCGCGGAATTGGTTGGAGAAGGTGGAGGTGGACTTCATGTCGTCACTCAGCGTAGGCGATGGCGTGCGCTCCCATGGCCATTTTACCCCGCCATCTGCGGGCGCCCGCGCCCACTCACGATTGCGGCCGGGGTTGACCCTCATCACGGCCTTGCCGGTTTTGGGGTTGATGATCGACGCAAACATATCGCCTGTTTTGTAATGCCCCTTGAGTTCAAATACCTTGCTGCTGCCTGTTTCATCGGTAAAACGAACGAACGCGCGATACAGGCCGTCGGCATCCTGGACCCTATAAACACCCAACGCATCAGGCGTGACATTTTTGATTGATGCCTCTCCATCGGACACTGCGTGCGCGCTCATTTTAATGAGGCTGCTTGAGGATTGGCGTGGTGGCGTTGCGCTGCGCGCACCCTTGCGCAGCGGTATGTCATCTGAACCGTCGGGAGTGGATCTTGGTGTGTCATCAGTGTTTGAAACGGGAGATGATGAAAGCTCTTCTTCCGATAAATCGAACGGATCATTTGCTTTCTCTGCACCGGGGAGGGCCGAAAACAAAGTATTGAGGGCACCATCGAAAATCTTCCAGGCGCCTTCTTTGCGCTCGGCCTGTGCGTCGCCCGAATAGGATTTCTCCGTTCCCAGCGCCATTTGGGTGAGGCCGGTGCCAATCCCTGCCAGGGCGACAGGCAAACCCAGGGGTGCCAGTTTGGCCAAGAGGCCTGCGCCCGCGGAAATATCATTGAGCCAAGTGTCCCGGGTGACCTCGCTGTTGGACTTGATCACGGTATCGGCGTCACTCGTCATGCGCTCCCTGGCGTTGTCACGCAGGTGCGTGAAGACATCACCCGCGATTTTAATATCGCGACGGTCGATGGTTTTTCCCTCCCAGTTCTCCCAGTCGCCAGTGGCCAGGTGGGCGAGTGCCGAATCGACGCCATACTTGCCAAAACTCCCACCGTCCTGGCGGTTGTACAGAGAAAAGTGCGAGGCCAGGGCTTCGCGTTTTTTCGGGTCCTTGGCCTGCTCGACCACCCAATCGTCCATTTTCTTGAGCGAATCAAACCGCAAGAACGCAGGTGTGGCGCCAGGCAGATAGAGGATTTGTCGTCCGTCTCGACGGTTATTTTCGTAGTTGTACTGGCCATCATCCGCGTCAGCAAAACGGATGATATTGCTGGGCCAACCGTTGATATCGAAGACATGCGCGCGCACTTTGCCTTCTGTTGGCGCTTCAGCCTGCAACTGCTCAAGCGTGGCAGGGGCTTTTGGGTCCGCAGGGACGTTGGAAACGGCCTTCATCACCAGTTGGTAGTCAGACCGGGTAAATTGGTGTTCGCCTGCCTGTGATGCACGTTCAGAGGCGCTTTTTGCGTCTTGCGCCTTGAGCTGCTGGCGCGCTTGATTGACGAACTCCCCCTTTGAAGCCGTGCGGTAGTCAGTACCGTGCTCGGCCCAGAACGCGTCTATTTTTTGGGTCATCTCGCCCTGGAAGTCGGCTTTCCAGACGGCGCGCATAAAGGTTGAAGGGTCGATAGCCACTTCGTTGTGGGCCCCGTAGCCCTGCTTTTTACTTTGCCCTGGGCCATCCACATAAATGCCGGCGTTATTGTCGAGCTCTCCCGGAAGCCAATCGTGTTCGGTAAAGTTACTCAGCACCGCCTCGGTCAGTGTGAGTGAGCGTTTAGGCTCCTCGCCCGGATGGTCCCACCCGGATCGTGCCGTCGACGGTGCAACACCTCCCTGAAAACGGTTCAGGTACAGCTTGTCTGCATCCAGCGGTTCAAGCTTGGCCAGTTGCTCTGTCGACAGGTTTTCCCGGAGTATTTTTTCCGCCAATTGTTTCGCTTGCGCACGCGGTTCGGGAACAGCCTTTGCCACGCCGGTTGCCAGGCGTGTGTAGGCGAGCTTGGCAGGCGCCACTGCGTAAGCTTTGGCGGCATTGCGCCTGAGTGCCTCAAGGGCGTATGCCGATTGCCGTTCATCTGGCACGGCGTCAAAGCTTTTCTGCCTATTCAACTGTTCTATACGCGGCATGCACGCAGCCACGTTGGCAGGGGTAGATTCTCCATAGAACTTGGCAACCACTTTCAGGGAAACGGCTGCGACGCCTTGGTCAAAGGACACGCTCAAGGACTGTTTCGCAGAGGGGGCGATCACCTTGCCTGCTTCCAGCAACGGCCCCGCAATTTGCCGCCAGCCCGAATTGTCGGTCAGTGAGAAGTTTTTGGTGTTACCGGCGACCGTCGCCGACATGGCGCCGGTGGATGGAACGATTTTCAGGGTGCCTGGATCGATGTTCTGATCGCGCATCCAGTTTTTTACCACTGGCGTTTCCAGCAGGGCGCCATAGAGTGCCAGCCATTGGCCTAATGTGGTTTGAGCCGGGACGGTGACCAGGCCAGCGGTGCCACCCTCCATCTTTTTTTGCCATTCGCCGGTGAAGCGCTGCACCAACTGCGCATCGCCGGGCGGGGCAAGGCTGGCGCTGTTGCGCTGATAAATGGCAGCCAGGACCTGCTGTTGTTCACCCAATGCGTTGTCTCCGCGTACTGACGGCGACCTTTGCGCATCTGTCGGTTCAATCGGAGGGAACGCGCGAGTGCGCTCGATTTCTTTGACCGTCGCATCTTCCAGGGCTGGCACCCCATAGAATGACGCCACGTTTTTCAGTTCAGCGGTGTCGCGAAAAACCTCAGGGTAGTGAATGGAGTCACCACTGCCGCTCCCTATCACTCTGCTTGCCGACACAATAGGGCCGGCTACGGTGGACCATCCGGAGTTGTCGTTGAGGGTGAACGTGCTGCGCTGATGGTTGATCGTGACCATGATGGCGCCGGAGTCTGGAAAAATCACAATGCTTTCAGGCCTGATCCCCTTGGCCTTTATCCAGTTTTGAAACTCAGGGTTCCTCAGTGCGATCACCAATTGGGTTCGCCACTGACCCAGCGTAGAAGAAGGGGGAACCTGAACAGGTACCTGCCCATCATCCTTCGTCTTTTGCAGCGCGCCGACCAGGTTTTGTGCCAATTGGCGGTCGCCCTCGGCGCGGCTGCTGGGCGGTACATTAATCACACTTGGGGCGGTGGAGTCTTGCTGAATGGCGAGCGCTGGGCTGTGAGGCGCAAGGACGGACGAACGGGGTGCTGTGATGGTCATTAATTCAGTTCTCGCTGTGGTTTGGATACCTGCCCGCCGTGCTCTCCTTGCTAGTCTGGGAGGGTGTAGGTGAGTGTCCAGAACCGGATGACCAATTCCACAACGACAGTGCTGATTGATGGCGGAATGTTACGAAAAGGCTGACGCGACGCGTGTCGTATTGGGATTGCTTTACGCAAAAAAACGGCACGGTTTTTTAGGCCGTGCCGTTTCAGGACGGGGGGCAGGCCTTACTGGATGACTTCAATCACGCCATCTGCCGACATGGATACTTGGCTGGTGCCCGCTTCCACTTCAGGCGTTGGCGCCGAATCCGCCATGGCTGCCTTCATCATCATGCCGCCACGGGCATACGGCATTGGGTAGCCGTTGGTGTTGAAGTTCAGGTTGACGATCTTGTAACCCTTGCCGCCCAGCGCATCGGTGGCCAGTTGCGCGCGTGCTTTGAACGCGGCGACCGCGTCCTTGAGCAACGCGTCTTCGCTGGACTTGCGCGTGGCGTCGGCGATGGCGAAGTCCATGTTCTCCATTTTCAGCGTGTTCAACAGCTCGCCGGTGAGTTTGGACAGCGCCGGGAAGTCTGCGCTTTCCAGGCGCAGTTCAGCGCGCTCGCGCCAGCCGGTGATCTTCTGGTTCTTGTTGTCGTAGATCGGGTAGCTGTTGCGGCTGCCCTGGCGCAGGGTCACGCCTTTGACTTCGCGGGCCTGGCCCAGGGCCGTGTTCAGGGTGGTCGTGATTTCGGCAGCCAGTTTGGCCGGGTCGCTGTTCTGGGATTCGGTGTAGAGGGTAACGATCATCTTGTCCCGGGCCACCTCCTGGCTGACCTCGGCGCGCAGGGAAATCTGGTTGTAGTTCAGTGCGTCGGCGGCCGTAGCCGGCAGGCTGGCCAGGGCGCTCGCGCTGAGGGTGATGAGGGCGGCACTGCGAATGAAACGAGACATGGAAGCTCCTTGGGGTGTTCGTGTTCGGTATGACTGTAGACGCTGGCACTGGGTTCTTCGGGTTTACACATTACCTACAAGTGAGGGGGATGCCGACGAACGGTCATTTGCCCGGCCTGCGGCAAAGAGCCACACGCGCCGTGCCAGCGCGCCTGCTTCGTTTATACTCCTGCCGATCCGCCTGCAGCGCTCACCGGGAGAGCTCATGCTCGCCGCCGTAAAACTGACTTCCGCCACCCGCCAGAACCTCTGGCGCCTGACGTTCATCCGTACCCTGGTCCTGGCCGCACAGGCCGGCTCCGTCGGGCTCGCCTATTGGTTCGACCTGTTGCCGCTGCCGTGGCTGCAACTGGCCGTGACCCTGGGTTTCTCCACGGTGCTCTGTGTGTTCACCGCCATCCGGTTGCGCACAACCTGGCCGGTGACCGAGCTGGAATACGCCCTGCAATTGGCCTGCGACCTGTTTATCCACAGTGTGTTGCTGTATTTCTCCGGTGGCTCCACCAACCCGTTCGTTTCGTACTACCTGGTGCCACTGACCATCGCCGCCGTGACCCTGCCGTGGCGCTATTCGGTGGTGCTGTCGGGCATCGCCCTGACCCTGTATACCCTGCTGCTGGCGCGCTTCTACCCGCTGCAGACCTTTCCCATCGCCCGGGAAAACCTGCAGATCTACGGGATGTGGCTGAGTTTTGCCCTGTCCGCCGCGGTCATCACCTTTTTCGCCGCACGCATGGCCGAAGAACTGCGGCGCCAGGAAGAACTGCGCGCCATTCGCCGTGAAGAAGGTTTGCGCGATCAGCAACTGCTGGCCGTTGCCACCCAGGCAGCGGGCGCGGCCCATGAGTTGGGTACGCCGTTGGCCACCATGAGCGTGTTGCTCAAGGAAATGACCCAGGACCATCACGACCCGGCGCTGCAGGATGACCTGAGTGTGCTGCAGGAGCAGGTCAAGCAGTGCAAGCAGACCTTGCAACAACTGGTGCGCGCCGCCGAAGCCAATCGCCGACTGGCGGTGGAGATGCAGGACGTGACCCAGTGGCTCGACGAAGCCTTGAACCGCTGGCACCTGATGCGTCCTGAAGCGAGTTACCGTTTTCATCTGTTAGGGCAGGGCACCGTGCCACGCATGGCACCGCCTCCGGATTTGACCCAGGCGCTGCTCAACCTGTTGAACAATGCCGCCGACGCCTGCCCCGAAGGCCTGGGCGTGCAGCTGGACTGGGACGCGGAAAACGTCACCATCAGTATTCGTGACCACGGCGCGGGCGTGCCGCTGGCCATTGCCGAGCAGATCGGCAAACCTTTCTTTACCACCAAGGGCAAGGGCTTCGGCCTAGGCCTATTCTTGAGCAAGGCCAGCGTGACCCGCGCGGGCGGCTCAGTGAAGCTCTATAGTCATGAGGAAGGCGGCACGCTTACCGAGCTGCGCCTGCCCCGTGTCGCACGAGGAGATATCGATGAGTGACGAGATCCAAGTCGAAGGCGAAGAACTGCCGCACTTGCTGCTGGTAGATGACGACGCCACCTTTACCCGCGTGATGGCGCGCGCCATGAGCCGTCGCGGTTTCCGGGTCAGCACCGCCGGGTCTGCCGAGGAAGGCCTGACCATCGCCCAGGCCGACCTGCCGGACTACGCCGCGCTCGACCTGAAAATGGATGGCGACTCCGGCCTGGTGCTGTTGCCCAAGCTGCTGGAACTCGACCCGGAAATGCGCGTGGTGATCCTCACCGGTTATTCCAGCATTGCCACCGCCGTCGAGGCGATCAAGCGCGGTGCCTGCAACTACCTGTGCAAACCCGCGGATGCTGACGATGTGCTGGCAGCGTTGCTGTCCGAGCACGCTGACCTGGACACCCTGGTGCCGGAAAACCCGATGTCGGTGGACCGCCTGCAGTGGGAGCACATCCAGCGCGTGCTCACCGAGCATGAAGGCAACATCTCCGCCACGGCCCGCGCATTGGGCATGCACCGCCGCACCTTGCAGCGCAAGCTGCAGAAGCGCCCGGTACGTCGCTGAACGCCGGCTGAACAATCTGCTTCAGGCCGCACGGAGCTGCGAACCGATCAACTATGATCGGTTCGAATGCCTGTCACCTTTTCCCTACCGAGCCTGAACGATGAATCAGAACGCTGAGTACTCCGCGGTCAACGACGCGGTGCGTGGGCAATTCTTTCGCCGCACCTGGGCGATGATCACGCCCTATTGGCGCAGTGAAGAGAAGGGCAAGGCCTGGTTGTTGCTGGCGGTGGTGATCGGCCTGTCGCTGTTCAGCGTGGCGATTTCCGTGTGGCTCAACCACTGGTACAAGGACTTCTACAACGCCCTGGAGAACAAGGACACCGCCGCCTTCTGGCAACAGATCGGCTATTTCTGCGGCATCGCCACGGTGGCCATTCTCGGCGCGGTATACCGCCTCTACTTGACCCAGATGCTGACGATCCGCTGGCGGGCGTGGCTCACTGAAAAGCATTTTGCGCGCTGGCTTGGCCACAAGAACTACTACCAGCTGGAGCAGGGCGGCTACACCGATAACCCGGACCAGCGGATTTCCGAAGACCTCAACAGCTTTACCTCGAACACCTTGAGCCTTGGCCTGGGCCTGCTGCGCAACGTGGTCAGCCTGGTGTCGTTCTCGATCATCCTGTGGGGCGTGTCGGGCAGCATCGAGGTCTTCGGTATCACGGTCCCTGGCTACATGTTCTGGTGTGCATTGGTGTACGCCGTCGTCGGCAGTTGGTTGACCCACCTGATCGGTCGGCGTTTGATCGGTTTGAGCAACCAGCAACAACGTTTCGAAGCGGACCTGCGTTTTTCCATGGTGCGGGTGCGGGAGAATGCCGAGAGCATCGCCCTGTACAACGGCGAGCCCAACGAGAATCAACGCTTGAGCGCGCGCTTCGGGAAGGTCTGGCATAACTACTGGGACATCATGAAGGTGTCCAAGCGCCTGACGTTCTTCACCGCCGGCTACGAACAGATCGCTATGGTGTTTGCGTTTATCGTGGCCGCTCCGCGCTACTTCGCGGGCAAGATCGAGCTGGGCGAACTGATGCAAATCAACTCGGCGTTCGGCAACGTGCAAGGCAACTTCAGCTGGTTTATCAGCGCGTACGCCGACCTGGCGACTTGGCGTGCGACCAGCGACCGTCTATTGAGCTTCCAGCAGGCCATGCGTGACAACGAGCAGCGTCCCGCGGCCATCGATGTGAGCGCCGAGGGCGAACGCCTTGTGGTGCAAGGGCTGGGCATGGACCTGGGCGATGGTCGCCACTTGCTGGCCGACGCCGACATGGTCGTTGAACCCGGTCAGCGCGTGATGCTCAGCGGCCGTTCCGGCAGCGGCAAAAGTACCTTGTTGCGCGCGATGGGCCATCTCTGGCCTGCCGGTCACGGCAGCATTCGCCTGCCGGCCAAGCGTTATCTGTTCCTGCCGCAGAAGCCCTACTTGCCGATTGGCACGTTGAAGGCGGTGTTGAGTTATCCACAGGACGACAGCGTGTATTCGGCAGAGCGTTATGCACAGGTCCTTGATACTTGCCGCCTGCCGCACCTGGTTGGACGGCTGGATGAGGCCAATCACTGGCAGCGCATGCTCTCACCCGGTGAACAGCAACGCTTGGCGTTCGCCCGTGCGTTGCTGTTCGCACCGCAATGGCTGTACATGGACGAAGCGACCTCGGCCATGGATGAAGAGGATGAGGCGACGTTGTATCAGGCGTTGATCGATGAGTTGCCGGGGTTGAGTATCGTCAGTGTCGGCCACCGCAGCAGCCTCAAGCGTTTCCATGGGCGGCATGTGCGTATCGAGGGGGGGCGGTTGCAAGAACAACAACCTGCTTGAAGCGATACTCGGTCACTGTGGGCGCTGGCTTGCCTGCTCCAACAGGTGATCAGCGTTGCCTGATGGATTGAGCACCCAACAAAAAGCCCGGCTGATCATCGATCAGCCGGGCTTTTTGATTGCTTGAAGAGGACTTACTTCTTCAAACCGTAATGCTCATCCAGCATGCCTGGGGCGTTCGGCGTTTTTGGCGCGTAGTCCCGTGGTGGTTCCTGGTTTTCCCGGGGCGGGGTCAGGCGTTCCCGTGGGGTGTGCGGTGCATCGGAATGCAGCGCGGCCAGCAGGCGCTGACGGGTGATGTCGTCGAGGGCCAGGCGGTTGGCGCCATCGGCGAGGTGATCCTGTACTTCCTGGTAGCTCTGGGTGAGCTTCTTGACCAGGGTCGCGGTGCTGTTGAAGTGGGTAACAACCTCGTTCTGATAACTGTCAAAACGTTCCTGAATGTCATCCAGCTGACGCTGCGTGCGGTTAGGCGCGGCATTCGGCAGCAGGCGAGCAACCAGGAATCCAATGGCGACACCGGCAACCAGGGCAAGAGTCGGCAACAACCAAACTAAGAGCGAGTGTTCCACGAGTCCTTCCTCTATAAACGGCTTTGCTTTACGTTAACGGCTCGGACCTG
>Ga0065714_10002713_pt1 | contig 12478 bp, 13 predicted proteins | sample MisRhiReplicate2_FD_59101 | JGI IMG/M metagenome (GOLD analysis project Ga0065714, IMG submission 59101) | Miscanthus rhizosphere microbial communities from Kellogg Biological Station, MSU, sample Rhizosphere Soil Replicate 2: eDNA_1 v2... | ecosystem: Host-associated > Plants > Roots >... | reverse complement strand
CTGCCTCGCTGTTCACTTAAAGATACTGCTTGGATCTTAAACTCTAAACTGTAATTTTTTCTGATCTTTTTCATACTCTTAAAGTTAAAGAGTATAAGAATTGTGTCCTAACAAAGTTAGCAACTCCAATGATGAATGTATTGCAAGAAGTGCACACTGTCTAATAACAAATCTTCTAACTCTGTTTCCAAAGTTAGAAGAATATGCAAACCTTTATTTGATAATGGTTTCAATTAAATATTTTTTACAAATATATTATTTTTTCGGCAGGAAAACTTCAGCAAGCATACAACGTGCACTTCCGCCACCGTTGACTTCAATTGTATTTAAATCTGAATAAATGATTTCACAGTATTTTTCAATATTTGAAACTTGCTCAGGATTTAAAGACTGATATGCAGTCTGGCTCATTACCAAAAACTTTTCACCCTCTTTATTCTGAACCTGAAGCATATTTCCGGCAAATTGCTGCATTTGCTCTTCAGAAATTTCTATAATTTCTTTTCCTGAATTTTTGATGGTTTCAATGACTTTGTTTCTTTCCAACTCATCATCAATACAATCTAAACAAATCACAACAAATTTGTCTGCAACACACATCATCACATTGGTATGATAAATCGGAAGTCTTTCTGAGCCTACCGTCTGAAAAGAATGGAAAACAACTGGCTCAAAACCATATTTTCCACAAAATTCTCTGAATAAATTTTCATCCAATCTTAAAGAAACTGAACCGTAAGCGATTTTATTGTCGTGATCGAAAATCATACTCCCCGTTCCTTCCAAAAAATGTCCCTGAATTTCCGGTAAAGACCAATCGTCGATTTCGTCAATTTCAAAACCCTGATCCTTGATGCTTTCGATAATATCTTCTCTACGCTCTACTCTTCTGTTTGAAGCAAACATAGGGTATAAAACTACTTTTCCGTCATTATGGAAACTTACCCAGTTATTTGGGAAAATAGAATCCGGAGTGTGAGGATCTATAGTATCTTTTGTCGTGATGACATTGATTCCTTTGCTTCTCAGTTTTTCAACAAAAATATTGAATTCCGCCAAAGCTTTTGACTGAATATCTGTTCCTTTCTGTTCCACCTGAAAGTAATTGTTTTCTGCTGTTTCTGCGTTGTAACCGAATGCTATCGGCTCTATCATTAAGACTGTATCTGTTGTTTGCATTTTTCTCTGATTTAAAAATAAGAAATTGAAAGATTAAAAAATTTCCAAACCTTAATATTCATTACTCTCTTACTAAAGGCATTGTAGAGCAACGTAAAAGTCCTCCCATTTTAGAAATCTCTCTGTACGGAATTTCTTCAACAGTCATTCCCCATTCATTTCTAAGATGTTCGTTCATTCTTGTAAATGATTTATCTGAAACAACAACTTCCGGAGAAATCGAAAAAATATTCGGGAACATTTCAAACATTTCTTCGTCTGTAACATGGAAACAGTTTTCCTCCCCGAAAATATCGATGATTAAGTTGTAGTCACTTTCATCTACAAAACCGTTTTTATAAATGATGCATTTATCATTTCCGATCGGGTTGAATGTACAGTCTAAATGTAAAATTCCCTGATAAGGTTCTCTGTCGTTTTTCTTCAGTTCAAAATCGAGAATTCTTTTCTTTGGAAAATATTCTTTCAGGATTTCTATAGCGTATTCGTTAGTTCTTGCTGTTTTATAATTCCTGTAATCTTGTGAAAAACACGTTCCTATGAAAATAAAGTCATTCCATACGATGACATCTCCGCCTTCGATATGGGCAGTGTCGGGAAGATTGATAATATCACGCCATTTCACTTTTTCAAAAATCGAGCGGTAAGCCTCCTGCTCGTCCGCCCGGTCTGCAATGACATTGGAAATAATCATTTTATCTTCGATGACAAACGACACATCTCTTGCGAAAACCTGATTGTAATCTTTAATGATACTCGGACGAAGAACTTCTACATCATATTTTTTCAAGACTTTTTCAAAAGCTTCCATCTCTTCGATAATATCTTTCTCTTTAGGATAAATATTGTGCTGAATGGAATGATATGATTTGGCATCATAACTTTCTTCTAAAGTGGGATTTGGTCCCATTGAATTGGGCTGTCCTAAAACCACTGACTTTAGTCTTCCGGTTTCGTTTTTGATATTTAGTTTCATAAAAAAATACGTCTAATGTCTTTGCTTTAATTAAAGCATGGATTACATAGCATGAGCCACAAATATAATTAAAGAACATCGAAGTCAAAAATTTAATATTGAATAAAATTTGTGGAATTCGCTAGTTAGATTTTAGTTTTAAAAATCCTGAATATCATCAAATTTTATCTATCGAATCCGTATTTTTCAGATATAAATAATGGATGAGGAACGAAATTAAATCATATAATCTTTAAACTGAAAATATTAATACTTCGTTTGTTCCATAATTAATTATAGTAGGCAAAATATTTCCATTATTCACCATTTTTGAATACCCAAAAAACGTATAGAGAGCTTATCATTTGAATTATTCAGACAATTTTTTGTTTAAATTTATGTACAGATTGCTGTAATTGATAAAAACATTTTCTTACAAACATTCCGCTCCTACGGAGCTCAACTGATAGGATGCTTTTTCTACAGACATTCCGCTCCTACGGAGCTTAAGCGATAGAGACATGTTTTACAATCATGATGCTTTATGAAACGCAACAATCAATAGTAAATTATTATTCATCTAGAATAATTAGTCAACAAAAAATCCCAAAGCAAAACTTTGGGATTTAAATTATAAGAAAACAGTATTATCTGTTTGCAATATCGATATAATCTCTTTTTTGAGCTCCTTGGTAAACCTGTCTTGGTCTTCCGATCGGATCTCCTTTTAATCTCATTTCTTTCCACTGAGCAATCCATCCCGGAAGTCTTCCCAATGCGAACATTACGGTAAACATTTCTGTAGGAATTCCTAATGCTCTGTAGATGATTCCTGAATAGAAATCTACGTTTGGATATAATTTTCTTTCGATGAAGTATTCATCTTCAAGAGCTACTTTTTCTAATTGCATTGCAATTTCAAGCGCTTTGTCTTCAATTCCTAATGCAAGTAATAAATCGTCAGCAGCTTTCTTGATGATTTTTGCTCTTGGATCAAAGTTTTTGTAAACTCTATGCCCGAATCCCATCAAACGGAAGCTGTCGTTTTTATCTTTTGCTTTTGCTACCCATTTATTAACATCACCACCGTCTTTTTCGATCAATTCAAGCATTTCGATAACTGCCTGGTTTGCACCACCGTGAAGTGGACCCCAAAGCGCAGAAATACCCGCAGAAACTGAAGCAAAAAGACCTGTATGAGCAGAGCCTACCATTCTTACAGTTGATGTAGAACAGTTTTGCTCGTGATCAGCGTGAAGAATTAATAGTTTATCTAAAGCATCAACAACTACAGGATTGATTTCGAAATCTGCATTTGGCTGTCTGAAAGACATTTTGTAGAAATTCTCTACATAATTCAGGTTATTATCTCCGTGGTTAAGCGGTAAACCTAAAGTTTTTCTGTAAGTCCATGCCGCAAGGTGAGCAAATTTAGCAATCAACAATTCTGCAGCAAGGTCCATCTCTTCTTTTGAATTTACATTAACAGCTTTAGGATTAAAAGCAGTCAAAGCAGAAGTAAGAGAAGATAAAACTCCCATTGGATGAGCAGAACGAGGGAATGCATCGATGATTTTTTTCATCTCCTCTGCTACGAAGTTATATTTTTTGATATTACCATTGAAGGTATTAAACTGATCCGCTGTTGGTAATTCGCCATGCAGCAAAAGATACATTACCTCAGTAAAGTTTGACTTTTCAGCAATCTGCTCGATAGGATATCCTCTATAAAATAATTCTCCTTTATCACCATCTAAATAAGTGATCTCACTTAATGTAGCACCTGTATTTTTGTACCCTAAATCTAAGGTAATAAGACCCGTTTGGTCTCTTAATTTTGAAATATCTATTCCTCTGTCTCCGATTGTACTATCCACGATTGGATATTCATACGAATTACCGTCGTAATTCAATATAACTTTGTTGTCTGACATTATTATAATTTATTTTTTTTAAATATACTATTTATTATAAAATACGGCAAACAAAAAATTTCGTTTGCCGTTATTTATAAATTCAATGAATTATCTTTTGATTTTAAAAGCATCTAACCCAGGGAAATAAGCCGTATCACCCAAAGCTTCTTCGATTCTCAACAATTGGTTGTACTTCGCCATTCTGTCTGATCTTGAAGCTGAACCTGTTTTGATCTGACCGCAATTCATCGCAACTGCTAAATCAGCGATTGTAGAATCTTCGGTTTCACCTGATCTGTGAGACATTACTGAAGTAAACTTGTTGTGCTGAGCCATTTGTACTGCTGCCATTGTTTCAGAAAGAGAACCGATCTGGTTTACTTTAACAAGAATTGAATTTGCAATTCCTTCGTCAACTCCTCTTTTTAATCTCTCAACATTGGTTACAAATAAATCATCCCCAACCAATTGTACTCTGTCACCGATTTTGTCGGTAAGCATTTTCCAACCTTCCCAGTCATTTTCCTGCATACCGTCTTCGATAGAGATGATTGGGTATTTGTTTGCCAATTCAGCCAAATAAGACACCTGCTCACTGCTTGTAAACTGAGCTGCATCCGGAGTTTGGAATTTTCTGTAATCATAAACTCCGTCTTTATAGAATTCCGAAGCTGCACAATCTAATGCAATCATTACATCGTCACCTGGCTTATAACCTGCTTTTTCAATGGCCTGAAGTAAAGTATCCAAAGCATCTTCAGTTCCTTTGAAGGTTGGTGCAAAACCACCTTCATCACCAACAGCTGTTGATAACCCTCTTGAATGAAGAATCGCTTTAAGGTTATGGAAAATCTCAGTTCCTTTTCTCAATGCATGAGAGAAAGAATCCGCTTTTACCGGCATTACCATAAATTCCTGGAAAGCAATCGGCGCATCTGAGTGCGATCCACCATTGATTACATTCATCATCGGAACAGGAAGTGTATTAGCATTCACACCACCGACATATTTGTATAACGGCATTTTTAGTTCAGCAGCAGCAGCTTTTGCAGCAGCCAAAGAAACACCAAGAATTGCATTAGCACCGATGTTTCCTTTATTTTTAGTTCCGTCTAAATCAATCATGATCTGATCTAAAAGATTCTGATCATAAACCGGAAGGCCTACCAACTCGGGAGCAATTACTTCTCTTACATTTTCTACAGCTTTAGAAACACCTTTTCCCATCCACTCAGAACCGCCATCACGCAATTCTACTGCTTCATGTTCTCCGGTAGATGCTCCAGAAGGCACTGCAGCACGACCCATCGCACCACTTTCTGTAAATACATCAACTTCCACTGTAGGATTCCCTCTTGAATCCAAAATCTGTCTCGCTTCTATGTAAGAAATGTAACTCATTTTTTGTTTATTTATAGTTTAGACAAATTTAATTAAAAAATAAGTTTTTTCCTTACTTAAAGTGTGTCAATTGATATTTTTTGAGTTAAATTTTAGTTAATTTTAATATTACGATAATTCAGAATAAAAACTCTAAAACACAAAACTATATTTAAATAAAAAGTCTTCGCTAAAATTAATTAAACGAAGACTTTCTTACCTATAATTTTATTTGCCTTACTCATTTTTTATCGCATCAAAGTTGAAGCTCACATTTAAAAATCCAAAAAGGTTGTTATTTTGTATATCGTATTTTAATACCAAAGGTATCCAGAGATTTTTCAAAACTCTTACCCTTAAATCTGCATTTGCCAGAAACTGATTATTTTTTTCATTCTCCATTAATCCTGAAAAGATTCTTTTAAATTCAAAATTAGGTTTGAATTCTATTAATGATTTATCTCCCTTTTTAAGAATGGAAATGTTTAAGCCCAATTGGGATGAAAATTCTTTTCTCTTAATTATTAATGTCGTCAAACTATCTTTTGCTTTAAACTGATTTCTGAAATCGATTTCCATTTTGTTACCGTTTTTGGTTTTTAATCCCTGAAGGTAAACAATATTTGTATTGAATTCATCGAAAAATCTGGAGTCTTTTTGGAAGTTGCTGTGAAAACCAATAGTTAATAATGGAGCTCTCTTTAACTTATCTAATTCATTATGAAAAGTATCTAAAAATTGTTTAGCTTCAATTCCATCTTGTTCTTCCAAGAGGATTTTTTTAAAATCTTCGGGTAGATTATCTACAGATAGATAATATTCATTTTCAACCGCAGCTTTAGCCAAATCTTCAATTTTTTTATAATCTTCTGGAGTTGCTATATTTAGATATCTTTGTAGAGCAATTATTAAGGCTGAATTAAGTTTATTAAAATATTTACCTGACTCATATTCTTCTTTAGCGAAACTTGCAACTGTAGAATCTCTTTTGTTAATGATAGCCCAATCAAATCCATAATTAAATCCTTTGAATTTATAATCATTATCCAAATTCAGTCCTATTTCTATCTGAAAATTTCTATAAAATCTTTCTTTTTTATTTGCATAATTATAGTCAATCAAAAGAGTGCTATCAGCTTTAGCTTTTAATGAAAATATATTTGCTTTGAATTGAAAAGATTTATTTTCGCTTGATAATCCTTTCAAGGAAAGCTGCATGAAATCAGTCAGTACATCTTTCCAATTCCCTGATTTAGCTTCTCCAATTTTTTCATAAAAATTTCCTGATTTAAAATCTTTCTTAGATAGAGTTTCATTCTGGGCAAAAAATAATATTGTATTAAATAGCATTAGAACAAAACCTAGCTTGTATATAAGAGTTTTCATAATTATTGTTTTGTTTTTGTTGCTATCACTTTAAAATGATAAGTTAAGAGATATGCATTGCCTTTTCTATTTGCTGGGTTTGTATCTGAAATATTACTAAACTCAATATCTCCATCAATTTTTACTTTAGTGTTTCTATTTGCAGCTAGCGGATTTGATCCTACAATATAAAGATCATACTCCTTTCCTTCTTTTAATTCAATTTTATTGGAAAAAGATCCACTTTCTGTTTTCTCAATAAGAGGTGTGGCAGTTCCTTTTTGAAAAATTTTATAAATAATTCCTAAAATTGAAGTTCCTCCGGTCACGGTCAGATTTAATGTTATTGTTTTCATAATACTAGTTTTAATGGTTATTAATTTTTACTTGGAGAAGGAGCCAAAAGTCCGGCTAAAGCACCGATTGCTCCAGATGAAATGGCAGTGAAAATAGTGATAAGTTGCTGATCGAAAGTAACCTTATTCATTGTTATAATTACCAGTCCGATTATAATCGAAAGGATTGCCAAACCAAGGGCCAGTACAATAATTCTGTAAATCCAAGGATCTGTTTCTTTAGGATTTGTAATTACAAAATTTTCAGCTGCGCGTACAGGATCTTCTTTAAATTCCTGTTGAAGTATAGGGTTGTTATTTAATGCCGTTTTGAAATCATCAAACGTATTGTCAATTGTAGTTTTCATAGTTATCAGTTTTGTAGTTCAAAGTTCACTCTAAAAAAGCTCTATGTCAATTACACAAACGGGTGATTCTAAAATAAAAACAGCACCATTAAAAATGATGCTGCTTCATTAAAAATTTGAAATTATAAATCTATCCTGAAAAATAAATGAGTTCCGTTTTCCGTTGTCACTTCACAATGCCCATTCTGTTCCTTCATTCTTCGTTTCATATTTCGAAGTCCGTTTCCTTCGGGTTTTTCATGATTGATTCCTATTCCGTTGTCGGAAATTTTCATCATGAATTCTTTATCCTTTTGAACAAACGAAAGCTTTAGTTGATCAGACTGACTATGTTTGTAAGCATTATTCAGAGCTTCTTTTAAACATAGAAATAAATTGCGCCTTTGTTCTGTTGATATAAGAGTATCATTATTTATATTTTCAGTTTCTGCGGTGAACCTGATCTTTGTTTTCTTAAGAAAATGGTCTGCATATATTTTTGAGTAATCTATAAAGCTTCCTAATGTATCGTTTTCGGAATTTAAACTCCAAAGCATTTCTCGCATAGAAATATTCATTTCTTCAGATGTTTTCAGAAGTTCATTGATATCAGTTTTCAAATCTTCGTCATCTGCTTTTTGTTTTAGAAATTCTGCCTGAAGTTTTAAAGCTGAAATTCCAGCTCCGAGATCATCGTGCATGTCATGGGAAATGCGTTCACGCTCTAGCTCTATTGATTTTTGTTTTTCGAGTTCTTTTTGGAGGAGCTGGTTTTGGTATTCTGATTCTTGAAGTTGCTTTTCTTTGATGTATAGGAGCTGTTTTCTGTTGTAGATTAATACCACAAAAATGATAAAGCCTACAAATAACATCATTACTATAATTGCAATAATGTAAACGATTTTTATTTCATCAGGAATAGTTTTCATTTTTTACAAAATAAGCTTCTAAAAAACAATAAGTATGTAATAATATTGATTACCGTAAATACTATTGATATATCTAACAAAAACTGAGGATCTGAAGTATTAAAATAATACATTGGTAAAGCTCTGAATAAGAAAAACACAGACCATATCAACAGACCGCAGCTGATCCAGAACGACATTTTATCAAAAATTTCTCCTTCTATCTTTTGGCTCAAAATATATACAAACCATCCCATGCTCCCAAAAATATAGAATAAAGGCAGTAAAGCGAGAGTATAATAGTTTAATTCTACAAAGTTATATCTGATCTGAATAATAAATGTAATACCAAAAAAAACACTGAAAACTATCGTCCAAATTTTTCTGTAAAGTTTATCCCTAAAACTTTTTCTAAAAAAATAAAAAAAGTAAATATAAGATGTCAGAATAAATATAAAAAATACATAATTAGAGTTTATTGCAAGCCACTTTTTAATTATCGGAAATACAATATCTAATACCGCAACCATAGATATGTAAACATAAAAATGGAATTGCTTTTCCGATTTGCCTTTTATCAGCAGATATACCGACAATAAAAGGTTAAGCAGAACAACAATTCCATAAATATTATCTAAGGTTTCCAAATCTTATAAAAATTAATGATTAGGCGGAGAAAGAGAATTCATATCAAAATTATTCAGCCCCTCAATTGGATTTCCGGCTAAGTCTTCAGCATCAGTTAATGTCGTTAATTGGCCAATTTCGTTATTATATTTTTTCACATAATAGTTTTTATTTTTTTTCACTGCAGCATTTTGAGGATCTACTACTTCAGCTAATTTAAACTTTAAGTCCTTAAACTTGACATTTACATATCTATCATGGGCTTCAATTCCTCCTTGTTGTTTAGCAAAATCTACTAAATCAATACTTAGATACTCTGTGTTATCTTTTGTATAACAGAATTGATTGATAAGTGGTTTAATATTTTTTTTGTAATCCTCGTGCATAATAAGAAAATCTTCTGGCGTAACTTCTACCGTAGAATTTACAGACATCATTCCATAATACTTGTTATTAATTGATTTACCATTACCATCAAAGTAAGCTAGCAAAATATATAGCTTACCGTCATAAGGTTTTAAAGAAATGTATTCATTTTTTAATTTACTATTAAATTGGACAAAATAAAGTCGAATTACTGATATTTTATTAGTACTTTGAAGAAAATTACACATCTCTAACCACTCCTTTTTTTCTAAAATGAATTCATCACTATTTAATAATTGATGTTTATTAAGCTCGAGATATGTTTTACTTCTAAATACACCTCGCATATCAGCCGCAACGTTTGGAGGCACTGGATCATATTGTGGTTTATTTAGCGTTATTTTTCGTAACTCTTCTAAAAATTTTCGATTTCCATCACAGTTAGTGAATAACAAAAGAATTATTACACTCAGAATAAGTTTAATTTTTTTCATGATTTCTAGTTTTTAAAATGGTTAAATTTATTAATAGCCTCCACTTTGTTGTTTACGTGAAGTTTTCTGTATATATTTCCTACATGTTTTTTTACAGTATCAATGCTGACACATATTTTATCCGCAATTTCTTTGTATAGCAGACCTTGTGATAAAAGTTCTACGATTTCAGTTTCGCGTTTTGTAAGCTCTTCAAAGTCTTTCACTTCAATTGATTTCCTTTCAAAATGAGTTAAAACTCTTCTGGCAATTGAAAAACTCATCGGGGCACCACCGTTGTATACATCTCTTATTGAAGAAAGAATCTTATCCATACTTTCGCCTTTGATTAGGTATCCCATAGCTCCGGCTTTTAGAGAATTGAAAATCATTTCGTCATTCTCAAAGCTTGTACACATGATGAATTGAGTTGTGGGCATATCTTTTTTCAACTTTCCGATAATGTCAATTCCGAGCATATCCTGAAGTTGGATATCCATCATGACTACATCGGGAGAAAGATCAGATAAATTTTTGAGAGCAGCATTTCCGTCAAAAAACTGAGCGATCACCTTCATATCAGTTTGGTAATCGATCACTTTCTTTAACGCATTGTTGTAGTTTTTTTCGTCTTCTACTATGGCTATGGAAATGCTCATGTTTATTGATTTCTTTAAGACAAATTTCAACAGAAAACAAAGCAGAAACAATTACACTTTTGTGTAATTTTAAATTTTGAGTTTAACAGTTATTGGTTTGTTTTTTGTTTTTATTAAATTTAATGAAAATTCTATATATAGAAGATTAATTTCAAATTAATAATTTCAAAAATAAACTTAATGAAAAAAGAAATTCTCATCGCTGCGTCTTTTGTCGCTTTATCTTTAATAAGCTGCAAAAATGAGAGCGGAAATAAAGGCATTGTAAAAGGTGATTCTTCGGAGCAGATCATTCTTGCCGACAACGGAAAAGTAGATTCTACGATTGGATACAATGTAGATGTAAACGGTAAAAAGACCATCAAAACAGATTATGTTTATAAAGCTACTGACGGAGCATTAGTAAAAGTTGTTTACAATTACGATCCGAAAGAGAGTAATGTTTCTATTACCAGTAATAAAAAAACATTTATTCTGGATAAAGTAAAATCAACCGGAACTGAAACTACTTATGAAAAAGCAGAGATGAAAGCAACAGTAAAAGGAGACAGCCTGATTCTTCATCAAGGTGACAACATTATAGAATTGGTAAAAACCAAAATATAAAACATAAAAAAACCGCTCAGAAATCTGAGCGGTTTTTTTTATATATCTGAATGAATATTATTCACCAGCTTTTTCTTCAGTAGAATCAGTTGCTTCTGCCTTAGGCTCTTCAACTTTCTCTTCTACTACTGCTGCAGGAGCTTCAACAGCTACTTTTGCAGTAGAAGCAGATCTTCTACTTCTTCTTGTCGTCTTTTTCTCCTCAGCATTAGGATTATAAAGCTCATTGAAATCAACTAACTCAATAAGAGCAGTATCTGCAGCATCACCAGGTCTGAAACCAGTCTTGATGATTCTCGTGTAACCACCGTTTCTTTCAGCGATTTTAGGAGCTACAGTTCTGAATAATTCAGTAACCGCTTCTTTACTTTGAAGATATGAAAAAACAATTCTTCTGTTGTGTGTAGTATCTTCTTTTGCTTTTGTTAATAGAGGCTCAACATATACTCTTAAAGCTTTAGCTTTAGCTACAGTAGTGTTGATTCTTTTATGCTCAATCAGAGAACAAGCCATATTAGAAAGTAACGCGCTTCTGTGAGAAGCTGTTCTTCCTAAGTGATTGAATTTTTTACCGTGTCTCATTATTATTTAATTATCAGCGTCTAATTTATATTTTGCAACGTCGAAACCGAAGTTAAGACCTTTTGAATGCACTAATTCTTCTAGTTCTGTCAAAGATTTTTTACCAAAATTTCTGAATTTCATCAAATCAGACTTACTGTAAGAAACCAATTCTCCCAATGTTTCAACTTCAGCCGCTTTCAGACAGTTCAGGGCTCTTACAGAAAGATCCATATCTGCTAATTTAGACTTAAGAAGTTGTCTTGTGTGAAGAGTTTCCTCATCGTATTGGATAGATGCCTTTACAGCTTCAGTTTCTAGAGTGATTCTCTCATCAGAGAACAACATGAAGTGATAAATCAATATCTTAGAAGCTTCAGTTAAAGCATTCTGAGGGCTTATAGAACCGTCAGTTTCAATATCTAATACTAATTTTTCGTAGTCTGTTTTTTGCTCTACACGATAATTTTCAATGCTGTACTGCACTTTTTTGATCGGCGTAAAAATAGAGTCGATAGCAATAGTTCCTACAGGAGCATTGTTTGACTTATTCTGGTCAGAAGGTACATACCCTCTTCCCTTTTCTACATTAAACGTGATTTCGAAAGTTACATCTGAGTTTAAGTTACAGATCAACAACTCTGGATTAAGAATCTCAAAACCGTTGATTGATTTACCTAAATCCCCAGCAGTAATTACAGTTTGACCGGAAACTTTAGCAACAACCTGCTCATTCGTCTGGTTTTCTGCCGTAGCTTTTAATCTTACCTGCTTAAGGTTAAGAATAATTTCGGTAACGTC